>JAABUN010008669.1_pt1 | contig 10290 bp, 7 predicted proteins | sample 5559311 | NCBI WGS metagenome assembly JAABUN01 (sample SAMN10711877, study PRJNA513370) | rock metagenome | isolation source: Antarctica rocks | place: Antarctica: Victoria Land, Siegfried Peak sud
CACCTCTACGCCAACTGGCTCCTCCAGTCCGGGGAGGGTGAGGCGACCGCGCCGCCGTCATTCCCGCTCGTCTGCCTGATCGTCTCGGGTGGGCATACCGAACTGCTGCTGATGCTCGGCCACGGTCACTATCGCTTATTGGGTCGCACGACCGACGATGCGGCCGGGGAGGCGTTCGATAAAGGCGCACGGATTCTGGGGCTTGGCTATCCCGGTGGTCCCGCGATCCAGCGCGCCGCCGCCGCAGGGCAGGCCGACCGCTACCGTCTGCCGCGCGCCTATCTCGGCGCGGACAGCCTTAATTTCAGCTACAGCGGCGTGAAGACGGCGCTCTTGCGCGCGACCGACAAGCACCGCCTGGGCGAGCCGACCGGCACGCGCAAGGGCAAGAGCAAAGGGGTGCAGCCGACCCCCGCCGCGCCGTTCCCGACCTACACCCCGCCCGCATTCGGCCCGACGTTGCCGGTCGCCGATCTCGCTGCGGCCTACCAGGAGGCGATCATCGAGCCGCTGGTCGAGAAGACCGCGCGTGCCGCCCGCGAGGCCGGCGCTACGATGGTGTTGCTGGCCGGTGGGGTGGCCGCGAATGCGTTGCTGCGCGAGCGGTTGGGCCAGCGGCTCGATCTGCCGCTGCGCTATCCCCCGCTCGCCCTCTGCACCGACAACGCCGCGATGATCGGCGCGGCGGCCGCCTTCCGCCTCTCCACCGGTCGCCTGGCCGACTTCGCGCTCGACATCCGCCCGAATTTCGACCTGGTGTAAGCTGTAGCCCTTGAGTCTAGGCCGTGTGACACGCTATACCGCCACTCGCCGACGTGTTGGAGGCGTTATGCCCGGCCCGCAGTTGGTCGTTTTCTCGGGACTCCCCGGTACGGGTAAATCGACCCTGGCCGAAGAGGTGGCACGTTTGCTGCAGTGCCCGCTCTTTAACAAGGACCAACTGGAAGCGACACTCTGGCGATCTGGGATCGGGGCGGAGCAGAACTCTGGCTTCGCCGCGTATGAGTTGCTTACCACCCTCGCCCGCGAGCAGTTGCGGCGCGGTCAATCTGCAGTCATCGATAGTGTTGCCACCTTTGAGCGGATCAGAGCTGTCTGGCGCGAACTCGCGGATCAGCACAGTGCGGCGTTTCGTGTCGTGGCGTGTATTTGCTCCGATAGCGCGATCCATCGGCAGCGTTTGGCTGGGCGGCGGCGCGGCATCGCAGGCTGGTACGAGGTCTCTTGGGATGAGGTCGAACGGGTCCGTTCTCGGTACGCGCCGTGGACGGAGGCACGTCTTATCCTCGATGCACTCGATCCGCTGGCCGACAATCGCCGACGCCTCCATGCCTATCTCGCGGTTTAAGCAACCTGTTTTCTCCCGCGCTCTGCTCCTGCTGCCTTTCGCGATCGGGAACTTGTTCGCCTAACACCGCGTTGAAAGACTATCGGTACTATTTACACACTATGATCTGTCTGGCGCGGCGATGCGGTGAGGTAGCATGCGGTGAGGTGGCAATGGATAATGCGGGGCGACTGGACGTACGCAAGGCGCAACGTTCCATCGCCGCGTGCCTCCTCCTCGGCTTTTTCGTGATTGCCTTGAACGCATGTGGCGGGGCTGCGAGTGCTGTAACGCCTACAACGTCTGCGGCGGTATCCCCCAGCGCTGTTCGGCCTACCCCGGTGATGGCCTCGCCGCTACCGTTCGCTTTCCCGCAACAGCAGCCAACCCCGCGCAATCAAGCGCTGATGGCCGCGCTCCGACAGGGGACGCTCATCGTGCGTGACGGTTGCCTGCGCGTGATCGGGATGGGCAGCGATTACCTGATCCTATGGCCCGCCGAGGCGGTCGTGCAGGCCGACGGCGCTGGCTTTCGCGTGGTTGCTGGCGATGGGCGCACGATTGCACGCGTCGGGGAAATGATCGCGCTCGGCGGCGGCGAACTGGCGAGCAGGCGCGAATTGGGCACGCAGGAACGAGGGCGGCTGAGCGCGACACCACCTGCCGGTTGCCCTGGACCTTTCTGGTTGGCCCATTTCATCGAACCGCAGCACAGGCCAACGATCGTCGTGACGCGCTCGCGTTGAACGCGGGTTCGACATGAGCATTAGAAACCATTGCACAGCCCGGACGCTCACGCGTAAATTGGCGTCTACACTGGTCTGAGAACGGCTGTGCAATGGCTTCTTACTGCTTACTGCATATTCCGGGAGGCGCTGCCATGCGTGTCCTCTTCACCACGCAGGTTGGGGCGGGGCATTGGCGACCGCTCGCGCCGTTCGCGCAGGCGTTGGCGCGGGCGGGGCATGATCTCGCCTTTGCCGCGACGCCGTTCTTCTGTGATGAGATCGGCGGGTATGGCTTTCGGACGTTCCCGGCTGGTGTCGATGACTGGCTCGTTGCGTCATCACCGCCACCGCAAGCGACGGTTGCTGCGCCCGCGCAAGCCGCGTCTGTCCTCCGCAACGTGTTCCTGCCGAATGCCAAGCGTCGCTTGCCGGAACTGCTGACGATCGCGCGTGAGTGGCGACCTGACCTGATCGTGCGGGAGCATACCGAATATGCTGGCGCGCTCGTCGCGGAGCGGTTGGGGCTGCCGCACGCTGCGGTGCAGATTTCGGCGTGGGGTGGCCCGGTGACCGATCCTCAGGTCAGCGCCGCGCTCGATCGGCTGCGCGGCGGGCTCAGTCTATTGCCCGATCCCAACCTCGCGATGCTGCACCGCTACCTTACGCTCTTTCCCTGTCCCGCGTCGTACCCGGACCCCGATTTGCCATTGCCCGACACCGCCCGGTTCGTGCAGCATCGCGATTTCGACGTTGACCACCGCGCTGATAGCGGCTTGCCGGACTGGTTCGAGCGGCTTCCCGCACAACCCACCGTCTACGCCACCCTCGGCACGGCCTATAACCGCACCCCCGGCCTCTTTGCAGCGATCCTCGCCGGGTTGCGCGACGAGCCGATCAATCTGATCGTCACGGTGAATCATAATCAGGATCCGGCGGCGTTCGGGCCACAACAGGAGCAGGTGCGGATCGTGCGGTATCTGCCGCAGAGTTTGGTCTTCCCGCGCTGCAATCTCGTCGTCACGCACGGCGGCTCCGGCACCGTGCGCTCGGCGATCCGGCATGGTTTGCCGCTGGTTGTCGTGCCGATCGCCGCCGATCAGCCAGAGAATGCGCGGCGTTGCGCGGCGCTCGGTTTGGCGCGTGTGATCGCGGCGGATGGGCGCACCCCTACGGCGATCCGTGCGGCGGTGCGGGCGACCTTACACAATCTGCGTTATCGTCAGCGTGCCGCAGCATTACAGGCGGAGATGTTGGCGTTGCCGACGCCGACTGAGGCGGTGCGGTGGTTCGAGCGCCTGTGTGCGGGACCGGTGCCAAAGATCGCGCCGTGAGCGAGCGCCGTGGTGCGGCGCGTGATCCCTGGCCGCTGTGAGGAACGATGATGGACGCGGGGGCGCAGACAGTAGAAGTCGGCTTTTTCAGCAGCCTGCTCGAAGCGCACTATGATCTGCGCGTGCGTGCCTTGCGACCGCTCGTTGTCACCGCCGAGAAGCGGGCCTATCGGGTGGAGACGGCGCACGGTGGCCCGCTAGTCCTCCGTGCGTCTGCCCAGGTCCGTGCAGCGATCGATGCCCAGGCGCACGCGGCGACGCTGGCGTTTCTCGCGGGGCAGCAATACCCCGCCGCGCGGGTGGTCATCGATCGTGCGGGGGCGGTCGTGGTGGAGGCCGAGGGCTGGCAACTATTGGTGACGACCTTTGTGGAAGGGGCGCCGCTGGCCTTCGGTTCGGCGCACTTGCATCTGCTTGGTGCGCGCCTGGGGGAGTTGCACGCGCTCGATCCGGTCGCCGCCGCGCTTGCGGTGCCGCCGCTCCAGCGTGCGGGGATGCTGCCGACGAACGAACTTGCCTGGGCGTTGGGGCAGCTTCGCGTGGTCGAGGCGCTGGTGCCACAATCGCGGCGGGCGCGGTATGACTGGCTGCTTGGGGCGATCGATGCGCTCGATCGATGCGAGGGGTTGCCCATCGTGGTCATTCATAACGATGCGCACCCTGGCAACGCCATCGTCGCGCCGGATGGCGCGGTCGTGCTGATCGATTGGGAGGGTGCCGGTTTCGGCCCGGCGATCGTCGATCTCGGTTTCCTAATCTCGTCCTGTGACATCTCAGTGCCCTGGGCACCGCCACTCCCGCCCGATCCGGCGCGTCTGCGGGCGATCATCGCGGGCTATCGCCAGCACCGGCAGTTGAACGATGCCGAACTCGCCCGCCTGCCCGACGCGATCCGTTTCCGCGCACTGGTCTTCGGGGCGGTTGATTTCGCCGCGCGTGTCCGTGCGAACACAGCCGACGCCGAACTGCCGTGGTGGCTGGCCCGCTACAACGCCGCACCGTCGCTCGCCGCGCGTACCGTCGAGGAGTTCGCGCGGCAGTGAGCCGCCGATGGCGGTGGTGTTAAACGTCAAGGCGGAAGGTCGTGCGATCCTACGCCGAGAGAGTGCCGCGTTTACCCCGCAACCGTGGCGCGGATACTCGCCAGGTGCATCCCGACGTGGCCGATCACGACCATTTCGATGACTTGCGCCACGGTCAGGTCGTGGCCGCCGAACGTCCCGGCGATGCGCCCCAGTTGCGCGTCATCGAGGCTGCGGAGGTGCTGCGCGATCGTCGCGGCGCTGGCGTGCAGGATGTCGAGTATTTCCGCTTTTCCGACCGCCGCTTGCTCTCGCATTTGTTGCGCATTGCTCTGATCGACCTCCTCAATCGAGGTATTCGGCGTATACGTCTCCCCGGCGACCAGCAGCGCGACCATCCCGGTAAACGACTCCTGCTGGACGATGGCCGCGTGGTGCGCGACGACGCCCACCGCTCGGACCTCATCGACGCAGGGCTGTCGCCACTGCTCGTCGGTGCAGCCGATAATCAAGGCGCTGAGCTCGTGGTTGACCGCCGCGAACTGCGCGGCGAGTTGCTCTACCCGTGTGGTCATGCTGGTCCCCCCTGCTTGCTACGTGCCGGCCGATCCGACACCCTGCCTACATCGACGCACCGCCGACACAGCATAGTCGATCGATGGTCGGGCCGATCGACGCATAAGGAATGAATTTCCTGATCTCTTTTCGGGCACGCGCAAATGCGGCGGTTGACGGCCCATACCAAGGGTCGTCACCCGCCGCGCGTCTGTTAGCTGGGGACTCGTCGCGGTTAGTCGTCGTCTTTGTTCGACTCGTCTTTGTGGTGCAGGAGGCCGGTGCGACGCTTGTTGAGGCGGCTCAGTTCGGCCATCCGCAGCATGGTCGTCTCGCCCATCTTTAGGATAGTGTCGTTCACGCTCGACTGGTCGGGGCCGTTATCCGTCTCTGCGGGCTCGGGCCTGGCGACGGGCCGCGACTCGGCGCTGCTTGACGCCTCCTGCGTCACCCGCCGCGATGGTAGCGGGCCGGTGCCGAGGCGGCGTGCCGGTCGCGCGACCGGCGCGGTATTGGCCGCGATCGGTGCCGCCTCCTGCGCCACGTCAGCGGCGCTTGCCTGTGGCTCCACGGTGGGCGCTGGCGGCGACTTCGGGGCGGCGGCATTGGTCAGCGATGCGATCCCCACCGGCCCGATCTGGCCCGCCTCCGCCATCAGGTGCGGATCGTCGGTTGTGGGTGCTATCGGCACAATGGCCGGTTCGTCTGGCGCGCTTGCTGGTGCCGCTGGTTGCTCCACCGGCGCGTCGGTTACGGCAATAGCGATCACCGTTGCAGTTACAACGACTTCTTGTGCCGATGCGGCGGTTTCCTGAGCCGACTCCGCCTCTACTTCGGTTGGCGTTGCTTCGCCGTCATCGAGCGCGGAGTCCGGGCCGATGGCGATCTGTTCCAGCAAGGCCGGGTCCCAGTTCTCCCCTGCCGGGTCTTCGCCGCTCGGGCTGACGAGGCGTACGAAGGTGTCGACCAGGCGCGGATCGTAGCGCCCGCCCGCCTCGCGCCAGAGTTCGGCGACCGCCATGCTGTGGCTGAGCGCGCCGCGATAGGGGCGGTCGCTCGTCATCGCCTCGTAGCCCTCGGCGAGGGCGATGATCCGCGAGCCGAACGGAATCTGGTTGCCGCGCAGCCCCGCCGGATAACCGTTGCCGTCGTAACGTTCGTGCGCGTATTCGACCAGGGGGATCACCCCTTCCAGCGACGGAACCTGCATCAGCATCAGCTTGCCGACAACCGGTTGCTCGCGGAGGATACTTCGCTCCTCGGCGGTCAACATCCCGCGCTTGCCAAGGATCGTCTCGGGGAGGCCGATCTTTCCCGCGTCGTGCAGGGTACCGGCCAGTTCGATCGTGCGCGCCTGTTCGGGGTCGAGCCCGCAGGCTTCGGCGAGGGTGCGGGCGTAGCGCCCGACTGCGCGACCGTGGCCCGGTCGCGCCTGATCGTGCGCGTCACCGGCCGCCGCCAGCGCGTCGAGCAGCCCCTGGAAGACCTGGGTGATCCGTGGCCCCTCTGCTGGTATCGCGCCACCGCCGGTGAGCGGTGCCGTGGATCGGCCGGTGGGCGATTCCATATCGCCGAGGCCGCGCATCCGAATCTGATCGCGCCCCATCCGCTTGGCGTAGAGGCTGGTCCGCTCGGCGGCGTAGAGCAACTCTTCCGGGTTGGTGCCGTCATCGGGGTAACTGACCACGCCGCCGCTGATCGTCAGGCGCAGGTTCGCCCCGTGTTCGATCCCCTTCGGCTGGTGTTGTGCCAGGCTCGCGCGGACCCCTTCGGGCTGGCGCTGGGCGAGGCTCGCGCGGATCCGCTCGCCGACCCGCAAGGCGTCATCCGCCTCACTCACCGGCAGGATCAGGAAGAACTCGTCGTCGCCGCCGCGCCCGACAAGATCGACATCGCGGATCGACGCTTGAATGATCCCGACCAGATGGGCGAGCAACGACGCAACCGCGCCCGCGCCCGCCTGGGCGACCCACTCTTCGGCCCGGTCCACATCGAGGGTGAGGATGGTGAGGGGGTGCCCGAAACGCCGTGCCCGCCCGATCTCCTCGTTGAGCCGCAGCAGCATCGCCTGGCGATCGGGGAGATCCAGGAACGGATCGGCGACGGCGGGCACGGTCGGCTCCTCGGGGGCGGTTTCGATCGGCGCAGGAGGGGCGGCGGCGGCGCTCTGGGCCTGTGCCGCCTCGTTCGCCTCGTCCTCTTCGCGGCGACGTTCGAAGACGATCGCGGCCAGCGCCGCGCAGGCACCGAGCGCCGCGCGGGCATCCTCGCCGAAGGTGGTCGTGCCAACACCTGGGGCGATCCCGGCCACGGCCAGGATCCCGCGCACTTCACCGCCGCTGATCGCCGCACAGAGGGCGATCGGCTCGACCCCGATCAGGGCGTCCCACCCGACCGCCTGCTCCAGCGGGCGATTGAGATCGACCAGCACCGTCTCGGGGGTGCGTGCCGCGCGGAGCAGGGCCGGCGAGCCGTTGAGGCGCGGGGCTGGGGTATCGCCGGGTCGCCAGCCATCGTTCGCGGCCCAGGCAAGGATCGTCAACGGCTGATCGGTATCGCCCTCGATCGCCCAGAGGATCGCGTGCTGGGCGCCGGTGGCGGCGGTCGCCCACTCGACGACCCGCCGCAAGGTATACGTCGTATCCTCACCCCGCGCGACAAGGCGCGCGGCGGCGGCCAGGAAGGCCCCACTCGCCCAGGTGCGGCGCTGGATCAGCGGCCCGGTCGCGGGCTTGTTCGCCGTCACCACCGGTGCCGGGTCGGCGGGCGGGTTGTTCGCTTCCGGCGCGGCCTGCTTGCCTGGCGTGTTCGCGCCCAACTCGCCGTTATCCTGCGCCCGCACCTTCCGCAGCAGTCCTCCCCATTCCACCGGCACCCTCTGTCTTCTGCATCACGGCGCGGGGTATCCCGCGCCGTCCGACCGTTCGTTTTCAGCCCGCCCGACCCTGCCTGGGTGATGCGGGTATTTCGCTATGGTATCAGCGTACTTCCGGTGCTGTCTTTCCCCTATCCCCTAACGGTACTAACCCGGTACAACCGTTCGGCTAATGGGAGTACGCGGTTGGTGTCGTCCGGGGTAGGGGAAAGACAACGTCTGCCGTTCTTACAACGGTATACGAGGTGAGGGGGCGTCAGGATGACCGAGCGACGACAGTAAGGGCGTGGTCGGATCGCGTTTGCGGGGTTCGACCACGTCTCGTCAGGGAACGAAGCGGAGGGTGGCAAGCCGACAGTCTTCGCTACAGCGATCGCACGGTTTTTGCAGGCGGGCCAGGTGCAGCACCGACGCTAGCGCGGAAGGTAACCGAGGGGATCGACGTAGACGCCGTTGCGGACAATGATGAAGTGGATGTGCGAGCCGGTCGAGTTGCCGGTGGACCCCATGTAGGCGACGACCTGCCCGCGCGAGACGCGTTGCCCGACACTCGCCGCGAAGGAGGAGGCGTGGCCGTACCAGGTGACGAAGCCGTTCTCGTGATCGACGCCGACCGCGTTCCCGAGGCCACCCTTCCAGGCAGCGTAGATGACGACCCCGCCATCGACCGCCAGCAGCGGTGTCCCCAGGTTATTGGCGATATCGAGGCCATTGTGGCCGCCCGGCCCATAGAAGGCCGGGTTTTCCCCGAAATAGGTCGTCAGCGCACCGGTCGCCGGCCAGATGAACGAGCCGACGGCGGTTGTGCCGCTCGTCGCGGCGGCGGGAGCGGCGGGCGCTTCCGGGGCTGCCGCGATCGGCGCGGGGTCGGCGGCGGGCGGCGACCCCGCGAGGAGCGGCGGCGTGGGGGCGGGCGGGGTGCCGCCGGGGACGATGAGCTCCTGGCCGGGGACGAGCGGGCTGGTCCCGGCCAGGCCATTCGGGGCGAAGGCGGCGATCTCGGCCGGTTTCACGCCGTAACGTTCCGCCACCGTATCGAGGGTTTCCCCGGCGTTGATACGGTGGATGACGCCATTGACCGGCGGGATGATCAGCGGCTGGCCGATCGCCAGCACGTCGGCATTCGTCAGGCTGTTGGCCCAGACGATCGTGCTCGGTTTGAGCCCGAAGCGCTCGGCGATCGACCAGAGGGTGTCGCCGTTCGCCACGACATACGGCTCGATCCGTTCGCGCGTCGGGATCTGCCCGCCGACGACCAGGAGATAGCTATTCGGCACCAGATCGTCCGGCCCCGCGACGTTGTTCGCGCGGTAGCCGGTGATGGCCGTCGTCTGCACCTTGTACTTGGCGGCGATTGCGGCCAGGGTGTCGTTGCTCTGCACCTGATGGAGCATCCCGTCGGCCGGTGGCACGCGCAGCTTGGTCCCGGCGGCGAGCGGTTTCAGCGGGTCTTGCAGGCCATTCGCCCAGAGGATCGTGGGCGGCTTCAGGCCGAAACGACCGGCGACCTGGGTCGGGGTTTCGTTCGCGCGGGTTTCATAGGTGGTGACGCGCAGGCGCAAGGCGGTGATCGCGAGGGGCGGGCGGGTGAAAGAGCCGGTGCCGGCCTCGCGCTCGGGTGGGCTTGTCGCCGCGCCGGGTACGCCGGTGCCATTCAGCGGCACGCTGAGATCGACGGGCGTGCCGGACTCGAACTGCCGCCCGCTGCGGAGCGCGGGATCCCAGAAGCCGTTGCCCGCCACGACCGCCCCGACGATCAGCAGGACGAGCAGATGCGGCAGCAGGCGGGCCAGGACGAGCGGGGCGCGGGGCGGCTTCGCGCCGCGCCGCCCCCGGCGTCCGACACGTAAGCCACCCTGCCCGCCGTGTTCAAATGGGCGCGGGGTTGTGCGCTCGGCCTCCGGCGCGGTCGGCGCTGGCGCTGCGAGTTCCGGCTCGCGGAGCACGGTCGCCTGGCGGCTGCTGTCCTTGTCCCACCGATCCAAGCGTCGTGTCCCTTCTTCGCCGTCTACCGGTCTGCGGCCCGCACGCCCCCCGCTGTTGCACTCACGAACGTACGCGGGCGTGGACCTGTACGTTCGCGAGAATACCACCGCATTCCCTCCCCTGTCAACGCGCACCGGGGCGAGTGGGCCGGATGTTTTCATGCCCCCCCCGACTTATTACCCATTCCGCGCCGGGGTCGCGGGGCGCTATGCTGACACTGTTGCGTGTGCCACGGTGCCGCGCCGTGTCGATCAGGTGTCGATCAGGTAGGGAAGTGCGATGAAGTTTGCGACCTCTGCCGGTATTCCGGCCGCAGGGGCGGGCCTGGGTGTGAGCCCCGCGTCTGAGGCTGCCGCCGAGATACCGTCCGTAGACGCGGCGGTGCTGTTGGCGCTGCGCGACGAGACACGTCTGGCGCAATTGGCTGCGGCGGCGCTGCTCGACACCCCCGCCGAGGAAGCGTTCG
>JAABUN010008671.1_pt1 | contig 10287 bp, 10 predicted proteins | sample 5559311 | NCBI WGS metagenome assembly JAABUN01 (sample SAMN10711877, study PRJNA513370) | rock metagenome | isolation source: Antarctica rocks | place: Antarctica: Victoria Land, Siegfried Peak sud
GAGCAGCAGTGGACGGAGCTGTTCGCGCGGCACGACCAGTACCCCGTCACCCCGCCCTGAGCCGGCCCGCCGGCCGACGGGTGCGACGGCGGACGTACGCCACGGTCGTCGCGGCGAGCAGGACGGGCCACAGCGCCGCCGGGGCGTAGCAGGCCGCCATCAGCAGCGCCCATCCGGACTGCGGGCGGTCGGCGAACCCGCTCACGTCGGACCAGTGGACGACGCTCTGGACCACGATCACCCCGACGACCAGGCCCCCCGCCGTCGCGAGCCCAGCGGCGAGCCAGACCGGCACCGCCGTGCCGCCCACCACGGGAGCCCACACCGGCCACCGCTCCCCCCAGCGCTGGACGAGGCCCAGCGTGAGCGCGGCCGCGGCGATCGAGAGCGCACTGAGCGCGAGCACGTACACCGTCCCCTGACCGGGGATGCCCTGGGACGCCAGCTGGGTGTCGCTCCAGCCGAGCGGCACGCCGACACCGACGGCGGTGCGCCAGGCCGCCGACGGCACCACGCACGCGACGGCCGCCCAGGCCGCGACGACCGCCCAGGGCGGGGTCCCCGGTACGGCGCGCTCGCGCACCAGCTCCCACGCCCGTCGGTCCACGCCCCACAGGTTGCCCCAGGCGCGACCGCACACGCGGGTCAGGTCGTGTGCGGTCGTACCTCGGTGTGGGCGCTTGCCGACACAACGACATCGTCCCCCTGAGGACCGGCTCACGACAGCGCCGAACCTGTGCAAAACACGGGCAGACGCTCTAGCGTGCCGATCGTGACCCGATCCTCGGGGCTGACGATCGGGCAGGTCTCGGAGCTGCTCGGTGTGCCCGTGCCCACGCTGCGGTCCTGGCACCGCCGCTACGGCGTGGCCCTGCCCGAGCGGACGGCAGGTGGTCACCGCCGCTACGCCCCGGCAGACGTCGCCGCGCTGCAGGCGCTCAGCTTGCCGTGTCCCGGGGCATCGCCCCCCGCACCGCGGCTCTCACCCTGCGCGACTCTCCCGTCGACCCACAGCTCCCGTCGGAGTTCCTGGCCGAGCTGCTCGAGCTGCCTCAGGCCGGTGACCAGGCCGGGGCGCTGGGGCTGCTCGAGCAGGGGCAGCGGGAGCTGGGCGTGGAGGGCGCCGTCGAGCGACTGCTGCTGCCGTCGCTGCGCGAGATCGGGCGTCGTTGGGAGCTCGGCCAGCTCGACGAGGGTGTCGAGCGGCTGGCGACGACGGCAGCCCGTCGCTGGATCGCCCGCCAGGTGGCGGGTGCGCCCGAGCCGCGCGGCGTCGCGCCCGTCCTGCTGGCCGGAGCGCCCGGCAACGAGCACGTCGTCGCGCTCGAGGCGTTCGAGGCCGTGCTCCGCTGCCGGGGCTGGGTGACGCGACAGCTCGGGGCCAACACGCCGGTGCCCTCGCTGCTGGCCGTCCAGCGGGCCACCGGTGCGCAGGCGGCGGTCATCACGGCCCACCAGGTCAGCCGTCGCCGGGCGGCCGTCGAGGCGCTGCTCGCGCTCCGAGAGGTGCTCCCCTCGACCGTGTTCTTCGCGGGAGCGGCGTTCGACGCCGCCCGCCAGCGGGACGGCGTCCCCGGCATCTACCTCGGCACGGTCCTGTCCGAGGCGGCGGACGCGGTCGAGCAGCGGCTCACGGGCTGACGGCGGGGCGCGCCCGCTCCGCCCGCCCGTCGTCGGTCCGCGTGGCCCGCACCGCGAAGTGGGCTCCCGGCGACCCGACGGTCAGCATGACCAGCGTGAACCACCACGACCACCGCAGCTGGGACAGGCACGACAGGACCAGGACGACCAGGCCGACGTAGAGCGCTCCGTGCAGCGGGCCGAGGACGGGGACCAGGTCGAGGTCGGTGGCGCGCTTGAGCACCGACCCCACGAGCAGCACCGCGAACGACAGGGACTCCAGCAGCGCGACCACGCGCAGCGCTCGCATCACGCGGTCACCGCGGCCACCAGCTCGTCGGCGGCGGCGTAGGGGTCGAGCTCGCCCGCAACGACGCGGGCGGCGAGCGCGTCGAGGGCGTCGGGGCCGCCGAGGTCACCGAGCCGGGAGCGCAGCGCCGTGAGCGCGATGGCCTCCACCTCACCGGCGGCCCGTCGTCGGCGCCGGGCCTCGAGCTGGCCGTTGCCGGCGAGCCACTCGCCGTGGCGCTCGATCTCGCTCACCACGTCGTCGGCGCCCTCGCCCTTGGCGGCGACCGTCTTGACGATGGGGACCCGCCAGCCGTCGTCGGTGCGCCGGTCACCGAGCGACAGCATGTAGCGCAGGTCCCGGACGACCGTGTCGGCGCCGTCGCGGTCGGCCTTGTTGACCACGAAGACGTCGGCGACCTCGAGGATCCCCGCCTTGGCCGCCTGGATCCCGTCACCCATGCCCGGCGCGAGCAGCACCAGGGTGGTGTCGGCCAACGAGGCCACCTCCACCTCCGCCTGCCCGACGCCGACCGTCTCGATGAGCACGACGTCGCACCCGGCGGCCGACAGGACGCGCAGCGCCTGGGGCGTCGCCCAGGACAGGCCGCCGAGGTGCCCGCGCGAGGCCATCGACCGGATGAAGACGCCGTCGTCGGTGGCGTGGTCCTGCATGCGCACCCGGTCACCGAGCAGCGCCCCACCGGAGAACGGCGAGCTCGGGTCGATCGCGAGGACGCCGACGTTCATGCCCCGGCGCCGGTAGGCCGCGACCAGCGCGTTGGTGGAGGTCGACTTCCCGACGCCGGGCGAGCCGGTCAGCCCGACCACCCGGGCGTGGCCGGCGTGGGGCGCCAGCAGCGCCATCACCTGGCGCAGCGCGGGACTGGCGTCCTCCACCAGGCTGATGAGGCGGGCGACAGCCCGCGCGCGGCGGGCCGGAACGTCCCCGGCGGCCTGCTCGACGAGCAGCGGCACGTCGAGGACGCGCCGGGACCGGGCGCTGCCGCCGGTGGCCGCCGCCGCTGCCTCTGGCGCCACGCCTAGGAGCTGCTGGCGGGCACGCGCAGGATCAGCGCGTCGCCCTGGCCGCCGCCGCCGCAGAGCGCCGCAGCGCCCGTGCCGCCGCCGCGCCGCTTGAGCTCGAGCGCGAGGTGCAGCGCCACGCGGGCACCGGACATGCCGATCGGGTGGCCGAGCGAGATGGCGCCGCCGTTGACGTTGACCTTGTCCTCGTCGATGCCGAGCTCCCGGCGGGACTGGATGCCCACCTGCGCGAAGGCCTCGTTGAGCTCCACCAGGTCGAGGTCGTCGACGGTCAGCCCCTCCTTCTCGAGGGCCTTGGCGATGGCCCGCGCCGGCTGCGACTGCAGGCTGGCGTCGGGTCCCGCGACGACGCCGTGGGCGCCGATCTCCGCCAGCACCTCGAGCCCGAGTGCCTCCGCCTTGGCCGCGCTCATGACGACGACCGCACAGGCGCCGTCGGAGATCTGCGAGGCGTTGCCCGCGGTGACGCTGCCGTCTGCGGCGAAGGCCGGGCGCAGCTTCGCGAGCGACTCGGCGGTCGTCTCGGGCCGGACGCCCTCGTCGGTGGTCACGAGGATCGGTTCGCCCTTGCGCTGCGGGATCGACACCGGGACGATCTCGGCGTCGAAGTGGCCGTCCTTCTGCGCGGCGGTGGCGCGCTCGTGGGAGCGCGCGGCGAAGGCGTCCTGCTCCTCGCGCGAGATGTCGAGCTCCTTGCCGTACTCCTCCGTCCCGGCACCCATCGCGACCTGGTCGATCGCGCAGAACAGGCCGTCGTGCAGCGTCGCGTCCACGACCTCGGCGTTGCCGTAGCGGTAGCCGGCGCGGGCCCCGGGCAGCAGGTGGGGTGCGTTCGTCATCGACTCCATGCCGCCCGCGACGATGATCTCGAACTCACCGGCACGGATCAGCTGGTCGGCCAGCGCGATCGCGTCGAGCCCGGACAGGCACACCTTGTTGATCGTCAGCGCCGGGACGGTCATCGGGATGCCGCCCTTGATCGCCGCCTGGCGCGCGGTCATCTGGCCCTGGCCGGCCTGGAGCACGTGACCCATGATCACGTAGTCGACCTGGTCGCCGGAGACGCCGGCACGCTCCAGCGCCGCCTCGATGGCGATGCCGCCGAGGTCCATCGCGGTGAAGCCCTTGAGAGCGCCGGAGAGCTTTCCGATGGGCGTGCGGGCTCCGGCGACGAGGACGGTGCGGTCTGCGGCCACGAGGGACTCCTGGGGTTGGCGGTGCGGTGGGGCGAGAGGCGTTGCTGCGACGATACTCAGCAGCCGACCACCCCTCCAGAGGAGCCTCCCCGTGCAGCTTCCCCCGTCCAGCGTCCTGGCGATCGACCACGTCGGCATCGCCGTGACCGACCTCGACGCCGCGATCGAGATGTACGAGACCAGCTTCGGGATGCGGTGCGTCCACACCGAGGTCAACGAGGAGCAGGGGGTCAAGGAGGCCATGCTCGCCGTCGGGGACTCCGGCGGCTTCCTGCAGCTGCTGTCGCCGCTGTCCGACGACAGCCCGATCGGCAGGTTCCTGGACAAGAACGGCCCCGGCATCCAGCAGATGGCCTACCGCGTGTCCTCGATCGACGACGTCAGCGCGCACCTCCGGTCCCAGGGCATGCGGCTGCTCTACGACGAGCCGAAGCGGGGCACGGCGGGCAGCCGGGTCAACTTCGTGCACCCGAAGAGCGCCGGCGGCGTGCTCGTCGAGCTCGTCGAGCCCGGCCCCGAGGGCATGGGCCACTAGAGGCCTCCGCTCCCGGCGAGCACCACGGTGCGTCACGCCCGAGTGCGACCGGCCGTCGTGGGCAGTCCGAGGCCTCCTGCCGGGGGGCCGTCCCGACCAGGCCGGGGGGCTCGGTAGCCTCCCGAGGCTGTCGTTACCCACGCCGACGACCACCGCCGACGACCCTCAGGAGCTCCCCCCCCGTGAAGCAGATCCTCGACGCCATCTCGAGCGGCGACGCCGCCGCCCTGAAGGGCCTGGCCGTCCCGGAGAGCTACCGGGGCGTGGTCGTCCGCAAGGACGAGCAGGGGATGTTCGAGGGCATGGCGTCCCGCGACAAGGACCCCCGCACGAGCCTGCACGTCGACGAGGTCCCGACCCCGGAGCTGGCTCCCGGCGAGGCGATCGTGGCCGTCATGGCCTCGTCGGTGAACTTCAACACCGTCTGGACGTCGATCTTCGAGCCGGTGTCCACCTTCGGCTTCCTGGAGCGGTACGGCCGGCTCTCCGAGCTCACCAAGCGGCACGACCTGCCGTACCACGTCGTCGGGTCCGACCTGTCGGGCGTCGTGCTCGCCGTCGGGCCCGGCGTCACCAAGTGGAAGGCCGGCGACAAGGTCGTCGCGCACTGCCTGTCCGTCGAGCTCGAGGACCCCCAGGGCCACGACGACTCGATGATGGACCCGCAGCAGCGCATCTGGGGCTTCGAGACCAACTTCGGCGGACTCGCCGAGCTGGCGCTCGTGAAGTCCAACCAGCTCATGCCGAAGCCCGACCACCTGACCTGGGAGGAGGCGGCGGCGCCCGGCCTGGTCAACTCCACCGCCTACCGCCAGCTGGTGAGCAAGAACGGCGCGGCCATGAAGCAGGGCGACACCGTCCTCGTGTGGGGCGCGAGCGGCGGTCTGGGCTCCTACGCCACGCAGTACGCCCTCAACGGCGGTGCGATCCCGGTCTGCGTCGTGAGCTCGCCGGAGAAGGCCGAGATCGTCCGTCGCATGGGGGCCGAGCTCGTCATCGACCGCAGCGCCGAGGGCTACAGGTTCTGGAAGGACGAGCACAACCAGGACCCCAAGGAGTGGCAGCGCTTCGGCAAGAAGATCCGCGAGCTGACCGGCGGCGAGGACATCGACATCGTCTTCGAGCACCCGGGCCGCGAGACCTTCGGCGCCTCGGTCTACGTGACCAAGAAGGGCGGCACGATCACGACCTGCGCCTCGACCAGCGGATACATGCACCAGTACGACAACCGCTACTTCTGGATGAACCTCAAGCGGATCGTGGGCTCGCACTTCGCCAACTACCGCGAGAGCTGGGAGGCCAACCGGCTCATCGCCAAGGGCCTGATCCACCCGACCCTGTCGAAGACCTACGCCCTCGACCAGACCGGCCAGGCGGCCTACGACGTCCACAAGAACTTGCACCAGGGCAAGGTCGGGGTGCTCTGCCTCGCCCCCGAGGAGGGCCTCGGCGTCGAAGAGTCCGCGCAGGAGTTCCGGGCACAGCACCTGACGGCGATCAACCGCTTCCGCGACGTGTGAGCAGACCGCCCGCGAGTCGGGGGCTGCCCTACCGTGTCGACCCGCTCCCGGGTGGTATCCACGTGGCATGAGCGACACAGGCCACAGCACCGACACCCCTGACGACGTCGTCCCGCTGGACGGCGACGAGGGAGTGGGCTTCGACGTCGTCCGCTTCGGCGGCTACGACCGTCGCCAGGTCGACGACTACCTCGACCGGGTCGAGGTGGCCCTCAACGAAGCAGACCAGCGTCACGCGCACGACAGGGCCCGCGTCACCGGGGTGCAGGCGGAGCTCGCTGCGGTCCAGGAGCGCCTCGCGGAGGCCGAGCGCCGAGCGGCCGGCCAGCCCGAGGCCGCCTCCGTCGTGACCGGGCGGATGGCGCAGATGCTGGCGCTGGCCGAGCAGGAGGCGGAGGAGCTGCGCACCCGGTCCCGGACCGAGGCCGAGCGCCTGGTGGCTGCCGGCAAGGAGCAGGCGGCGCAGGAGAGCAGCGCGCTGCTCCAGGACCTGCAGCGCCGCGAACGCGAGCTCGCCGCGTCTGCCGAGGCAGCCCAGGTGCTCACGGTCAAGGCGGAGCGGGACGCCGGCGCCCTGCGGGCCCAGTCCAAGCGCGACGGCGACAACCAGCTGGCCACGGCCAAGCGCGAGGCCGAGGCCGCCCGCGTCGCGGGGCGGCGCGACGCCGACAAGCTGCTGGAGCAGGCCCGTCAGGACGTCCAGGGACTGCACGAGCAAGCCCGCCGCGAAGCCGCTGAGATGACGGCCGAGGCCCGCCGCCAGGTGGAGCAGCTCTCCCGCCAGCGCGACGCCATCGCCGCCCAGATGCAGCAGCTGCGCGACGCCGTGTCGGCAGCCGTGGCGCCGCTCAGCGTGGCGAGCGCCGACGCCTCGGGGCGCGCCCCCGGCGCGCAGCCCGGGTCAGCTCGCGTCTGAGCACGTGCTCCGGCGCGAGTGACTGCCTGGACCGGCCCGGTCCACTGCTAGGGGCGGTCCGACGGCAGCGCCGCCCGACGAGCCCGCTTGTCGGCGTACATCGCCTCGTCGGCCCGGGCGATCAGCGTCTCGAGCGGGTCGGCGCTGCTCCGGCTGACCGCGCAGCCCACGCTCGCCTTGTGCGACGCCCGGCGCAACGAGGCCCGACAGCGCTCGGTCAGCTGCTCGCGGTCCAGCGCGTGACCAGACACCAGCACGACGAACTCGTCCCCTCCGATGCGGGCCACGACGTCGGCACCGCGGAAGTCGGAGTCCAGCTGCCGGGCGACGGACCGGAGCAGCTCGTCGCCGGCCTGGTGACCCTGCTCGTCGTTGACCGCCTTGACACCGTCGAGGTCGACGAACAGCACCCCGACGTCGTGGCCGAGGCGCTGCGCGGCCGCCATGGCGAGGCCGCTGAGCAGCTCGAGTCCGTGGCGGTTGGCGAGGCCGGTCAGCCGGTCGTGGTGGGCCTGCCGGCGCAGTCGCGCGCCGAGCTGGTCGATCTGCTCCTCACGCCGCTTGCGGGCGACGTGCACCACGGTCCCGAGCGCGGTAGCCGTGGCCAGGACGAGCGCGCCGTTCCACCACAGGATGGCGGGGTCGGTGAGGAGCACACCGACCACGGGCACCCAGGCGACGGTGAACCCCGCCACCAGCCACGGGGTCACCGACACGCGGGCCCCGATGCCGGACACCACGACGAGCAGGAACTGCACCTGGAACGGGTCGTCGGACAGCCCCACGTGGGTCGCAGCCGCGACGGACATCACGAGCGCGTTGACCCCCACGAGATGCGGAGCGGCGGCGAGGCTGGGCGGGCGCAGCAGCGCCTTGAGGGCGAAGGCGATGAGCACCAGAGTGGCCACGATGAACACCGGCGCCGAGTCCTGGAGCTGCGACTGCGGCCAGTAGGCCGAGAACAGCGCCAGGACGAACGACAGGGCCGCGAACGACGTCGTGGACTGGAGGATGAAGCCGGCAGCCTCCTGCTGGGCGATCGGCGCGGAGCAGCCCTCGACGTCGTCGAAGGAGTCGTCGTCGCGTGTGGTCCGCACCCGTGCTCCCCCCAGCCCGCGAGCCGTCAGCCGTACCGAGGCGCGTTCTTGCTGCGATGGACCTTGACCCCGCGCCGCCCCCGGGCCGTCCAGCAGGCAGTGTGCCAGTGACGGCGGTCGTCCGGGTGCCCTTCGGGCCAGACCACCACATGAGGGGTCCCCGCAGCGAGCTCCTGGTCGCAACCGGGGCAGCGGTAGGGACGCGCGCTGGCCGTGCCGGGCACCGAGCGCACGACGTGGCCGTCCTCGACCCGCTCCCCTGCCGGCACCCGCGGCCCGTCGCCGTCGTCGCCGGACCGCAGTGCGTCGAGCGCCGCGGCCCGCATCGCCGACCGGCGCGAGCCGCGCGCCACTGCCGCCCGCTCCTCTACCGCTTGCTGTAGTCGCGGAAGCCGCGACCGGTCTTGCGGCCGAGGTAGCCGGCGCGCACGAGGTGCTCGAGCATCGGGGCCGGGACGTCGCCCGGCTCGCGGAACTCCTCGAACAGCGTGCGCTGGATGGCCAGGGTGACGTCGAGGCCGACGACGTCCATCAGGGCGAACGGGCCCATCGGGTGGCCGCAGCCCTTGGTCATCGCGAAGTCGATGTCGTCGATCGTCGCGTAGTGGGCCTCGAGCATCTTGACCGCGTCGTTGAGGTAGGGGAACAGCAGCGCGTTGACGATGAAGCCGGCGCGGTCGCCGCACAGGACCGGGTGCTTGCCGACCGTGCCGCAGACCTCGAGCACCGTGGCGACGACATCGTCCGCGGTGGTCACCGTCGGCACGACCTCGACCAGCTTCATCATCGTGGCCGGGTTGAACCAGTGCATGCCGACGACGTCGGAGGGACGGGAGGTCGCCTGCGCGCACTCGATGACCGGCAGCGACGAGGTGGTCGTCGCGAGGATGCAGCCCGGCTTCACGATCTCGTCGAGAGCGGAGAACAGCGCCTTCTTGATCGCGAGGTCCTCGACGACCGCCTCGATGACCAGGTCGCAGTCGGCGAGGTCGTCGAGCTCGGTCGTGCCGGTGATCCGGGCGAGGGTGCTCGCCTTGTCGTCCTCGCTGAGCCTGCCGCGCTGCAGGGCCTTGTCCAGCGACGCCTCGATCTTCTTCTGCACCGCCGCGACCTTGTCGTCGCCGCGGGCGCGGAAGACGACGTCGTACCCGCTCTTGGCGCAGACCTCGACGATGCCGCTGGCCATGGTGCCCGTGCCGATGACGCCGACGCGCTGCACCGGCCGCGGCGCCGCGCCGCTGGCGCCGGAGGGGCTGGCGTCGTCGGCGACCACCTCGGGCGAGTCGGGGGCGGCGTAGGTGTAGAGCCCGCGACCGGTCTTGCGGCCCAGCAGACCGGCCGTGACGTACTGCTTGAGCAGCGGAGCGGGGGCGTGGCGGTGGTCGCGCGACTGCTCGTACATCGTCTCGAGGATCTCGTAGGCCGAGTCGAGCCCGATGAGGTCGAGCAGGGCGAGCGGACCCATCGGGTGACCGGTGCCGAAGCGCATCGCGGCGTCGATGTCCTCGCGGGAGGCGTACCTGCTCTCGTACATGCGCAGCGCGTTGTTGAGGTAGCCGAACAGCAGCGCGTTGGCGATGAAGCCGGCGCGGTCACCGGCGGTGGCGCCCGTCTTGCCGACCCGCTCCACCAGGCCCTGCACGTCCTCGACGACCGACGGGTCGGTGACGACCGTGCGCACCACCTCGACCAGGCCCATCACGGGAGCCGGGTTGAACCAGTGGAGGCCGACCAGCTTGCTCGGGCGGCTCGTGCCGGTGGCGAGCTCGGTGACCGACAGCGCGGAGGTGTTGGTCGCCAGCAGCGCGTCGGCCGGCAGCAGCGCGTCGAGCTGGGCGAACAGCTCGCGCTTGAGCTCCATGCGCTCCGGGATGGCCTCGATGACCAGCTCGCAGTCGGCGACGGCGGACAGCTCGGTGCCCAGCGAGATGCGGCCGAGCAGCTCGCGGACCTCGTCCTCGGTGAGCTTGCCCTTGCCGAGCGCCCGCGAGGTGGAGGAGTCGAGGTGGCCGCGGGCCCGCTCGACCCCCTGCTCGTCGTGCTCGACGCCCACGACGTCGAGGCCCGA
>JAABUN010008672.1_pt1 | contig 10287 bp, 8 predicted proteins | sample 5559311 | NCBI WGS metagenome assembly JAABUN01 (sample SAMN10711877, study PRJNA513370) | rock metagenome | isolation source: Antarctica rocks | place: Antarctica: Victoria Land, Siegfried Peak sud
TCGAAGGTGGTGCGGGACGCCTTCGAGCAGTACACCTACTGGCGGGCCGGCACCGAGGTCGTGCTCACCCTGGTCGGGCCGTCCAACGCCGACAACGTCGATCCCTGGCGCATCGTCTCCGACTCCGTGAACTTCGCGTGACACCCGCTCCGGGATTCCCGGCTCTGCGGGTCCGCGACCTCTACCGGTTCTACCGGGCCGGCGGCGACGAGACGCTGGCCCTGCGTGGCGTGGGTTTCGACGTGTGGCCCGGGGAGACCGTCGCGGTGGTCGGGCCGTCAGGGTCCGGCAAGTCCACCCTGCTGGGCTGCCTGGCCGGACTGGACGAACCCGCCGGTGGCTCGGTCACCGTTGCCGGCACCGTGCTCAGCCACCGGCCCGAGGCCGAGCGCGCCCGGATCAGGTCCAGGACGGTGGGTGTGCTGCTGCAGTCGGGGAACCTGATCGACCACCTGTCCGTGCGCGACAACGTCGCCCTGGTGATCAACCGGGGAGAGCGCCGCTCCGCACGCCGCCGCACCGCCGAGCTGCTCGCGCGGGTCGGCCTGACCGCCCGGGCCGGGGCCCTGCCGCGCGAGCTCAGCGGTGGGGAGGCGGCCCGCGCCGGGCTGGCGGTCGCCCTCGCGAACGACCCGCCGGTGCTGATCGCCGACGAACCGACCGGCGAGCTCGACGGCGACACCGAACACCTGGTCCTGGACCTGCTCGTCGGGCGGGCCGAGAGCGGGGGCGCCGTCCTCGTCGTGACCCACAGCCCGCAGGTCGTCGCGATCGCGGACCGGGTCCTCACCCTGCAGGACGGAGTGCTTGCCGCATGAATGCTCCAGACCCGGCACTGGACAACCCGGCAGACGCCGCAGTGGCCAACGCGGCACCCGACATCGCACTGGTGCGCTGCGCCGGGGTGGCCCGGACCTACGGGACCGGTCCCGGCGCTGTCGTTGCGGTCACCGGGGCCACCTGCGCCGTGCTCCCTGGCCAGTCGACGGCACTCGTCGGACCGTCGGGCTGCGGCAAGTCGACGCTGCTGCACCTGCTGGCCGGCCTGGAGTACCCGACGGTCGGCACCGTGACCTGGCCGTCGACGGGTCACAGCCCGTGGGGCCGCCCGCGGGAGGTGGGCGTCGTGTTCCAGGGGCCCTCCCTGCTGCCGCATCTGGACGTCACGGAGAACGTCGCGCTGCCGCTGGTGCTGGACGGTGTCCCGGCCGCCGCCGCGCGCGACCGGGCCCGGGAGAGCCTGGACGACCTGGCGCTGGGCGGCCTGGCCGACGCCCTGCCGGACACGCTGTCCGGTGGCCAGGCCCAGCGGGTCGCGATCGCCCGGGTGCTCGCGACCCGGCCCCGCCTGGTCCTCGCCGACGAGCCGACCGGCCAGCTGGACGGCGCGACCGGCAGCCACGTCGTCGACGTCCTGCTCGAGGCGGTCGCCCGCGCCGGCGCGGCGGTGGTCATCAGCACCCACGACCCGCGGGTCGCGCAACGGTTCGGCCAGGTGTGGCGGATGAGCGGCGGCCAGCTGCGGGACCGCGCGGAGGCCGTCGGGCCGCCTGGCGCCGCCGGTCCCGCCGGGCGACTGCTCGCCGAGCGCGTCGGATGAGCCGCCTGTGGCTGGCCGGGCTGCTGCGCCACCGCGCGCCGCGACTGGCCGGGATCGCCGCAGGCGTCGCGGTGGCTGTCGCGCTCATCGCGGCGCTCGGGACCTTCCTGACCGCGTCGCGGTCGACGATGACGGCGCGGGCCACCCGTTCGGTCGCCGTCGACTGGCAGGTGCAGCTGTCACCGGGGGCGTCCCAGGCACGGGTGCTGGACGCCGTGCGCGCCACCGGCGCGCAGGCCGCGCTCCCCGTCCGTCTCGCCCAGACGACAGGTCTGACCGCGACGGCCGCCGGAGCCACCCAGACCACCGGCGCCGGCGTGGTGCTCGGGCTCCCGGCGGGCTACGCGAGCACGTTCCCCGGTGAGATCCGCCAGCTCGCCGGCGCCTCGTCCGGTGTGCTACTGGCCCAGCAGACCGCGGCGAACTTGCACGCCACGACCGGCACGGCCATCACCGTCGCACGCCCCGGGGCCGGTCCGGTCACTCTGCGCGTCGCCGGTGTCGTCGACCTGCCGCAGGCCGACTCCCTGTTCCAGCGGGTCGGCTCGACCGCGCAGCCGACCGCCCCACCGGACAACGTCGTGCTACTGGACCAGGCGAGCTTCGACCGGCTGTGGGGGTCACCGGCCGTCCGGACCGCGGCCGCCGTCACGACACAGGTGCACGTCCGCCGCGGGCAGCTCCTGCCCACCGCGCCGGCAGCGGCCTACACCGAGGTCATCGGCGCCGCCAAGAACCTGGAGGCCCGCCTGAACGGCGCCGTCACCATCGGGGACAACCTGGGCTCGGCGCTCGCCGCGGCCCGGCAGGACGCCGCGTACGCCCAGTTGCTGTTCCTGTTCCTCGGCGTCCCCGGCGCCGTGGTCGCCGCCCTGGTGACGGCCGCCGTCGCCGGTGCCGGCACCGGGCGCCGTCGCCGCGAGCAGGGCCTGCTGCGCACCCGTGGCCTGTCCGCCCGGCAGGTGATCGGGCTGACGGTGGTCGAGTCGGCGGTCGTCGGCATCGCCGGGACGGCGGTGGGGCTGCTCGCGGCCCAGCTGTGGGCGCGACAGGCCGCGGGCGGCGGTGGCATCAGCGGCGCCGCGGGCAGCGGGCAGTCGGTTCCGCTGGGCTGGGCCGCGCTGGCGGCGGCAGCCGGCCTGCTCGTGTCCGGGCTCACCGTCGCACTCCCCGCGGCCCGGGACCTGCGGGTGCGGACCGTGCTGGACCTGCGCGCCCACATCCGACCCGACCGCAGCCCCCGGTGGATGCGGTGGGGACTGGACTTCGCACTGCTCACGGCCGCACTGCTGGTGTTCCGGGCCACGGCGAGCAACGGCTACTCCCTGGTCCTCGCGCCCGAGGGCGTGCCCGCCATCTCCGTGGACTACTGGGGGTTCCTGGCGCCGACGTTCCTCTGGCTCGGCGGCCTGCTGCTGATCTGGCGGGTCGGCATCCTCGTCCTGCGCCGCGGACGGGCAGCCCTCACCGCCGCGAGCCGGCCGCTGAGCGGTCGGTTGGCCGTGAGTACCGGCGCGGGGCTCTCCCGCAACCGCCGGCCACTGGCCCGCTCGATCGTCCTGCTCGCCGCGGCCGTGTCCTTCGCCGCCTCGACCGCGGTGTTCAACGCGACCTACCAACAGCAGGCCGGGGCCGACGCCCAGCTGACGAACGGCGCCGACGTCGCGGTCACCGTCTCCCCCGGCACGGTGGTCCATCCGGCGGCGGCGGCCGGGCTGACCGGCACACCAGGCGTCCGGCGCGTGGAGCCCCTGCAGCACCGTCTCGCCTACGTGGGCAACGACCTGCAGGACCTCTACGGCATCCGACCGGACACCATCGGCTCGGCGACGACCCTGCAGAACACCTACTTCCAGGGCGCCACCGCCCGCGAGGTGCTGGCCACCCTCGCCCGGACCCCGGACGGGGTGCTGGTGAGCGCCGAGACGGTCAAGGACTACCAGCTGCACCTCGGTGACACGGTCAACCTGCGCCTGCAGGACGGCCCCACCGGCAGCCGACGGGCCGTCCCGTTCCGCTACGTGGGCGTCGTCAACGAGTTCCCGACCGCGCCGCGGGACAGCTTCTTCGTGACCAACGCGGCCTACGTCACCCGGATGAGCGGCTCGGACGCGGTGGGGACCTTCCTGGTGGACACCGGGGGCAGGAACCAACCGGCGGTGGCCGCCGCCCTGCAGGCCCGCCTGGGGACCACCGCCGCCGTGACCGACCTGACCCAGGTGCGGGGCACCATCGGGTCCAGCCTGACGGCGGTCGACCTGCGGTCGCTGACCCGGATCGAACTGGCGTTCGCGGTCCTGCTGGCCGCGGCAGCCGGTGGGCTGGTGCTCGCACTCGAGCTCGCCGAACGGCGCCGCAGCCAGGCCATCGCCCGCGTGCTCGGCGCCACCCGCCGTCAACTGCGCGGATCACTGCTGGTCGAGGCGCTGGTCGTCGGGATCGGCGGGCTGGGCACCGGAGCGCTGCTCTCCTGGGCACTGTCGGCAATGATCGTCAAGGTGCTCACCGGCGTCTTCGACCCCCCACCGGACAGCCTCGCGGTCCCCGCCGGCTATCTCGGTGCCACGGCGGCCGCGGTCGCCCTCGTGCTCGCCGGCGCGGCGGTGCTGGCGTCGCGCACATCCGGGCGGCCGCCGGTCGAGGAGCTGCGCGAGCTGTGAGCACGCCGTCGGCGGCCCAGGACGCGCCGGTCGTGCTGGTCGTGGAGGACGACACGGTCCTCGGGTCCCACCTGCGCAGCGCCCTGCAGGCCCACGGCTACGCCGCACGGTGGGCATCGACGGCCGCCGAGGCGCTCGCGGCGGCCGCGACGGAGGTTCCGGCTCTGGTCCTGCTCGACCTCGGGCTGCCCGACGCCGACGGCGTCGACCTCGCCCGTGACCTCCGCCTGGCGCACCCGGATGCGGTGATCGTCGTGTTGACCGCCCGGACGGCGGAGCTGGACGTCATCGCGGGCCTGGATGCCGGCGCGGACGACTACCTGACCAAGCCGTTCCGGCTCAACGAGGTGCTCGCCCGGGTCCGCGCGCACCTGCGGCGCCGACCGGCGGCGAACGTTGCACCGCACCGGCCCACCGGCTCGCTGGCGGTGGACCCGACCGCTCGCCGGGTCACGTTCGCCGGCACCGAGATCCGGCTGCGGCCCAAGGAGCACGAGGTGCTCGCCCTGCTCGCCGCCCGGGTGGGGGAGGCCGTGAGCCGCGCCGACCTGATGGCGGGCGTGTGGGACGAGAACTGGTTCGGCTCGACGAAGACCCTCGACGTGACCGTTGCGTCATTGCGTCAGCACCTGGTCGAGGCGGGCGTGACGGGGCCGGACGCCCCGATCCTGGTGACGTTGCGCGGATTCGGTTACCGCCTGGACCCGCCCTTCCCCGACGTCGACGTCCGGTAGAACTCGGGGGGTGACCTCCGCAGCAGCACACCCGTCCCCGTTCGGCGCCTGGCCGTCCCCCATCTCCGCCGCGATGGTCGCCCAGGCCGGCCCCGCACCGGCGTGGCCCACCCTGGTCGGCGGCGAGCTGTGGTGGTCCCAGGTCCGGCCGGCCGAGGGCGGCCGCACGACAGTCCTCCGACAGGCGGCGAGCGGTGCCGGCACCCCCGGTCGGCCGGCGGCGGTCGAGGTGCTGCCCGCGCCGTGGAGCGCGTCGAACCGGGTCCACGAGTACGGCGGACGCAGCTTCCTGCCGGTCTCGACCCCGGCCGGGACGGCCCTGGTGTTCGCCGAGCGCACCGACCAGCGGCTGTACCGGCTGGACCCGGGCGCGGCAGCACCCGTCCCGCTGACCCCCGAGCCGCCGGTGCCGGCCGGCCTGCGGTACGCCGACCCGGTGCTGTCCGCGGACGGCTCGGGGGTGCTGTGCGTCCGGGAGGCGCACGTCGGCGGCGCGGTCCGGCGCCACCTCGTCGCGGTGCCGCTGGACGGCAGCCTCGGCGTCCGGGATCTCGTCGGCGGCAGCCGGGATCTCGGCGGCGGCGAGCCCGCCGGCGGCAGCGACTTCCTCGCCTTTCCGACGCCGTCACCGGACGGGCGTCGGCTGGCCTGGATCGCCTGGGACCACCCGCGGATGCCGTGGGACGGGACGGTGCTGCGGGTCGCCGACGTCGCGGCCGACGGGACGGTCGGCGCGCCGCGCGACGTCCTCGGTGGCCCGGCGGAGTCGGTGTTGCAGCCGGAATGGGCCGGTCCGGAGGCGCTGTACGCGGTGACCGACGCGTCCGGTTGGTGGAACCTGGTCCGGGTCGACCTGGGCAGCGACGACGGGGGCGACGGCGGACGGGTGAGTCCGCTGTGTCCGCGGGAGGAGGAGTTCGCCGGCCCCCTCTGGCAGCTGGGGATGCGCTGGTACACGGTGCTGGATGACGGTCGGATCGCTTGCCGGGTCGGGACGGACACCACCCGGCTCGCCGTGGTGCACCCGGACGACGGATCGCTGACGGACGTACCGACCGGGCTGACGGCCTGGGGATCGGCGCTGACCGGCGACGGGAGCCGCGTCGCAGCCGTCGCCGGGTCCCCGAGCCAGGACCCGGCGGTCGTGGTGGTGGACCCGGCGACCGGGGACCTGACTCGCGGCGGGGCCCACGACGGCCCGGTGGTCGACCCCGGCTACCTGCCCGAGCCCTACCCGGTGACGGTGCCGTCGATCGGCGGCCGGGTCGTGCACGCGAACGTCTACCCGCCGCGCAACCCCGACGCGACGGGGTTCGCCGACGAACGACCGCCGTACGTCGCGTTCGTGCACGGCGGCCCGACGTCCCAGTCCCCGACGGTCCGCAGTCTGGCGGTCGCCTTCTGGACCAGCCGCGGGATCGGTGTCGTCGACGTCAACTACGGCGGGTCGACCGGTTACGGCCGGGCGTACCGGGACCTGCTGCGTGAGCAGTGGGGCATCGTCGACGTCGAGGACACGGTGGCCGCCGTGCAGGCGCTCGCCGACGACGGTCTGGCCGACGGTGCACGGTTGGCGATCAGGGGTGGCAGCGCGGGCGGGTGGACAGTGCTCTCCGCGTTGACCCGGACCGGTACCTTCGCCGCCGGTACCTCCTACTACGGGGTCGCCGAGCTGGAACGGTTCGCCGCCGACACGCACGACTTCGAATCCCGGTACCTGGACGGACTGATCGGCTCGTTGCCGGAGCACCGCTCGCGCTATGTCGAGCGAGCACCGCTCACCAACGTGGGCGGGCTGTCCTGCCCGGTGCTGCTGCTGCAGGGCGCCGATGACAAGGTGGTGCCGCCGTCGCAGGCAGAGATGTTCCGCGACGCCCTGGTCACCGCCGGGATCCCGCACGCGTACCTGCTGTTCGAGGGTGAGGAGCACGGCTTCCGTCGCGAGGACACGAACATCGCGGCGCTGGAGGCCGAGCTGTCGTTCTATGGGCAGGTGTTCGGCTTCGAGCCGCCAGGCGTCCCTGTCCTGCCGCTGGTCCGCCCCGCCGGCTGACGGCTGCGCGCTGGCGGTGTTCACGTCCGCGGTGCGCTACTGGACGGCCTCGCCTAGTCGTGGGGCCCCCGCCCTGTGGGCGTCGGCGACGCGCCGAGTGGAGAGTTCGTCCCGCTCACCGGGTGAAACCCTCCACTCGACCGTCGCCCCACGAGGATGGGGAGGTGACGACCTGGTGCGCCAGTGGGTTCCTGACCCCGACATCGGCACTTCCCGGACATCCTGCTGTGGCAGGAACTGGTCGCCGACGTCGCTCTCGGCCTGCGCCGAAACTACGACCGACGAACTTGCCGACCTCTTACTCGCGAAACCGTGACCCGCCAACCGGACCGGGCGTGGTTGACCGCGGTCGCCACCTCGTTGACCGGCGTCGACGGTGTCGTCGGGGTACTGCTCGGGGGCAGCCGTGCACGCGGTGACCACAGCCCGGACTCCGATGTCGACCTCGGCGTCTACTACCGCCCGCCGTTGGACGTCGAGGCCCTGACCGAGCTCGCCCGCCAGATCGCCTCCGCCCGTGAGTCGGGCGGGCTGGTCACCGTCACCCGCCCCGGCGACTGGGGCCCCTGGGTGGACGGCGGAGCATGGCTGTCGATCGACGGCGTCCCGGTCGACTGGATCTACCGGGACCTGGACCGGGTCCATGCCGCCTGGACCGACGCGTGCGCCGGCCGGTACCGCTTCCACGTCCAGGCCGGCCACCCGCTCGGCGTACCCGACTTCGCCTACGCCGGGGAGGTCGGCCTCGGGACCGTGCTCGCAGACCCGACCGGTGAGCTCACGGGTCTGCACGCACGGACGCAGGACTATCCGCCGGCACTGGCCGAGGCCCTGGTCGACGGGTTGTGGGAGGCCCGCTTCCTGGTCGCCGGTGCTCGTAAGGCCGCCGCCCGGACGGACACCGCCGCCGCACTGGTCGCCGACACCGCGGCCGCCTGTACCGCCGGATGAGCCCTAGGGACGCCGGTGAGGCTAGGCCCGACGGGGACGGGCCGAGGCCAGGCTGAACAGCGACGGGCCGCGGACCCGGAGAACAGGCCCGCGGCTCGTCGACGCACGAGAGGGAAGCCGGCAGACCCGGCGCAGGGTCAGCCCTTCAGGCCGGTCCCGGCAATCCCCTGCACGATCCGCTTCTGGAAGATCAGGAAGAGGATCACCAGCGGAATCGCACCCAGGATCGAAGAGGCCTGGATGTCGGACACCCGCTGGCCGTAGGAGCCCTGGACGGTGGCCAGTCCGACCGGGATCGTCATCAGTTTCGGGTTGGACAGCACGAACAGCGGCAGGATCAGGTTGTTCCAGACGCCGACGAACGTGACGATCGACATCGCCCCGATGACCGGCCTGGACAGCGGCATGATGATCGAACGGTAGATCGTCCAGAAGCTCGCTCCGTCGATCCGCGCCGACTCCTCGAGCTCCTTCGGCAGGCCGTCGAAGAACTGCTTGAAGACGAACAGCGCGATCACCGCGGGCACCTGCGGGAAGATGACGGCCCAGTAGGTGTTGAGCAGCCCGACGACGTTGAGCTCCTGGAAGATCGGGACGATGAGGACCTGGGGCGGGATCATGATCCCGGCGACCATCAGCAGAAACACCGCCTGCCGTCCGCGAAACCTCAACCGCGAGAGCGGATAGGCCGCCATCGACGCGAACAGCACCGTGAGGACCACCGTGACCAACGACGTGATGGCGCTGGCCAGGTACCAGTTCCACAGGTCACCGGTGCCGAGCAATGTCCGGTAGGAACCGAAGGTCAGGTTCCAGTCCCGAAGGATTGGACCCGCACCGATGGCCGAGGTGGCGTTCGACGTCAGCGACGTCTTGATCGCCCACAGGCTCGGCAGCAACCAGAGCACGGCGAAGGCGATAAGGAGGATCCACGAAACGATGGTGAAGGTCCGCCCCGAGTGCTCGGAATTCGTGGCGACCCGCGATGCGGGCGCCGCGGCGGACACCCCGTTGCCGGACTTGCGCCGCACCTGCTCTAAAGCGGTCGCCATGTCAGCCCCTTCTCTCGGCGGAGCGCTCGATGACCTGGCGCACGAGGGCGACCAGCACGATGAAGACGAAGAAGATAACGGACGCCGCGGAGGCGGCGCCGACCCGGTAGTCCGTGAACGACGTATTGGCGATCAAGCCGAGGGTGACTTGCGTCGAGATGCCCGGGCCGCCGCCGGTCATCAGGTACACCTGATCGAAGATCTTCAGGCTCGCGATGATCTGCAGCAGCAGGACGAGAGCGGTGGTCCGGTTCAGCAGCGGGACCGTGATCCTCCGGATTTGTTGCCAGGGCGTCGCCCCGTCCACCGAGGCGGCCTCGTACAGCTCGCGGGGGATGTCCTGAAGCCCGGCGAGGTAAAGGATGAAGTTGAACCCGATCGTCCACCACACCGTAGTGATCGCGATCCCGAGCATCGCCAGGTTCGGGGTACCCAGGACGGGCGCCGGCACCGCGTCCCCGAGCGCGGTCTGCAGGGAGTTCCAGAGTCCCGTCGCAGGGGTGTAGATAAACGTCCAGATCAGCGCGATGGCGGCCGACGGGAGGATGAACGGCACGAAGAACGCCAGCCGGAAGAACCACTGGGCGCGGTTGACCCTGTTCGCCAGGATCGCGAAGACGAAGGCCAGGATGACCAGCGGCGGGACCGTATAGAGCGTGAACTGGATCGTGTGCCAGAACGACGACCAGAACTCCGGCTTGGTGAGCATCTCCCGGTAGTTCGCAACCCCCGCGAACGCCCCGAACCCCTTGTGCAGGATGGTGGTGTCGAAGAAGCTCGTGATGACCATGTAGATGACCGGCCACACGAGGAACAGGACGTAGAAGATCCCGAACGGCGCGATGAACAGCCAGGCGGGCCTGTTCTCGCCCGGCATGCGCCGAGGGCTGCGGCCGGAGACGGTTGCCGCGCGGGGCGGCGCAAGGGTCTGGGCGGTCACGACCGGTTCTCCTGTCGGTTCGCGGGGAGGAAGAGTGCGACGAGCGCCACGACTCGCCGAGCCGGCTGGACGTGGGCGGTCACAACGGGCTCTTCGTGTCGGCGTAGATGAGCAGCTGCGAGCGGGCCGACGCCAGAGCGGCCGCTGGCGTTGCGATGCCCTGCTGCACCAGCCCGATCTGCGCACCCACGACGTTCTCGAAGTTCGAGCCGGAACCGCCGTACCAGGCGGTGGCGTCGTACACCGCGTCGTCTGCCGCCGACGCGTAGTCCGACTGGGGTTCCAGCCGCTGGTAGG
>JAABUN010008673.1_pt1 | contig 10287 bp, 7 predicted proteins | sample 5559311 | NCBI WGS metagenome assembly JAABUN01 (sample SAMN10711877, study PRJNA513370) | rock metagenome | isolation source: Antarctica rocks | place: Antarctica: Victoria Land, Siegfried Peak sud
CGGATGGCGTCCTGCGCCGCCGTCCCGAGCGGTCGCCCGATACCAAACGCGTCGTAGACGTTCAGCAGCGGCCCAGCGGCGAGCGCGACCCCCGCGCCGACGGCCGTCAGGGCATAGGCGCGGCGGACGCGGCCGGGCACAAAGAGCAGCGCCACCACGACGGAGGCCAGGACGGCGATCGCGGCACCGCGGGACTGCGAAAGCAGGATGAGGCAGGCGAAGAGCGTCGCCAACGCGGCGCCCGGGCCCGCGATGAGCGCGCGGCGGCGCTCCACCGCCGCAAAGCTCAGCCAGAGGCCTACGGCGAAGACGGTCGCCTGCGCGTTGATGTACCCCAGCGGCTGGTTCAACCGGCCCGAGAGGAAGAGATCCCCGAGATCGCCCGACAGCATCCGCAGCGCCACCACACCGGCCACCGCGGCCGTTCCGGCGGCGAGCACGCCGACCAGTAGGGCCGAATAGCGCTCATTGCGGATCGTCACCAGGCCGAGGCCCACCACAGCGGCGAGAACGAGGGTTCGGTTGCCCTCGAGGATCGCCTGCTGTGCGGACTCCGCCCACGTCGAGGACAGCAGCTGCCAGAAGCCGAATGCCAGCGCGACGAGCGCGACCGCGGCCCCCAACCCGAGGTGGGGCGGGCGCGCGATCACCCCCGCGGCGACAAGCGTCACGAGCCCCAGCCCGACGGGCACCCAGACGGCGGAGTCGTAGTAGCCGGCCGCGAACGGGCTCAGGCTCGCGCCCAGCCCGAGCACGACCACGACGATCGCGCTTATCCACGGCCGGCGCTCTGTGGTCCTCGCACGAGCGACCACGGGACTCACCGCCTCCGCGGCGCCGAGCTCCGTAGCCGCCAGCGCGGCGTCCTGGGCCTCGAAGACCGCGATCGCGGTGCCCGCCGCCACAAGGAACGCCAGGACGATCACCACCACCACCAAAGAGCCGCCGTTGATCGCCACCAGCGCCAGCACGGAGACGACTGCCTGCACGCTGCCGAGCGCAGCGGCGACGGCCCGAGCGTTGCGCAGCCGGCGGCGCGTGCGGTGGGTCAGGTGGTCACGGCCGCCGGTGAGGATCGAAATGCCCCGGCGCGTACGGGAGACGACGACCAGCGTCGTGTCCACCAGCGGCAGGCCGACCAGGAGGAGCGCGGCGACAAACCCCTGCCAGGCCGGCAGGGCGTCGGACGTCCCCACCATCGCAAGCGCAGCGATCGCGAATCCGAGGGGCATCGAACCGCCGTCGCCGAGAAAGATCCGCGCCCCGGGGTTCGCCAGGTTGTGCGGGAGGAAGCCGACGCAGGAGCCAGCCAGCGCAGCCCCGGCGCCGGCCAGCCATGGATCGCCCTCGACGAGGCCGAGCACGGAGACGCCGCCGGCGACGACGAGCGCCATCGTCGACGAGGCCCCGTCCATGTTGTCGAAGAGGTTGAACGCGTTGACCACGGCGACGATCCACACCGCGGTCACCGCCAGGTCGACTGCTCCCCCGAGCCCTAGGTCCCAACCCAGATCCAGCGCCCACAACCCCGCGGCGAGAGCTAGCTCGACGAGTACCCGCAGGCCAGGTGAGACGTTCCGGCGGTCGTCGACGGTCCCGACCGTCCACAACACCGCGACACCGGCGACCAGCGGCAGCGTCCGCCCGTAGTCGCCGGCGAGGACGAGCAGCGTCACGACGAAGGCAGCCATGACCGCAGCGCCGCCGAGGTAGGGTGTCGGCGCAGCGTGCCCTTTGTAGCCTGCGGGCTTGTCGAAGAACTCCAGCTGCCCGGCTACCCTGATGGCGACCGGGGTCGCCGCGTAGGCGAGTGCGGACGCGAGGACGAGCCCGATGAGCATGCGGGCTTCGGGTGTCATGGTCGAGCCCTCAGGCCACAGCCTTGGTGCGCTCGAAGGCGATGACGTCGGACAGGGTCTCCTCGAGCGACCGCGTCGGCGACCACCCGAGCGCGCGGTGGATCTTCGACGTGTCGGGGATGCGCCGCATCATGTCCTCGAAGCCCGGTTCGTACGCCTCCTCGTAGGGGACCGTCACGATCTGCGATCCCGACCCCGTCGCCGCGAGCACGCGCTCGGCCAGCTGCATGATCGAGACCTCCTCGGTCGAGCCGATGTTGAAGACCTCCCCGAAGTGGGCGTCGGTCTCCATGAGGTCAGCCAGTGCGGTCACGATGTCGCCGATGTGGCCGAAGCACCGGCGCTGGGTTCCGTCGCCGTGGACGCGCAGGTCGCGCTCGGCCAGCGCCGCCCGCACGAAGCTTGGGACGACCATCCCATACTGCCCCGTCTGCCGCGGCCCAACCGTGTTGAACAATCGTACGACGACCGTCGGGAGCTTGCGCTCCTTCCAGTAGGCCAGTGCCAGGAACTCATCGATCGCCTTGGAGCACGCGTAGGCCCAGCGCCCCTTGTCGGTAGCGCCCATGACGAGGTCTCCTTCCTCGCGGAACGGGAGGTCCTTCGACTTGCCGTATACCTCGCTGGTCGAGGCGATAAGCACCGGCTTGCGCTTCTTCATGGCGGCCGCGAGGACTACCTCGGTGCAGTGCACGTTAGTCTCGATCGTCCGCACGGGCGACTCGACGATGAGCTCCACACCGACTGCGGCTGCGAGGTGGAAGACGACTTCGGCTTCGTCAACGAGTTCGGACATGAGGCCCGAGTTGTGCGCCGAGTCGATGGTGTAGGAGAACTTCGGCGTCTCCTTGAGATGGCGCACGTTCTCGATCGCGCCCGTGGAAAGATCGTCGATGATGTGAACGCGGTGACCGCGCCGTAAGAGCTCGTCGCTTAGGTGCGAGCCGATGAAGCCCGCTCCGCCGGTGATGAGGGCGCGCATCAGCGGAGGAGCATGGCAGGCCAGCCATGCTCCTCAGTTGAGTCAGCGGAGAAGTGCGAGCCGCGGCGCATGGCCGCCGATCGCGTCACTGACGCCCCAGCCGATTGCGGACGACATCCAGCCGCAGGCGTTTCCCATGGCGCTTAGCGGACGGTCCGCCGCTCGGCGAGCTGCCGTTCGCCGATGGATCCTGGCTGTAGCCATAGCCACCGTACATACTGCCTGCGCCGGCGCCGGTCGCCACCGAACCGAGCAGCGTGCCGCCCGCATTGGCGATGACGCGCTCGAGCCGCCTGACCGCGTCCTTGGAGGTCGCGTTGAGCCGTGCGACTACTACGATGCCGGAGACGAACTCGATCAGCGGAAGTGAGTCGCTCACCGTCAGCAGCGGAGTGCTGTCGATGATCACGAGGTCCGACATGCCGGCGAGCTGCTCGAGCAGATCCTTCATCCGCTGGGAGGAGAGCAACTCCGAGGGGTTGGGGGGCGGCGGACCGGCGGGCAGCGCCCGCAGCCGGCCACCTTCGGGTGCGTCGATCTCGGGCTCGACAAAGGCGTCGGCGAGGCTGGCCTCGCCGACCAGTACGCCGCCGAGGCCGGCCGTGCCGGGAACATGAAAGCGTGACGCCACCTGTGGCCGCCGCAGATCGGCATCGACGAGGATCACGTCCTTGCCCGCTCGCGCCAGCGCACGGGCGAGGTTCGTGGCCACAGTCGTCTTGCCATCGCCTTGGGCGGGGCTGGTGATGAGCACGCTCGTGACCGGACGGTCGATGTTGAAGTAGGTCAAGCTCGCGCGCAGCGTCTGAAACGCATCCTCTCCCGCCCCGCCGGTCTGTATGTCGCCGAAGGCGGTGCGCGGAACGGCGGTCAACAAGGGGCGATCGGTGAGCTCCTCGAGCTCCAGCGGGTCGCGAATCTTACGGTCGGCGCCCTGGGCCAGGATGACGGCTCCGAAGGCGAGCAGGAGGGCGACGATGGCGGCGAGCACGACCGTCCGCGTGACCCTCGGCGCGACGGGTGAGCTCGAGGCGACGGCGGGCTCGACGGTTCGCGCGTTGTCGCCCTGCGCCGCGCGCAGCGCCCGTAAGCGCTGAAGCTCCTCCGAGAGTTGCTTGCGGCCGTCCCGATCAGTTCGCGCCAGCCGGCGGAGCTGCTTGGCGACGTTGCCGATCGTGGAGTTCAGCCGTCGCACGGCCAGATTCGTCCGGCTGGTCACCACAGCAGCGGCGAAGGCGTTCGCAACGTCGGCGGCGCGTCGGCCGCTCGGCGCCCGCGCGGCAACGGTGATGAAGTCGGCCTCGACATCCGCTGTGGCGGTGATACCTGCGAGTAGCCGGCGGGCGCTCGAGCGCGGCTCGCCCAGCTTCTCAGCCGCGGTCGCCGCCACTCCGGTCGTCGTGACGAGCCTTGCGGCCGAGAGCAAGGTCTCTGTCTGCGGGGCCGCGACCTGCGTGTTGAACAGGCTCGTGTCGACCGCCAGCGGCTGGACCTGCAGGAGGACGCTCGACTCGTAGACCTTTGGCTGGCTGGAGACGAAGAAGTAGACCGCTGCCGGGATGGCCACCACGACGGCGAGGACCAGCAGCTTCCAGCGCCAAAGCACCTTCAGGTAGGCGCGGACGTTATTGGCTTCGTCGTTCACTCTTTGTCTCTCCTGCCCGTCGATGCGGACTTGCTCACGGTCAGCGCTGGCCTGCGCCGACTCGGCCTACGACTACTTCGGCCCGCTCGGTGCCCTCCCTCGGCTCGGCGTTAGCCGCCGGTTCGCTTGCCAGCGCGTGCTCACGCAGCACGACGAGCGCGGCGATACCGAGGAGGACTAGATGCGTACGGTAGCGAAACCCCGTGCCTGCGTTGCTGACGCTCAGTGCGTATGCGACGAGGAGGAACAGTGCCGGGTATGCGATCGGAGCGGCGAGGGTGAGAATTCGACCGCGGGTTCGCCTGACGTAGCGGAAGAGGACATATAGTGCGGCGAGCACGAAGAGGGTGCTGATCGCGCCGAGCGCCTGGCTGATGTTCTCCAGCTGCCAGGGGTACGGGCGCATCAAGACGTCTCGCACACGCAGAGGAAGATTCTTCACCAGATCCGAGCGCGTCGAGAATTCTACGCGTTCCAGGCTGAGGTTGTTCGAGTTTGCGTCTCCCCGCGTAGCGTTCGGATCGGTGTAGACGTCTTGAACAGACTGCAGGTTGCGCTTCAGGCTGTCGGGAGACGTGATTTTCAACGCTGCGGGCGTGGCGACCGCCACTCCGATTGCAAGGGCGTAGATGATCGGCACAGAACGGAGCTTTGTGCCCATCTGACGCAACGAGGCGTGCAACACGAGCAGCAGCCCGCCTGTGATCAAGAGCCACCCGGCGTAGGGCCGCGTTGCGAGCGCGATCACGCAGCCCAAGCCGAGCAGAAGGATGCCACGCAGCTCGAGCTTCGCCCAGATCTTGGATCCCCCGAAAACTACCAACCCACTCGCCAGCACCAGTACCGGCTCGCGATGCAGGACACTGTTGAAGAAGATGTTCGCCGGCTCGAGCGCGAGTATCCAGGCGGCTATACGCGCCGCGCGCGAGCCGGCGAGATCGTAGATCGTCGCAACGATGAGGATGATCCCGAGCATCGCGATCCCGATCTGCGTCACCCGCAGAGCCGCATCGGGAAAGTCGCCCAGCTTGATCTGCAATGCGAACACGAGCACGTGAAGGCGATGGGCCTCGCTGGGAAGCCACAGTCCGGAGTCGAATCCGGACGCCGCGACCTCCCGCGCGCCCCGGAGGAAGGTGATCTCGTCGGGGGTGCGAAGCGTCGGCCCCAGACCGGTGAGCGAGACGGCCGCGATGGCGAAGAGGCGAAGAGCCACGCCAACAGCCACAGGAGTCCCGACCGAGAATGCTGGTCGCGTACGTGCGAGCCATCGAAGGGCGCACACCAGTCCGAATCCGACGAGCAGAATCGCGAGGAGGACGCTCTCGATCTCGTAGAGATGGGTGTCAGACAAGAGAGGCCGAGGAACGGCTGGTGCCGCGCGAGATGGACGACGGGGACGTCACGAGTTGGGCGACCGACGACGCCTTGCATCGGAGCTGCGTGATCCCATCCTGAGAAGGTCGTTATACACCGCACGGTGCCCGCGGCGCGCAGTCGGGTAGCCGTTGTGCTCGGCGACCGCCGCCACAGCTACCTCCGATAGCGGGGCAAGGGCATTGCTGTCGCCGAGTCGCCGCAGCAGGGCTTCGGCGATTGCGGCCGCGCCGCTCGGGCCGACGATGTCCCCGACCTGCCCGGTGCTCAAGAGATCTGCCGCACCTGCGACATCAGCGGTCACCACGGGGACGCGCTCCGCGATCGACTCTTGGAGGACGCGAGGCTGTCCCTCCCAGCGAGACGTGTGAACCAGGACGTCGAACCCCGAGTACAGCTGCCGCACATCGTTCCGGAAGCCCGCGAAGACCGCGCGGTCTGAGAGATCGGCCGCTGCCAGTGCACGCTCCACGGTCGGCCGGTCGGGCCCGTCACCGACGAAGGCGACGCGAACGTCGCCTCTGGCGCGCAGCACAGCGATCATCGCCTCCGCGAGCGTTGCCGGGTCCTTCTGCGGGACGAAGCGTCCCACCCATCCGACGACGAGATCCTGAGCGCCCAGCCCCAGCTCTGCCCGTGCGCGCTCGCGAGAGCCCTGGAAGTCCGGCGAGGCAGCGGTGTAGTCGACGTAGTTGGGAACGACGCGGTACTGTCCTTCGACCCCGATCCCCTCTTGTAGTCCCTGCTGCTTGACGTCCCTCGAGACGGCGATCAGGACCTCGGTCAACCGAGCGCAGCCCCGCTCGGCGTTGACGAGCACCGACCGCTTCCATCGAGGGTCGACCGGCGTGTGCCCCCATCCGTGAATCGAATGCACGACGCGTGCTGTTCCCCCTGCCGCAGCCACTCGTCCGATGATGCCCGCCTTCGACGAGTGCGTGTGGATGATCGTCGGACACGTCTCCGCGTACACGGCCCGGAGCGCCCGGACTGCACCCATGTCCTCGCGCGGTGACAAGGCCCGGCGAAGCGACGGGACCCGGTAGGTGGGGAACTCCTCGGCCGCTAGATCCTCAAGCGAGCCCTCGGCGCCGACGTCCGGGCCGAAGGCGATCCTCACGTCGTACTCGGCGGCGAAGTCGCGTGCGGCTTCGACGAGCGTGAGCTGGGCCCCGCCGACGCACATGCGCGTGATGACGTAGAGCAGTACGGGGCGCGATCTCATGGGTTCTCCGGTCCGCCCGCCACGGTTCAGCTAGCGATTCGCGTCGTCAGCATCCGGGCTTGGCTCGCACGTCGTCGTACAAGTCGGCCTTGCTGCGAACAAGGGCGTCGAGCGAGTAGTTCCGGATCACTGCTTGCCGAGCTGCGGCACCCAATTCGGTCGCGGACGGACGGTCTTCCATCATCATCAGCAGCTTGTCCCGCAGCGCGCCGATGTCGCCGAGCTCGTAGAGCAGGCCCGTGCTCCCCGTCGCGATGACGTCCCGGGTGCCGTTGACGTCGGATCCGATGACTGGCAATCCGCACGCTTGAGCTTCCAAAACGCTCGCGGGCATTCCCTCCCACGAGGAGGGCAGCACCGCCATCACGGCCCGATCGTACAGCTCCCGCAACTCGTGATGGGGCAGGATGCCGCACACGACCACCGCCTCCTGGAGGCCTGCGTCTCGTACCTGCTGCTCTATGCGGGGTCGCTCCGGGCCGTCGCCGACGAGGAAGAGTCGTGCTCCCGTCGAGGCCAAGCCGCTGGCGGCGAACGCCTCGATGAGATCGCCCTGTCGCTTGCGAGGCACGAGTCGGGCTGCGCACACCACGATCGCCGCGCGGTCCGTGATCGGAGTGCTGGCGGGAGTCCAGTAGTCGGTATCGACGCCGTTCGGGATGTAGCGGACGCGCGAAGCCGAGACACCGCATGCGGCGAGAGTGTCGACCGACTCCAACGAATTGACGTCGTAGGCATCCACCGCCCCGTGACCGCCGCGCTCGATCGCGCGAGCTACGCGCTCCTTGAACGCTTTGGGGTCGAGGGCCTCCGTGAGGTGCACCCCCTGGACGCCGACGATCATTGAGCTGGGCCGTCCCGCCAGCGCGTTGGCGAGACGGGCGGTCGTCGACGCCTTCGCTCCGTATGCCTCGATGATGTCGAAGCGCTCGCGGCGGAGGAGCAGTGCCATGCGCGCGACGCCCAGTGGCCAGACGCGGGCGGCGACGGCGCTGCAGGGTGTCCCGTTCTCGCTGGCCAGCCGGTGGATCAACCCCGGAGGGCTGAGCGTCACGATAGAGGTTTCGTACGCCACATCTTGTCGCAGGCGGTGCGCGACCATGACGACGTGGAGCTCCGTCCCGCCGAGCGTGTCCTCGGCGAGCACCTGAAGAATCTTCACGCGACCTCGCATGATGAAACGGTCCGGCAACCAAAGAGCACGAGGCTCCCAACGTAGCACCTGGATCTTGGCCATACGATTCAACGCGAGCGTTCATCGAAGGGCCCTTGCTCGCTACCATGGCGCGCTGTGAGCCTCGGAGCCGTCTGCGCCTTGGTCGGCGTGCCGCCGGACCGCCCCGAGCTCGTCGACGAGACTCGTATCGCGCTGGCCGGCCAGACAGATCCACCTGCATCCGTCGCCGTCCATCCACAGGGTGACGCTGGTGTGGAGGTGCGAGCCGCGCTCGAGGCCGGAGTGGAATGGCTCTGGCTGCTCGACGGGGTAACCGTTCCCGAGCCCGGGGCACTCACTGCCTTCGCGGCTGCGCTTGACTGCCTTGCCGGTCTTCCCGAGCCGCTCGTGCTGACGAGCAAGGTGCTCGACACGAGCGGCGCGCTCCATCCTGACGCTATCCCTCGCCACGAGATCTTCGAGAGGGAGTTCACCGTGGCCGCCGCCGAACGCGGGCTCGTGCAGCTGCGTGCCGCACCGTCGGGCTCGTTGCTCGTCCGCCGGGAGGCCTTCGAGCGCTTCGGGGCGCTGCGGACCGATCTGTCGCTGAGTTGGCAGGCGTTCGAGTTCACCGCCCGTGTGCTCCGGTCCCGGGAGGACACGGGTTACCTCGTTCCCTCCAGCGTCGCAGTGCGCAGGGTTCCTCCCCGTTCCGCGGGGCGCCGCGGCGGAGCGATCAGGGCTCGAGCGGGCCTGCTGGCCGGCCCTGTTTGGAAACCCAGGGAACGGATGTGGGAGGGGTTCCTCGTCGCCGAGGGCGCGCTCAAGGACGCGCGGGAACGGGCGCGCCGGGCTTGAGGCCGTCGCGGACGCCTCGGCCGACGACGGCCAGGCTCGCGCGCGAGCAGCGGCTGAAGTGCAGATACCGCACGATGCTCAAGAGGTACCCGAAGAGCAGACCGGGTTTCTCTCGGCCCTTCCAGGCGGTCCCGCGCAGCATGTAGATCTGGTTGCGTACGTGGAAGTAGAAACGGTCGCCGCTCGAGAAGTAGGGGAGGTAGCCGCTCGAGCCCTCCGCGAAGGGCGACTCGGTCTTGTGGACGGCCACGCTGGCCGGCACGAGGTAGCCGGGTTCCTCGCCGAGGATGCGCGCGGTGTACTCGAGGTCGTCGCTCCAGAGGAAGTACCGCTTGAGCGGCAGGCCGTGGCGATCGACGCCCCCACGGTGCAGCAGCAGCGAGACGAACGACGCGGTACGCAGGGGCAACAGCCGCTGCTCCGCGGCCACGATCATGGTGGCGCTCGCCTCGCGCTCGAAATTAGGCTGGTTCGTCGGGTGCAAGACGCCGTTGGTCCACACCACCTTGCTGGACAGCAGAGCGGGCGGCGACAGGCCGGTTCGCGCGGAGGCGGCCAGCAGCTCCTCGAGCGCCGTCGAAGTGGCGATCGTGTCATCGTCCATGAGCCAGATCCACTCGTGCCCCGCCGCGTGGGCGAGCCGCAGGCCCTCGTGAAAGCCGCCCGCGCCGCCCTCGTTGGTCGGCAGGGCGACGAGCTCCACCTGGTCGCGGTAGCGCTCCCGCACGAGTTCCGGGGTGCCGTCCGTGCTGGCGTTGTCGATCACGAGGACGTGGTCGAGCGGGCGAGTCTGGGCGGCCAACGCCGCGAGGCACTCCTGGAGCAGCTCCCTGCGGTTGTAGGTGACCACGACGGCGCAGACGCTCATTGGCCGGCCGACCGTAGCAGTGCCCGCGCGAGTCCGTTCGCCTGCGATGACCCTCGCCGAGCGGAGACCGGCCGGACGTTCCTCGTCGCCGAGGGCGCGCTCAAGGACGCGCGGGAACGGGCGCGCCGGGCTTGAGGCCGTCGCGGACGCCTCGGCCGACGACGGCCAGGCTCGCGCGCGAGCAGCGGCTGAAGTACAGGTACCGCACGATATTCAACAGGTACCCGAAGAGCAGATCGGGTTTCTCCCGGCCATTCCAGGCAGTTCCGCGCAGCATGTAGATCGTGTTGCGTACGAGGAAGTAGAAGCGGTCGCCG
>JAABUN010008674.1_pt1 | contig 10286 bp, 8 predicted proteins | sample 5559311 | NCBI WGS metagenome assembly JAABUN01 (sample SAMN10711877, study PRJNA513370) | rock metagenome | isolation source: Antarctica rocks | place: Antarctica: Victoria Land, Siegfried Peak sud
GGCGTTCGCCCGTCGGCACGACCGGTTCGCCACGGGCGAACGAGAGCAGCATGCCGATCGAGGCCAGCGTGGGCAGCATCGCCGAACCGCCGAAGGACATCAGCGGCAGCGGGATGCCGGTGATCGGCAGCAGCCCGACGACGGCGCCCATGTTGAGGATCGCCTGGCAGGCCAGCCAGGCCGTCACCGCGGCGGTGACGAGCCGGACGAACGGGTCTGCCGTCTGCTGGGCGACCTGCACCCCGGAGTAGATGAGGGCGGCGAACAGCAGCACCACGGTCAACGTGCCCAGCAGGCCGAACTCCTCGCCGAGGATGGCGAACACGTAGTCGGTGTGCGCCTCGGGCAGGCCACCGGACCACTTCTCCCGGCTGGCTCCGGGACCGAGACCGAACCAGCCCCCGGAGGACAGCGCGTAGAAGCCCTGCACCGCCTGGTAGCCCGACGCCTCGGCGTCGGCGAACGGGTCGCGGAACGACAACAGCCGCGCGACGCGGTGAGGACTGCTCATCGCGAGCAGCGCCGCCCCGGCGGCAAGCACCGCGCACAACCCCCCGAACACCTGCACCGGCGTGCCGACCACCCAGAGCAGGGCGACAACTACCGAGCAGATCGCCACCGACGTGCCGAAGTCGGGCTGCAGCATGACCAGGAGCAGCACCAGGCCGCTGACCGGCAGGAGTGGGACGAGCATGTGCCGGTGAGCGCCCAGCAGCTTGTGCTTGCGGACGAGCAGATCGGCCCCCCAGAGCGCGAGGGCCGGCTTGACGAGCTCGCTGGGCTGCAGGTTGAAGCCGAGCGGCAGCGGGATCCAGCTGGTCGCGCCCTTCACCTCGTTGCCGACGAACAGCACCATCACCAGGAGCGCGAGCGAGATCAGCAGCAGCGGATAGGCCGCCGCACGGTAGACGCGCACCGGCAGCCGGGAGGCCGCATACATCATGGGCAGGCCGACCAGGACGAAAGTGGCCTGCTTCAGGCCGGTGGAGAACACCGACCCGGTGTCGGCGTAGGAGCGCACGCTGGAGGCGGAGAAGACCATCACCAGACCGATCGCCAGCAGCAGCAGCGTGCTGACCAGCATCAGGTGGTAGGCGGCGAGCGGGCGCAGCAGGAGGGACGTCCCGCCCGGCGCCCGGTCGGTCCGCGGCGGGGACTGCCGGCGGACAGCCGACGGCGGCCGACGGGAGCGGACCGGCCCGAGAGGAGCCGAGAGAGTCATCGACGGACCTCGGCAGCGAACCGCTCGCCACGCTCGCGGTAGTCGCGGAAGCAGTCCAAAGAGGCGGCGGCGGGGGCAAGCAGCACGGTGTCACCCGGACGGGCGAGTGAGCGGGCAGCCGAAACGACGTCTGACATGGCCCCAGTGTCGAGCCGGTCGACCTCAAGGACGGGGATCTCGGGCGCGTGTCGGGACAGCGCGTGCCGGAAAGCCGCCCGATCGGTGCCGAGCAGGACGACGCCGCGCAGCCGGCCCGCCGCCTGCCGGACCAGCTCGTCGACGTCGGCTCCCTTGAGCAGCCCGCCGGCCACCCAGACCACGGAGCCGTACGCGGCGAGGCTCGCCGCCGCGGCGTGCGGGTTGGTCGCCTTGCTGTCGTCGACGAAGGCCACTCCCCCGACGGTCGCCACGAGGGCGTTGCGGTGCGGGTCCGGCACGAACGCCCGCAACCCGTCCTTCACCGCGCCGGCCGGGACCCCGTAGGAGCGCGCGAGCGCCGCCGCGGCGAGGGCGTTAGCGACGTTGTGCGCGCCGGGCACGCCGACGTCGGCGAGCACCGCGAGCTCAGTAGCCTCTCCCGCGACGTCCTGCCCCGCGCAATGAGTGAAGGCCCGGTCGACGAGCAGGTCCTCGACCACCCCGAGCTCACCGGGTCCGGGGCTGCCCAGGGTGAAGCCGGCACGGGTGTCGGCGCGCGCCGCCAAACGTACGGACTCGGCGTCCTGCCGGTTGTAGACCGCCACGGTGCCGGGGCCGTGGATACGACCCTTGGCGGCGGCGTAGGCGCCCGGTGAGCCGTGCCAGTCCAGGTGGTCGGGCGCGACGTTGAGCACGGCGGCGGTGTGCGGGCGCACCGTCGAGGACCAGTGCAGCTGGAAGCTGGACAGCTCGACCGCCAGCACGGCGTACGGCTCGGTGGCGAGGACCGCCTCGAGCAGCGGAACGCCGATGTTGCCTGCTGCGACGGTACGCAGGCCGGCGGCGGACAGGATCGCGGCGAGCATGCGTACCGTCGTGGTCTTGCCGTTGGTGCCGGTGACGGCGAGCCAGGCGGGCCCGCCGCGCTCGCGTTCGCTCGCCTGCAGGCGCCAGGCCAGCTCGACCTCGCCGATCACCTCCACCCCGGCGGCCGACGCCGCCACCAGCAGCGGAGCGTCGGGGCGCCAGCCCGGCGAGGTGACGACCAGCGCCGTCCCGGCGGGCAGGTCGTCCGTGCTGCAGACCTCGAAGCCCTCGGCCCGAAGCGGCTCGGCTCGCTGCTCGCTGCGGTCGACCACCGTCACCCGGGCGCCGCGCTCCCGCAACGCCCGGGCGGCGGCGGCGCCACTCAGTCCGGCTCCCGCCACCACGACCGGCATCCCGGCGTAGCTGCCGGCCAGACCCCCCACCGTCAGAGCAGCGGGCCGGCTGCGAGGTACTCGGCGTAGAAGACACCGAGCCCGAAGGCGACCGCCAACCCGGCGATGATCCAGAACCGGACGATGACGGTGTTCTCGACCCAGCCCGCGAGCTCGAAGTGGTGGTGGATCGGAGCCATGTTGAACACCCGCTTGCGGGTCAGCTTGAAGACCCCGATCTGGATGATCACCGAGATCGTCTCGATGACGAACAGGCCGCCGAGGACGATCAGCAACAGTTCGGTCTGCGTGACGATCGCGATGCCGGCGAAGGCCCCGCCGATCGCGAGCGACCCGGTGTCGCCCATGAAGATCTTGGCGGGCGAGGCGTTCCACCACAGGAAGCCGAAGCAGGCGCCCATCGCCGACGCGGCGACCAGGGCGATGTCGAGCGGGTCGCGCGCCGTGTAGCACTGGGCGAGCTCGGGCTGGAGCACGCAGGAGTTGCGGAACTGCCAGAAGCCGATGACGACGTAGGCCGCGAAGACCATGATCGACGATCCGGCGGCCAGGCCGTCGAGCCCGTCGGTGAGGTTGACGGCGTTGGACGTGGCGGTGATGATCAAGTAGGCGAAGATCACGAAGCCGACGGTGCCGAGACCGACCGCCGCGTAGTCGCGGACGAAGGACAGGTTGTCGGAGGCGGGCGTGCGCCCGAACTCGTCCCGGAACTGCAGCGCGGAGATGGCGAAGGCGACCCCGACGACGAACTGGCCGATGAACTTGGCTGCGGCGTTCAGGCCCAGCGAGCGCTGCTTGCGGATCTTGATGAAGTCGTCCAGGAAGCCCACCACACCGAGCCCGACCATGAGGCCGAGCACGAGCAGCGCGCTGGCGGTGGGCCCGCGGCTCGGCTGGCCGAGCACCAGCAGGTGGGCGACGGTGTAGCCGATGACGGTCGCCCCGATGATGACGACGCCGCCCATCGTCGGCGTGCCGCGTTTGGTGGCGTGGCTGCTGGGCCCGTCCTCGCGGATCTCTTGGCCGTAGCCGCGCCGGCGGAACACCCGGACGACCGCGGGGGTGCCGAGCAGGGAGACGATGAGGGCCGACATGGCCGCGACCAGCACGGACCTCACTGCGCAGGCCTCATGGGTGGGCAGTCTCCCAGGGGCGGGGCCAGCAGCGCCGCAGCGACGCGCGTCAACCCGGCGCTGCCTGCGCCCTTGACCAGGACGACGTCGCCGGGTCCGAGCTCCGCCCGCAGCAGCGCGATCGCCGCCTCGACGTCGGGGACATGGCGCGACTCCGAGCCCCACGAGCCCTCGAGCACCGCGCCGGCGTGGATGCCGCCGGCCTCCGGTCCGACCACCACCAACTGGCCGAGGTCGAGTCGCACGAGGTAGCGGCCGAGCTCCACGTGGGCCTGCCGGGCGTCCTCGCCGAGTCCGGCCATCGGACCCAGCACCGCCACCGTGCGGCGCCGCTTGCCGGCACCCAGGACGGCCAGCGTCCGGAGGGCGGCCCGCATCGAGCTCGGGTCGGCGCTGGCGGCGTCGTCGAGGACGGTGACCCCGTCCGGCCGCTCGCTCACCTCGAGCCGCCAGCGGCTTCGCGGCTGCGCGGCCGACAGCAGGTCGGCCACGTGCTCGGCGCTTCGCCACAGGCCTATGCCGAGGACGTTCGCGGCCACGGCGAGGGCGCTGGTGACCCGGTGCTCGCCGCGCAGCCGCAACGACACCGGCGCGCTGCCGAACTGGGGGGTCACGAGGGTGAAGCTGGCCCGACCGTCGTCGTCGAGCTCGACACCCTCGGCGCGGTAGTCGGCGTCCGGACCGGTGCCGAACGTCGCCACCTGCTCGCACGTCAGGGTGGCAAGGGCCAGCGCGAGCCGGTCGTCGGCGTGCAGCAGGTTGATCGCGGCGCTGTCCACCCCCTCGAGGGCCGCCAGCAGCTCGCCTGCGTGGTCCGCCCCGACGGAGAGCACCGTTGCGGCATGCGGCTGGACGATCGAGCGCTGCACTTCGAGGTGGCCGGGGGTCCGAGCGCTGTACTCCAGCACGGCGAAGCGGGTGTCGAGCTCTCGCCGCAGTGCCGTGAGCGGCAGACCCACCTCGTCGTACGAGCCGAGCGGCCCCAGTGTCGGTCCGAGTCGGGCCAGCACCGTCGCCAGCAGGTGTGCGGTCGAGCTCTTGCCACTGCTGCCGGTGATCCCGAAAGTCAACGGCTCCTGTCCGACGACGTAGAGCCTGCGCGCCAGCTCCTGCGCCGCGGCGAGCGGGTCAGCCACCACCAGGCAGGCGACGCCGTCGATCGGCCGCGCGGTCAGCGCCGCGACCGCGCCGGCGCGCACCGCCGCGGCGGCGCAGTCGTGGCCGTCGCCGCGCTGTCCGGGCAGCGCCACGAACAGCCCGCCCGGGACGACCAGGCGGCTGTCGACCTCGATGTCCGCGCAGACCAGGAGATCAGTCGGCAGTCCGTACACCATCGCGCCGGTGATCCTGATGATGTCGGCCACGGGGGTTGGGATCACGAGCCGAGCACCTCCCGCAGGACCGCACGGTCGTCGAAGGGGGTGAGAACCCCCGCCGCCTCCTGCCCGCTCTCGTGCCCCTTGCCCGCCACGACGACTGCGTCCCCGGGACCGGCCGCTGCCACCGCCCGGGCGATCGCAGCGCGCCGGTCCACCTCGAGCAGCGCCTCCGGGGCGCCGACGGCCATCTCGTCCAGGATCGCCTGCGGGTCCTCGCTGCGCGGGTTGTCGCTGGTGAGGATCGCGAGGTCCGCGGCGCTCGCCGCGGCGCCCATCAGCGGCCGCTTGGCGTGGTCGCGGTCCCCGCCGCAGCCGAGTACGACGATCACGCGGCCGGAGGTGAAGGTCCGGACGGCGCTCAGCAGCCGGCTCACGGCGTCCGGCGTGTGCGCGTAGTCCACGAGGGCGAGGAACGGCTGCCCGGCCTCGACCCGCTCCATCCGGCCGGGCACCCCGGACAGCTCGGCGATCCCGCGTACGCCGTCCTGCACCGAGACGCCGGCGGCACCGAGGCAGGCCAGCGCGGCCAGCGCGTTGGCGACGTTGAACGAGCCCGGCAGAGCCAGCGAGACCCGCAGGTCCACCCCCGGCCCGAGCAGCCGGAACGTGCTGCCGTCCGGGCGCAGGTCGACCTCGCGGGCCGACCAGTCGGCGTCCTCGCCGTAGGTCGTCACCGGCAACGCGGTGCTGCGGGCGATCCGCCGACCGGCGGGGTCCCCGACGTTGAGCACCGCCCGGCGGGCACGGGCGGGCGTGAACAGGGAGGCCTTGGCCGCCTCGTAGTCCGCCATCGAGGGATGGAAGTCCAGGTGGTCCTGGCTCAGGTTGGTGAAGGCAGCCACCTCGAAACGGACCCCGTCCACCCGCCCCAGCACGAGAGCGTGGCTGCTGACCTCCATGGCGACGGCGGTCGTCCCCCGCTCGCGCATCACGGCCAGCAGCGCCTGAAGGTCGGGCGCTTCAGGGGTGGTGCGCACGCTGGGCAGCACCTCGTCGCCGATGCGGGTGAGCACCGTGCCGAGCAGGCCGGTGCGGTGCCCGGCGGCACGCAGCGCGGCCTCCAGCAGGAATGCGGTCGTCGTCTTGCCGTTCGTGCCGGTGATCCCGAGCACGAGCATCCCGGCGGCCGGGTCGTCGTGGACCCAGCGGGCGACAGCGCCCAGCACCGCACGGGGATCCTCCGCGACGAGGACCGGGACGCCGTAGGCCGCGAAAGCCCCCGCTCCGGCCGGATCGGTGAGCACCGCAGCGGCGCCAGCGGACACCGCCTGCGCAGCGAAGTCGGCGCCGTGCGCCGACGCGCCGGGCAGGGCGGCGTAGAGGTCGCCGGGCTCGACGGCGCGCGAATCCAGCGCGCAGCCGGTGACGGTGCGCTCCGCGACCGGCCGGACCTGCCGCAGCTGCGGCAGTCGCTCGAGCAGGTCCGACAGCGGGCGGGCGGGCGGGAGTGTGGGTCGCAAGGGCCGACGGCTGCGTTTACTCGCGCAGGCGCAGCTTCGGGCTGATCGCCCCGGTGGGCGGCACCCGCATGCTGCGCAGCGCGAAGCTCATGATGTCGCGGAAGACCGGACCGGCGACGGCCCCGCCGTAAAAGCCGTTCTTCGGCGCCTGGATCGACACCGTGACGGCGAGACGGGGGGCGTCGGCCGGTGCGAAGCCGACGAAGCTCGCGGTGTAGCTGCCGTCGTAGCGGCCGTCGACGACCCGCTGAGCGGTGCCGGTCTTGCCGGCCACCCGGTAGCCCGGGATGGCGGCGGTCTTGGCCGTGCCACCCTCGTTGGTAACGCCCTCGAGCATCCCCCTCAGCTGGGCGGCGATCTCCGGAGCGAGCACCCGGGTCTGGGTGGGTGCCGGCGCCGCCACGACGTTGCCGGCACCGTCGACGGCAGTCTTGAGGATGGTGGGCGTCACCCGAACGCCGTCGTTGGCGACGGTGGCGTAGACCGAGGCCATCTGCACCCCGTTGACCGAGTAGCCCTGGCCGATCGGGTGGGTGCCGTAGTCGGTGCCGCCCCAGTCCTTCTCCGCGCGCAGGATGCCCGGGCTCTCCCCGGGCAGGCCGAGACCGGTCCGCTGCCCGATGCCGAACCGGGTGAGCATCTCGTGCAGCTTGGTGCCACCGACCAGTTGGGAGGCCATGATCGTGCCGACGTTGCTGGACTCGACGATCACACCGGTGAACGTCATCCGTTGCGTCTTGTGGGGACTGGAGTCGCGGAAGCGCTTGTTGGACAGCTGCAGGTTGTCCGGCACCGTCATCACCGAGCCCGGCGTCAGCACACCGGCCTCGAGCGCGGCGGCGGCGGTCACCACCTTGCCGATGCTGCCGGGCTCGAAGACGTCGCTGATCGCGCGGTTGCCCCGCAGCGCGGCGTCGGCTGCTCCCGGGTCGTCCGCGTCGAAGCCGGGCACGGACGCCAGGGCCAGGATCTCGCCCGTCCGGACGTCGAGGACCGTGGCGCTGCCGCTCTCGGCGTCGGCCGAGGCGAGTGTGTCCATGAGGGCCTTCTGGGCGAACCACTGCAGGTCCCGGTCGAGAGTCAGCTGCACGTCGTTGCCCGGCTGCGGATCGACCTTCGCCGTCCGGCCGCCCGGAATGATGATCCCGTCGCCGTCGACCTCGGCAGTGCTGGTGCCGTCCTTGCCGGCCAGCACGCCGTCGAGCTGCAGCTCGATGCCGGCCGCGCCCGCCCCCTCGACGGTGGTGAACCCGAGCACATTGGCGGCCAGGTCCTTGCCCGGATGGATGCGGCGCGGCTCGGCGACGGTGCCGACGCCGACCAGCCCGAGCTTGGCAATCGTGGTTGCCATCTCGGGATCCAGGCCGCGGGCCAGGTAGACGAAGCCGGTGCAGCCCAGCGGGGTGGCCTTGTCGCAGGTGCCGCCCGCGGCCGGCCGGCCGAGCTTGTCCGCCACCTCCGCGACCGGCAGGCCGAGGACCGGCGCCAGCACCGCCGCGATCGAGGCCGGGTCGCACGGACGGCCCCCGCCGCCCTCCGCACAGCCGGCCTTGGCGATGATCCGCGGCTCGCCGAAGACGGCGCGCGCGGCGGCGGACATGGCCAGAGCCTGTCCGGACCGGTCGGTGATCGTGCCGCGCGGCGCAGTCAGGGTGCGCGTGGTCAGCCGCTGCTCGACCGCCTCGTTGGCGTAGACCTCGGCCTGGAAGCCCTGCAGCCAGACGAGCCGGCCACCGATCAGCGACAGCATGATGAGCACGGCGAGCAGGCCGCCGTGCAGTCGCACGCCGGGCGAGCCGAGCCGGCTGCCGCGTGCGGGACGGGGGCTCGGCCGTCCGGCCGTGCGGGCCACCGGGGAGAGCCGGGCGCGCCCCGAAAGCGGGCGGGCAGCGCTGCTGCGGGCGCCGCCGGAGCGGACCGGCCGGGGGGCGCGCGCCGCCCCGGAGGCGGTCGGCCGGGAGGTGGAGCGGGTGGCGGTCACCGCGGTTCTCCGGGCGGCACGGCCGCGCCCGGGACGGGGGCGCCGAGCACCGTGCCGTCGGGCAGGCGCAGGAACGCCGGCGGGCCGGCCTGGACCATGCCGAGCTCGGTGGCCCGGACGGCGAGGCTCTGCGGGGAGCGAAGCAGCTCGACCTCGCGCTCCAGGGCCTGCTCCTGATCGGCCAGCGCCCGGCCCTGCTCCTTGAGGCTGTCCAGCACGAAGGCGTCGCGCGCGAGCACGGTGTTGAGCATCAGCAGGCCGATCAGCCCGCCGACGAGCAGCGACACCAGCAGCACCACGAAGGTGGCCCGCGGCAGGGCCGGCCGGCCGGTGGGCACCAGCTCGAGCGACGGCGAGGGGCGGCCGGCCGACAGCCCGGCTGTCCCTCCAGGTGGACGCGGACCCGGCGGGGAGCCGACTAGGCCGGTCGCGACGCTCACGCCGCCGCCCGCAGCTTCTCGGCCGCCCGCAGGCGGACGGAGGCGGCCCGGGGATTGCCAAGGACCTCCCGATCGGGTGCCTTCTCGGCGCCGCGCACGAGCAGGCGCAGCTCGGCGCTCACCCCTTCTGGCACGAATGGCAGGTCGACAGGGACGGGGGACGCCGAGCGGGCGACCAGAGCCGACTTCACGATCTTGTCCTCGAGCGACTGGTAGGCAAGGACGACCAAGCGGCCGCCCACGCACAGGGTGTCGAGTGCAGCGGGAATTGCCCTGCGCAACACGCCGAGTTCGTCATTCACTTCTATGCGCAGGGCCTGAAAGGTGCGCTTGGCGGGGTGTCCGCCGGTCCGGCGCGTCGCCGCCGGGATGGCGTCGCGCACCAGTTCAGCCAGCCGCGCGGTCCCCGTGATCGGCTGCGACGTCCGCTCGCGCACGATCGCGTCGGCGATCCGCCGCGCGAAACGCTCCTCGCCGTACGTCGAAAGCACTCTCGCGAGGGCCGCACGCTCATAGCCGTTGACCACCTCGGCCGCGGTGAGTCCGCGCGTCGGGTCCATGCGCATGTCCAGGGGCGCGTCCTTGGCGTAGGCGAAGCCACGCTCGGGCTCGTCGAGCTGCAGTGAGCTGACCCCGAGGTCGAACAGGATCCCGTGCACGCAGTCCAGTCCGAGCCCCTCGAGCACCTCGGGCAGCTCGTCGTAGACCGCGTGCACCAACACGGTGCGCTCGGCGTAGGCCGCGAGGCGCCGCTCACTGCGTCGCAGCGCCTCGGGGTCCCGGTCCAGGCCCACCAGACGAACCGCGGGTGCTGCCTGCAGCAGCGCCTCCGCGTGCCCGCCCATCCCGAGCGTGCAGTCGACGACGACCGCGTCCGGGCCGGTCAGAGCGGGCGCGAGCAGCCCCACGCAACGCTCGAGCAGCACGGGGACGTGCGCGGGGCTCATCAGGACAGGACGGTGAGCGCGGCCTGCACCGCCATCGTCAGTCCCATCGTGACACCGACGGCGCACCCCAGGAGCAGCAGGCTCTCGCGCAGCTCGGCGCCCAGCCCTCCTGACGGTGCCGGCGCGCAGTGGCGGGGCGGTGGGGGGCTGGGCGTGCTCGGGTCCATTGTCGGGTGCCTTTCGACCGGTGGCGGCCTCCCGGGCTCGCGGACCCGGCAGGGTGTGTCTGTGCGGTACGGCGTGTGCTGTTCGGGCGGTGGCAGGCCCAGTCGCCAGGTCCCCGCCCGCTCCGCCGCCAGGCACCGGGGAAGGTGTGCCAGGTGGGGGCGGGAGGAGACCTCACGGCAGGGAACGACGCGGCGGCTC
>JAABUN010008676.1_pt1 | contig 10284 bp, 12 predicted proteins | sample 5559311 | NCBI WGS metagenome assembly JAABUN01 (sample SAMN10711877, study PRJNA513370) | rock metagenome | isolation source: Antarctica rocks | place: Antarctica: Victoria Land, Siegfried Peak sud
CCGGCTTTCTGGAGATTGTCGGCCAGCATTTTGCCCTCGCTCATCAGCGGGTCGATTTCGGCCGAGATGATGGTGGTGGGCGGCAGGCCCTTCAGGTTGGCGTGGACGAGGTCGATGCGCGGGTCTTTGCCGTCGGCGGGCGTGCGCAGGTAGTTCTTGAAGAACCACTCCATCGCGCCCTTGTTCAGGGGTTTGTAGTCGGTGCTTTTCAGGTACGAAGGCGTGTTCAGGTCGTAGCCGGCGATGGGGTACACCAGCACCTGGTACTTGGGCAGGGCCACGTGCTTGTCGCGGGCCATCAGGCTGACGGCCGCGGCAAGGCCGCCGCCGGCGCTTTCGCCCACCACGGCCACGTTCTTCGGGTCGCCCTTGATGCTGGCGGCGTTCTTCAGCACCCACTGGTAGGCCGCGAAGCTGTCGTCGTGGGCCGTCGGGAACCGGTGCTCGGGGCCCTGGCGGTAGGCCACCGACACCACCACGGCGCCCGCCTGCTCGGCCAGCGCCTGGGCCGACGAATTGTAGGTGTCGAGGTTGGCAATCACCCAGCCGCCGCCGTGGTAATACACGATGACGGGGAACGGCGCCGTGCCCGATTTGGGCGTATAGATGCGGGCTTTCACGCCGGGCACCAGGGTTTTGCTCGTGGTGTCCACGTTCATCGGCGGGCGGGGAATGTGGCTGATGACCATCTGCTTGGTGGCGGCCTCGGCGGCCCCCGGCTGCTTGCGGGCCTGCACGGCGGTGAGCGAAGTAATCGGCGGTGCCTTGAAGCTCACCAACTGCTCAATCACGGCCTGCATGGCGGGCTGGATGGTGGGGGCCCAGGCGGGCTTGGGGCCCGTGGGCCGCACCGCGCCGGCGGTACCACCGGCCGTGCCGGCGCTGCCGGGGGCCGTGGTGGCGGTGCTGTCCGAGGCTTTGTTGGTTTCGCCGGGCACTACCAGGGCGGTTTTATCGGTTTCGGTGGCGGCGGGCTTGCTGTCGCAGCCGCCCAGCAGCAGGCCAGCGGCTAAGGTCGGAGCCGTTAGCCAGGCCGGGGCGGCGGCGCGCGAAAAAATGTTCTTCATGAAAGAAAAAATGTGAGGTTGAAGTGAATCCGGCCAGAGTTACGGTTCCGGCCCGGCCTTGGTTTAGGGCCGGGCTTAAATACCGTTGGTTTGCTTTGTGGCCGATTCACACCGTTTCCGCTTTCGTACCCATGTTGCTTCGCCTGGTCCGCATGACGTTTGAGCCCGCCCGCGCGGCCGATTTCCTGGCCATTTACCGGGCATCGGCGCCCCGCATCCGCCAACAGCCCGGCTGCCAGCACCTGGAGCTGTGGCAGGACGCCGGCCAGCCCCACGTTTTCTGCACCTACAGCCACTGGGACGACGAGGCGGCGCTCAACGCCTACCGCCGCTCGGCCTCATTCGGCGAGGTGTGGCCGGCTACCAAGCGGCTGTTCGGGGCCCCGCCGCTGGCCTTCTCATCACTGATTTTGCCTGATTAACCGTGATTTCGCTGATTCTTTGAGCAGATTTTGGGGCGGCTATTTTATGGTTTAGCGCCAGCCGCCGCCCAGGGCGTGGTAGAGGTCGGAGGTGGCCTGCAATTGCTGGAGCCGGTCGTTGATGCTGTTGAGCTGCGCGGCGAGCAGGCTTTGCTGGAAGGTCAGCACGTCGGTGTAGTTCGCCGGGCTGTACTTGAGCAATTCCTGGGTGAAGTCCACGGCCCGTTGCAGCGACGCCAGCTGGTTGGTGTGGATGGCCGCCTTCTCGCCGGCCGTCTGGTAGGCATACAGGGCGTTGGAAACCTCCTGGCCGGCCCCCAGCAGGGTTTGCTGGTAGGCGAGGCGGGCCTCTTCCTGAAAGCCCAGGGCGTTGCGTAACCGCGCCCGGTTAAGACCTTGGCTGAAAATGGGTTGCACCAGCCCCCCACCACCGTACCGAACAGGGCGCTGGGCGAAAACAGGTCGCGGATGGTGGTGAGGCCGCCGTTGGCCGTGACGGTAAACGACGGGTAGAAGTACGCCCGCGCCGCGTTGGTCTGCTCGAAGTAGGAGCGGTAAGCGGCCTCGGCCTCCTGCACGTCGGGGCGGTTGCGCAGCAGTTGGCCGGGCACGCCGGTTTGCAGCAGCGCGGGCTGGGTTTGGGCCGCCAGGGTGCTGCGCTCAACGGCCCCCGGCGCACGGTTGAGCAAGATGCTCAGCGCGTTCTCCGTTTCGCGAATGTTGCGCTGCAAGTCGGGAATCGTGACCTGGGCCGCGTACAGGTTGGCTTCGCTCTGCGCCACGGCCGCCCCCGTCACGATGGCCGCGTTTTTCAGTAGGCGCGTGGTTTCCACGTCTTTGGTGCGGTTTGGCGCGTGATGGCCAGCTGCGCGTCGTAGGCCAGCAACAGGTAATAATAATCGGCAATGTTGGCCAGCAGCTGCGTTTGCACGGCGCGGCGGCAGGCTTCGCTTTGCAGCAGCGCGGCCACGTAGCTGCGCTTGTTGCTGCGGAGCTTGCCCCACACGTCGGCCTCCCAGCTCGAGCTGAGGGTGAGCAGGTATTGGCGGTTGAAGCGGCCGTTGACCACGGCGCTGACCTGACATTAGGTAAATAAATTTGATTCAGCACTTAATTTACCTGACTAAGCACTAGTTTGATGCGGGCGTCGGCCGTTTTAGAGCGGTTTCATAATCAGTGTACATGATAGCCACAATGGTCAAACCAATTTTCGGTATCCTGTTGGGTTATCCACTCCGTGGCCTTGCGGAGGGCATTTTCCAGGGCCTCGCGGGTGCGGGCCTGGGCCGTGCGCAGCCCGGTTTTGAGCTTGCTAAAGGCGAGTTCAAGGGGGTTGAAGTCGGGCGAATAGGGCGGCAGGTACAGCAACCGGGCCCCGCAGGCTTCGACCAACTCCGCCAGCCCGGCCACTTTGTGCACGCGCAGGTTGTCGAGCACCACCACGTCGCCGGGCACGAGCGTGGGAGCCAGCACCTGGTCGAGGTAGGCGGCGAACACGGCCCCGTTGACGGCGCCGTCCACCGTGAGCACCGCCTCCAGGCCCCGCGGCGTGAGCGCGGCCACCACCGTCACGTTGGGGCCGCTGTGCAACGGCACGCCCTGGTCCACTCGCCGCCCATCCGGGGCACGGCCGTAGCGGCGAGTGTAGGGCAGGTTGGTGCTGGTCTCATCCACAAACTTGAATTGGGTAACGTCTTCTTGGGCAAGAACTTCCAGAAACGCGGCCCGCAGTCCCTTCACCCGGTCGGTGTCGCGTTCGGCGGCGTGAAGGCTTTTTTTACGGTCCCAGCCCAAGGCCTGCACCGCGTTCCAGCACGCGGTCCGGCACAGCACGGGGCCGCCCACGGCGGCCAGTTGCTGGCGCAGTTCGTCGAGCGTGGCGTCGGGCTGCGCCACCAGGCAGGCCCGCAACGTCTCGTGCCCGCCCGCGTCCAAGCGCGGGGCCGCGCCCCCGCGCTTGGACGCGGGCGGGCAGCGAGCCGCTGGTGCGGTGGCGGCGCAGCAGCTTGCCCAGGAAGGAAACCGACACCTGGAAGTGGGTGGCCACCGACTCCAACCGCGCCGCGGGCAACAGGCAAGCGGCCAGCAGCCGCTCCGGCAAGTCTTGTGAATACGCCTTCATTGCCCAAAGCTCGTCCTAAAAAACGGTACACTGATTATGAAACTGCTCTAAATTGCCACTTGCGTGGTTTAGGGCGGGCGTTTTGGCGGTCCTGCCACTGGGTGACGACGTGGCGCACGTGGTCGGCCGAGGCGAAGGGCTGGTTGAGGCGAAGGGCTGGTTGAGGACTTGGCGGCTGAGGACGGAGAATTCAAGTTCGGCCCTGTTCAGCCACGAGCCATGGGCCGGGGTGTAGATGATTTCCATGCGCTGCAAATAGGCCTGCGCGACGGCAGGCGGAAAGTGGGCGTAGAAAAAGCTGAGCTTGTGGGTGGCGAAGTTGTCCATCACCCAGCGCACTTTTTTGGCCGCGCGGTAGGTCGTGTCCATCAGCTGGGCCACGACCTGCACCCACGTGGCCGCTTTGTGGTCGGCTTCAACGGTGAGCGAGCGCCAGCCCCGCAAGGGCTCGGTGGCCACAAACAACTCCACCACGCCCTGGCGTACGTACTCCGAGTCGCGGCAGCGCTGGCCGCTGGAGGCGGTAAACCGCTCGTAGTCGAGCAACTGCTTGGGCGGTTCGTCCAGGCAGACGACGGGGTAGTCGGCGTCGTAGGGCTGCTTGTAGAAGTCGAGCACCTGCTCCATCTGGCAGACAAAGGCCGTGCTTTGTTCGGCCGGAATCACCCACTGCGCGGGGCCTTGAAACGGCTGGAGTTCGTTTTTTTGAGCAGCCGCGCCACCATCGTCGTCGAAATGTGCCCGACCACCTGCAAGTCGACCAAGCGCTCGGCCAGCAGGCGCAGCTGCCAGCGCGGGTGCTCGTCGGGCGGGCTCTGGCAGAGCAGGGCGGTCAAGTGGGCTTCTACGCGGCCATCTATCTTTTTGTCCGAGCGGGTCTTGCGCGGCTTGGGCGCAAACATGGTCATCCCTTCCTCACAAAACTGGCGGCGCACCCGCTCCACGGTTTTGGGGGACACGCCCAGCACGGCCGCCAGCTCGGGGGCCGGGCGGCGGCCCGTGTGCTCGTCGCTGTTGAGCAGTACCTGAATCCGTTGCAACTTGGGCGAGTGGCGCTTGTATTTCTTTTGCCACCCTCCAGGGTCTGGCGTTCCTCGGCGGTCAGCAACAGGCGTTAAAGGACCATGGGTCAAGTTTTTTTGGTGAAAAGACCAGCCGACTCTGTAATGTTTTTCAACCACTACTATCGGTTAATCAATTTACTGTTGGTCCAATAAAACGTCATGCTGAGCTTGTCGAAGCATCTCTATTACAGCAGTAAGAATGAGTAGTCAGCGGGAGAGATGCTTCGACAAGCTCAGCATGACCGTCCTTTAGAAGCTGTTTGAGTTAATAAAAATGGTCAGGCTGAGCTTGCCGAAGCATCTCTCCCGCGAATCAATCAATCGCTGCACGGTTAGATTAGGCAGCGGGAGAGATGCTTCAGCAAGCTCAGCCTGACCGCCTGAAGCACCTTCTAGCTAACTCAAACAGCTTCTTAAGTTTACTTGTTCTCATTGCCGACCTTGGCCCCCAGGGTGGCGGCAAACACGCTGTCGGCCCGCGCCGGCCGGGGCTTAATCTGGCCGTTGTCTTTGAGGCCGTTCACGCCTTCGAGCACCACGGTCTGGCCCGCCTTCAAGCCCGTCTGCACTACGTAAAACTGCCCGTCGGGCGTGGGCCGCACCGTGATTTGGGTGTTGTGTACCTTGTTGCCGGGCCCCAGCGTGTAGAGGAATTGCTTGCCTTGCAATTCGTAGGTGGCGCTTTGGGGCACGAGCAGGGCCTTGGCAACGGTGCGCGACACGCGCACGGTGCCGCTGCTGCCGTTGCGCAGCAGGCCCTCCGGGTTGACGAACGACGCCCGGAAGCCGCTGGACCCCGTTTGGGTATTGATTTGACCAATAGTAGTTTCCACCCGGCCCTTGTGCTTGTAGGTGGTGCCGTCGGCCAGCAGCAGCTGCCCGTCGGGCAGGTGGGCCAGCTTGTCTTGCAGCGTCACGCCGGGAATGTCGCGGGTGAAGGAGAGCAGGGTTTTTTCGTTGATGGAGAAGTAGGCGTATACATCGGCAATGCCGGTTACCGTGGTAAGCGGGTCGGTGGAAGTGGTGCTTATCAGGCTGCCGAACTGCGCCTCTTTGATGGCGTACGGGCCGATGATGTCCTTGTTGACCAACAGGCGCAGTTTTTCCACGCCCACGCGGGCCGAGTTCACGTTGGCCACGGCCGTTTGGATGCCCGCCTGGGCCGTGCGCACGGCCTCCTCGTACTGCGGCGCACTGATGTGAAACAGCGGCTGCCCTTGCGCACGGCGGCTCCTTCGTCCACGTAAATGGCTTCCACGAAGCCGTCTACCTTGGGCCGTATTTCCACGTTTTGCTGGCCCTGGATAGTGGCCGGAAAGTCGTTGTAGAGCACCACGGTGCGCGGCTGCACCTGCACCACGGCGTAGGGCAGGATTTTGGGCGGCCCGCCGTCATTGCCGCCGGGGCCCTGGGCACCGGACGCATCATCTTTTTTGCCGCCGCACGCCACGGCCAGCCACAGCAGCGGCACCAGCACGAGGGCGCGGTGCTTCGACACGGCAAGTGCTAAGGTATTAATAATCATAAAAGCAGAATATTCTGCTTTTAAACAAAAAACCTGTCCTCTGGCTGCGCATTCGGCTCCGGCGCGGCCAACACGGCGATTGTGCGGCCAAACCGGGCAAAACCATCGGGCAGCTTTGGCGGTAGACAGGGCCCCGCCCGGCCCCGTGCCGGCCTACCTTCGCCCCATGCCCGACGCCCCCGACTACTTCGCTTTCTACGGCCTGCCCGAATCGTTTTTGCCCGACGAGGCGGCCCTTAAACGCCTCTACTACGCCAAGAGCCGCGAAACGCACCCCGACTTCCACGCCACGTCGTCGCCCGGCAACCAGGCCGAGATGCTGCGCCAGGCCACGCTCAACACCGACGCCTACCGCACCCTGTCCGACCCCGACCAGCGCATGGCCTACCTGCTGCGCCACCACGGCCTGCTGGTGGAAGGCCAGTCGGAGCAGCTCCCGCCCGACTTCCTGATGGACGTGATGGACCTCAACGAGCAGCTCATGGAGCTGGAGCTGGCCCCCGACCCCGCCGCCGTGGCCCCCGTGGCTGCCGAAGCCCAGGCCCTGGCCGACACGCTCGACGCCGGCATCCAGCCCGTATTGGCCGGCTACGCCGGCCTGCCCCCCGACCACCGCCCCGCCGCCCTGCGCCAGGTGCTCACCTATTACCTAAAGAAGCGCTACCTGTTGCGCATCCAGCGGCAAGTGGCTACCTTTGCGGCCCGCTCCTGATACCGGCAGAGCGGAATTGTTCTGATAAGTTCATCCTGCCCGGATGGCGGAACCGGTAGACGCGTTGGTCTCAAACACCAATACCGCAAGGTGTGCCGGTTCGACTCCGGCTCCGGGTACGACACACTGCTACGGGAACCCCCGAAAAGCCGCCTCTCGCGTAGTAGAAGCACTTTTCGGGGGTTCTTTCGTTTAAGACGTGGTGGAGACGCGCAAATTGTCGGGCACCACCACGTGGCCGGGCCGCCACCGACCCGCCCGTGCGCTGGCGGCGCACGAGCTTGGTCCTTGGCTCGGCTACCTCAACCATAAAGCGGGCCCTCGAAAAGCGTTACAGCGCTTCTAGCAAGTTCTCGTCGTAATTCAGCCCCAAATGTGGTACTATACTCGTCGCGAAGTGAAATGCGAATAAAGGCTTAAAATTGTGCAATGGAAGTACGGCTTTCCGATACGGAGCGGCAGTTGCTGCGGCAAGCGCAACGCGCTTGCCGGGAGAAGACGGGGTACGTGCCGGTGCCGGTGTTGCTGCTGCTGGACCGAGGGCGGGCCGTGGCCGCCACCGCCGAGGACCTGGGCCTGGACGAAGCAACGGTGTACCGCTACGCGCAGACTTACCACGTGAAGGGCCTGGCGGGCTACCTGAAGGCCGAACAGCCCGGCTACTGGGGCCTGCTCACCAGTGCCCAACTTGCGGGCCTGGCCCAGGAAGTGGGCCAGACGCGCTACACCGACTGCCGGGCTATTGCCGACTGGCTGGCCGCCCGCTACGGGGTGCGCTACTCCATTTCGGGCCCGACACAGTTGCTGCACCGGTTGGGTTTCTCCTACAAATTGACCACGGCCGTGCCCTGCCAGGCCGATACGGCCCGGCAAACAGCCTTCGTGGCCGACACGCTGGCCCCGTTGCTGGCGGCGGCTGAGGCGGGGCAAGCCGTGGTCTATTTTGCCGACGCGGCCCCTCCCACCCACAACACCCGCGCCACCCACGTCTGGACCGAAACGGGCAAAGAACGGCCCCTGCTCACCGTCAGCGGCCGCGAACGGGTCGACCTGAACGCCGCCCTCCACGCGCACTGCCCCAGCCAGGTCCACCTGGATGAAACCGACTGTGTCAATGCCCAAAGCACCCAGCGGCTGTACCAGAAACTGCTCACGGCCCACCCCGAGGGTCGGGTCTACGTCATCTGCGACAACGCCCGCTACTACAAAAACAAGGCCCTGACTGCCTGGCTGGTGGACAAACGCCTCGTCCAGGTCTTTCTGCCCCCGTATTCGCCTAATCTGAACCTGATGGAGCGCCTCTGGAAATACTTGCGCCAGAAAATTAGCAACACCGCCTTCTACCGCACCAAAGGCCAATTCAAAATGGCCGTCCTTGACTTCTTCGACCGGCTCCCCGAGTTTGGCCCAGAACTCGCGTCCCGCCTAAGCCTCAAATTTCATATTCTCGATTCGCAGACCACTGCGTGACGAGTATAACTACGCATTCGGTGCAATGGCCCTAGTCACCAGGTGCGTGGCTCGGCAACTCGCTCCTAATCATAAGGATGAGCTTACCTGGCGGCTACGGCAGCGATAATAGCTCCCGCGGTGGGCATGAACGAGCAGGCACGGGCCCCGGCACCCCGCCGCGCTAGCGCGGCTGCCAGCGCAGCGTCAGGCCGGTGGCCCCGGCGTAATAGAGCGGGGCTACGTGGAGAGTGGACGAGGTTCCCAGCGACTTGCGGCCCCAGCGGTAGCGGTGGGTGAGGTAGGCCAGGTGGGCCGAGAGGATGCCGAAGCCCGCCCCGGCAAACACGTCCGATTCCCAGTGCTTGTCGTTGATCATGCGCAGGGCGGCCACGCCGGTGGCGATGGTGTAGGCCCCGATGCCGTACCACTGGCTTTTGTCGCGCAGCTCGGTATGCACGATACTAGCCGCCAGAAACGCCTGCGCCGTGTGCCCCGACGGAAAAGCGGTGGGCGTGCCGTCGGGCCGGTCGATGTTGGTCAGCACCTTCACCGTGTACACGCTGGCGAGCATGATGGCTTCGCTTTTGAGGATGACGAGGCCCAGGTTCACCCGGTCGTTTTTGCTCTCGACGCCGGCCAGCAGCACGCCGCCCAGCTCGAAGTAGGGCGCGAACTGCAAGTAGTCGTCGACGTGGGTGTGGCGGCCGGGCCCGAAAAGGTGGTTGATGTCGCTTTTCGCGTCGTAGCTGGAATAAAACCCGTGCCCGTTAATCGTGCTGATGCCGTAGCCGATGAGCACGGCCGGCACGATGGTGGCCCGGAAGCCTTTGCTTTGGAAAAAAGACTTTTTTCCGACGGCGGCCGGGCCCCCGGCGGGGCGCTCGTACTTGTGCAGCGTATCGGCCGCGGCCGGCGGGGGCACCTGCTGGGCCAGCAGGCCGGGCAGCGGGCCCAGGAGCAGGAACAGCCCGAGGCTGGTTCGTTTGAGAAGCGGAAGCCGGCTCATGCGGATGCGTGAAACGCGTCTTAAAAAATCAGCACCAACGTCCCGCCGATGATCATGGCCGCCCCCAGGCCAGTATGCCACGTCAGCTTCTCGCCCAGGAAAATGACCGACAGAACGATGGCAATGGCCACGCTAAGCTTGTCGACGGGTGCCACCTGCGACACTTTTCCTAGCTGTAGGGCCCGGAAATAAAATATCCACGACAGCCCGGTAGCGACGCCCGACAAGCCCAGGAAAATCAGGTTGGTGCGGGTGAGCTGGCCCATTTGCTCCAGGCCGCCCCGGAAGTAGACGATGCCCCAGGCCAGCACCAGAATCACGACCGTGCGGATGGCCGTGGCCAGGTTGGAATCGACGCCCTTGATGCCGATCTTGGCTAAAATGGCGGTGAGGGCGGCAAACACGGCCGAAAGCAGAGCATATATCCACCACATAGTCAATTATGAGTTATGGGTTATGGGTTATGAGTTAAGGGCGTTCGGGAAAGCGGTACAACCGGCCCTTACGCAGCCAGCTTCACAAGGTCGTTGCCACAGCGCAAAAAGAATAAAAACAGTGGTGCGGGCGTGGGCTCCTCCCCTGCCAGGCGCACAAACCGGCACCGGCGGCCGGGCGTTAAGCGGCAAGAATAGACGCGAATTCTGAAGACAACCTGGGACCGGAAACGCCCCCTTACCCCACTTCCACCACCAGGGCCGTGCTGCCGCCCTGGTCGTCGTCGGTCACGAGCAGCAGCTCCTGGCGGCCGCCGGGCAGGGGCCGCCGCTGGGCCAGTCCTTCGACTTTGCCGCGGTAGGCGCGGCCGTCGGCCCAGGCCAGGCGGGCAAAATCGGCCGTGCCGGTGGCCAGGTCCAGCACGCCCACAAACGAGCCCAGCACCGCACCGTCGCGCACGGGGTCAGCGGTGTTTTCTA
>JAABUN010008677.1_pt1 | contig 10284 bp, 8 predicted proteins | sample 5559311 | NCBI WGS metagenome assembly JAABUN01 (sample SAMN10711877, study PRJNA513370) | rock metagenome | isolation source: Antarctica rocks | place: Antarctica: Victoria Land, Siegfried Peak sud
GAGGAGGCGGTCGTAATATCCTTTGCCCTGGCCCATGCGGCCGCCGGTGGCGTCGAAGGCCGTGCCGGGCACCGCGACCAGGTCGAGGTCTTGGGGCTGCACGCGCTTGGAGGGGAGGTCGCGCAGGTCGCTGGCCGGTTCGAGGATCTTGTAGGCTCCTTCGATCAGTTCGCCCATGTCTTCGAGCCAGAACAATTCCAGTTGGTTCGTTTCGACGATGCAATACGGGATGATGACCTTCGGACCCTTTGCCATCGCCTCCGGGAGCATGTGGCGAGTACGGACCTCGCTACCCGCGTCGACGTACCAGAGCACCGCTTTCGCCGCCGCGTACTCGGGCATGGCCATGAACTCTTCGCCGATCTGACGGCTGATTTCGTCCTTGTTCTTCTGGGACACCCGGTTCCGGCGGGCCTGCTCACGGATGGCGGCTTTCAACACCTGCGGATCGGCTGCGCTCACGGATATCCCTCGCCGGACCAAATCTATCCCCTCGCTTGTTGTAGGATTCGGGGCCGGCATCGGACGCGGGCCTGTCATCGGATTTCGGGCGAGAAGCACGGCCCGACAGCCTCTATCCAGCCGACCCCCCTTTGGGACACTGCGCGTAAGTCCTTGCCCGGTATCGCCTGTCCAGAAAAAATGGGCCTGTCCAGAAATTCTGAGCCTGTCCAGCGGAGGGTGGGGGTGGTGAGGCTGGACAGGCTCAGGCGGGGATCGCCCTCCTACGATTTTGTCCGCGGCGTCAGCACGCTGCGTCGGATCACGCCATCGGGCAGCCACCGCGCGACTTTCATCACCCGGTACATGAGCCAGGGGAAATGGAACACGGCCGGCCTGCGGAGCACGGCCTCGGCGATGCGCCGCGCGGCGGCGGCGGCGTCCATCAGGAACGGCATTCGGTTCGTCTGCTGGGCCGTCATGGCGGTGCGGATGAAGCCGGGGCAGACGACCGTGACCGCAACCCCGCGCGGTCTCAACTCGATCCGCATCGACTCGCAGAACGCATTGACGGCCGCCTTACTTGCGCAATACCCCGCGGAGCCGGGCAGCCCTTTGTAAGCGGCCAGGCTGGAAATGGCCACGAGATGCCCGGAGCCGCGCTCGAGCATACCCGGTAGCGCGGCTTCAAAGGCGTGAACCATCCCGAGGTAGTTCACGCGCATCATCGCTTCCACGGCGTCCGAGGCCACGGGATCGGCCCCGCTGGGCAAGCTCAGTCCCGCATTCGCAATCACCACGTCGGCCTGGCCGAGCCGACCTTGAAGTTTCATAAACGCTTCCGCGAGCGCCGGTCGATCGGTCACGTCGCCTGGTTCCGCTTCGATGACGCCCCCAGCCGCGCGCACTTCTTCGACGAGTTTCTGAAGGCAATCGCGTCGTCGAGCCAAAACTCCGACCCGTGCATCTCGCGCCGCCAGTTCCTTCGCCAAGGCCCAACCGATGCCACTCGAAGCCCCCGTGATGAAAACCGTTTTCCCCTGCCAAGTCATCGTCGCCACTCCAATCGGCCCAGGGCGGACATCGGGCAAGCTCGTGGACCCCTCTGGCCAATTGCCCGCCGCTTCCGCCGGCACGTTCGCCTGGGGCAAGGCATATTTCCGCAACTGCGCTTGGCAAGGCCGCCCCCGGAGGTCATCCTTAATGGATGCGTCTCCTGAACGCGAGGATCGCCCATGTCCGCTCGATTCGCCTCCGCATTCGTGTTGCCGCTCCTAACGGCTACTTTGGGGTCGGCTCAGGTCGTCTACCCTGAAAAGCCCGAACGCTACGACGTGAACTTCCGCTACCGCATCCGTGCGGATCGGGACGAACGCATCCGCCAGTACCGAGCCATGACGGCCGAACTCGACAAACTCGGGTTCGTGGCAACCCGTTACCCGAACGACGACCTCGAAATCTTCGATCCCGCGGCCGAAACGAAGTCGGGAACCGTTCCCGGTAAGAACGCCGCGGCCTTGCTCGGCCTGGCGGCGATCAAGACGGTGATCGTCCGCAAGTCCGGCGAGAAACTCCCCGACGATGCGAAGAAACCGGTCCAGGTCCGCATCCAGATTCCCGCGAACCTGGCGGGCCGCGAGCAACGCCTGCTACACGAGCAAACCGTGGCCCACCTCGGCCGGCTCGGTTTCGTCGAAGCGATCGGATACCAGCACGATGGCTTCGGCACCATCCGCGGGGCGCTGCCGGCAGGCGTCGTCCCCCGCTTGCTGAAAGACTTGAGGACGCTGCCCGGCGGCTGGCTTTTCTCCGCGGATTCAAGAGACGCCCTGCCTGTGCCATTTAGCACGGTCGTGCCGATTCGCTACGTGGAGGTGTTGTCCGACTTGCCCGCCGATGCGCCAGTGTTGACACTGCCCCAGAACCTCGGCAAGTTCACGGCGGCGCTCAAGGCCCTCGTGGCCGACCCATCCCAGGCCGACAAGCCCATCGTGGTCGAAGCGATCTTCGAGTCCGACCTCGGCGTTTCCACGCGGGACGAGCGCATCGCGCTGCGCACGGTGGCAAGCGGGGCGAGCGTGGAAGGCATTGTCGGTCGGGTGGCGACGATTCGGTTCCCGCAGGCGGCGCTCGTGTCCAAACTCGCCGATTATGCGGATGTGCGCCACATCCGGTTGCCGCGCAGGGCCAGCGAAACCGCCGGACCCACGACCGTCTCAAAAGATACGGCCGATGTGGACCGATTCCTCAAGACTTCCAATCTGAACGAACTGCATAAGCGAGGCTACGATGGAACCGGTGTGCGGGTCGTCGTGCTCGCTTCGGAATACCCCGACTTCGCCAAGTCGATCGGCCACGGCCTTCCCGCCAACACGAAGCTCTTCGACCTCACCGGGGAAGTTCGGCCGACGATGGAGCCGCTGCCCGCACAGCCGGGGCGGGTCGGCACGGGCACCGCTGTCGCCTTGACCGCGGCCGCGGCCGCACCCCGTGCGGAAATCGTTTGCGTGCGTATCGACCCCTCGTCCTTCCACCAGCCGTACACGGTGGCCAGGGCTGTCGCGGGGGAACTCGGGTACTCGGAAGCCCTCGTGACGCGCTCCGAGGAGATGGCCGTGCTCGCGGATCGGCTACTGGCCGACCGGCGCGGGGCCGTGGAGCGCTATCGCAAAGCCTTCGCCAACCTCACGGACGACCCCAAGGTCCGGAAGGAACGCGAGGAGGCTGCCGCCGAATTGACCGGCGTTCAGAAGCGCGAAGCCGATTTCAAAACCCTCTCGGATCGGTTCGCCGTGTTGAAGTCGGGGCTGGAAGGGCTGAAGGGGACCGGCATCGTCGTCAACACGCTGGTCTGGGAGACGGGCCACCCGCACGACGGCCTGAGCGAGCTGAGTCAGTACCTCAATCGTAAGTTCGCCGTGGGCGCGGCCCGCAGTGCGATCAAGGCGAGCAAGCTGCCCCCGGCGCCGGCGTGGATCCAAGCCTCCAGCATCTCGACGGGTCAAATGTGGGCCGGGGCCTTCCTGGACCGCGACGACAATGGCGTGATGGAATTCACCGACGCCGCGACCGCCCCCGCGCGGCGCTGGACGCCCGAACTGAATTTCTTCAACTACACAAGCTTGGAGGGTAAACTCCAAGCGGCGTTGCCAAAAGATTTGAAGGTCCGCGTCTCGGTGCAATGGCGCGAACCCCACAACGAGAACGCCTTCCTGCCAGTCGAACCGGTTTTTCCCATCCGCTTGCGGTTACTGAAACAGGTCGATCCGGAAGGCAAGATGTTCGCCACGGATGACCTCGTCGAAGTCGCTCGCACGGTCGGCACTCCCGTGCGGCTGGCTTCCACGAACAGTTCGGGAACCTACGAAGCCTCGTTCGACGTTGTGCTACCCTCCGAAGGGGTGTACGCCCTGCGGGTCGAAGGCGGTCTCGCCGCACCGGCTCAATTGAGGGCGATCCAGCAGGGCCTCGAAATCCGCCCACGGATCATGGTCGAGATCATCGACACGGCGCAGGCGGCCAAGGGCACGGTGCGATTCGACACCTACGCTCCGCCGGGCGCAGGCGTGGGCATCCCAGGCGATGCCGCGGCGGTACTCACCATCGGCCAATCGAGGGCGGGCGAGCCGCAGAAGCCGACCTCCGTCACGGGGACCGGGCCAGGCGTCGCCCTCAGCGGCAAGCCGGACTTGTTGATCCGTGGCGAAAGCGATTTGGGTGGGCAAGGTCTATCCGGCACGGCGATTGGCGCGGGCTACGCCGGAGGGCTGGCCGCGAGCGTGCTCACGGCGGGCGTGCGGCCCGCGGGCTTGATCCAGGCCCTCGGCCTGAAGCCGGGGGCGCCGTTGGTGCTACCCACGGATTGGATCGAAACGCTGACCCCGCGGGGAGTCAGGAAATGAGTTCCGATGTCGCGGCAAGCATCAAGAGTTCTCCGCGACCCCCGGCTAGGACATCGCCGCGATAGCATCGGGCGGTGTCCGCCATGGGAAGGTCGGGACAAGATTGTCGGCGAAACAAATCGAGGTACGACGGCGCGTATTCGCAGCAATTCCGGAAACCCGGTGCGATGGAGTCGAGTGGACCGCAGGATATCAACGTTCCCCTTTTCATGCCGGTGCCCGCCCGCGCGCCGAAGCCCTTCATGGCGACGATCGTGCCCGCGATCATCGCGGCACCGGCCAAAGCCCCGACGGTTCCTCGCACGACGACCGTACCCCGCCGCATTAGCAGCCCAAGCTCGTCGCCCGCACCTCCCTTGATGGTGATCGACCCGCCGCGCATCCCGTGCCGCGAACCGCGATAAGCCGAGCCGGCGTTGTGGCCCGCATCCCCCAGGACTTCGATCTCCCCCCCGCGCATCTCCGCCCCGAGCCAATCCCCAGCGTGGCCCTGGATCAGTAGCGAGCCACCCGACATACCGGCGCCGGCGTGGAAGCCGGCATCCCCCTCCACCCGGATGGATCCCCGCATCGACCCCGCTCCTATCCCTTTCACCCGGCCCGTCTCACCGGCGAAGCGAAGCGACCCGTCGGAACCACTCCCCATGACCGTGGCGAACTCGCCCAGTTCGACGGCGTGACTTCCGTACCGCACGGTCAGCTTCGCCACTTCCAGTGGGTTGAGCTCTTCGAGTCGCTCCGGCGTCACGCCGAAAAATTCGAGTGGAATCGTGGAAGCATGTCGGACCTCGATTTTCAGCACGGTCACTCCCCAAACAGAGAGTGAAGCCGGATGGCATACGGCCCGAGTTTGCCTCCGTAGTTGCCCGCCGTGATTCGCAGAACACCGGGGCAGCGGCACGCGGCCGCGATGCCATCGCGCATCGCCTGTTCCACGAGGGGAAGCGTCAAGCCGTCGATGACGATCTCATACACGGCGTTCGCACCGTCGGGAAGCTCCGTCGCCATGACTCCGCGGAGGGTCGGGCAGTACGCTTCGTTCGTGCTCGCTTTCAACGCCGGGTACTTGCTGCCGATCTTGCTGCCCGAACGCACGATCCCGCCAGGGAAGGGGAGCAGCACGCCTTGGATGGCCCGCATCGCCCTTACCGCGGCTTCGGCCGCCGTCAGCGTCTCGACCTGGGACTTTCCCACGATCAAGATGTTGCCGCCGGCGACCCCTTTGGTGGTGCCGAAGCTGTCTTCGCAAAGGAATTCGCCGTCCATTGTGGGGATGCGCCAGTAGCGCTTGCCGCCGATTTGCTTGCTGATCTGCCAGCCGTCGCCGAAGTATCGCAGACTTCCGCCCACACGGACCGAGCGCCCGGCGTCCCCTACCAGTCCGCCGTAGACCGCCGTGGTCGCGCACGTCAGCAGGCACTGGCCGACGCGGTTGACGAGGGCCTTCTGAAGGGCGTCGCGGCTGAAAGCGAAGAACAGCAGCGCGAAACCCGGTCGTCCATCCGGCGTCTCGCCGGTGCTCAGCTCGCGTTCGATCCCGGCTTCCGCGTCGCAGCCGATCACGCTGCAGGCGTAGCCGGTCGCGGCGGCCGCGCCGACCCGCGCCCATTCGACCGTAGCCGCCGTCACGACGACACGGGCGGCCGTCATCGGGAAGGCTTCGGCGAAGGTATCGACGATATTCACGCCGTCGATTCGCATGGGGTCACCAGCCGCCGTACACGTCTTCTTGCTGAGTGTGGTTGAGCACTTTGTACGTCTCGAACCCGACGAGTTGCCACTGGCCGTTCGGCCCCTTCACGAACCGTCCCTTGACATACCGGTGCAGCAATTCGGCGTCCGCCCCTTCGGGCTTGGCGTCGAAGCCGACGACCGCCGTGTTGCCGTCGAGGAACTGGATATCGTCGCGGGTGAACCCCCAAAACGCGAGCTTCCGATTATTGGCCTTCGCGAAATCGAAACCTTCCTTGACCTCTTTCTTCTTCTTGCCCTTGTGCTCGAAGTTGTCGGCGATGTGCTTCTCGAATCGGTTCCAATCGCCCGAGTTGAAATCGGCCTGCATCTCGGAGGCCTTGCGGACGACGGTCTCGCGCGGGCTGTCGAGCAGCTTGTCGAGGAGCAAGAGCGCCAGGAATAGGCCGAGGGCGGCGCCGGCGACGATGAGGGTCCGTCGGGTGCGGTAGCGATACCAGACGCCGACCGCCGCGAGCATGGCCACGAAGAGGGCGATGTACAGGCTGTCGGGAGGATCGCTGAGAAACGTCGGCATCGGTGGCGTCCGCGGTTACAGGCCCAATGTTGGGATTGTATGGCGAATCGGAGCAAAGCCGGAATCGAGACAAACGGATTCCCTACAATTGGAGCTGATACCGCACGTCAGCATCCCACAGCCACCAGATCGGCCTCATGAAAAAAGCAACATCGGTGATTGGAAGCGTCTGCCTGATCGCCTCGGCGCTCTCGATTTTCGGCTGCGGCGCCTCTTCGCCCGCTCTGACTGCCGCAGAGCCTCCGGTCGCATCGGGGCTTCAGACGCAATAGGGCTTACCGAAACCGAGCTTGCCGCCGGTCACGGTGCCCACGGTCCCGGCGAAGCCGGTTCCGGTCGCAGAGCCACTGGAAAAGATCGAGCCGGTCGCTCCCGAGTACGATTTGACTTCGGGCCGGCGATTCATCCACTTCGGCGGTCAACAGCAGCGGATCATGGTGACGGATTACGACCGGAGGGCATTCGAATTCGTGAGCACTCAGGTCGTCGACCGTGCCACGGGTAAGACCATCGGGAAAGTGATCCCCAAGGCCAAGAACCACGGGTTTTCCCGTAACGGGAAATGGTTCGCCACCAGCGAGGGCAAGACCGCCCGCGTGTGGGATGTCGAGACGGGCAACCCGATCTCGCCGCCGCTGACCGTGCCGAAAGAGATCCGAGTGGTCGCGCTCAGTCCGGACGGCAAGCGGATCGCGATCGGTTGCAGCGTGGCGGCGGTGTATCTATTCAACGTCGAGAGCGGCAAGGCGCTGACTGGCCCCAAGGCGACGGGATCGGTCAGCCCGGTGCAGCAATTGTGTTTCAGTCCCGACGGGACGATGCTGGCCTATTCGTACTGGCATAATGCCTTCGTTTGGCGCTTGGCCACGGCGACGCTCAGCCCCGAATTCCTCCACAAAGAGGATGTCACCTCGCTGCAATTCAGCCTCGATGGAAAAAAGCTGGCGACGGCGAGCGGCGACAAGACCGCATGTCTCTGGGACACGGCCGGCGGGAAAACCATCGGCGTCCCCATGGTCCATCCGGATGGAGTCAACTCCGCCGTATTCGGCCCCGACGGCAAGTCCGTCGCCACCGTCTGCTTCGACAACAACGTGAGGATTTGGAACTCGACGACGGGCGAACCGATCGGGGAACCGATCGACTGCGGCGCCCGGCCGGTTTCGATCGGTTTCGACCCGAAGGGGAAACGGATCGCCACCGCGCTCTGGGGTGGGGGAGGAGCGGTATTCCATTTGGGGACGTCGAAGCGGATCTGCGCCGCGAAGTTCTATTTCTTCGCGGGGAATGCCAGCTTCAGTCCCGATGGGCAATCCGTCGTGTTTCAAGACATCGATAAGATCAAAGTCTTCAACGCTAAAACGGGCGAGGAAATCCCCTGAAGCGGCGATTCCGAAGCCCTGGCGTGGCGAACAGATTCACTTCATTTCGACGCCGTAGACCGCCGCGGCGCCGAGTTCCTCCTCGATCCGGAGGAGTTGGTTGTACTTGGCGATCCGGTCGGTGCGGCTGGCCGACCCCGTCTTGATCTGCCCGCAGTTCGTGGCGACCGCGAGGTCGGCGATGGTGGTGTCTTCGGTCTCGCCGCTGCGGTGGCTCATGATGGCCGTGAACTTGTTGCGCTTCGCCGTCTCCACGGCTTCGAGCGTCTCGGTGAGCGTGCCGATCTGGTTCACCTTGACCAGAATGCTGTTGCCGCATCCCTCCGCGATGCCGCGCTTGAGGCGAACCGTGTTCGTCACGAAGAGGTCATCCCCCACAAGCTGAACCTTGTTCCCGAGCTTCGCGGTGAGCTTCTTCCAGCCGGCCCAGTCGTCTTCCGCGAGGCCGTCTTCGATGGATCGGATCGGGTACTTGGCGCACAGGCCGGCCCAGAGGTCGATCATCTCATCGGTGCTGATAATGCGGTCGGGGGCGCTCTTGAAGAAGCAATAGCCTTCCTTCCCCTTGTGCTTGGCTTCCTCGAACAGTTCCGTGCAGGCGGGGTCGAGGGCGAAGGCGACTTGCTCGCCAACCTTGTAACCGGCCTTCTCGATGGCGGTCGAGATCGTCGCCAGGGCTTCGTCGGCGGAGGGGATGTTCGGGGCGAAGCCGCCTTCGTCGCCGACCGCCGTGTTCAGCCCCTTGTCGTGAAGGACTTTCTTGAGGGAGTGGAAGACCTCGGCCCCCATGCGCAGGCCTTCGCGGAAGGTCGCGGCCCCGACTGGCACGATCATGAACTCCTGAAAATCGACGGTGCTGTCGGCGTGCTTGCCACCGTTGAGCACGTTCATCAGGGGCACGGGGAGTACGGTGGCGTTGGTGCCGCCGACGTAGCGGTACAGCGGCAGGCCCGCAGTCCGGGCGGCCGCGTGCGCCGCGGCCATCGAAACGCCAAGGATCGCGTTCGCCCCGAGCTTGCCCTTGTTCGGGGTGCCGTCGAGCTTGAGCATGGCCGAGTCGAGCGCGACCTGTCCGAAGATGTCCATGCCGAGCAGGGCCGGGGCGATGGTGGCGTTGACGTTCTCGACCGCTTTGAGGGTGCCCTTGCCGAGGTAGCGATTCTTGTCGCCGTCGCGCAGTTCCACGGCTTCGTGCGCCCCAGTGCTGGCCCCGCTCGGCACGGCCGCGCGGCCTAGCACGCCGTTTTCCAGAATCACTTCGACTTCGAGCGTCGGGTTCCCCCGACTGTCGAGGATTTCGCGGGCGTGGACCTTCCGGATCGTCGACTGGCTCATGGGTGCGGTCATCGGCAAAGGCAATGGGGGCGCCCGGGTCCGGACGGCCCGTCCGGGCGAGGATGGGATACGGTCGCGAGCGGCGGGGTCAAGGGAACTGTCCGGACGCGGGCGGCGGGGTGTAGAATGGGAGCAATCGCAGGAGAGACGCTATGCCGATCCACAACTGGAAATCAGTCGAATCCGGGATCTTCCACAACTTTCACCAACTGTGGAGCACGCGGATCATGGAATCGTTGAACCCCGTGTTGCCCGCCGATCACTATGCGATCGTCGAACAGAACGCCCTGACGACCAGCAAACAGCGTTACGAACCGGACGTGGTGACATTGCAGACCGACCTTTTCGGATCCGACTCCGGAAGCGTGGCCTTGGCACCGCCTCCTCAATCGACGCGACGAGTGCGCGCGGATTTGGATGCTTACACGGCCAAAAAGAACATGGTCGCGATTCGGCATGTGTCGGGGGACCGCATGGTGGCCATCATCGAACTCCTTTCACCCGGTAACAAATCGAGTGTCCGCCACACGAAACTGTACGTATCCAAAGTCGAACTTTGGCTCCGTCGGGAGATCCACGTCTTGCTCGTCGATTTGTTTCGACCGTCGAGGACGAACCCGCATGGGATCCACGATGCCATTTGGAAGAACTTCGACTCCCGCGACCCGCAACCCGTCGATCCCGCAAAACCACTCATGGCCGTGAGCTACGAGAACCACGGTTGGGGAGACATCGAAGCCTACATCGAACCCCTCGGCATCGGTGATGCGATCCCGGACATGCCCGTTTTCCTGCGGCCCGGCGGCTGTGTCATGGTGCCGCTCGAATCGACCTACCGCTCGGCGTTCGACGCCGTGCCGCTGCGGTGGCGGCGCGTCATCGAAGCCGGAACCCCTCCCGCAACTTCGCCAAATTGATCGGGTCCAGCTCTTCGCCCTCCGGCCCTTCCTTGGGG
>JAABUN010008679.1_pt1 | contig 10283 bp, 13 predicted proteins | sample 5559311 | NCBI WGS metagenome assembly JAABUN01 (sample SAMN10711877, study PRJNA513370) | rock metagenome | isolation source: Antarctica rocks | place: Antarctica: Victoria Land, Siegfried Peak sud
GCGCCCGGCAACCCTTTCGGCAGCCGGGTGTTCAGCTACGGCCACCGCAACGTGGAGAGCATCGCCTTCTCGGGCTCACAGTTGTGGGCCGTCGAGTTCGGCGACTCCGACCTCGACGAGCTGAACCCGATCGTCGCCGGCGGCAACTACGGCTGGCCTGCGACCCAGGGCCGCACCGACGCCGCCGGCATCGTCAGCCCGGCCGCCCAGTGGCCCACCGACGACGCCGGCCCGGCGGGGTTGGCGATCCGGGGCGGCGTCGCCTGGATCGCCTGCGTCACCGGCAGACGCCTGTACCGCACCGCGCTCGACGGGCGTGCGGCCGCCGAGCCCACTGCCTTCTTCGTCGGCGAGTACGGGCGATTGCGTCACGTCGTGGCCGCACCCGACGGCACGCTGTGGATGACCACCAGCAACACCGACGGCCGGGCCACCCCCGCCGCCGACGACGACCGAATCCTCGCCCTCGATGTCCGGTGACCGGCTGTCGGACCCACGCCATCGAACCAGCACCCCGACGACGCACGCTGACACCACATCGTTGCGTCCGTGCGGCGATGGCGTGGTGTCACCGATGGTCACCGGCGTGTCCCGGTCGAGGTACGGCAACGGTCACGGCCGGCTTCCTAGAATCGAGAGGTGGGGGGACCGCCGGTAGTACACCGCCAACGACGTCAGTGGTCGCTCGTCGCGTTCGCTGCACCGTGGACGATCGCCACGGTGGGCGGCGCCGCCGCCTGGTTCGTCGTGCACGGCGACCGGTTGCCCGACCCGCTGGCCTACGACTGGTCGCCGGCGGGCGAGGTCGCGGTGACCGGACCGGCACTCCCCATCCTCATCAGTGTGCTGATCGTTGCCGTCGCGGTGTGCGTCGTCGCGGTCCGCGCGGCGATGCGCGTCGGTGACGACCTGCCTCGACGCCACGTGGCTGCGGCGATCGCCGTGTTCGGCCCGGGCGTCCTCGCCGGCGGTCTGCTGACCTCGTTGGCGAACCAGGTCGACCTCGCCTCCGCCGGTCGCGCACCCTCACCCCACTTCTGGTTCGCCCTTGTCATTCTCACGTCGGGTCTGGCCGCCGGCATCGGCTGGTTGTCGGTGACCAACCCCGGCCACCCCGGCCACCCCGGTGCGACCCCGCGCGGCTCGGTCGCATGGTCGAGCTGGCGCGGTCGCGCGGCCGGCGTGCCGTTGTCGACCTTCGGAGTCCCGGCCGTGATCAGCGGCCTTGCCCTGCTCGCCGCGATCGTCCAGGCCGACCTGCTGGTGCCGGTGGTGATGTTCACGGCGGCCTCGGCGCTCCTGCTGCGGGGCGTCGCCCGACGTCGGCCCGTCATCCTCGCCGACCGGGACGGGCTGCGGCTGCTCCTGCGGGGCCGCGAACGGGTCCGGGCCGACATCGCCGACATCACCGCCGTCGACGTGATCCACAGCCGTCCGCTTGCCGACTTCGGCGGGTGGGGGCTCCGTATCGGCCGCGGTGGACGGATCGGGTGGGTCACCCGCCGGGGTCCCGCGCTGCGGGTGCACCGCGGGTTCGGTGGCGACGTCGTCGTCACCGTCGACGAGCCGGAGATCCCGGCCACCGTCCTGGCGACTGCGATGGCCGAGCACCTCAGCGACCTGGACCGCTCCGCCATGGGTGGCCGCGCCCGGCTGCCCGAACGGGCGATGCTCGGGAGCGGGCGGCCGCCGGCGGCCGACGAGCCGCGCGCCGGTGGGGCGTTCGGCGTGCACGCGACCGGAGCTGCCGACGGGCAACCGGCCGCGTCCTGACAGCCGCTTCTCCGGACTCGTGCCCGGCCGAGTGTCGAGGGCTGCCGTAGCCTGCCGCATGCGGATGACGAAGTTCGGACACTCCTGCGTGCGGCTGGAGAAGGACGGCTCGGCGCTGGCGATCGACCCCGGTGTGTTCTCCCAGACCGCCCAGGCGCTGGACGGTGTGGCCGCCGTCCTCATCACCCACGAGCACCCCGATCACCTCGACGTCGCGGCGCTGGCGAGCGCGGTCGGAGCCGACGTCACGGTCCGGGCGCCGGCACCGGTGGCCGCGAAGCTGGCCGAGAATCCCGCGTTCCGCGGCACCGTCACCGCCGTCGGCCCGGACGAGGAGTTCGGGTTGGCCGGGTTCGCCGTGCGCACCGTCGGCGGGCAGCACGCGCTGATCCACCCCCGCATCCCGGTGGTCGCCAACGTCGGCTACCTGATCGACGGCGCGCTCTACCACCCGGGTGACTCGTTGATCGTCCCGACGGTTCCGGTCGACACCGCCCTGCTGCCGATCCACGCCCCGTGGTCGAAGGTCGGTGAGGTGATCGACTTCGCCGTCAGCCTCCGGGCACGGCAGGCGTTCCAGATCCACGATCGGCTGCTCAGCGAAGCGGGTCTGGGCATGGTCGAGGGCCACGTCGGCCGGTTCGTCGCCGAGAGGGGCGGGGAGTTCCGTCACCTGGCCGATCTGGAGACCGCCGAGGTCTGAGCTCAGTCGGACCCGGTATCGAACCGGCTCGCCGCCCAGTCCTCGATCATCCGGCGGTGCGAGCCGAGGATGCCGTCGGGCAGGTCGTCGGGCCGGACGAAACGCGCGGCGAGCACCTCACGGCCGTCGATGTGCAGCGCGTCCGCGTCGACATTGCCGACCACCCGGGCTTCGACGTAGACCTCGACCCGGAACGTGTAGCCCCAGTCGTGCCGGACCTCGCGGAGGTCTACGAGCTCGAGTCCGGTCTCCTCGGTCACCTCGCGTGCGATGGTCTGGGCCGGGGTCTCCCGGCGGTGCATGTAGCCGCTGGGAAGACCCCACGTCGCGGCGGACCAGTAGCGGTGCCGCAGCACGAGGACCCGCCCGGTGTCGTCGTGCACCAGCGCCGAGACCCCGACCATGAACGTGTCGTTCACCAGCCACAGCACCCGCCATTGCACCCAGCCGCCGAGCCGGCGGAAGGTGTGGGCGGCGAGCCGGTGCACCGCGGTGCTGACGGCACCGGGCGCACCCCGTCGCGCGCTCACGTGGTGCCGGTGAAGGCCCGCCAGAGTCGGGCGTAGGTCCCCCCGGCGGCGACCAGCTCGTCGTGCGTCCCGTCCTCGACCACGAGCCCATGATCGAGCACCAGCACCCGATCCGCACGCGCCGCGGTGGTGAGTCGGTGGGCGATCACGACGGTGGTCCGCGCCACCGAAGCCAGCAGCTCCGGGGTCGGCGGCAGCGACGCGAACTTCCCGCCCGGCCCGCCACCGGGTCCCCGACCGCCGCCGCCCATGCCCATCGGCCGGCCGGCTCCGCCTACGTCGGTGGCCGCCACGCTCGCTCCGGCGCGCTCGGTCTCCAGGCCGGTTCGCTCCCACAGCTCCGGCGTCACCCCCTCGACCTGGCCGTCGACGTCGGCGCGAGTCCGGGCCTGGACTCGTCGAGACGCCAGGTCGGAGGCCGCGGCCTCGACCTCGTCGTCGTCCAGGGCGTCCAGGACGTCGGACTCACCGGAGAGCAGCACGCTGTAGAGCGGGCACCGGTCCGCGAGCTCGTCGTGGGTCCCGACGTCGACGACCCGCCCTCGGTCCAGAACGGCGATCCGGTCGGCCAACGCCAGCGAGCTCCGCCGGTGGGCAATGATCAGGGTCGTCCGGCCCGGCCATCACCCGCCGCAGGGTCGCGTGGATCTCGGCCTCGATCCGGGCGTCGACAGCCGAGGTGGCGTCGTCGAGCAACAGCACGTGCGGGTCGGTCAGCAGGGCCCGGGCGAGGGCAACCCGCTGCCGCTGACCGCCGGAGAGCGTCAGGCCCTGCTCCCCCACCACAGTGTCGTAGCCGTCCGGCAGCTCGCGGATGAACCCGTCCGCTTCGGCAGCGGTCGCGGCGCCTCGATTCTCTCCCGGGTCGCGTCCGGCCGGCCGTAGCCGATGTTCGACCGGACCGAGTCGGAGAACAGGAAGCTGTCCTCAAACACGACACCGAATCTGCGTCCGCAGCGAGTCGACAGTCACGTCGCGGATGTCCAGTCCGGCGACCCGGACCGCGCCGGCGTGCACGTCGTAGAAGCGTGGGAGGAGAAGCGAGACCGTCGACTTGCCCGAGCCGGCCGTGCCGACGAGGGCCAGCGTCTCCCCCGGGGCGACCGCGAGGCTCACGTCGGTGAGCACCGGCTCGGAGCGGGTGTAGCCGAAGGTGACCCGGTCGAGCTCCACCCCGACCACTCCGGCAGGCAGCTCGACCGCGTCGGGGGCATCGGTGACCGACGAGCGCGAGTCGATGACCTCGAACACTCGCAGCACGCCGGCCTTGGCCTGCTGGCCGACGGTCAGCAGTCCGGAGAGCATCCGCACCGGCGCGACCATCTGGGCCAGGTAGGTCGAGAAGGCCAGGAACGTGCCCAGCGTGATCGAGCCGTGCAGGGCCAGCCAGCCCCCGAGCCCGAGCACGCCGACCTGCCCGAGCGCCGGCAGTGCCTGCATCGTGGGGTTGTAGAGGCTGTTGAGCTGCACGGTGCGCATCCGCGAGGCGAACAGCCCACGAGCGGTGCGGTCGAGCCGATCGAGCTCGCGGTCCTCCTGGCCGAACCCCTTGACCACGCGGACACCGGTGACCGACGACTCGACGACGCCGGCGACCTCGCCGACCCGTTGCTGGGAGTCCCAGTTCGCCGGGAACAGCACGCGGCGACCACGGATTGCGACGAACCACAGGGTCGGTCCGACAGCGAACGCGACGAGGGTGAGCAGCGGCGACAGCGTGAGCATGATGATGACCGACATCACGAACAGGAGGATGTTCGACGTGAGGATCGGCACCATGCCGAGCAGGCCTTGCACGAGGTTCAGGTCCGAGATGAGCGGCTCACGACCTGGCCGGTCTGCAGGTCGTCCTGCTTCGCACCGTCCAGGCGCTCGAGCGAACCGAACACCTTCTGTCGCAGATCGTGCTGCACGTCGATCGACAGCTTGCCGCCGAGGTAGCGACGGAGGAAGCCGGACGCGAAGGTCGCCAGGCCGGCCGCGATCAACGCGATGATCCACGGCAGCATTGGCTGGCTCTGAGTGAGGATGACGTCGTCGACGACCTCGCGCACGATCAACGGTGTCAGCGAGCTGATCCCCCCAGGACCGCACCGGCGAACGAGCCGATCAGCAGGCGAGGGTGGCGCAGGCAGTAACCGAGCAATCGGCGGATCCACCGGCGTTCGCCGGTGTCGCCTCAGGGCGACCGGCATCACGCTGCTCGGCGCGCCGACCGTCGACCGACGTACTGCCGGCGGCGTGGGCTCGCACGGTCCGGTCGTCGCGGTCGTCGGGAACCCCGGGCTCCAGCCGGGTGGTCGTGCTCATCGGCCCACCTCCGACGCGCGACCCTGACGTGGTTCGGCTCGCTCGAACCGTTCGGCCCGCTCGCTGTCGAGGACCGTGCCGAGTTCGATCACCCCGGCCACGAACTGCCGCGGGTCGGACAGCCGCCGCAGCATCGGTCCGAGCCGGTCGAGGTAGGCCCGTTCGGCAGCGTCGAGGGCACGTGAGCCCGAGGGCGTCAGCTGCAGCCAGGTGACCCGCCGGTCGGCATGGTCGAGCCGACGCTGGAGGAGTCCGCGCTCGACAAGGGCGTCCACCGCGCTGCTAATGGTCGGCTTCGACACCGCCAGGTGCGAGGCGAGGGTGGTCGAGCGTTCGTCCCCGGCGGCGAGCAGCGACAGGATCCGGAACTGCGGCGGCGTGAGCCCGGCTTCGATCCGCCCGATCACCCGGGCGACACGACCCAGCACCCGCACAGCGGCGACGAGGTCGTCGTCGTCGACGTCGGGGTCCGTGACGTCGGCGTCCATCTCGTAGGTCCCCTCGCTCCGCCCCAACCCTCGACAGTTAGTTAGTCTAACCACCAGTGGTGGCGCGCAGTCCGATCCAGCTCGGACGGGACGAACCATGTCGACAGTCGGTCATACCCTCAGCCTGCCCACCCGGACGACATCTCCCCGCGGACCGGTCCGGAAGACTCAATCTGGAGCGCCGATGCCGCCGGACCCGCCGACGATTCCGGACTCGCCGACGATTCCGGATCAGCCGATCGCACCGGGCCGCCGGACGACCCCGGCCGTGGGTTTCGTCCTGGTCCTGTCCGGGGTGATAGCGGCGGGCAAGTCGACGGTAGGGCAGGTCCTGGCCGAGTCGTTCGGCCGTTCGGTCCACCTCCGCGGCGACGTGTTCCGGCGGATGGTGGTCGGCGGCCGTGCCGAGCCCGACCCGAAGGCGTTGGCCGACCCCGACTCCGACGCCGCCCGCCAACTCCGCCTGCGCTACCGCGCCGCTGCGGACGCGGCAGTCCTGCACGCCCGCGCGGGGTTCGGCGTGATCTGGCAGGACGTGATCCTCGGCCCGGCGCTCGCCGAGGTGGTCGACCTGCTGCCCGAGGACGTTGACCGGCACCTGGTCGTGCTGGCGCCGCGGCCGGACGTCGTGGCCGAGCGCGAGCGGAGCCTGGCCAAGACGGGGTACGGCAGCTGGACGGTGGAGCAGCTCGACGCCGATTTCCGAGCGACCACGCCGCCGATCGGCTTGTGGCTGGACACCAGCGAGCTGACCGTCGATGCGACGGTGCGCGCTGTGCTCGAGCGCTGGCCGGAGTCGGTGGTCGGGACAACGCGTACGGACCGGCCACCGGCCACGGGTCCGTCTCCGGAGGCGAACGGACTCCTCGACGAGCTCACCGAGGTGCTGAGGGCGGACGACCGGGTCGTCGGTCTCTGGCTGACCGGCAGCCTGGCCACCGGCGACGCCGACCCCTACAGCGACGTCGACGTCCTGGTGGCGGTCCGGGGCGCCGAGCTTGCCGCAGCGGTGGCGGCCTGGCCGGTGACCGCCGACCGGATCGCCACGATGGTCCACCTCGATCTGCGGCCACCGGAACCAGGTGGTGGGGTCCTCGCCCTGCACGTCACCGACCGGTGGGTCCGGCTCGACGTCCGGCTGATCCCGGACGGCGGTCTCGACGACGCCCTCACCTCGACCTCGACCCTCGAGGTGTTCCGGCGGACCGCCGTTCCCTCTGTCCGCGCGGTCCCCGCTGACGAGTCGGGTGCGGAGCGCTCGGCCGCTCCTGCGACCCCCGACCGCGACGAGGTGCTGGCGCTGGTGCGGGAGTTCCTCCGGGTCCTCGGCCTGCACCCGGTGGTTCTCGGCCGTGGTGAGGTCGTCACCGCGCGGTCGGGAGTCGGGTTGCTGCAGGAGATCCTGGTCAGCCTCCTCCGCCACGAGGCCGAAGCCGGCGCGCGATCGGGGGCCTTGCACCTCTCCCGCGTCCTGCCTGCCGGCACGATGGCGGGCCTGCAGCGACTGCCGCCCGTCTCGGCCGACCGGCGGTCCTGCATCGACGGTGCGCTCGCGGTCACCGAGCTGGCGATGCCGGTGACGCGGCGGCTGCTCGGCGAGGAGTTCCCGGAGCCGATGGCGCACGCGTGCGCGGCCTACTGGCAACGCGAGCTCGGCGTCGTCCCGGTCGGGTTGCGCTCGCCCGGCGGGAGCCCGTCGACTGACTGACCGGACGGCGCGGCAGGCCGTTCTACCCTCGTCGTGTGCCGACGACGCTCCCACGCGACGAGCCGGCCGCGGTGACCGCACCGACCGGGACCGTGGACGCGCCCGTCGGCTCCGCGCGGTTCGGCCGCCCGCGACACGTCAGTTCTCTGGCCTGGTTCGGCGGCACCGCGCTCGCCTTCGTCGCGATCGTGGTGATGATCGCGCTCGCGACCTGGCAGTACTCGCGGGCCAAGCCGCACGTCGACGGAGCGGTGCTGGCGGCGTCCCGCGCTCAGGCGGCAGTGCCAGCCGCCGAGGTGCTGGACGGGGCGACCGAGCTCGAGCCGACGATGGTCGGTCGTCGGGTGACGCTGGGCGGCCGGTACCTGCCGGGTCGGACGTGGGTGGCGGCGCGTGAGTCCGATGCCGGATCGCCTGGGTTCGTTGTGCTCGCCGGATTCGCTCCCGACCGCGACAGCGACCGGATGCCGGCGTCGGTGCTGGTGGCTCGCGGCTGGACCTCGGACCCCAGGGTGGCCCGCCGCGCGACCCCACCGGCCGGTCGGACCGAGATCACCGGCTGGATCGCCACACCCGAGGTGGTGTCGTCCGAGATCGTCACCCCCGGCTCGGGCGCCGACCTGGCCGAGGTTTCACCGGTGCGGGTGGCCAGCCGATTGCCGGCGCCGATCCTGGACGGGTACGTCGGACTGCTCACACCGGACGGACGGGGGCTGCAGCCCGCGCCCGAGCCAGTGCTTCCGGCACACGGGAGCTGGTCGATCCTGAACCTGGGCTACGCGCTGCAGTGGCTGCTGTTCGCCGCCGGCACGATGCTCGCCTGGATGCTGCACGTGCGCGAAGCCCGGCAGAAGGAACTTCGGCTTGCGGATTCACGACCAGCGGTACCCGAGCCCACCGTGCCGCGGCCGGACGATCAGCCGAGGGGCGACGGCGCCTGAGTCTGTGCCCGTGCATCGGTGACCACCCGGTGCTCGGCGAAGAAGACCGCGAACGGGATGGTGCCCGCGAGCGCGACCAGCAGCGCCTTCCCCAGTGACCACCGCGGTCGGCTGGTGTAGGCCAGCGCCAGGGTCAGCACCAGGTAGGCCATGTAGAGGTATCCGTGGATCTGTCCGATCACCGCGGTCGGCGCCGGGTTGCCGCCGAGCGCGGCCACGTACTTGATCGGCATCGCCACGCACACCAGTGCGATCAGGCCGATCCCGGTGATCACGGCGACGACCCGGTAGGCCATCAGCAGCTTCGGCGACATGTCATCCACGCTACCGGCGGGCCGCTGCCGCATCCGATGCCGCCGGTCGTCGACAGTCCCGGGCCCTTGCCCAGGACGTCCACCCGTACTAATGTCGCGAAGTTCCGGCGCCCGGTGTCCTCACGCCGACCGGCGTCGACCACACCTTCATCCCGTCCTCCCGACACCCGCGGACTGCGCGGCCCGCCCCGGGCCGCCGACCGGCCACGGGTGTCGAGTCGCGCGCCCTCGCGCCGCGGCCTGCTCATCGGAGCCGCCCGTGGGTCTGTACCTTGCCGTCGCTCGATCGGCGTTTCGTCGGTTCTCCACCTACCGGGTGGCCACCGTCACCGGCGTCTTCGTGAACTCGGTGTTCGGGCTGGTGCGCTCGTTCGTCTTGCTCGCGGTCTGGGCGTCGACCCCGATGATCGGCGGGTACGACCGGACCGACGCGGTCACCTACGCCTGGCTGGCCCAGGCCCTGATCATGACCACCGGCATCTTCGGCACCGGCGACACCGAAGAGCTGGCGCTGCGGGTGCGCTCCGGCGACATCGTCATCGACCTGTACCGCCCGGTCGATCTGCAGGGCTGGTGGCTGGCGTCGGAGTACGGCCGGGCGAGCTTCAGCTTCCTCGCCCGTGGCATCCCGCCGATGATCGTCGGCGCCCTCCTGTTCGACCTGCGGTCCCCGCACGGCCTGCTGGCCTGGGCGGGATTCGTCCTCGCGGTGGTCGTCGGCATCGCGGTCGGCTTCGCGATCCGGTTCATCATCGCGCTGATCGGCTTCTGGCTCGTCGACAGTCGCGGGGTGCTCTTCCTGGTCAACACGGCAGGGATGTTCTTCTCCGGCTTCCTGCTGCCGATCGGGATGTTCCCGCCCGCGCTCGCGGCGACCTGTTACGCGCTGCCCTGGGTGGCGATGGTGCAGACCCCCGTCGACGTCTACCTCGGCCAGTACCCCGGGTGGGAGCTCGCCGGCCGGCTCGGCCTGTCGCTGGGCTGGGCCCTCCTCCTGCTCGGCATCGGCCGGCTGCTGCTGCGCAGCGCCACCCGCAGGTTGGTGGTGCAAGGTGGCTGACACGGTTCCTGACAGGCTGGCTGACAGGGTGGCTGACAACGTGCGCACGCCGACCGGTCGACCGCTGCCGGTCGCGGATCGGGTGCGTCGGCAGCTCGTCGACGGGGTTCGCGGCTATCGGATGATCGCGGCGATGTGGATCCGCAGCGCGCTGTCCTACCGGACGTCGTTCGTGCTGCTCTCGCTCTCCCAATTCGTGCTCACCGGCCTCGATTTCGTCACGATCCTCGTCCTGTTCACCCATACCCGGGCGCTCGGTGGCTTCACCGCGAGTCAGGTCTTCTTCCTGTACGCGCTGTCCGGACTCGCGCTCGCCATCGCCGACCTGATCGCCGGTTCGCTCGAGCAGGTCGGCCGGCGCATCCGCGACGGCTCGCTCGACTCGATGCTGGTGCGGCCGATCCCCGTGCTCGCGCAGGTGGCCGCCGACCAGTTCGCGCTGCGCCGGATCGGTCG
>JAABUN010008680.1_pt1 | contig 10282 bp, 10 predicted proteins | sample 5559311 | NCBI WGS metagenome assembly JAABUN01 (sample SAMN10711877, study PRJNA513370) | rock metagenome | isolation source: Antarctica rocks | place: Antarctica: Victoria Land, Siegfried Peak sud
GGCTTGGGCATAGAAATAAACGAACAGAAGGTACGCGAAGCTGCGAAAGTTGGCCACCACTGGAATACAGTCGTGTGGCGAAACTACGATGGTACAGTAGCCGAATGGTAAGGTACGAAAACGAGATTATGCGGAGAGGGGTGAAAGTCCATCGCAAAGCGTTCGAGGAGCTTATTCCAATGGGCTCAGGCAGTAACCGGTACCAAAGAAGCTGGACGGTAACTGCTACAGGGTTCCGGCAGGACGCAGGAAGCGCCTTTCGTGATTTGAAAGGCACTGGAGGGCAGGATGCCTAGCGTGGTTACGGCCGGGGAGGCCATGGTGCTAGGGGTCCCCGCCGCGCCGGGGCGGCTGCGGCACGCACATACCTTGGAGCTCAAGATCGGTGGGGCGGAATCTAACGTAGCCATAGCCCTCTCGCGTCTCGGCATTACAGCGGGATGGGTCAGTTGCTTGAGCACGGACGAGCCCGGGCAACTAGTACTCGATCGTATTCGCGGCGAAGGGGTTGACACCTCGAGAGTGTGCCGGATCCAGCATCGCCCAACGGGACTGTTCTTGCGGGAGCAGATTGGGCGCGAGGCGCGAGCCTACTACTATCGGGAAGGCTCGGCGGCTTGCGAGATGTCCCCTGGCTGTTTCGACCTGGACTACCTCAAAAGCGCCGACTTCCTCCACCTTACCGGCATTACCCCCGCCCTCTCGGCAAGTTGCCGAAGCTTTACACTCTGGGCTGCGGAGCAGGCTCGTGAAAGCGGAGTACGGGTGAGCTTCGACGTCAACTACCGCTCGAAAATCTGGCCCGTCGAAGAAGCAAGGAATTTTGTCGAAGAACTATTGCCCCTAATCGATGTGCTTTTCGTCGGCGATGAGGAGGCATTCGCGCTTTGGGGTAAAGACGATGTGAGACTTCTGCGCGAACTATCTGCGGCAGGCCCGCCTGAGGTGGTGTTAAAGCGGGGTGCGGGAGGTAGCTCAACCCTGCTCGGTAGTGAAACCTTCGAGCAGCCAGCCTACTCGGTGAATGAGGTGGACTCGGTGGGCGCCGGCGACTCCTTTGCAGCAGGGTATCTGGCAGGTTACCTTTGGGATATGGACGTCAAAGAACGTCTGCAGATCGCATGTGCCATGGGCGCTTACAGTGTCATGACACTCGGCGATTACGAAGGCCTTCCAGATCGCAAAGAGCTTGAAGCGTTCGCGAATGGTAAGAAAACACTTGGGAGATAAGACCGGCATCACTATCATCCAATCCCCTGACAAGTTAGGAGGAAGGCCATGTTGGAAGGCGTCTATGTAGCCAACGTTACCCCATTTGAAGAAGAGGCCTCGCATCAGATTGATATGGGAGCTTATCTGGAGCACGCGTCGTGGTTGAGCGGTAAGGGTGTGCGGGGGATCGTTGCTATGGGGACAAACGGCGAAGGGACTTCCGTGAGCCTCCGCGAGAAGCTCGAGGTTTTCAAGGAACTGTTCGCTAGAGATTTTCCCATGCAGGTTATCCCCACGGTGATGGAAGGCAACCTGCCGGACACTCTGGAGATGGTGGAGCGGCTCAATAATTTTCCCGCGGCGGCGGTGCTCGTCCTTCCACCTTATTACACGAAACCCGTGGCTGCTGAGGGTCTAGAACGCTTCTACGAGCCTGTGGTCGAAGCGAGCAGTCACCCGGTGGTCGTCTACCATATTCCCAAGTATGCTGTCCCGGTACCACAAGAGGTGGTGACCGGGCTTCCGGTCTGGGGGGTGAAGGACTCTGGCGGCGAAAGCGGTTATGCTGAGTCTATTCTAGACGCGGGCAAAGGCGTGCTGATCGGGACAGAAGATGACCTCTGGAGGAGCTTCAATCTCGGAGCGCAGGGTGTGATCAGCGCACTGGCTAACTTCATCCCTGAAAAGGTTGTAGAGGTATATGAGAAGGCCAAGGCCGGCGACGAGGCTACCGGCAAACCTTTGTCCGAAAGACTCAAGGAGGTGCGGTCAATGACTAAGGAGTACGCGTCACCCGCAGTTTTAAAGAAGCTCGCCCAGGCGCGACATGGAACGCCTATGGGGACTGTCCGACCGCCCTTCACGCCGGTTCCGCAAGGCTACGATCCGGACCCGGTGCTGACACTTACGAAAACAGTTCGCGAGTGACGGCCGGGCTATGCTCCGAGGGGACCGCGCCCGAGGGGGCACGAACGCGCTGTAGGGATCTCGGAGTGGGCCTACCGGTGGGCTCCCGCGGGCCTACCCGCGCGGGCTTCGAGACGAATACGGCGACGAGATGGCCCGCTGTTTTCGGGACCTGTGCCGCGAGGAGCTGGAGGACGGCGGCGGCTTGGGTCTGGCGGCGCTGTGGGCCCGCACCCTGCCGGAGTTGCTCTACACCGCGCTCAAGGAGAGGAGCACTATGTTGAACAGAAACACGTACCGATCCGTCGGCGGCGTTGGCCTCGTGACGGCCTTCATATTGCTGATACCCTTGAGAGTTTCTCTACGGTCACCGAAGAACAGGAGCTTCTCGGAAATACAAGACCCGATCTAGGTCCTATGGTAGACCTCTCGCCGGTGAGCAACACGATAGACCGTTACCTCTCGGTTTTCTTCGTCCACGAGGTATAGAGCCCGGTAATCTCCTACCCGGATTCGGTGCCCATCCCGCCCTTTCAGCTTGGTTGATCCGACCGGATGCGGGTCGTCACCAAGGGCCAGGATTACGGCCAGGACTCGATCGTGTACTTCACTGTCTAGGCGCTCAAGCTGACGGTCAGCCCGGCTAGTCGTGTATACCGAATAGGGATTACTCTCCACGCGGACGACGTAGAGTCCGGGTCTCGCGCCCACTTTCCAACTCCGCTACAGCTTCATCGTGGGCCGCGATGTCGGACAATTCCTCTTGGGCTTCGATCAGTGCCTCATACTCGTCTATTGGAAGCACCACGGCGGTGCGGTGCCCCTCTTCGTCTGTTAGGTATCGCTCCATAGATCAGCTCTCCTGGTGGCCTGAAATCCAGTCCAGTATATCCGAGCGTGAGATAGTCCACTCCCAAACATATCCTCCCTCTGCTCATCGTCTCCGGGATGATCGCATGCTTCCGGAGGAAATCGTACGGTGAGCGGCCTTGAAAACAAGTTCGAGCACCGCAAATAGCCTACGAAGTTGAAGTCCCACATACGCTCCAGCGTGTTGAAAAGCGTAGGGCCAACGCATCGTTTCCGACGATAATCTCTGAATCTACGGTGAGCCAGGTCGGGCAATAGTCTACCCGGTGGCCGCAGAGCCATCGCTTGAGCTAACTTCTTTGGTGCTTTGCTTCTGAATGCCAGCAGTCGCTTTATGTTTTGCCCAGCGGCTATCATCAGGGCTTCGGTGTTAACCTTCTTCAGCGTTCTCTTTCGGAACCGGCGCATCCGGTGCCAGAGTTTGCCCTCGGCAAACAACGGTTCTATCCACACCTTTCGTTTCCTTATTGCCTTCTGGTAGGGCTCTGTCTCCATGTAGGCTCGGAGAAGGTCTATGTGTTCGTCTCCAGGACCACGCCTCAGTGAGCGGCCATTTTTGTTGGTGGTACATTGCGGTTTCAGGGAGCAGGCGGCGCAGACCGAGCTTCTGGCCCGATAGGTGACGACCTTGCCTCGGCTCCGTATGTCTTGAGGGACGCCCAATGGTCTCAAGATTTCCCTAGCCGGACAGATGTAGTGGTCTTTTTCGGCATCGTAGGCGAAGGCGCTCTTGCGGAAGAAGCCCATGCGTCCTCCGGCTTCGTGCAGCCCCAGGTAAGCTCGGATGCCCGAGTTCTCTACGGCGGATATGTTCTCTACTGTTCCGTACTTGCCGTCGCCGGTGACGTGATGAGGCCTCAGCTTCCACCGGAAGGCGGTGTGCCAGAGCAGATCGAGCATGGGGCGATTCTCACTGACTTCGCCAGGGGTAACCAACACCGAGAGGATGATGCGGGACCTGCCGCCATCTATGACGTAGTGGGTCTGGTAGCCGAGCTTGCGGGCGCTGCCGGACCATCTCATGGGGGTGGCATCAGGGTCAGTCCTGGAGGCTCTTGAGTCGGCGGTTCTCTTCTTGGGACCGCTGCTAAAGGAGCGGTCCTGCCTGCCGCCCCTGGAGATCCAGTCTTCGCTCGCGCGGTTGCTCTGGATAAGGTCTCCATCTCCTGCTGTAGGCAGGCTGTAGATATTTTCTTCATCGTTGAACTGCGTCTCTTGAAACCTCTCATCACTGTCATGATGCTCTTCGTCTTCCTCGAAGAGCTCTTGTAAATGTGCTTCTACAAACCATCTCGGGGCCAGGGAGTCCACAGCGGCGTCCGCTTCGACCTTGGTAGCGTCGAAGAACAGTTCCTCGCCTCTAATGAGCCCGGCCTCAAAGCACATCTCGACGATCCTCTCAAAGAAGCTCCGGAAGGCTTTCAGTCCGTAGCGTTCTCTGATCTTAGTGAGGCTGGAGTGATCCGGAAGACGCTCGTTGAGATCGTAGCCAACATACCAGCGCAGGGAGAGGCGGTCGGCTACCATTCCCATGAGCTGTCGCTCACTTCTCAAGTCTTCAAAGAACATCGTGAGCTGGAGCTTGAAGAAGACTACCGGGTCAACCGAATGTCTGCCGCCTCTGGCGTAGAGCGGCTGCACCAGCTCACGCACGAAAGAGAGATCGATCTTCTCCTCCAGGCGCCGGTAGAAGTTGTCCTTCGGAACCAGGGTCTCCAACGAGAGATCTTCAGGGAGTGTTTGGAAGTTGCGTTCTTTGATGCCCATCATGGTAGGTGACGCCTCCTGGGATGAAGAACCGATAGAGAAACAGTCTACCGATTCATGGCACCCAGTGGCTCGCGGCTGACAGGTGCGCGCTTTTCAACACGCTGGCTCGATATGGAGACAAGGGCCTTCTGTCCCGATAAGGCGTCCCGGAATAGGAAGATGCAATCTCGAAACCCCGTCCCGATTGTGAAGTCCCGATATTTACCTGAGAGAAGGTTTTTGGGACAATGGGTTTGTGAAGGTCGGCTACATCAGGATCAGCAAGAAGGATCAGAACCCGGAGTTGCAGCGACGGGACCTTTTGGCTGCCGGTTGCGAGAAGATATTCGAGGAGCAGATCTCCTCTCGCAAGGCAGATCGGCCCGAGCTGCGCGCCGCCTTGGAGTTCTGCAGGGAGGGTGACGAGCTCGTTGTCTGGAAGCTTGACCGGTTCGGACGTTCGCTTCAAGAGCTGATCGAGTTGGTGAGTATCCTCAAGGAGCGGGGCGTGGAGTTCGTATCCTTGCAAAGGCCTGGACACCACGACCCCCGGCGGCAAGCTAGTGTTCCACGTATTCGGGGCGGTCGCCGAGTTCGAGCGAGACATCATCCGGGAGAGGACTATGGCCGGACTGGATGCGGCCAGGGCCCGGGGACGCAAAGGCGGTCGGAAGCCGGTGATGGACGAGAAGAAGCTCGCGCTGTCCTCCAAGATGCTCAAGAACCGCGAGATCCCTGTGGGCGAAGTGTGCGAGGCGGTGGGGGTGTCACGCTCTACGCTCTACCGTCATCTCACGCCGGACGGGTCGGCGACAAGCCTCGCCTCAAAGCCGTCTAATTTACGTTGAGAGTCTCAACATACGGATCTCTTTTTCGGTGCCATGACCCCTATTAGATATAACGAGACCATGACCACCAAACGTCAGAGTCCGGCCCACGCATCCGCCTCGTCGGCGGCTTGAGGCCGCCCTGAAGGGGCGCGACAGCTTCGCTTCCGCGGCCGCTGGGGTTCCCGGGGTGCGCTATCTCAGGTGCGCGGACCAAGGCGCGACTCCTCTGATAAGGGTCGCAGACCGCTCCTGCAAGAAACGCCCCTGTCAGGCGCCAGTCTGCAATGCGATCGGCTTGCGCTCGCCTCCTCGAAACGAGCTCGTTTCTCGCCACAGTCCTCTCTTGATTCGCGGTGACGCTAGTCCGTCGGCTTGCGATTCTCGGAGGTTTCTGTAACAAACACTAGCCGGTCACCCCTATAGAGGTCGCGAGCATACTCTATAGGTTTGTCTTCGTGATCCCACGCTGCGCGGGTGACCCGTAACGCCGGCACGTCGGGTCGGCAACCGAGCATTGCTGCGGCCTCCGCGTCGAGCTGCGTCGGCTCCATTTCCTGCCTGGATCGGGCCGGATCTCTGCCGTACCGATCCCGCATGAGCCCGTAAACGGAGCCGGTGAGATCCTCTTCGAGCAGCCCCGGGAACAGATGCGCCGGATAATACGACTCCTCAAGCGCCAAAGGTTCGGCATCGCCGGTGCGCCTGCGGCGCACCGCGTGCACCTGCGCATCTTCCGCAAGGCCGAGGTGCGTGAGGATGTCAGAGTCTATCTCGTCGGCCCGGAGCGTGCGGGCGTGAATGACCTGGGCCCCAGGCACTATGCCGCGGCTGAGCATCTGGTCGTGGAACCCCGCGACGGTAGCGAGTTCTTGCGCGATCTTCGGCCTCGCCACGAATACCCCGGACCTGTCCCGACGCTCGACCAGCCCCCTTTGAGATAAGAGCTGCACAGCCGCGCGGGCAGTCATCCTAGAGATGCCGTACCTGCCAGCGAGCTCCCGCTCCGGCGGAACGCGGCTACCAGGCGCCAGTTCGCCATTGCTTATGCGCTGCAAGAGCTCACCAGCTACCCGCCGGTATGCCGGCGTTGATGGCACCGTCTCCGCGGTCATGAACCGCTCATCGTCACGCACGACACCCCAAAATATAAGTAAGCACGTGTGTAACTCTACCCCACTTCTTACGGTGGTGGGCGAACAGGAAGGCCGCGAGGCTCGGGACTTCCTGTTGTGCGCGTTGCCACTCGTCTAGTTATTAAGTCTTCCCTCAGCCCTTGACTCGATACTCATATTGCTATAAAGTTCTGCACTATACCAGTTGGTACATACCAGATGCGGTAGGAGAACGAAAGGGGTGCTACGCATGAATACGGAGAGGCCGAAGGAGGAACACGGTTCGAGCGACCGGCAAGATGACACCGTACTCCAGAACTACGGTTACGAGCAGGTATTCGACCGCACCATATCCAAGTTCGCATCTTTCGCGGTGGCGTTCTCGTTCATCTCGATCGCCACCGGCATCTTCACCACCTACGGCTTCGTACTGCAATCGGGCGGTCCGTTGGGGATCTGGACTTGGCTTCTGGTCGGGATTGGGCAGGGCGCAGTCGCGTTGGTCTTCGCTGCTCTGGCGGCCCGCATACCGCTCTCGGGGTACTCGTACCAGTGGGGATCAAGGCTCGCCAACCCGACCGTGGGATGGCTACTCGGGTGGCTGTCGTTCTCCTTCCTTTCGATCGTGGTAATCGCCGTAGATTCGACTCTGGCCTCCCAAGTTCTACCGGCCCTGCTCGGCTACGAATCGACCACGGCGAGCACGCAGGTCGGGACGCTAGCGGTACTCGCGGTTCAGGCGCTCTTGATCGTGTTCTCCACGCGGCTTACGGCCGCGGTCAACTCTGTCGCCGTGGTGGCCGAGCTCGTCGGAATCGTGTTGCTCGGCGTCGTGCTGTTCGTCGTCGCGCTAATCAACGGCGAGGCGGATTTCTCGAACCTCGTCGACCGCGGCACGGCTACGGGATCCGGCTACTTCGCCTTCGTCCCGATAGGCGCCTTCCTCTCGTCTTTCCTGCTCGGAGCGTTTACGATAGTGGGGTTCGAGTCGGCCGCCAACCTGGCGGAGGAAACCCACGAGCCGCACAAGGTGGTTCCAAGGGCCATGTGGGGCGCCGTATTGAGCGCCACGGTCCTGGGCTTTCTCTTTCTGGTAGCCCTTACCGTTTCCATCGGCGACGTCGGGGCTGTGACCGAGTCTGCTACGCCGGTCGCGGACATCGTTCAGGGCGCGTTGGGTGGCGTGCTGGGCGTGGCGTTCCTCGCGTTTGTCGGGGTGGCAGTATTCGCTTGCGGGCTGGTTATCTTCGTCACCGGGGTGCGTCTGACCTGGTCCATGTCGCGCGACGGACGCTTCCCTGGACACGGCCTCTTCTCCCGGGTCAACGCTGCTACTGATACCCCTGTGTGGGCTACGGTGCTAGTTCTAGGATTGGGGATCATCTGGACGCTGCTCATCGCGTCCGCGGCTGACCTATTCTCGGCCGCGACGCTGCTGCCGGCCTTGATCTACGCAGGCACCGTCCTCATGTACCTCTTCACCCGCCGCCGCCAGGCGGAGATGGACCTCGCCGAGAGCGAGGAGCAACGCCGCGAACGTTTCTCCTTAGGACGTTGGGAGACGCCCGTCGTAGCCGTCGCCCTCGTGTGGCTCGCCCTTGAGCTGTGGATACTGATGGACGCGCAGTTCCGCGTCGCCCAACTCTACGTCCTGGGTATGGTCGGCGTGGGGGCCCTGTACTATGTCTTCATGCGCCTACGCAATCCGGGAGTACTGAAGCGCGAGCCGACGGACCCCGAGGAGGTAGGCTGAGTTGGAAAGGTTCGACGTTGCGGTGGTCGGCGCCGGCCTCATAGGCGCCGCCATCGCCTACGACCTGGCCGCGAGGGGTGTACGCGCGGTCGTGCTCGAAGCGGAGAAGGAGCCCGCCGCCGGCGCGAGTCGCTCGAACTCCGGCGTAGTACACACCGGCTTCGACTCCGTCCCTGGTGAGTTCGAAACGGCGATGATCCGGGCCCAGTCCGCCCGCTGGCGCGATGTCTTCGATTCCTTGAGGATACCGTATCGCGAAACCGGGGCCATGCTAACAGCGATCAACGATGAGGAGGCTGCCCGACTGCCTGGGATGGCCGAGAAAGCCGCCAATAACGGGGTCGAGGTCGAGCTGCTCGATGGACGGGAGGCCAGGAGGCTAGAGCCCCGTTCAGCGGCTGTGTCCGGTCTCCTCGTGCCCGGGGAGTCGATCACGGACCCTTACGAGGTCGTTCGCGGGATGCTCGGCTCCAGCCCCGACATCGAAACACGGCTCGACTGGCCCGTGACGAGCGTGGAGCCCAACGGCGAGGGCGCGATCGTCGCGGGACCCTCGGGAAAGGTGTCCGCGGAGTTCGTCCTGAACTGCGCGGGACTCTTCGCCGACGAGCTGTCCGGGAATGGATCCTTTCGCATTTTCCCGAGGCGGGGCGAGTTTGTCGTGTTCGGCAAGGGCACCGCAGACTTGGTGAACCGCATCCTCCTTCCCGTTCCGAGCGCTCAGACCAAGGGAGTCCTTGTTTTCCCCACGCTCTACGGGCACCTGTGCGCCGGTCCCAGCGCGGTAGACCAAGAGGACAAGAACGACTGGCGACCTCGGGAGGACGGGCTGGCCTTTGTAAAGGAGCGGGCGGAGAAGATGCTACCCGGGATCCGGAACCTCGAACAAACGGACTCTTGGGCCGGGCTGCGCCCGGCCGGTAGCGACAAGAACTACGAGGTCGGGTGGTCCGAGCGGGTGCCCGCCATGTTCAACGTCGCGGCCATACGCTCCACGGGCCTCTCCGCGTGCCTCGGCCTCTCCGAGCATGTCGCCGGGGAGCTAGTCGCGCGAGGTCTCAAAGCCACAATCGGCCGGAACGGAGAGGTACGCGCTACGCCGAATTTGCCAGACGAGTCCCGCCCTTGGTGGGAGCGGCTCAACGCTCTGAGGGGAGTGGGGCGCTCATGATACTCGGCGTGGATCAGGGCACCACCGGCACATCGGTCGTCGCATACGACCACGATCTGCGGGCGGTCGCGGAAGCATACAGAGAGCTGCCCAATTATCATCCGCGCCCGGGGCGCGTGGAGCAGGATCCAGAAGACGTCGTCCGCACCGTCGTGGAGGCCGTGGGCGAGGTTCTCGGAGCCATCGGCGGACCGGACGAGGTCGAAGCCTTGGGCATTGACAACCAGGGAGAGACCGTTGTCGCGTGGGACGCCGAGACCGGACGCGCCCTCGGTCCCGCAGTAGTGTGGTCCGACGGTCGCGGAGCCGAGATCGTTACGCGGCTGAAGGAGGCGGGCCACGGAGACAAAGTGCGCGAGCTCACAGGACTCGCGCTCGATCCCTATTTCTCGGCAGCAAAACTATCATGGCTGCTTGAACACGACGCAGCTGTGCGCGATGCGGCCAAGGTCGGCGCATTGAGGCTCGGGACGCTCGATGCGTGGCTTTCCTGGCGCCTGGGTGGAGGGCGGTCTCTCACCGACCACTCCACCGCTTCCCGGACCCAGCTACTAGGTCTCAAGAGCGGCGCTTGGGAACCGGAGCTTCTGGACCTCTTCGGCGTTCCCGAGGAGTGCCTGCCCACGGTGATGCCCTCTATCGGCGACTGGGGGGAGATCCAGCACCCTTCGTGGGGGGG
>JAABUN010008682.1_pt1 | contig 10277 bp, 9 predicted proteins | sample 5559311 | NCBI WGS metagenome assembly JAABUN01 (sample SAMN10711877, study PRJNA513370) | rock metagenome | isolation source: Antarctica rocks | place: Antarctica: Victoria Land, Siegfried Peak sud
CAACGACATCTCGACGCTGCCGAACTTCCCGGCCGAGATCCGGGCGCCAGCGGGGACGCTTCCGGGTGTCTCCAGCTTCCAGCTGCACTTCGCGAACTACGACATCATGACCCCGGGTGACCGCCCGGACGTGCTGGTCGCCATGAACCCGGCGGCTCTCAAGGCCAACATCGCTGACCTCCCGCGCGGCGGGGTGATCATCGCCGACACGGCGGACTTCACCAAGCGCAACCTGGCCAAGGTCGGTTACTCCGAGAGCCCGCTGACCGACGATTCCCTGGCCGACTACCAGCTGCACGCGCTGGACCTGACCGGGATGACCGTCGAGGCGGTCAAGCCGTTCGGGCTGTCCCGCAAGGACGCCTCCCGCGCTAAGAACATGTTCGCCCTCGGTCTGCTGTCCTGGCTCTACCATCGCCCGACCGAGGGCACGATCGGCTTCTTGACCTCGAAGTTCGCGTCCAAGCCCGACATCCGCGACGCCAACGTGACGGCGTTCAAGACCGGCTACGCCTTCGGTGAGACCACCGAGGTCTTCGCCGTCCGCTACGAGGTCGCGCCGGCCCCGATGCGGCCGGGGCGCTACCGCCAGATCAACGGGAACCTGGCCATGGCGTACGGGCTGGTCGCCGCGGCCCGCAAGGCCGACCTGCCGCTGTTCCTTGGGTCCTACCCCATCACCCCGGCTTCCGACGTGCTGCACGAGCTGAGCAAGCACAAGCAGTTCGGGGTCACCACCTTCCAGGCCGAGGACGAGATCGCCGGCGTGGGTGCAGCGCTCGGCGCCAGCTTCGCCGGTCATCTCGGGGTCACCACCACCAGTGGTCCAGGAATGGCGCTGAAGGCCGAGACCATCGGCCTCGGGGTGATGACCGAGCTCCCGCTGGTGATCATCGACGTGCAGCGGGCGGGACCCAGCACCGGAATGCCGACCAAGACCGAGCAGGCGGACCTGCTGCAGGTGATGTTCGGCCGCAACGGGGAGTCTCCGGTGCCGGTGATCGCCGCCCAGTCACCGGCCGACTGTTTCGACACCGCCATCGAGGCGGTCCGGGTGGCGGTCAAGTACCGCACCCCGGTGATCGTGCTGTCCGACGGCTACATCGCCAACGGCGCCGAGCCCTGGCCGGTGCCCGACGTGAGCGCGATCGAGCCCATCGAGCCCGGGTTCGCCACCTCGGCCAACGGGGTGGACCGCAAGGGCGACCCGGTGTTCCTGCCCTACCTGCGTGATGCGGAGACCCTGGCCCGGCCGTGGGCCATCCCCGGCACGACCGGCCTGCAGCACCGGATCGGCGGTATCGAGAAGGCGAAGGACACCGGTGCAGTCTCGTACGACCCGGCCAACCACGAGGCCATGGTCCGGACCCGGCAGGCCAAGATCGACGGCATCGTCCGCGACATCCCGGACCTGCTGGTCGACGACCCGGCCGACAGCGAGGGACGTACGGCTCGAGTGCTCGTGCTGGGCTGGGGATCGACGTACGGTCCGATCACCGCCGCCGTACGCCGGGTCCGCAAGAACGGCCGGCTGGTCGCCCAGACCCACCTGCGCCACCTCAACCCGTTCCCGGCCAACCTCGGATCCATCCTCAAGGCTTACGACCGGGTGATCCTGCCCGAGATGAACCTGGGCCAGCTCGCGCTGCTGCTGCGAGGGAAGTTCCTGGTCGACATCCACAGCTATTCCCGGGTCCGGGGGCTACCGATCTCGCTCAGCGAGCTCGCGGCCGATCTCGAGATGGAGATCGACCAGCTCACGCACGACGACAACCTCGAAGGGGCGAACGCGTGACCGCGATCGACGAAGCACCCACCACCCAGGCCCGCACCGGTATCGCCGGGGTGCCGCTGGCTCTCGAGCCGCTGAACCGCAAGGACTTCACCTCTGATCAAGAGGTCCGCTGGTGCCCCGGTTGCGGGGACTACGCCGTGCTGGCCGCGTTCCAGGGCTTCATGCCCGAGCTCGGCATCCGCAAGGAGAACACGGTGATCGTCTCGGGCATCGGTTGCTCGTCGCGGTTCCCGTACTACGTCGACTCCTACGGCATGCACTCGATCCACGGCCGGGCGACCGCGATCGCCACCGGGGTGGCCACCGCCCGCGAGGACACGGCGGTGTTCGTGATCACCGGCGACGGCGATGCGCTATCCATCGGTGGCAACCATCTGATCCACGTGCTGCGACGCAACGTGAACCTGACGATCTTGCTGTTCAACAACCGGATCTACGGCCTGACCAAGGGGCAGTACTCCCCCACCTCGGAGATCGGCAAGATCACCAAGTCGACCCCGATGGGCTCGCTCGACAACCCGTTCAACCCGATCTCGCTCGCCCTGGGCGCCGAGGCGACCTTCGTGGCCCGCACCATCGACTCCGACCGCAAGCACCTGACCTCGGTGCTGCGCGCGGCGGCCGATCACCGTGGCACCTCGTTCGTGGAGATCTACCAGAACTGCCCGATCTTCAATGACAACGCCTTCGACGCGATCAAGGACCCGGACACGTCCGCGGACGCGATCATCCCCCTGACCCACGGCGAGCAGATCCGCTTCGGGGTCGACGGGCACCTCGGCGTGATCCGGGACCCCCGTACCGGTGCGTTCAGCGTGGTCGAGGTCGCCGACGTGGCGCAGTCTGATCTGGTGGTGCACGACGCCCACGTGGCCGACCCGTCGTACGCGTTCGGGCTGTCCCGGTTGACCGACGCCGGGGTGCTGCACCGGGCCCCGATCGGCATCTTCCGCGACGTGGCCGCGCCGGCGTACGACGACCTGGCCCGCGAGCAGGTCGAGCTGGCCAAGGCCGGCGGTGGTGACGACGACGCTCTCCAGGCCATGGTCGACGGTCGGGACACCTGGCTCGTTCGCTAGGTCCGGGGTAACCAGTCGGGCGTCTCACCGGTAATGCATTGGGAGCGTGACATCAGTATTCTTACCTGACCTCCGCAATCATGGGGGAGAGGTTCTGGATCGTGTCGCCCGCGGGGAGACTTTGGTGGTCACTCGTGATGGCGCCGAAGTCGCTGAACTCCGACCACGGGCGCGGCGGTCTCCGTCGGTGGTGGAGCTGGTTGCCAGTCGCCACCACCTTCCGAAGATGGATCCAGAGTTGCTGCGGCGCGATATCGACGCGTTGCTGAACCCCAGCCTCTGAGCACTGCGCCTCAGAGTCTGGCCGACACGTCAACTGTCATCTCGCTGGGTCAGATCGACCCCGCATGCCTGCCGGACGATTCGCTCATCAGCACGATCACCCCGAGGTCGATCCCCGACCCACAGGGCTGAGTGTCGGTCCCGACGTAGGGTCTCTGCATGCCTGATGAGCCGAACAAAACCGTCGACGTCCGCAACAACCGCGAGTCCAAAGCCGCCTCGAGCGATGCCATCACCCGGGTGGGGAGGGCCAGCGACGGCGGAGCCCCGCCGCGGGAGGCCCCGGAGGCGGGCGAGCTGCCCGAGTCCCTCGAGGGCGGCACCGCTGCCGGCAACCCGGTCGCGGGCGTGACCATCAGCGAAGAGGACGCGGCTGACGCAGTGAAGGCCAACAACGCCGGGCCACTGCCGAGCTAAGCCGACGGCTTGACCGCGACCTCGATCCGGTTGGCCCAGGGATCCTCGAAACCGAGGACCCGACCGTCGTCGCGGCGCTCGACCTGGAAGTGGTCGAGCCGCTCGTCGAGCGCCCCGAGGTCGTCGGCGGTGGGCACCTCGATCCGGACCAGACCCAGTCCGAGGGTCTGCTGTCGCCGACCGGCGCCGCGACTGTTCCAGGTGTTCATGGCCATGTGATGGTGATAGCCGCCGGCACTCACGAACACCGCCTGAGACCCGAGGTGCTGGGTGACCTCGAAGCCGAGTTGGTCGGCGTAGAAATGTTTGGCGGTGGCCGTGTCCCCCACGCTCAGGTGCACGTGCCCCACTTTGGCGGGCCGGGTCGAGGCCGTCGCCAGACCGGTCTCGGCCAGGTGGTCGCGGAGGAAGGTGTTCGGGTCCAGGGCGAGGCTCGCCATCTCGACCTGCCCGTGGGTCCAGCTCCACTGGGTCCGGTCGCGGTCGGTGTACAGCTCGATCCCGTTGTCCTCCGGGTCGTCGAAGTAGAAGGCACGGCTGACCAGGTGGTCGGCGCTGCCGGTGAACGAGTGCGGATAGCGGGTGGCCACGCCGTAGACCGCGGCGGCCAGGTCGCCGGGGGTGTCGAACAGGATCGCAGTGTGGAACAGCCCGGCCTGGCGAGCGCTCGCGTGCCGCAACTCCAGGGCGTTCTCCAAGATCACGATCGGGGTCCCGAGCCGACCCAGCACCGACCGCTGGCTGTCCTGGCTGAGCACCGAGAGGGTGACGGCGTCGCGATAGTAGGTGGTCATCGCGTCCAGGTCGGCGACCCGCAGGGTGACCGCCCCCATCCCGGTGTCCCCCGCGAGGAGGTCCGTACGGTGACTCTGGTCAGGGCCGCGATCGTCCATGCTCGGTGCTCCTCGAGGTCAGACCGGCACGGGCCTCACCTGGTTGTTGTAGGTACAACTAAAATAGCACCGAATGATTTTACCTACAACCTTTCGCGCTAGGCTTTCCCTGTGACGGACACCCGCTGGTTGAGCAACGCCGAGTTGACGGGTTGGCTGCGCTTCGCGGCGGTGCTCGAGCTGTTGCCCGGTGCTCTCGACGCCCAGCTGGGCCGGGACGAGGGGCTGACCCACTTCGACTACTTCACCCTGGCCATGTTGAGCGAGGCGGACGACCGGACCCTGCGGATGACCACGCTGGCGGCGCAGACCAACGCCACGCTTCCCCGGCTCTCGCGGGTGATCACCCGACTGGAGGGCGCTGGCTACGTGCGGCGTACGCCCTGTCTCGAGGACCGGAGGGCCACCGATGTGATCCTGACCGCCGGGGGCTGGGACAAGCTCAGCCATGCCGCGCCCGGGCACGTCGCAACCGTACGGGGCCTGGTGCTCGACGCCCTGTCCCCGGCCCAGGTGGACCAGCTGTCCGCGATCTCGGCCCAGCTGCTACAACGGCTCGACCCGGGCGGCCGCACCTTCGCCTCGTCCAGCAGCCGTCAGACCTGAGCCTTGGTCGGCGTCACGACCAGTTCGTTGATGCAGACGTGCGGGGGGCTGTCGAGCACGAATTGCACCGTACGGGCCACGTCGGCCGGACTGAGCATCTGTTCGCGGTCCTGCTCGCCCGGCACCACCGGCCGCAGGCTGAGGAAGTCGCTGTCGATGTCCCCGGGACAGACGTTGCATGCGCGTACGCCGTGCCGGTTCTCTTGGTCGTTGAGGTGCGCACTGAGCGAGCCCAACGCGGTCTTGCTGGCGCTGTAGGCCACCCCGGCACCCGGGGCGAACTGCCAGCCGGACACCGAGGAGACGAAGACCACCACCCCGCCGGCCGCCCGCAGGTCGGACAGGGTCAGGTCCACCACGGCCGCCGCGGCGGTCAGGTTGATGTCGACGATGGCACCGAAGTCGGTCATCGACTGGTCCCGCCAGAAGCGCCGTGGCGTGTTCAGACCGGCCGCGAGCACGAGATCGGTCGGTGCGCCCCATTCGGACCGGAGGCGTGCGTACGCTGCGCGCAGGGAATCGGCCTCGGTCGCGTCGCCGACCAGCTCGAGGGCCTCCCCGCCGGCCTCGCGGACCAGGGTGGCCGTCTCGGCGATCGCCGGGGCCCGCCGTCCGGTCAACGCGACCCGGGCACCCGCCGCCGCGGCCGACAAGGCGACCGCGCGTCCCACCCCGCTCCCGGCGCCGGTGATCCACACCGTACGTACGGCGTGCGTGAGGGTCTCGTCCCGACTGGTCAGCTCCGGAGTGTTCACCCGGGATAGTCTGCCGTGGTGCTCATCGACCTGCGGGACCGTGTGGTGCTGGTGACCGGCGCCGGCCGGGGAATCGGCCGGGCCATCGCCGAGACCTTCGCCGCCGAGGGGGCCTCGGTGGTGGCGCTCGACCTCGGCGCGGAGGACCTCGACAAGCTCGAGTCCGACCTCACCGGTCGGGGCGCGACGGTGCTGCCGGCGGTCGCCGACGTCCGGGACGACACCGCAGTCCAGGCCGTGGTGAACGCGACCCTGGACCGGTTCGGGCGCATCGACGTACTGGTCAACAATGCGGGCATCAACGTCGATGGCCGCCTCGAGGAGCTGGACGCCGCCGCCTGGGACCGGTGCTTCGAGGTCAACGTGCGCGGCACCTTCACCACCTGCCGAGCCGTGGCCCCGGTGATGAAGCGGCAGCGGTCGGGCCGGATCCTGAACGCCGCCTCCTTCGCGGCGATCGTGCCCAGCGTCGGCGCCTCGGCCTACGCGGCGTCGAAGGCGGCGGTGGTCCAGTTCACCCGAACGATCGCCGGCGAGCTGGGGCCGTGGGGCATCACCGCCAACTCGTACGCCCCCGGGATGATCCCGACGGCGATGAACGGCTTCGCCGAGCTGAGCCCCGAGGACCAGGCCCGCAAGCTCGACACCCTGTCGCTGCGCCGCTGGGGCGAGCCGCAGGACGTGGCCAACCTGCTCTGCTTCCTGGCCAGCGACCTGGCGAGCTACATCACCGGCACCCTGGTCGACGTCAGCGGCGGCAAGCTCGCCACCCAGGTGCCGGCCGCGGCGTACGCCGACCTGACCTGAGTCAGGCGGTCCCGGTTGGTCCCGCTCACACCGACGCCAGCACCTCGGCCACCGTGGTCAGGGTGATCAGCGGGGCGTAGAGGGCCATCGCGTCGAGCGCCCGCTGGTGGTCGGCCTCGCTCAGCCCGGCACAGGCGTCGGCGACCACGCGGACAGCCACCCCGGCGTCGGCCGCGGCCAGCGCGGTCGAGAGCACGCAGCAGTCGGTGGACACCCCGGTCAGCACGAGGGTCGCGTCCCGACCGACCACCGCGGCCAGGTCGGGACCCCATTTGCCGAAGGTCGTGGCGGTGACCACCGGGTCTTCCGGCGCCACCACCTCGGGCACCAGCTCGTAGAGCGGGTCGTCCGCCGGGACCAGGGCGAACGGCCAGTCGGCGTAGTAGTCCACCCACGCCCCGGTGGGCTCGGTCGGCGCGACGAAGCGGGTGAGCACCGTAGCGCCAGCGAACGCTGGCAGCAGGGCCTGCGTGCCCGCGACCGCCCGGTCGAAGCCCGGCGTGGCCCAGGGACTGGACCGGTCGCCGAAGACCCGCTGCAGGTCGACGGCCACCAGCCAGGTCACGCCAGAGCTCACCGGGATTCCTGGACCTGCACCGCACGCCGGGCCAGGACCAGGGTGCCCAGGAACCCGACGAGCAGGGCGAGCAGCACCCCGAGGTTGGCGTACGCCCAACCGCCCTCACGGCCACCGAGCGGGCCGAGCAGATAGCCCTGCCAGGCCAGCCAAGGGGCGGCAGCGTTGGTGACCAGCCCCCAGCCCAGGACCGTGGCCACCACGAGCAGCAGGATCGGACGGAGCTGGACGTCGCCGTAGCGCCCGGCCGGGTCGTACAGGGAATCCTGGTCGTAGTCGCGGCGCCGGAGGGCGATGTCGGCCAGCATCACCCCGCACCAGGCCGCGACGGGGACGCCGAGGGTGATCAGGAAGCCCTGGAAGGGCCCGACGAAGTCGGTGGCGAAGAAGACGACGTAGACCGCGCCGATCACCATCAGCACCCCGTCGACCCCGGCCGCGGCATAGCGCGGGATCCGGACGCCGGCACTCAACAGCGCCAACCCGGAGGAGTAGATGTCCAGCACGGCGCCGCCGACCAGGCCGAGCACGGCGACGAGGGCGAACGGGATGAGGAACCAGGTCGGCAGCAGGGTGGTCAGCGCGCCGATCGGGTCGGTGCCGATCCCGGCGTTCAGCTCCGCCGACGAACCGGCCAGCAGCACCCCAAAGAACACCAGCAGGACGGGGGCCAGGGATCCACCCAGGGTCGTCCAGCCGGCGATGCCCCGGCCGGAAGTGTGCCGCGGGAGATAGCGGGAGTAGTCGGCCGCGGCGTTCACCCAGCCCAACCCGAAGCCGGTCATCATGAACACCAGGGCGCCGGTCACGGCCGGCAGCGACCCGCTGGGCAAGGCCGCGACCGCGGTCAGGTCGATGTCGTCGAGCACCAGCAGCACGTACGCCACCGTGAGCACCCCGGTGACGATGGTGATCACCCGCTGCAGCCGCATGATCACGGTGAAGCCGGCGACGCCCGCGGCGACGATCAGCGCGGCCACCACCACGAGCGCGATGATCTTGGTCCCGGTACCGCCGCCCGCGCCCAGCCGGTCGAGGACCGTGGCGGTGCTGAGCACGGCCAGCGAGGCCAGCACCGTCTCCCACCCCACGGTCAGCACCCAGGACAGCAGCGAAGGGAGCCTGTTCCCGCGCACCCCGAACGCGGCCCGGCTCAGCACCATCGTGGGGGCCGAGCCCCGCCGCCCCGCCAGGGCGACGAAGCCGCACAGCAGGAACGAGATGACCACTCCGACCACCGCGACCACGGTGGCCTGCAGGAAGGAGATGCCGAAGCCGAGCACGAACGAGCCGTAGCTGATCCCCAGCACCGACACGTTCGCACCGAACCAGGGCCAGAAGAGGTCCCGCGCCGAGCCGTGCCGTTCGCTCTCGTCGATGGTCTCGAGCCCGTTGAGCTCGATCCCGCCGCGCTGGCCTGCCGGGGCCGCCGCGCTGGATCCGCTGGCCGGGTTGGTCGTCGTCATGGCCCTGATTCTAGTGACTGAGCCCGCCGGACACCTCCGCGATGGATCGGTCGGCTAAGGTCTCCGGGGCGAACAGGAGGACGACCGGTGACCGAGCAGGATCGGGAACGCAGGGGCATCGGCTACGGCCTCGCGGCGTACGGGCTGTGGGGTGCGGTGCCGCTGTTCTGGCCGCTGGTCGCCCGGGCCGGATCCGTCGAGCTGCTGGCGCACCGGGTCGTCTGGTCGCTGATCATCTCCGCCGTGCTGGCGCTGGTGCTGCTGCCCCGGAACTGGTTGCGGCCCTACCTCAACCGCCGGACCCTGCTGATGCTCGGTCTCGCCGCCGCCGTGGTCAGCGTCAACTGGGGTCTCTACATCTGGTCGGTCAACCACGGGCACGTGCTGGAGACCTCGCTCGGCTACTACATCAACCCGATCCTGTCGATCTTGGTCGGGGTGGTCGTGCTGGGTGAACGGTTGGCGGCACTGCAGTGGGCGAGCGTCGGGCTGGCTGCGCTGGCCGTGGTCGTGCTCACCGTCGAGTACGGCCGACTGCCCTGGATCTCGCTGGTGCTGGCCGCGAGCTTTGCGACGTACGGGGTGATGAAGAAGAAGGTCAACGGGGGTGCGGTGGAGACGCTGACCATCGAGTCCGCACTGCTGACCCCGATCGGGCTGGGTTACCTGGTCTATCTGCAGACGCGCGGGGACAACACCTTCATCACCCTGGGTTGGACGCACAGCCTGCTGCTGGTGGCCACCGGGGTGGTCACGGTGGTGCCGCTGCTCTTCTTCGCCGCCGCGACCACCCGACTGCCACTGAGCACCCTGGGGCTGCTGCAGTATCTGGCCCCGACCCTGCAGTTCCTGCTCGGCGTCCTCTACTTCGGTGAGCAGATGTCGATCGGTCGCTGGGTAGGCTTCGGTCTGGTCTGGGTGGCCCTGATGGTGATGACCGCCGACGGACTCCGCCGGGCCTCCCGCAGCCGGCGGCTCGAGCCGGTGGTCGAGCCCGCCTGAGGCCAGGCTCCGGGACTGGTGACGGTATACAGGGGGTATGAAGTTTCGCTACCTCGGTAACTCCGGGCTGAAAGTCTCCGAAATCACCTACGGCAACTGGTTGACCCATGGGTCGCAGGTCGAGAACGACACCGCGACCGCATGCGTACGGGCGGCCCTGGACGCCGGCATCACCACCTTCGACACCGCCGACGTCTACGCCAACACCGCGGCCGAGACGGTGCTGGGTGCGGCTCTGCAGGGCACCCGGCGCGAGTCGGTGGAGGTCTTCACGAAGGTCTTCGGACCGACCGGGCCCAAGGGACCCAACGACACCGGACTGTCCCGCAAGCACATCATGGAGTCGGCGAACGGCTCGCTGAAGCGGCTGCAGACGGACTACATCGACCTCTACCAGGCGCACCGGTTCGACTACGAGACCCCGCTAGAAGAGACCATGCAGGCCTTCGCCGACCTGGTGCGCCAAGGCAAGGTGCTCTACGTCGGGGTCAGCGAGTGGACCGCCGACCAGCTGCGGGCCGGCCACCAGCTGGCCACCGAGCTGGGCTTCCAGCTCATCTCCAACCAGCCGCAGTACTCGATGCTGTGGAAGGTGATC
>JAABUN010008683.1_pt1 | contig 10274 bp, 10 predicted proteins | sample 5559311 | NCBI WGS metagenome assembly JAABUN01 (sample SAMN10711877, study PRJNA513370) | rock metagenome | isolation source: Antarctica rocks | place: Antarctica: Victoria Land, Siegfried Peak sud
CGTGGTGGCCAGTTGCCGATCGCAGAGCCGTGGCGTGCTGGAATTCCTGACGCAAGCCATCACGGCTCACCAGGATCACTCACGAAGACCGTCGATCCTCCCCGAAGGGGCGTGAACGGTTACCACCGTGGGCGAGGAGACGCTCCAGGGGCTCGCCGCGGCACACGGCAAGCAGGTCGCCACGCACCTCTACGGCCAGGAGATCAACGCCGAGACCTACGCCATCTGCAAGGCCGACCTCCTGCTCAAGGGGGAGGGGGAGGCGGCGGACAACATCATCGGCGGCCCGGAGCACTCGACGCTCTCCAACGACGCGTTCCCGTCGCGCGAGTTCGACTTCATGCTCTCCAACCCGCCCTACGGCAAGAGCTGGAAGGGCGACCTCGAACGCATGGGAGGCAAGGACGGCCTGAAGGACCCGCGATTCCTCATCGAGCACGCGGGCGACCCCGAGTTCTCGCTCGTCACCCGCTCCAGCGACGGCCAGATGCTCTTCCTGGCCAACATGGCGAGCAAGATGAAGCACGGCACGCCGCTGGGCAGCCGGATCGCCGAGGTCCACAACGGCTCGTCGCTCTTCACCGGCGACGCCGGCCAGGGCGAAAGCAACATCCGCCGCTGGATCATCGAGAACGACTGGCTGGAGGCCGTCGTCGCCCTGCCGCTCAACCTCTTCTACAACACCGGCATAGCGACCTACATCTGGTTGCTCACCAACCGCAAGGCCGAGCACCGCCGGGGCCGGGTGCAGCTCATCGACGCGACCAAATGGCTCAGGCCCCTGCGCAAGAACCTCGGCAAGAAGAACTGCGAACTCGCCGACGACGACATCCGGCGGATCTGCGACATCCTGCTCGCCTTCGAGGAGACCGAGCAGTCGAAGATCTTCCCCAACGCCGCCTTCGGCTACTGGAAGGTGACCGTCGAGCGCCCGCTCCGTCTGCACAGCCGGGTCTCGGCCAAGGCGGTCGACTCGCTGCGGTTCGCATCAGGCGACGCGGAGATTCGCTCCGAGCTATACGACCACCTCGGCGAGCCGCTCTTCGAGGACTTCCGCAGCGTCGAGAGGCGCCTGGAGAGCATGCTCGACGAGTGGGGCACCGGTGACGAAGCCGAGGACGACGAGGAGGGGGCGGCGAAGAAGAAAGGGTTGCCGGACAAGAAGAGAAAGAAGCTGCTCGACGCCAGGACCTGGGGGCGCGACGGCCGGCTCGTCGACATCGCCGCTTCGCTCCGACGCGACCTGGGCGAGGACCTCTTCGAGGACCACAACACCTTCCGCGAGGTGGTCGACATCGCCCTCGCGAAGCGGGGCCACCGGCTCGGGGCGGCCGAGAAGAAGATTCTTCTCCGTGCGGTCAGCTGGCGAGAGGAGTACGCACCGCCAGTCATCGCCAGGGTCTACAAGCCCGGCAAGGTCTCGGCCGACCCGCTGCGTGGCCGCTTTGAGGGCGTCATGGGGGGTAAGGCGTGCGTGGTGGAGTACGAACCGGACTCCGATCTGCGCGACACCGAGCAAGTGCCGCTCCTGGAGGAGGGAGGAATCGAGGCGTTCCTCCGCCGGGAGGTCCTGCCCTACACCCCCGACGCCTGGCTCGACGAGAGCAAGACCCAGGTCGGCTACGAGATATCATTCACCCGCCCCTTCTACAAGCCGCAACCGCTACGTTCGCTGGAGGATATCCGCGCGGACATCATCGCCTTGGAGCGGGAGACGGAAGGACTGCTGGACGAGATCGTCGGGGGGGTGGGACGATGATCGACGGCCTCAAGCCATATCACAGATACAAGAGTACAGATGTGCCGTGGTTAGTGAGTATCCCAGAGACGTGGCAGCTTCGCCGCACCAAGAGAATCCTTCGGGAGAGAAGCCAGAAGGGCTTGCCGAACGAGCCGCTCTTGGCGGCAACACAGACCAAGGGCGTCGTTCGCAAGGAAGAATACGAAAGCCGGACTGTTCTCGCAATGAAGGATTTACATCTTTTGAAGCTAGTCAAACGTGGTGATTTTGTAATAAGCCTGCGTTCCTTCCAAGGCGGAATCGAATTTGCGCGTGACCAGGGTATTATCAGCCCTGCGTACACTGTTCTCTACCCAGTTGAACCGCAACATCATGGTTACCTTGCCTTGCTCTTCAAATCAAACCGGTTCATCGAAAACCTCTCCCTTTTCGTGACCGGGATTCGACAGGGACAAAATATTGACTACGAACGCCTGGGCCGCGCCGAGTTACCGCTTCCACCAAACGAAGATCAGGACGCCATCGTCCACTTCCTCAGGCACGCCAGCCGCCGGATAGAGCGGATCATCTGTACAAAAATGAAGTTGATCGCGCTGCTGTACGAGCAGAAGCAGGCCATTATCCATCGGGCGGTGACGCAAGGACTCGACCCCGCCATCCGCCTCAAGGCATCCGGCGTCCCGTGGATTGGAGAAATCCCCGAGCATTGGGACGTGTGGAGGATCAGCCGTTTCGCCAGAGTCGGTAACGGATCGACGCCTTCGCGAAGTAATACAGCTTATTGGCGAGGTGGGACATATCCTTGGTTAAATAGTTCACACGTCCACCGGAGGGCCATAGAAAGTGCGGATCAATTTGTGACCTCGGAGGCGCTTCTTGAGTGCCATTTGCCAAAGGTGCCAATGGGGAGCGTGTTAGTCGCGATCACTGGACAGGGAAAGACTCGCGGGACGGCGGCTTTGTTGAAGATCGAAGCCACGATCAACCAGCACATCGCGTACATCACGCCGAGATCAACTCTTGTCCACCCGGAGTTCCTTCAATTGACCCTCCAAGGGGCATACAAGACCCTGCGAGAATTGAGTGAGGATTCAGGCAGCACAAAAGCGGCGCTTACATGCGAGGACTTGAAGAGATTCAAGGTGGCCGTCCCCCCGATGTCTGAGCAACTTGACTTGTTGGGTATGGTTCGATCTGAGTCCAGAGAACTTGATGCCACGATCGCGCATGCCGAGCGTGAGGTTGAACTCATGCGCGAGTATCGCTCCCGCATCATCGCCGACGTCGTGACCGGCCAACTCGACGTCCGTGAGGCTGTTCGCGACATTCTCGAAGATTCAGAGAAGCCGTTCGCCGACCTGGACACGTCCAGCGACCTGTCCAACGACGCGGAACTCGACTCCGAGCCAACTGGGGGCGAAGACGATGTGTGAATTGCTCCACCGCCTCAAACCGAAGCAGCGGCGCGGGAGCAAACCGCGCTGCCACTCGCTCGCCCACGGCACCCCGGAAGACGTTTCCGCGCGACTCACCTCCCTGATCAAACCGTGGGGCTCGGTTAACCCATCGGATCACTGGATGCCGGATGGCTTTGATCACGCCGAAGAGGCAAGGCTAGACATCGCCCCGCAACTGATCCCGGCAGAACTCGACCGTGCGGCCCTTCGATCGTGGTGGCTGACCGTCCCCGAGAATGCCAACACGCCGAATTGGGATATCGCGAGCACTTGCATGGTGGGCAATTGCCGAGGTCTTCTGCTCGTCGAGGCGAAAGCCCACGAGAGGGAATTGAGGTCCGCCGAGGCCGGGAAACCCCTCCGAGCGCCGGTCACCTTCAACAGCCGCCGCAACCATGCCCGGATCGGCTGGTGCATTGAGGATGCAAGCCTGGCCCGTTCCGAGCAGACGAAGCTCAACTGGACCATGTCCAGGGATTCCCGCTACCAGATGGCAAACCGCTTCTCTTGGTCGTGGAAGCTGACCGAGTTGAAATTCCCGGTCATCCTCGTCTACCTCGGGTTTGTGAATGCCAAGGAGATGATCGACCGGGGAGCGCCACTGACCGACGAAAGCTGGCCGAGAATGGTCAGGAGCCACAGCGCCACGCTCTTCCCCGGCGAAGTCTGGGACCGGGAATGGACGGTCAACGGCCGGTCGTTCGTCCCGCTGATCAAGGCGATGGAGCAGCCCCTCTGCTGCGCCCCGGAGGCCCCATGACGACCGACACGAGCGAGAAGGGCCTCGAAGCCCTGATCGTCGCCGACATGACGGCCGGGAGCTGGATCGCGGGAGACCCGAAGGACTACAACCGCGAATACGCCGTGGACCTCGCCCAGCTCCACACGTTCCTGCTCGCGACGCAGGAGGAGACGGCCGAGGCGTTGGGCCTGGACGAGGACACGGTCACGCGGCGCAAGTTCCTGGCGCGGCTCCAGGGCGAGATCACCAGGAACGGCGTGATCCACGTCCTCCGGCACGGCCTGAAGCACGAGAAGTACGACCTGGCTTTGTTCTACGGCACCCCCTCGACCGGTAACGCCAAGGCCGCCGAGCGGTTCGCCGCCAACCGCTTCAGCGTCACGCGGCAGTTGCGCTACAGCCGCGACGAGACCCAGAACTCCCTCGACCTCGGCCTGTTCCTCAACGGACTGCCCGTCGCCACGTTCGAGCTGAAGAACCGTTTGACGAAGCAGACGGTCAAGGACGCCATCGAGCAATACCGCAACCGCGAGTCCAAGGAACTGCTCTTCCAGTTCGGCCGTTGCGTCGTCCACTTCGAGGTCGTCGACCGCGAAGTGTGGATGACCACCCACCTCAAGGGCAAGGAGACGTGGTTCCTGCCGTTCAACAAGGGGTTCGACGACGGCGCGGGCAACCCGCCGAACGCCGGCGGGATCGCGACCGACTACCTCTGGAAGGAGGTCCTGAGCAAGCCGTCGCTGGCCGAGATCCTGGAGAAGTTCGCCCAGGTCGTCGAGAAGCCGGACGACAAGGGCAAGACGAAACGTCGCCAGGAGTTCCCGCGGTATCACCAGCTCGACGTGGTCCGCAAGCTCCTGGACGACGCCGCGAGGCACGGGGCGGGCAGACGCTACCTGATCCAGCATTCGGCCGGGTCGGGCAAGAGCAACTCGATCACCTGGCTCGCCCACCAGCTCGTCGACCTGAAGGCGGACGGCAGGCCGGTCTTCGACTCGATCATCGTGGTCACCGACCGGACGGTCCTCGACAAGCAGATCCGCGACAACATCCGCCAGTTCGCCCAGGTCTCGGCCGTCGTCGGGGCCGTGACCCAGGGATCGGGCCAGCTCCGCTCGTTCATCGAGCAGGGCAAGAAGATCATCATCACGACGGTCCAGAAGTTCCCGCACATCGTCGACGACATCGGGGAGCAGCCGGGGGACCGCACGTTCGCCCTGCTGATCGACGAGGCCCATTCCAGCCAGGGGGGCAAGACGGCGTCGGCGATGAACGCGGCGCTTTCGGGGGAGGGCTCGGGCGACGACGAGGAGACGGACGAGGACCGGATCAACCGGGTGATCGAGGCGAAGAAGATGCTGCCCAACGCCAGCTACTTCGCCTTCACCGCGACGCCCAAGAACAGGACCCTCGAACTCTTCGGCGTCCCGCAGCCGGGCGGCTCGTTCCGCCCCTTCCACGGCTACACGATGAAGCAGGCGATCCAGGAGGGCTTCATCCTGGACGTGCTCCAGAACTACACGCCGGTGTCGAGCTACTACCGGCTCATGAAGACGATCGAGGACGACCCGGAGTTCGACACGAAGCGGGCGAAGAAGAAACTCCGGCGGTACGTCGAGTCGCACGACCACGCGATCCGGCTCAAGGCCGAGATCATGATCGACCACTTCCACGAGCAGGTGGTCGCCAGGAACAAGATCGGCGGCCAGGCGCGGGCGATGGTCGTCTCCAGCGGGATCGAGCGGGCGATCCAGTACAAGCGGGCGTTCGACGCCTACCTCGCCGAGCGCAAGAGCCCGTATAGGGCGATCGTGGCGTTCTCCGGCGAGTATGAGTCCGACGGCCAGAAGCTGACCGAGGGGCTCATGAACGGCTTCCCGAGCGCCAAGATCCCGGAGACCTTCGCCGCGGACCCGTACCGCTTCCTGGTCGTCGCCGACAAGTTCCAGACGGGGTTCGACGAGCCACTGCTGCACACGATGTACGTCGACAAGCAACTCTCGGACGTGAAGGCCGTCCAGACCCTCTCCCGCCTCAACCGGGCGCACCCGCAGAAGCACGATACATTCGTCCTCGACTTCATCAACGACGTCGAGACCATCCAGGAGGCGTTCGCCGCCTACTATCGGACGACGGTGCTCAGCGAGGCGACCGACCCGAACAAGCTGCACGACCTCAAGGCCGACCTGGACAGGTATCAGGTTTACACCCCGGCGGACGTCGCGAAGCTGGAGGACCTGGACGAGGACGGGCAGGTCGACTTCAAGAGCAAGGCCAAGGCGTTCGTGCGGACCTACGGGTTCCTCTCGGCGATCCTGCCATACCGCAACGCCGGATGGGAGCGGCTCTCGATCTTCCTGAACTTCCTCACACCCAAGCTCCCCGCGCCGAAGGAGGAGGACCTCTCGAAGGGCATCCTCGACACGATCGACATGGACAGCTACCGCGTCGAGATGCGGGCCCAGATGTCGATCGCGCTCCCCGACGAGGAGGCCGAGATCGGCCCCGTGCCCACGAGCGCCGGGGGCCGCAAGCCCGAGCCGGAACTCGATCGGCTGAGCAACATCATCCGGTCGTTCAACGAGCTGTTCGGGAACATCGAGTGGAAGGACGTCGACAAGATCAACCAGGTGATCACGGTGGAGATCCCGGCGAAGGTCGCCGCCGACAAGGCGTTCCAGAACGCGAAGCAGAACTCGGACAGGCAGAACGCCCGGATCGAGCACGACAGCGCCCTCCAGCGGGTCATGATGGAGCTGCTCTCCGACCACACCGAACTGTTCAAGCAGTTCAGCGACAACCCGGGCTTCAAGAAGTGGCTCTCGGACACGGTCTTCCAGAGCACGTACCAGGAGTGGCCCGCCGCGTCGTCGTGAGGCCCGCCAAACATCGCGCGGCGGGTCGCGGTCATGGGGGGTGTGCAGACTGACGCTCTCCCCATAATACGCGGCAGTTTTTTGCAGGTTTTGCGTTCCGACGCCGAATTGCACACCCCGGAAAACGTCGGTCCTGGCGTCGCAACGGGCGACGAAATCCTTCCGTCGCCCCGTGGTCCGCGTTAACGGCCGAACCGGCTGAGGTGGTAGTCAGGGCCCTTTGCGGAGACTGCCGCTCCCGATGGCGATCATTTTGCCGGCGCCGGCAAAATGGTCGGCCTCGACGTAACCCGAGTTGGCGCAAGCCGGTCGGGCGGGACGGAGGGCGTTCGCCGGCTTGAGCCACTCGACGAAGCCCGGGTCGGGCATCAACTCGCGGGCGTTCCAATAGTTCAGTTAGCAGCCGAACCGTGTCAGGTGGCAGTCGGGCACCTTGCGAGCGCCGCCCTTACCGATGTCAACCATCTTCCCGGCGCCGGGAAAATGGTCGGCCGAGTCGTAACCTAGGTTGGTACAAGCGTATCGGGCACGGTCGACGAGGTTCGCCAGCTTGCTCCACTCGACGTAGCCCAGGTAGGGCAACATCCGGCCAGTTGGCGCAGCCCGGGCGGGGGCACCGCGCGGACGCCGCCCTTGCCGATGTCGGTCATTTTGTCGGCGCCGACGAAATAACACGTGGCAGCCTGACGCGTAGCGCCGCGAGCCGGTCGGGCGCGGTCGACGGCGGCGATCTCGTCTTCCGAGTCGACGTTGCTCTTGCGGGTCCCCGGATCGACGCCAGGTCGAACATCCCGAAGACGTCGCCTTCGGCGTCGGAACGCGGTCGGCACGACCGGGACGTGACCCGCCTCCCCTAAATCCCCCGGCCCGAACCGGTCATAAACAGCGAACGAGATAGCCATCCGCCGGCCCCGCGCCGGCGGTGCCCGCGCCGCGCGCCGATCGGCGCGCGGCGCGGGTCGGGCTGGCTCGTCCGCGATCCCCCGGCCGCACTTGCCCGTCTTCGGCCGGGGCGAGAAATTGCCGAAGTGCGTCGCCGGGTCTGACGGCCTGGTCCTCTTAGCTCGGCCCCAGCCCGTTCCGCATCTCGGGAGGCGCATCGTCCGCCAGGCCCATTCGTTCGTCCCACCGGGGACGGTTCCACACGCACGTGGACCGTCCCCGGCGCGGGGGCGGTCCCCACCACCCAGGAGATCGCCCATGTCCGCGATGTCGCTCTGCGTCGCCCAGGAGCAGTTCACGGCCGCCCTCCCGACCATCACCAGTGTCGCCCGCTACGCCTTCCGTCGTCGCCGCTATCAAGATCGTTCCGAGGCCGTCGCGGAGGCTCAGGCGTGTGCCTGGAAGGCGTGGCGTGGCCTCGTCGAGCGGGGCAAAGACCCGATTGAAGTCGGAGTCTCGGGCATCGCCGGCTACGCCGTCCGCCACGTCCTCAACGGCCGCCGCATCGGCAATCGAGGGGGCGGTAGGGGCGGCATGGACGTGTTCCACTTCAAGGCGCAGGCGGCCTGCGGGTTCAAGGTCGTCGGCCTCGGCCGGGACGCCGAGCGGGAGCCGGGCCGGGGCTCCGACGCCTGGAAGGAGTGGCTGGCCTGCGACAACCGGGTCGGCCCGGCCGACGAGGCCGCGTTCCGCCTCGACTTCGAGGGCTGGCTCGCGGTCCTGCCGGAGCGGAAGCGCCGGGTCGCGGAGCTGCTGGCCGAGGGGCACGGGGGGGGCGTCGTGGCCCGCCTGGTCGGGATCGCACCGTCGCGGGTCACCCAGCTCAGGTCCGAGCTGGCGGCGAGCTGGCGGGCGTTCCAGGGGCAGGCCGAGGGGGGCCCGCGTCGGGATGCCGTGGCGACGGCCTGACCACGGTGCCCACGGATCTTCTTTCATTCAGGGGAGGACATGACCGGTGGGAGCACGACAGAAGCTCAACGTCGCTTATTTCCACGGCTGCCTGCTCGTCTCGGGCCTCGTCGGGCTCGTTGCAGGGAGCTGGACGATGTTCTGGCTGGCCTTGGTCGTCACGGTCGTCGCCTGCTGCCATTCCGGCGAGATCAGGCATCGGCCCGACCCTTGGCACGCGGGTAGGGGTCGGTAAGCCGGCCTGATCCCGGACGGGAGGCAGGCGGGCGGGACCGACGCTCGTGGGCCTGGAGGCCGGGGACGAATACGATGGAGGTGGTCCTGGCTCCGGCTACGGCCGGGGCCGGGATGCCCCTCCCCCTTACCTATCAGAGGTCTTTCACCTTCGCCGGTGTGCGATCGGCGAGGCGGACGCGATCCATCAACTCGCTGGTCCTGCTGGAAACAGCCGTGTCATGCCCGGAGCCGATTTTCCCATCGGGGGGATCAGTCCGACGACTGCCCTGAAGCTATCGGGAGAGATCGCCCCGATTGAGCCGGTCTGGAACGGCGAAGCGGTCCCGCTCGTGATCGGGCCTCTGATCCCCTGCGAGTCGGACATGTCGACGTGCGATCTCATCAGCGGCCGAGGTCTGACGCGAGAAACTCAGGGCTCCGAGGCTGCTCGCACTATTCGCACGTGCCGCGGGTGACCGTCTGGCCGTCCTCGACCTTCATCTCGGCGCCGTCGGGGATGTCGTACTTCCCGACCTCGCGGCCCTTGGCGTCGTGGACCCGGATCTCGCCGTGACGCGACAGGGCGAGCTTCCGGCCTGCGCCATTCTTGACGAGGTTGATGCCGAAGAACTTGACCTTGCCGTGCCGCTTCGCCTTGGCGTCTTTCCCCCGGGAGCCGCGGGTGGCGACGCCGCCGATGCGGGAGGTCCGCATCGTCAGCTGCGTCCCCGGCTCGCCGATCGACTGCGCGGCGATGATCCCGACGGTCGTCCCCGGCTCGACGAGCTGGCCCGACGAGAGGTCCATCCCGTAGCAGCGCCGGCAAATGCCCAGGAGCGCCTCGCAGGTCATCGGGCTGCGGACCTGGATCTTCTCGATCTGCATCTCGTCGAGTCGCCGGGCCGCGGCGACCGTGATCATCTCGCCCTCCTCGACGATCACCTCGTCGGTGACCGGGCTGACGATGGTTACCCGGCCGACGCGCCCGCGGATAGTCTGGCCGAGTGGGACTCGACCTTCTCACCCTTGGAGACGACCCCCTTGGTGATCACCCGCGAGGTCCCGCAGTCTTCCATCGTGGGCTTCCGATAGCAACGGAGAAAAAACCAACGATCTTCGGGATGACAGTTGTTCAGGCCCGTTATCGCAAACGATGGTTATTGAGAATCCACAAGAACTTCCGTCAATTCAGTTCGATTCCTGGGATTCTACGTTCTCGATAATTACTCTCGAATGGGTCTTCTCGAATCGGAGGGCCTAAGACCAATACCGTTCAACGGCGCATAACCACTGCCTCCGGAAAGGTTTTCTTCAAGGGTGGCAGGTGGCGATGCTCAGGTCGTTTCTTCTTCCATTTCGACATCTTCCGCTTGATCACCCGGGGGTTGATC
>JAABUN010008685.1_pt1 | contig 10273 bp, 4 predicted proteins | sample 5559311 | NCBI WGS metagenome assembly JAABUN01 (sample SAMN10711877, study PRJNA513370) | rock metagenome | isolation source: Antarctica rocks | place: Antarctica: Victoria Land, Siegfried Peak sud
CGCCCAAACCGTTGAGCAGTAATGCTAAGATTTGCCGGTCGCCCGAATCCTTCGCCAAAAGCAAACCTTTTTCAAATAAATCTCCGGCTAAATTAAAATCTTCGTCGTCGAGCGCGAGCGAAGCCAACTGGTAAAACGCGAACGCGCCGCTTTTTTTATCGCCCGTTTCCCGCGCCAGAGCCAGAGCTTCTTCGGCAAACGAGCGCGTCAACGCGAAATTTGCCCGGAGCCGATTGAGAAAGCCCGCGCCCAAAAGCATTTTCAGCCGCGCCGCTTTATCCGCCGCTTTTCCTTGCGCCAAAAACGCGCCGAGATGGTCGCAGCCTTCGCCGATATGCCCGTGGAGCCACCAGAATCGCCAGATTGCGCCGCTTAATTTTTGCCCTAATTCTGCGTCGCCGCTCATCGCCCAGCGCAGCGCGACGCGCAGATTGTCGTGTTCCGCTTCAAGCCGTTTGAGCCAGTCCGCCGATTGCGCGGCTTGCAGAAAAGGTTCGGCACGTAGCCCAAGCGCGAGAAAATATTCGGCGTGACGGCGGCGCGTTTGCTCCCGCTCGCCGCTTTGTTCGAGCATTTCCAGAGCGAATTCTTTGATGACTTCCAGCAAGTAAAAACGCGCGTTGCCATTTGCCTGCTCTTTTGAAACAAGTAAATTTTGCTCGATGAGCGATGTGACAAGGTCGAGAATATCAGTGGTCGGTGGTCGGTGGTCAGTGGTCAGTTGTTTGTCTATATTCTCAACCGCTTTATCATCACTACTTGCTTCTTCACTTTGAATTGCGTTTTCACCGACCACCGACCACCGACCACCGACCACCGACTCGGCTGCTTCAAACGTAAACCCCCCCGCGAAAACGGCTAAACGCCGGAACAAAGTTTTTTCAGCTTCATTTAATAAATCGTAGCTCCATTCGATTGCGCCGCGCATTGTTTGGTGTCGAGTGTCCAAATCACTCGCGCCGCCCGCCAGCAATTTCAAGCTGTTTTCCAATTTTGCGAGAATCGCTCGCGGCGAAAGAATTTTGATTCGCGCCGCCGCCAGTTCAATCGCCAGCGGCAAGCCGTCAAGCCGCGTGCAGATTTCTGTTACATCGCCTGCATTTTCATTCGTTAAAGCAAAGTTCGGTTTGACATCCCGCGCCCGTTCGACGAACAGGCTAATCGCTTCGTAACCGGATAATTCGTCGAGCAAGTCGGAATTATCGGCGGCAGTTTGCGGATAATCGCCGAAAAATTTTTCCGGCGGCACGGCGAGCGGCGGAACGACAAATTCCTTTTCCGCGCTGATGTGCAGAAACACGCGGCTGGTGATTAAAATTTTCAGATTCTCGGTGGCGGCAAGCAGTTCGGCGATTTGCGGCGCGGCGGAAATTAACTGCTCAAAGTTGTCGAGAACCAGCAGCATCCGGCGGTGGCGCAAATTGTCTTTTAACGCTTCGAGAATCGGCTTGCCGCCCGCTTCTTTTACGCCGAGCGGTTTTGCAATAGTTGACGCGACGAGTTCCGCGTTGGCGATGGCGGCAAGTTCGACGAAAAGAACATCGTCAAAATCATTTCGCAGTCGTCGGGCGACAACCCGCGCGAGCATCGTTTTGCCGACTCCGCCAACGCCCGTTATCGTTAAAAGCCGGAGATTTTTTTGCAGCAGCAAATTTTTGATTTCGGCGATTTCCTTTTCGCGCCCGACAATCGACGATAGATTTCCCGTCGAATTATTCGGCGCGGGCGTTGGAGTTTCTTCGGGAATTTCCGCCTTGAAAATTTGTGTCTTGTCTTCACCTTTTTCTCTTTTCGCCGTTTCCGCGTCTCGATTAAGCTCGGCTTCAAACTCCAGACGCTTTTGCAATTTCTTCAAATCAATCAATAAATCTTTCGCCGTTTGATAGCGTTCTTCTTTGTCTTTCTCTAGACTCTTTCGCAGAATGCGCTGCAGTTCCGGCGGCGTGTCGGCGAGCGTTTTCGCAATCCGCGGCTCGTAGTGGAGAACGGCGGAAACGGTTTCGGCGAGGCTTTCGCGTTTGAAAACTTTTTTGCCGCTTAACATTTCATAAAGCACAACGCCGAAACTGAAAATATCAGTCCGCGCATCGTGCGGTTTTCCGCGCACCTGTTCGGGCGACATATACGGCGGCGTTCCAATAATTATATTCGCCGCGCTTAATAATTGAGCCGTTTCCGCTTTGCTTTCCGAATTCGGACTTTCCGCGACGATTTTCGCCAGACCGAAATCTAAAATTTTCGCTTGTCCCTGATTGTTGACGATGATGTTGGCGGGTTTGATGTCGCGGTGAATGACGTGATGCGAATGAGCGTTTGCCAGAGCGTCGGCGATTTGCACTGCCAAATCGAGCGCTTCACGGAGATTCAGATTTTCTCGTTCGAGTTTTTCCGCCAGAGTTTCGCCTTCGCAAAATTGCATCACGATAAACGAGTGTCCGTCGGCTTCGGCGATTTCGTGAATCTGGCAGATGTGCGGATGGTCGAGCGTCGAGGCAGCTTGCGCTTCACGAAGTAGTCGGCGGTTGGCATTTTGGTCGGAAGACAAAGATTGCGGCAGTAGTTTGAGAGCTACGAAACGATTCAGTTTCTTATCTTCGGCAAGATAAACTTCGCCCATTCCGCCCGCGCCCAAACGCGAGAGAATTCTATAGTGATTAAGGCTTTCACTAATAGGTAGATCGTTCTCCGTGCCGACAAACATTTCCGCCACCGCGCCAATTGCCGGTTGCTCCATAAAATCGCCGACATTGCCCAAAGAAGCATATAAAATTTCGACTTCGCGGCGCAAAGATTCGTCATCGGCGCAAACTTCATCTAAAAATTGCTCACGCTCATCGGGCGAGCGTTCCAACGCCGATTGTAAAATTTCTTTGACTTGTTGCCATCGTGCCGACATCTTTTTGGTTCAGGTTTCAGGTTTCAAGTTCAAGTGCGATTTGTATTTCAAATTCAAATTAACCTAAAACTTGAAACTTGAAACTTTTTATTTCTTCAATTCATGATGTAACCAAACCTTCGCCACCGTCCAATCGCGCTTGACGGTCGCCGTCGAAATTCCCAAAACGTCCGCCGTTTCCTCCAAAGTTAAATCGGCGAAAAATTTTAGTTCGACGATGCGGGCTTGCTGCGCGTCTATTTTGCCGAGTCGGTTTAAGGCTTCGTCGAGCGCAATCAAATCAAAATCTTTTTCGTCTGCCGCGACAAGCAGCGGCAAATTGCTTTTCACCACGCCGCATTTGAGCCGGTGTTTTGTTCGGGCGTGGTCAACCAAAATCTCGCGCATCAGGTTTGCCGCAATAGCGAAAAAATGCGTGCGACTTTCAAAGCGAACGTTTTTTTCTTCGCTGAATTTTAAATAAGCCTTGTTTATCATCGCAGTTGTCTGCAAAGAATCGTTTCTATGCTCACGGCGCAGATAGCGATGCGCTTGCCGGTGCAGTTCTTCATAAACAAGCGGCAAAAGCGCGTCCAATATTTCAGGCTCGCCCTCGCCCCACGCGCCGAGCGTTTTGGTTGTTTCCTGTGATGTGTGCGCGGCTTCCGGCATGGCATTTTGTCAGAACCGCCTGCCGCGAGCGGGCAGGGTTAGTTTTCAATGATAAATGCGGAAAGCGAAACACGGAATGCAAGACAATTTGCTTTTAATTCATTATTCAGCATTCCTACTTCAGCGTTTGAAAAACTCGCCCGTTTGCGGCAGGCGGTTCTGACTTTTATCGCTTAAGAATATGCCGATAAATAAACCAAGTCAATTTTTTTATTCGCGTATCAGGCAACGATTATCCAACTGTTGCTGATTTTATTTTCGATAAACAATTTTCTCGCCGCCGATTCCGCCAATTAACGCATCTGGAAAAAAACCTCACTGCGGAAAACCGACGCGCCGCAGCAAATCGTCAAAGCGCGGGTCTGAGCGTAAATCGTCGAGGCGCGGGTCAACTTTCAGCAAAACGAGAAAGTATTCACGAATTTCGTAAGATTTATTCAACTCATCAAACGCTTTGTCTTTTTCGCCGAGTTTCGCATACCAACTCGCCAAAACATACGGCGTAGCGTTCGACAGGCGGTTTTCTCCGGTCATCGCTCGCCAAAATCCCGTCCAGCCGCCTTCGGCAAAACTTTGTCGAATTAGTGCCGCATTCCGCTTTTCGCCGATTAGCTCCTGAAATTTAGCATACTCTTCAATAGATTCGGGAGACCTTCCGGTCAATTGATAAGCCAGACTAAGACTGACGTGAGCGGCGGCGAAATTGGAATCAAAGTCGAGTGTCTTTTTAAATTGCTTGATACTTGCCTCGTACTTTCGGGCGTAAAGCAGATTTTCGCCGTACTGCCGGTTGATAATCAGCGAAAGCGGGTCAAGCTCTAAGGCTCGCCGGAATTCAGCATCGGCTTCCTCGCGTCGGTCAAGATACATCAGCAGTTCGCCGTAAAATTGGTGTGCCGTCGCGTAATTCGGATTCAGTTCGATGGCACGTTTAAACTCGCGTTCAGCCCCGGCGAAATCGTAGTCGTAAGTATTCAGAATCAGCCCGAGCGCGGCGTGCGCTTCGACTAACTGGTCGTCGAGCGCCAGGGCTTTTTGGGCGGCATCGCGCGCTTTCGGCATCACTTCGCGCGGCGGCGCGGCAAGATACGGGGAAAGCAATGCGTAAGAGTCTGCGAGACCGGCGAAAGCAAGCGCGTAATTCGGGTCAACGTCTATCGCCTGCTCGAAATACTCAATTGCTTTTTGCAAATCTTTTCCCGTCCGCTTGTTCCAATAAAAACGACCTTTCAAGTAAAGCTGGTAGGCTTCGGTATTCCCCGTATAATTTTTCGCCAATCTTTGTTCGTCCGCGCCGGACAACCGTGTTTGTAGATTGTTTGAAACATCGTGCGCAATTTCGCTTTGCAACGAAACAAGGTCGGATAGCTTTTGATTATATTGCTTACCCCAAATTTGATTGCCTGTCTGCACATCGTCTAACGATAAATACAAAGTCAAATCATCGCCGCGTTGGACGACGCGCCCGTTCAAGAGGGCTTGCACGTTTAGCTCTTTTCCAATTTTTTGCGGTTCGACTTCTTTGCCTTTGTAGCGAAATACACTACTTCGGGCTTTAACCGAAAGTTTTGGCAATTGTAAAAGGCTGTTGATGAGCGATTCGGTCATTCCGTCAGAAAGATATTCGACATCGGCATTGCCGCTTTCGTTGACAAACGGCAGGACGGCGATTGATTCGATTTGGTTGGCGTTTGTCGGACGGTTACTGAGATACCAAATGCCAACGCCGACAAGAGCGAAAAGCAAAATTGCCGCGCCGGTAAAAAAGACGATTTCACGATTTTTTACTTTACCTGTTTCGAGGTTCGAGTCCGCCGTCAATGGCGTCGGGTCAGCAGTAATAATGGCGGGTTTCAAAGTCCGAGTCGAAGACTCGGCGGACGGCGATAATGTTTGTTCCGCTCTGTCCCGAAATTCTAAATCGCGTGGGACGTTTTTTAAATCAGCCAGCAAATCCCGTGCGGTTTGGTAACGCTCGGCACGGTCTTTTTGCAGACACTTTTCGACCACCTGCCGCAACTCGCGCGGCGTTTTGGACTCTTCAAGCGGCGCGGCTTCTTTGTGAAGAATCGAGGCGATGGTGTCGAGCGCATTTTCGCCTTAAAACGGACGCTCTCCCGCCAGCATCTCGTAGAGCATCACGCCGAAACTGAAAATGTCCGTCCGCGCGTCAACAAATTTGCCGCAGGCTTGTTCGGGCGACATATAATCTACCGTACCAATCACCATGCCCGGCGTGGTATTTGCCTTGACGGTCGTCGCCATATCAGCACCGGCTTTCGTTGTCTGCCCTTCTGATGGTGCTGTCGCCGCCAGCTTCGCAATTCCGAAATCGAGCAGCTTTACCAAACCGTCGGGACGAATCATCACGTTTTCCGGCTTAATGTCGCGGTGAATGATTCCCGCCCGGTGAGCAATATCGAGCGCGCTCACGACCTGAACGGCAACCTTCAACACCGATTCAAGATTCATCGGCTCGCGCTCTAAGCATTGGTAGAGACTTTCGCCTTCGACATATTCGGCGGCGATAAAATGTGTATCGCCGCTCGTGCCGATTTCGTAAATCGTAATAATGTTCGGATGATTTAGAGCAGAGGCGGCGCACGCTTCCCGCTCAAAGCGATGTAATTTGTCTTCGTCAAAATCGCCGGACAAAATTTTGATGGCGACTCTGCGGTTCAATCTCGGGTCTTCAGCCAGGTAAACTTCGCCCATTCCGCCTGCGCCGAGCGCGGAAATCACACGGTAATTTCCCAGTTTGTCACCTGCCGCGAGCATATTCTAAATGAGCGCATCGTAACATTTATTGAGCCGGTTTCGGAAAGCTCACCGGACTTTTGTTTCCCGCTTTATCGACGGCGCGGACGCCGAAAAAGTAATTGTCTTTCGACATTTCTTTTGCCGTGTAAGTCGTCGCGTTTCCGACGAAAACGGAATTCGTCCAGAACGGCGAGGTTGTATTGCGCCAGACGACTTCGTAACCGGCTAAATCAGCATCGGTGTTGGCGTCCCATTTCAAATCCGTGTCGTTTGTAAGGCGCGCCGTGTTGATGCCGACGCTTTTCGGACGCGCCGGCGCAAGAGCGAGCGCGGCTAAACTTGCGGCGTTTACGCGCGTTACATTTGCGACGTATTCAAAATCCACAAACTCCGGCAAATCGCCGTATTGCTTGCCGTCCACGATTTTCACAGATTGATGCTGATGCGTGTAATCTTCGTGCGGTTCTGTGAAACGAACGGCGGAAAACCCGCGCTCTAAAAACGGAATATGGTCGCCGCCGCGCAAATAACGGTCGCGCCGATACATCAATTGAACCGAAAATTTCGGCGAATAAACATCAGCAACTTCTTTGATAAATCGCCCAAGCTGCCGCGAAGCCGAGTCGTTTTCGCCGCCGACGCTTCTCCTCTGCGCGGCTTCCTGCTCGCTTTCGTTCGACGGCACGCCTTCGGCAAATAAGCGCACCGATTGGCGGTCAGGCGCATTTTTATAAGAAGTTACGCCGCCGATAATATCGTTTGTAAACATTGCTTCGATGTCCATTTTATTTTTCTTCGCTTGCTCGGCAAAATACGTCGCGCCCAAAAGACCTTGTTCTTCGCCGGGAACGGTCATAAAAATTATCGTCGCGTCGAATTTCCTTTTCGACATTACGCGCGCCATCTCCAGAGACGCCGCCGTGCCGGAAGCGTCGTCGTTCGCGCCCGGCGCTTCGCACGTTGCGTCAGTCGCGTCCAAATTGCACATCGAATCGTAATGACCGGAGACGACATAAACTCTATCGGGGTCGCCCGTGCCTTTTAAAATCGCAAAAATATTGGTCAGCTTCGTCGGCTGCAAAACGCGGCGATTTTCAGTCGGCTGCTGCACAAACGTCTGCTTTTCAACCTGCAAACAATTACTGCAAGCTGCGCTGATTTTCTGAAACTCGCCGTATAGATAATCGCGCGCCGCGCCGATTCCGCGCGTCGGGTTGTCTTGCTCCGACAAAGTGTTTCGCGTGCCGAAAGAGGCGAGACGGCGAATCGTCGCTTCGATGTTTTTGGCGGAAATTTCCTGTAGCATTTTTTGAATTTCCGTGTTCGGTTTGTCTTTCGATTTTTGCGCAAAAGAATTCACCGCAGAGACGCAGAGACACAGAGACAGAAAAACAATAATTCTTGATTTCATAAGTTTAGCAAATTAAAGCAAAGAAAAATTAACCACAGATTAACACACATAGACACAGATTTAGAAAAGATTTTATCTGTGTTTATCTGCACGCATCCATGGTTTATTTTTTGTTTTAAAAAACTCTGTGTTTTCAGTGTTTTTGTAGTGAATTTTTCTATCTGTCCAAAACGTCAAATGCTTGTAATTTATTTCCATCCGCCGAATAAAGCAAACCTAAAGTTTCGTCCGTTACGAAACGCACGTCCGGTTCGGAGACTAAAACGAAGCGAGCATCTTGTCCGGTGTGAACGTTGACGCCGACTAAACCTTTTTTGTCGAACGGCTTCGGCAAATCTGTATAAAAATACATATAATTTCCGCGAAGGTCAGCGAGGCGTCTGCGGCGCAGAAAGTAATCGGAAAGTTTTTCGACCCGGCGCACCGGATCAATTCTATCAAGCAGACTTTCCTGCACGTCGGCGCGCGAAGGCGTAATTTTACTGATTGCGCTGCCGATGATTTTTCCGCGAATATTGGCGGCGTTCGGAAGCGTCGGCGTGTTGATTTGTAAATTGCTTATTCGATTTAATAAATTCGGCGTTCTGGCGGAAATTCCGTAAAGCGAAACTCGATTCGACACGTAATTTTTCGCCGAATTTGAGGCAAGCGTCGTCAAATCAAACGACGAAAACCTATTTCTCAAACCCGACCAGCGAAACGAATTGACCGTTTGCGCCAAACTCAAACCGCCTCGCGCGAAACTTAAAGCCGAAGTAGCCAAACCGCCGTAACGAAAATAGAGCGCGGTTGCACGAAGCGCAATTCCCGCAACGGTTCGCAAAACGCCGCGCGAAGGCGCTTTATGCTTTATTCGCCAAAGAGCTTCTCGATTTTGGATTTTAGATTTTGGATTTTGGATTTCCGTGAAAGTTTGAACATTGAACATTGAACTTTGAACTTCGCTTTGCCTTTGAACTTTAAACCTTGAACCTTGAACTCGAAACGCCGCAATTTCATCGCGTCCGCCGACGACCGCTTCCCCGCTTTCGTTTATCAAAACAAACTGCGCGCGCTCGATGTCGTGTTCGCGCTTTTCGAGTCGTTTGCCGTCGCGCGCGTCAATCGTAATCAAATCGTCTTTGTCGGCAATTAAAATCTTTTCAGCGTCAGCGAAAACAAAATTCGTCAAACCTTTGTCCGCGCCTTTGTAACGCCACAGAATTTTGCCGTTTCGCGTGTCAATCGCGGAGACGCCGAAACTTCCCTTTTCTACAATTTCGCCGTCTTCGACGCGTGTAAATTGTCCGCCCGTGCGAACATACAAAACGCTTCCAACAATCGCCATCTCAGGCGTTACACCCAAATCTTTTGCTTCCCATTCGACTTCGCCGCTTCTGCGGTTTACGGCACGAACTTTTCCTCTGCCCGAAGTGTAAACGTGAGTTTCGTCAAAAATCGGGTCGGCTTCGGTCAAAGCCAAATTGTCTTCGTTTATTTTGAATTTTTCGCGGTTTTTCTCTTTACCTGTCTTGGCATCGTAGCTTGTCGCGCCTTCGTAAAATAGAAAAAGTCTGCCGTCTAAAATCAAAGGCGCGCGATAATTGTCGAGTGTGAAAGCGGTTTCGTCTTCTCCGAATTTTGCGGGCATCATCTCGATTTCATTATCAAAATCACGCTTCCAAAGTTCGTCGCCGTCGCTCAAACGGAAAACGTGAACGACCGGCTTGCGCTTTAATTTTTCGCCCGACTTTCCGCGCGCGTCTTTGACCAAAACGACGGCAATCAAATCGTTTTCCGGCTCGACGGCAAGCTGCAAAACGTCGCCTTTGACTTTATCACTGCGCCAAATGCTTGCGCCCGACAATAAATCAACTGCTTCGAGACGCGATTTACTGCCTTCGTCGGTCGAGACCAAAATCAAATCCGTCGCGGGAATCGGGGTAATTGAAGTTTCGTTCAAACCCTTGGTTTTCCTGCGCCAAAGCGTGTCGCCGGTTTGCCCGTCAATGGCGTAAAGCGATTTTTCGCTTCCCGCTAAGACAATGCCGAAATCCGTCGTTTGATAAAACTGAACTTTGCCGTCGAGATTCGCTTGCCAAACCGTTTGAGCGCTAATCGAAAGCACCGCGAAAAGACACAAGACACACAAAAGTAAAACACAAAGTTTCATACAATTATTTTAACTTGATTCTACTGAAATAAGAAAATAATTTTTGTTATAAAACTTTCAACTTAAAGGTAAGGAAATGACCGATGGCAGAAATTGTAGAAAATAATCTTTAACAGGTTTGGATTAGTATTCATAAATTGTTCTCCACTAGTAAAAAAAGGAGCGTGATTGCTCACGCTCCTTTTCGGTTAAGTTAAATCAGTTTTCACTGACTTGTTTGTTTTGTCCTTACGGCATTGGAATCGGCGTATCGGTTGCAGAACCGAATTGGATGGTTCTCAGAGTCGGGGCGCTCGGTGCATTTGTTACACCTGAACCGCCTGCCGACTGCATGATATACCACATACCGGCACCGTTTTCATCACGATAAACGGCAAAGTCAGTTTTACCGTCACCATCGTAA
>JAABUN010008686.1_pt1 | contig 10273 bp, 14 predicted proteins | sample 5559311 | NCBI WGS metagenome assembly JAABUN01 (sample SAMN10711877, study PRJNA513370) | rock metagenome | isolation source: Antarctica rocks | place: Antarctica: Victoria Land, Siegfried Peak sud
CCAGGACACCGGAGCCGCCCTGCCGGGCGAAGAGTGCGGCGAGGATGACGGTCGTCGGCGTCTTCCCGGCGCCCCCCTTGCCGTTGACGACGGCGATGGTCCGTGGTCCGGGCCAGTGGCGGCTGATCGCGCGGACGTCGGCGCGTTCGGCTCGCTCCGTCTCGTTCGGGCCGGAGCGGATGCCGATGCGGGTCAGGAACCCGCGCAAACCGGTGTGCGCCGGCTCGGCCGCCTCGTGGTGACTGAGGAAGGAACGGTTCTGGGCGGCAGCCCGACGTGCGGCGCGTGTGTCCGGCAGGCTGGAGATGGGTTCCTCCTCGACCGGCGGCTGCTCGGCGGGAGCGGGGGAGGAGCCCGGGCTCTGCGGCGGCGATGGGGTCCAGTGAGGCACTGATGCAGCTGGACCGGACGGCGGTTCCGGCGCGGTGAGGAACCGGTGGAACTCGTCCATCTGGGGCCCCTGGGGTGCCTGCGGCGCCTGGGGCGTCTGCGGCCGCTGGGGCGCCTGGGGCGTCGGCTGCGAGGGGGCTGGGGGGTGGTCCGCCGCCACGACGGGGGTAAGACTCTGGACATCGGTGACCTGACCATCGGGATGGACCACGAGGCTGGTGCGACCAGATGGGTCCGTGGCGATCGCCCGGACCGGTCGACGGAGTGGTTGCGCCACGTGACGCGCAACGGCGTCGATCGCCGCCTGCTGCGGGGGCCGCATCCCATCATGCTCGACAGCGCTCCCGTCCACCATGACCAAGCCATCCTCGATGTCGATTGCGACGACGGGGTGGGCGGGCACCGGGGTGTCGTTCGTCATGCTGGGACTCCTTGGTTCGGTGGTGGCGGCCTGTGGACACGATGCTGACCGGGCGCGGCCAGTTCGACGTTAGCCGACGCAGGCATCAGTAGCCGGACCAAAGCGGTTCCTACCGGACCCAGTGTGGCGCAACGACCACTGGTCCCGCGTTACTGGTGCACGGCGACCGGCACGCAGGTCATGGTGACCGCGGACGCCAGCTGCACCATGGTCGGCAGCCGGGTCAGCCGCAGCACCTCACCGGTTCGCCGGGAGGCACCGATGGCACTCAGCCCCAGCACGATCCCCACGAGCGCGAGCGAGCTCCCGATGTTTCCGCCGGCCAGCTGGAGGGACGGGGAGGACCCCGGGCCTGCTCTCGGGTGCCCGAAGTTACCGGAGGCATTCTCTATGCGTCTCACGGGTGATACTTTGTCGCTCATGGATGTAGTAAGTGTGCGCGAACTTCGCAACCATGGGGGAGAGGTTCTTGACCGCGTGGCCCGTGGTGAGGCCCTGATCGTGACACGAGATGGTGCCGAGGTGGCCGAGTTGCGGCCACGCCCTCCGCGCGGCCGGTCAGCAGCCGATCTCATCGCCCGGCGTCGCCACTTGCCACCAGTCGATCCCGACATGCTTCGCCGCGACATCGACGCTGACCTGGATCCCGCACTGTGAGCGCGCCGAGCGCACGGGGAATGCTCGACACCTCTACGGTGATCCTCCTAGGACGCATCGAAAACCCGGCGGATCTGCCAGACGAATCGGTGGTCAGCGCGGTGACGCTCGCAGAGCTTTCCGTTGGCCCTCACGTGGCGCGCACGGCCAAGGAGCGGGTGGCACGTCAAGCACACCTACAGCAGGCCGAAGCCGACTTTGCAACTGTCCCCTTCGATGCCGCTGCGGCACGGGCGTTCGGCAGGGTCGCGGCGGCGCTCCGGTCAGCCGGTCGGAAGCCGGCCGCTCGTGCGTATGACGCGTTGATCGCCGCCACGGCGATCGCCAATGATCTTCCGCTGTACACGTGCAACGCCGAGGACTTCACCGCGATCGATGAACTGACGGTCCGTGCGGTGCCTCATCCGGACCATTCATAACTCACGGCACGAATATCCCCAGGTTCGATACGTAGCTACGCCATAACACTGCCTGCCAGACATGTTCGACACTGATTCGACCAGCCCGTGCCGGGCGACCTCGACCGGAAGGTACTGGCACCCCTGCGTATCAAGTCTCGTTGCAATCAGCCCGGCGTGAACGATCCAACCGACACGCTCGCCCCACCAGTGCTCCTTCCGAGCGCCAGCACGAAGACCAACAGGTCCCTCCCGGGGGAGGTGACTGCTGGTCTCCAGACTCCTCCAGCGGGCCTCCGGTCAAGTGCACCTTCTCATCGAGAGCGCGTTGGATGCGGGGATGGACGCTCCGCCCCGTCGTAGCTGACTGGCGCGGTGTCGTGCTAAGTCATCCTTCTTGGGCCGCTGGCGCTTTCTGGAGTCTCAGTGTGGTGATGGCTGGGCGGAGGAGGAGGAGAGCGCCGCCGATGGCACCGATGGCGCTGATTAGGAGCGCGGTGCGCAATCCGGTGTGTGTTCCGAGGAGGGCTCCGAGGGGGCGAATGCCGTGGTTGACGGTTCGGTAGGCGCCGGCGACTCGTGAGCGCAGGTGGTCGGGGATCTGTTGGGCGAAGACGGCTCCGATGCTGATGTCGAGCCACAGGGCGGCGATGGCGCTCAGGAATTCACCTGCGCCGAGCAGGAGCGCGGCGGTCAGCGTGCTGCCTCGGGCCGCGGGGTAGAGCAGCATCGCGGCCGGGAAGGTGAAGGCGGCGATGAGGACGGCCCGGCCGAGCCCGACTCGCCGTTCTACGCGGCTGCAGGTGGCGGCTCCGATGACACCTCCGACGGCGCCGGCGCCGAAGACGACACCGATGATGGTGGGGCTGAGCCCGAGGGTCTGGCTGGCGTAGAGGACGAGCAGTGCGTTGCCGATGAAGGCGAAGAGGTTGGTGGTACCGGTCGACAGCAACAGCGTCCTGACGACGGGGTTGCCGCGGATCCAGGATATTCCACTGGCGAGGCCGCCGGACGTCGAGATGTCGCCCGGGGGTTCAGACGGGTGGATGCGCGCCAGCTGTGCACCGCTGACCACGAAGCTGAGGGCGTTCAGGACCAAGGCGACGGGGGCGGTCAAGATGCCCACTAGGGTTCCCCCCAAGGCCAGGCCGACCACTTCGGCCAACGACCTAGTTCCGTTCAGCAGACTGTTCGCCGCCAAATAGTCCTTCCTGCGCACCATCATGACGAGCAGAGCCTGGTAGGCCACCGCAAACGCGACGTCGAGCGTCCCAATGATGAACGCCACGATGCAGAGGTGAGTCAGGGTCAGGTGCCCAGCGAAGTAGGCCACCGGCAGGCTGAGTACGGCGACCGCCCGGACCACATCGGCCACCAACATCGTCTGGCGTCGCCGGCCCCGGCGATCGATTACTGCGCCAGCCCACAACGAGAAAAAGAGGCTGGGCAGGATGCCGACGGCCGTGAGAAGTCCTAGTTGAAATGGGCCGGCATCCAGCACCAGAACCGCCGTCAAGGGGATGGCCAAGACCGACGCCTGATCCCCCAAGAGTGAGACCAGCTGCCCGATGTAGAACCGTCGAAAGTCGGTGTCGCGCAGGATCTTTGGACGTCTCATGCCTCATCGCTTTCAAAGAAGAGTGCCGACAAAGCCTCTTCAGTCGTGTCTTGTCGCCGGCGCACGTGACGCGGTTCGCCGCTGGGACGTTCATCGCCCTTTCGCTTTCGGAACCGCCCAGCGAGGAATGTTCCAAGTTGTGCTTTGTCACCGCATAGCGCACCGATTCACGTCAGGTAGCGTGCGAGCTGTAGCGCCTCTTTCGACTCAAGGGTCAAACTCTTGCGGCTCCTCGCCCATCCGTGTGAGCATGACAAGTATCACCGCGGCCAGTGTAATCCGCGCCGAGGAATAGGAGGGGGGTCGCCAAGGCTAGGCTTGCGCTCACGACGCCCGTCAATACTTAGCCTGTGGGCCCCGCAAGCAGGTTAGCTGTCATCACAGAGGTGATCGACTTTGCCCGAAGTTCTTCCGGAGTCCGAAGCATAATGACGGCCACCATGGGTGCGTTGAGCAAGGGTGTGAAAACACCCGACGAAAGTAGAAGCACACCCACACAGGACCTGGTGCGGGCACTCGGCGTGGAGGAACGCCACCTGAGCGCTGTAGCCAAGCGTTCCATCACGGTTCATCTATGCAACACGCAGACTATACTGGACACGCTGCGTATCAAGACTCGGCGGATTCGTCGGGTTGAGCGGTACAGAGGCCCCATAGCCACGATCGCCCTGAGGACAGGCGGCGGTCCAAGGGGACGGCTATGTTCTGTCTCGTGGCGGTGTCAGACGACTCACAGACGGCGACGAGCTCACACATGGACAATCCTGGGGATCTGTGCCAGGCGTGGCCAGAACTCGCTCCAGACTACGAGCGGGCCCGAAGCAGGGAAGACTCGCTGGATCGGCTTGTCGAGTGGCCTGCGCAGCGAGACCTTTTGGGCGATGTCACCGGGCGGTCGGTGCTCGATGTCGGTTGCGGCAACGGAGGCAAGCTCGCTGAGCTGGTTGGAGGCGGCGCGACCGCCACCGTCGGTGTCGATGTCAGTGGCAATCTTCCTCAGTGCGCCGCCGCCTGGCTTGGAGCTCATCCGAGGCGATCTCAATGAGTTGGATTCGATGCCAGGGCTTGCCGGTCGCACGTTTGACCGCATCTTGTTCCTGCAGTCTTTCGGCTACGCGAAGGATCCAGTTCGCACCCTGCAGGCAGCGCGCGTGATGTTGGCCGACGATGGATTCATCCTGCTGACCAAGACGCAACCGATCCGATACGCCGTCGAACGGGCCGAACAGAATGAGACCTCCTTGGGCGAAGAGTATTTCTCCACCGAGCGGTTCTCCTACCTCAGCGGCTGGGACGACCAAATCACCCTCACCAAGCGTCCCTACACCATCTCTGACCTGATCAACGTCTTCAGTGCCGCAGGGCTGTGGATCGAGACCGCGGTCGAGCCTCAACTGTCCGAGGACGCCCGACGCCGCTACCCGCACAAGCAGGCGTGGATGAACAAGTATCTCGGCATCCTGATCTTCAAGCTCCGGCGGTCATCCGCCGAACCTGCATCATCGACAAGGTGACGAGTTCGGCGTCACTCAACCGCGGGCGGAACCGCCGTCCTGGGTCGGGCCGGCGCCCGTTCGGGCGTGTTCTTCAGCAGGTCATCGACGCGCACGTAGTGTGCGGTCGCGAGGGTGTCCAGATCGGCGTCCACTTTGAGCCTCCTGCTTGACGTTGGGTGAGCAACGCCGAGTCTGGCGACTCCCGGAACTCCCCGCTGGCTTCACCGGCGTCTTCCACAGCGAGTACGTCCAGACCGGCGACGTCCGCCTGCACCCCGTGATCGGCGGCGACGGCCGCCCTTGCTGCTGATAGGAGGGTAGCCTCAAACCTCGTACGCCTGGCGGCTGCTGATGCTCCCGCTCGCCCGTGACTACCGCGTCATCGCCGTCGGACCGGTGATCCCGGCCGGCTCGGGCGTCGCGACATCGAGAACGTCCGGTCGGACACCGCCGTGGGTGACGCCGATGCCCCCCATGCCATCGCTGTTCATCAACGGCTCGTAGGGTGCGTCGGGTGCCCGACTCCCAGCCAGACCTGCGGCTGCAGCTGCTGCCGCTGGAGCTGATCGCCCACGGTGCCACCGACACCCTTCGCGACGCCGGAGGTGGGCTGGTGAGCCGGTTGGTCAGACGCTCCGAGCGGGGTGTGGTCCCGGTGGCCAGGGACGAGGCCGCGACTCTGGAGGGTTCGGAACCGTTCGCCACCGCCGCCGAGCACACCTTCAGACTAGAGCTGTCCGATGCGGACGTTCGGGATCACGAGACATCCGGAGTGACGTTCCGGATGATCGCCATCGACGGCAGCCCGTTCGTCACCGCGGCGCTGTTCTGGCCGGACACCACAGCCAACTTCCCTGGCATGACCGACGCACTCGTGTGTGCGCCACGGTTGAGTGCCGTGCTCGTTCGACCCGTGCTGACCCAAGCGGACATCGGAACCGCCAGGACGCTGAGCTCCATCGCTCGCCTGATCACCGGGAGGGCGGCGGATCCGTGTACCGACGGTGTGTTCTGGTGGCGTGAGGGCCGATTCCACCGGATCGATTTCGATGAGGACGGCTCCCAGCCGGTGCTGCCGACCGAGCTCGGCCCGGTTGCCGCCACACTGCCTCTGTAGCCGGCAGACCCGATCAGATCAGCATGCCCCGCAGCAGTTCACTGGCCCGTGCGTGTTCCGGTGTCGCGTGATTGCTGGGCTCTGACTACGGTGCGCTCATGGCGGAATCAGTGCTCGCGGTGATCTTCGATTTCGATGGCCTGTTGATGGACACCGAGTCGACCAACATCGCCAGCTGGGAGCGTGAATCGTCGCGGTGGGGGCTCACACTGGATCGCGCGACGTTCTTCGTTCCTCATGGTGGCGACGCCACCGCGTACCGCTCCGAGATCCTCGCTGCTGCCGTCGGGGCCTCGTACGACCCTTCGATGAGTCAGCGGCGGCGCACGAGAGATCGCGACGAGCTCAACGCGGCGCTATTGCTTGCCGCGGGAATGGACGCGTGGATCGCGGAGGCAGCCGACTGTGGGATGCGCACAGCCGTTGCGTCGTCCTCGCATGTTGCCTGGGTGGAGCCGCATCTTCGGCAGGTCGATGCGCTCGACAGGTTCGACCTTCGTAGTCGGCGGCGATCAGGTGGCCGACCACAAGCCAGCGCCGGACGTGTACCAACTGGCGCTGACTCGCTTGGGCGTGTCGTGCGCCGAGGCTGTTGCGGTCGAGGACACCGGTCATGGCGTCGACGCGGCACACGCGGCGGGGTTGGCATGCATTGCGATCCCGAACCCGTTTGTCGACGCGTCCCACGTCGCGCACGCGGAGCTGACGCTTCACAGCGCCACCGAGTGCACGCTGGCGCAGGCAGGGCACAGTGTGAGTAGCGCCGACGCGGCTGCAGAGCACCGGACGTCTGGCTGGCGCCAGGGATGAGACCGAAGCGGCCTCGGGCGGTTCTCTTCGACCTATTCATTACACTGGTGCCAGGCGGAACGAGAGATGAGCGGGACACGGTCTCGAGAGTCATGGCGGAGGTGCTCGACGTTGCGCCCGAGCCATTGGCGGCACTTGTTCGGGACACCTTCGATGACCGCACGCGAGGGCGCCTCGGCGACCTTCCAGAATCGGTGCGCTGGCTTGCCGGAAGCCTTGGCGCGACGCCGTCAGTCGCGGCCCTCGCCACCACCGTGGAACGGCGCACTGAGATGACCCGCTCACTGCACCAGCGGACATGGGCCGTTCCAGCCCTGGAGGCACTCGGGGCAGGTGCCACGGGTATGGATGGCGTCGAAGTAGCAGGTGAAGCACAGCCGGCCTTCTGGCCATGATTCATCTGATGCACTACGCAGACTAGGCAGTGACATAATGTCGATTATCGGCGAATAAACGACGCTTGGGCGAGAAGCCGATCAGCCTCACCACGCTGCGGTCGGACAGCAACGCGATCGCGATGTTCTGCGCGTACGCCTCCTCGTCGAGCTACGGCTGGGGTGCGTTCTGTGAACAGACGTTCGGGGACGTGCCGGCGCAGATCGCGTTCGACTGGAACACGCCTCGCCACACGACCGATGACGCGATGCCACCCGGCCGGCGAGCATTCACACAGAAGGAACTGCAGAAACTCTTGGTCGAAACTGGCTGCCGCGCCGCTAGGGCAGGAGAGTCCCCTGTGGTGGTGGGGTTTGAGGTTCATCGGCGGGCGGCGCACCTATCGTGAGGAAGGTGAAGCAGAAACCTGTAACTGTGCGCCATGTGGTCCCGGACTCCGACCAGGTGGTCCACCTGATCCGGGAGCAGGCCCCGCATCTTGCCGGCATGGCGGTCCGACCCAGCCATGCGTCAGGAAGCAGCAACTGGGTGTTTCGCCTCGGTGACACCCACGCTGTGCGCCTGCCTCGGTCGGACGGCTACGTGCGCGACCTCCTCAAGGAGGTTCGTTGGCTTCCGCGACTCGGAACGGCGGTATCGGTGCCCGTTCCCGACATCGAGTTCGTCGGCGAGGCCTCGGACCTGTTTCCCCGGCCCTGGGCTGTGGTGTCGTGGGTGCCCGGCGATCTGCCGGTCGGCCTTGACAGCACGCAGCAGGCCGAGCTCGCCGAGACGCTCGGCCAGTTCATGCAGAGCCTGCACGCGGTAGATGCCTCCGGCATCCCTGGGGGCGCCGAGCGCTGGGGGTACCGCTCCGGCGAGCCTGTGACCGACACGATCGACGCATGGGCTGACAACGTCGCGAATCGTTTGTCCGAAGTGTTCGATCCCGCGAGAGTCCGTCAGGCTTGGCGACGACTGCGCGACGTCCCACCGGTGACGACGCCTCCCTGCTGGATCCACACCGACCTGTCCGCCGAAAACGTGCTGATCCGCCCCGATGGGCGTCTGGCCGGTGTGATCGATTTCGGCGGCCTCGGCATAGGCGATCGCTCGGTCGACCTGCTCTACGCCTGGAGCATGTTCGAGGCTCCGGCCCGTCACGTGTTGCGCACCGCAGCAGGAGCGGATGACGCGACCTGGACCAGAGCCCGTGCCTGGGCGTTCGTCGGCCCGGGCCTGCTCACGATCGAGAACTACCGCCAGACCCTGCCCGAGAGGACCAGGCAGCTCACAGTCATGGTCGAGACCATCGCGGCCGAAGTGGGCGTCCAGCTGCGCTGAACCACTGCCGGGCCGTACTCACACCGCACACCGGCATCGGGTCGGCCCAGCGAAACGCTGTCTTCGTCAGATCGGTGATGTCATACCCCCAAATGGGGCGCCACTCCCGGCTCATCAACTCCCGTTGCTGCCAGTTAAGGTACCCCTCATGCGTACAGGACCTGGTGGCGTGCCAGCCGCGTTCCTTCCGGGTCACCACGGCCTGGACCCTCGTCTACTCCCTCGCCACTATCGAGTGGGACGCCGTCGCCTCGGCCACGGCATACGGCCGTCACGTCGGAGCAGTCCACGACACGTGAACTCGGCGCGGGCCCATGCCGACGCGAGTGCGCCCAGTAGGCGAGAGCGGTGAGATCATTGCTGGGTGACTGAGCGCGCGCTGAGCTTCGGGCCTGTGGCGTCGGCCTACGAACGGTTCCGACCTGGCTACCCCGACCAAGTCGTCGAAGAGATCCTGACGTACACACGGATGCCGATCCGCACCGCGTTGGAGATCGGGGCCGGCACAGGGAAGGCCACACGTGTCTTCGCCGCACGCGGCATCGCGGTGACCGCCACCGATCCCGATGCCGCGATGCTTGCCGAACTGCGCAATCACGTGCCCCCAACGGTCTCCACCACCGAGACCGCGTTCGAGGACCTGCCCCTCACCCACGCCTACGACCTAGTATTTGCAGCGGCCTCCATGCATTGGACCGAGCCAGTCCAGCGATGGTCACGGGTGTCCGCGCTGCTCAACGCGAACGGCGTGTTTGCCTCCTTCGGAGGGCAGCTACACCTCGACGACTTGGACGTCGATGCAGCCGTGGGCACCGTCAGGTGCCAGTTCCTCCCCGATGACGGTGTCCCATCTCCAGACGGGACGTCCGACGATAGTTCGACGCAGTGGCCAGGAACCGAACTCTCCCGGTCCGACCAGTTCACAGACATCCGTCAAATCGCGATCGAACGCCGGTTGGTGATGCCAGCTCACGAGTACATCGGCCACCTGTCGACGATCTCGGCCTATCTTCAGCTCTCCGCGGCGGTCAGGGAACAAGTCTTCGATCGGATACTGAAGGTCCTCCCGGCGCAGGTGACTTTGAACGCCGACCTGACCCTGCACTTGGCTCGAGTCGTCAGTCCCTGAGTGCCAGCAGCGCATTCATGTCTACCAGTTTAACCAGGGCGACTCGAAACAGATGAGAGAGGCCGTCTCACGGTGTCCGCGAGGGCCTCGGTCAGGTGCCGACGTAGGCCGCGAGGTGCTCGCCGGTGAGGGTGGAGCGGGCGGCGACGAGGTCGGCGGGTGTGCCTTCGAAGACGATCCGGCCACCGTCGTGGCCGGCGCCGGGGCCGAGGTCGATGATCCAGTCGGCGTGCGCCATGACCGCCTGGTGGTGCTCGATGACGATGACCGACTTGCCCGAGTCGACGAGCCGGTCGAGCAGGCCGAGCAGGCCGAGCAGATGCTCGACGTCGGCGAGGTGGAGGCCGCTGGTCGGCTCGTCGAGGACATAGACGCCGCCTTTCTCAGCCATGTGGGTGGCCAGCTTGAGCCGCTGTCGCTCCCCACCCGACAGCGTGGGGAGCGGCTGGCCGAGGCTGAGGTAGCCGAGCCCGACGTCGGCCAGGTGGATGAGGATCTTGTGCGCCGCCGGCGTCTTC
>JAABUN010008687.1_pt1 | contig 10272 bp, 10 predicted proteins | sample 5559311 | NCBI WGS metagenome assembly JAABUN01 (sample SAMN10711877, study PRJNA513370) | rock metagenome | isolation source: Antarctica rocks | place: Antarctica: Victoria Land, Siegfried Peak sud
CGACGGCCGGTGGCGACCGAGAACCCCGGCGATGGCCGCCGGGTTGACCGATCATGTGTGGTCGTTAGCCGAGTGGTTGGCATTCCCAGCCGTGCAACGCAAGTAGGTCACGACCTGAATGCAGAAGATTGCGGAAAGTGCCGGACGGGCTTAACCGTCATCATGACGGCCAGCACGCCCGCCTACGCACTCCTTGGCCACGACGCCGACATGCTTGTCCTCGAAATGACCATGACGATGGCGGAGCGGATGCGGAGTCGGTTCAACCCCGTCGAGCCGGGGCACTGGCTGGCCACCGACCCGGACGTGAACGGAACCCCCTTCCGGATGGTGGTCGAAAACTTCGTCGGGGTCGCCTGTTCGGTCGTGTCCCTGCCGGGGGAGATCGGCCTCCCGCCTGCCGACGAAGACCGGGGGCCGCACGACGGGGCGGACGGCCAGACCCGGTTCCGTAGGGCCGGATTCCGGGCAAAGGGTTAAGCAGCGGCGATGTTGCAGAGCGCTACATGGGCAAGCGGTGGTCAACCACCGTGTTCGACGTTAGTCCTGCAGCCGGAGTTGTTTCGACGCGGTTCATCTGGGTTGAAGAATGGCCGAGAAAACCGCGGTTCATGCCTGGCCTGAACCCGTCAAAACAAACGCTCTCAAACAACATCGGCTGTAGGACTACGCAATAGAGTCGCTGCGTAGCAGGGAGTTTTCACGCCACAAAGACCTGGTCTGCATGCCTTTGCGTCGACTTGGCGATTCAACGTCCAGAATCTACCTCAAAGTTGTTCGCAGCAATGGTTTGCGGCACAAAAACTTTCTATTACGCATAGGAGTTACGCAGTTGGTGCACGATCGCATCGCTTCCGGTTGGTTTAGTCGGTTTTCGCGCCATTAATTCGCCTATAGCCGCGCGGTTTCGTTGCCTGATGTCGAGATATCGGCAGTTCACGTCCCCAACTGCGTAACTCCTAACGCAGTGACTCTAATTCCTACGATAAAGCCACTACCCCCATCGGGGCCAACCGGGCACCGAGCGGGGCGTGCTGACGGGCGGCGGCCCGCTGGCGGCCATCGTCGCCCCGGCCAACGCCCACGACAGCACCCTCATCGAGGCGGCCACGGTGGACCGCCCGCCGGTCGAGGAGCACCTGTGCCTGGCCAAGGCGTTCGGCACTCCGGCAGCCGGGGCGGCGGTCGCCGGGACCGCGTACCAGTCACACATCCGGCGGATCGGTGACGCGACCAAGCCGTGCGACCCGGCGACCGGCCACAAGTCCCGGCGGTGGGTGGTGAGCGGCCCGTCGGGTGGCTGAACAAGTGCCGGGCGTTACTCGTCCGGTAAGAGGAGCGGGTTGAGAACGACCTCGGCCTCACCCGACTCGCCTGTGCCCTGCTGTGGCGGCGAAAGCTCTGCAAACTCTGCAACGAATTGGTTCTGGGTTAGCTTGTTGGGCCGCCGGCCGGCGGGAGTGCGTCCGGGGATATCAACCACGGCGGCGTCAACAACCGTAAACGCTCTGTTAGCTGGGATTAGCGACCGTTTCCCGGAGCCCTCGCGGGTGCTACGGGACCCGATATGGGCGGGCGCGAAGGTTCGAAATCCGCCGCGGCCGCCGATCCGTGCGCGTTGCGGATGTATCGGAACTGGCTAATATGCAACTTCGAGCCGCAGCCGTTTCGCCGCGTGCTACGCCTCGACGGGTTGCCACACGGCATAGGAAATGCTAAGTGGCAGACGGCAGGAACGGCTTTCGGGGCGGCCGAGTATTGGCCCGAACACCGACGACCGTTTCCGTACCCACCCCCAATCATTTAGAGGACGGGTTGCACAGAACCCGCCTTCCGGCACCGAGCCGTTTCATCCCTCGATCGACGCATACTGAGGATGTATATCGTGGGAGATTCTGCAACGATCGCACGCCTCTTGGCCGCCAGCACTCTCGTAGGCCTCATGGCCTTTTGCCTCGCCCACGTCGTGCAGGTTTGGCGGAAGCGTAACGCCCGCCCGGGGCGTGGGACGCCCGCGGGCCGACGGGTCGCCTGGGCCTGTTTGCTCGCCGGGACCGTCCTCCTCCCCGCGTCGGCGGTACACCGGGAGTTGACCCACAGCGAGGGGGTACTCACCGGAGAGGGGCTTTTCGTGGTCCGGGCCGGCGAAGACCAGGATGTCGAATGGCTCCGGGACGGCGACGCGGTCGCCGCGGGGGAGCCCCTGGCCCGCTTCGGGTCCGGGCCCCGTACGGCCCGGGCGGAGGAGTTGCAGGCCCGCCTCGCCCGCGCCGAGGCCGAGCGGGATGTCCTGGCTTTGCTCCCCCTCACCCCCGACCCCGAGCTGACCCGTCGGCACCAAGCCGCCTCCCAGGAGCGGACCCAAGCACAGCAGGAACTCGGCCAGGCCGTCATCGCCGCCGAAGCCGCCGGGCGCGACCTGACGGCCCAGCTCTTCGCCAAGAAGGACGCCCTCGCCAAGCTGGAACTCACGCTGACCGAGCGCCGCAAGGAACTCGACCGGACGACCCTGCGGAGAGACCATGCCCGCTTCCAACTGACCACGCTCGGCAAGCTTTCGGGGGGTGGCTCGGTTTCCGCTACCGAGTATCAGGACCAGCTGAAAGCCTCGCGGGACGCCGACATCGAGCTGAACTCCCTGACGCAGGAGGTCCGGGACCTGCTCGCCCAGAAGGACGAGTTCCGAAGCCAACTGGACAAGCTCGAAGCCGGCCGTTCGGATCCGGCCGGCCCCCTCCGCAAGCAGGTCGCCGCCGCGACGGCGCGGCTCGCCCGCCTCGACGCCGAGGCGGCGGACCTCAAGGCGAAGATCGACCGGGATATCGCCCGGTCCGCGCAGCTGCGGGAGGCCGAAAAGGCCCAAGCCGCCGCCAAGGTCCGCGAACAGCAGGCCGGGGTGGACGGCGGCGTCCGCGAGCGGGAGGTGCGGGCACCCTTCCCCGGGAAGCTCGTCTACCGGACGGCTTCCCCACACGCCGCCCGGCCGCGGAGCACGTTGACTGTACTCGCACCCGAAGACGGGTTCCTGCTGACCGCGCGCATGAGCCAGTCCGATGCGGACGCCCTGCGCGAGGGTGCCGCAGTGGGGATCGAACTCGGGGAAAACTCGCCGGAGCGGTGGATCCCGGCCCGGTTCCGCACGGCGGCGTCGCTGGCCCACGAGCCGGGGTACGCGACCCTCCAGCTCGAATGCCAGCCGCCGCCGGAAACGGTCCGCCGGCTGGCCGAGGGGGAGAAGCCGACCGTCGCCTTCGCCTGGCACCCGCCCCTGGCCGCCATGTGGCCCTTCCGCGCCGGCCTGCTGCTGTTCGCGGTCGGGCTGGCCGGCCTGCTCCTGACGGGTCTGCGGGGGGCCGGCGGGAGGAGCCGCACGGCGGTATGGCGCGGCCGGGTTGTCCCGGTGATCGTCCCGAATATCGCGGCGAGTGCGTTGCTGGAGATCCGGACCTCGGAGGAGCCGGACGATGATGCGCACGAATGGTTCGTCGGGGCGGAGGCGCGGTACGGGGAAGCCCTCGCGGTGCCGGCGCGGCTTCCGAATCCGCCGGGTCCGGCCAGGCCGCTCGTACAGCTCCGCTGGTTCAAGCGATCGCGCAAGGCGGCCCCCCGTTCCGATCGGTTCCGCCACCTCCGGCAAGTGCTGGGCGCTCAGGCCGCGTCTGCCTCCGTCAAACCGGTGGTGCAGTTGACCTCCGGCCGGTCGTGAGCCTCCACCCATGAAAATCCCCTTCCTGCGGAACCTGCGCCCCACGTTGCCGGGGCCGGAGCGGGCCTGGACCGATCCGCTCGACCCGGACAGCTATTCGCTCCGGCCCACCTCGCCGTACCGGCGGGCGACGGTCGAGGCGATGTTCCCGCTCGGACTCGTCTTCACGCTGGCCTGTTGTTGGCTCTCGGCGCACGACCTCCTGCGCCTGGCGGACGCCCGCGGAGGCGGTTCCGCGGCCCACGCCGGCTTGGTCGCTATGGTCGCCGGCGTGTCGCTGATTTTCAGCTTGCGGTGGCTGCTGGTCCAAATCCTGGTGATTCGGCACTACTGGCGCACGGCGGGGCAGCCGCCGCCGCGGTCGATCCGGTTCCCGTTCGTGTCGATCCTCGTGCCCGGCTTCAACGAAGCACCCAGCATCCAGGCGACGCTCCGCTCGCTTTTGGCGATCGACTACCCGGATTTCGAGGTTCTGGTGCTCGACGACGGCTCGACCGACGGGATGGCCGACGCGGCCCGGGCGTTCGAGGGGCGGCACGGGTCGGCGGTCTGCCGGGTGCTGACCAAGCCGAACGGGGGCAAGTGGTCCGCCCACAACTTCGGCCTCCAGCACGCCCGCGGGGAGTTCATCCTGTGCGTCGACGCCGACACCGTGTTCGAGCCGAACGCGCTGAAGATGCTCGTCCGCCGGATGGCCGACCCCGCCGTGGGAGCGGTGGCCGGCAACGGCGTGGTGCGCAACCTGGAGGGGTTCCTCGCCCACTGCCAGGCGCTCGAATACGTCTACTCGAACTCGGCCGTCCGCATGTCGCAGAGCGACACCGGGACCGTCCTCTGCGTCCCCGGGCCGATCGGCCTGTTCCGCCGGGCCGCCCTGGACGAGGTCCAGGCCAAGCACGGAATGCTCCCGGCGGGCTCCCCCCCCGGCCACTTCTCCGGGCCGTTCCAGCACGACACCTTCTGCGAGGACTTCGACCTGTCGATCGCCCTGCTCGCCCTGGGGTGGAGGATCGTGTACGAGCCGCGGGCGGTCTGCTACACGGAAGTGCCGACGGGGCTGGTGGGGCTGATCAGCCAGAGGTACCGGTGGACCCGCGGGAACCTGCAGGTGCTGGCCAAGTTCCGCCGCTGCTACAAGCCCCCGGCCGATCGGCACGGGTACCTGCTGCTGGCCTGGCTCGTGGGCACCTACGTCGTCGAAACGGCCACCGGCTTCCTCCTCAACTACGTGTTCCTGGCGCTGACCGTGGTGTCGCTCCTCGGCTCGGTTGCCGATGCGTCCGCCCTGGGCCTCTATTGGTCGCTGAACCTCGTCCAGCGGGGGATGTTCAGCACGGTCGCCGTGCTCCTGCACCGGGAGCGGCTGCGGGTGGTGCTGGCGTGGCCGGTCTACGAGTTCTTCTCGGGCTTGGTGCTGGGCGGGTCGCTGGTGATCGCGGTGATCGACCAGGCGCGCGGCACCCAGATGGGCTGGGGACGCGAGCACCGGCCGGCCGGCTGAACCGCTGTGACCGGGGGCAGCGACCGACGCCCCGGAATTGACGGCCTTTGTCCGACCCGCGGTGCGGTACCGCGGAACGACTCCTCGCCCACCCTAAAGGGTTCCATGAGTACGACTCCCTCGATTACCTCGTTCCTTCATAAGTTGCTGGCACCGGGCCGCTCGCCCTCCGGCCGGCGAAAACCCGCCCGCCTCGCCTTGCAGGCTTTGGAAGGCCGCGATTGCCCCGCGGCCAACCTGATCCTCAACCCCTCCGTCGAAATCTCGGGGTCGCCTCTCACGCCGCTGAACTGGGCGCACTCGTCCGCCGAGGCGAAGTCCGCCACCTTCGAGTACGCGAACACCGGCCTGGACGGCGGTCGGTCGGTCCGGATCGACGCCTCGCCCCATTTATCCGGGGACGCCAAGTGGTACTTCGACGATGTCCCGGTTACGCCGGGCGTGAAGTACACGTTCTCGGACCTGTACCAGTCGAACGTCGCGACCACCGTCTCGGCCCGCTTCCGCCTCCAGGACGGGACTTACAGTACGACCGGCCCGATCACCGTCCCCAAGAGCAGTAATGCGGCGGCGTTCACGGCCGACTTCACCGCGCCACCCAACGCCGTGTCCGCCACCGTCTTCCATGCGATTTCCCGCAAAGGGTACCTGGTCACTGACGGGTTCTCCCTGGTCGCGGCCGTCACCCCGGACACGACCTCCCCGACCGTCGCCGTCGCACCGCCGACGGGGACCCTTTCCGGGGCGGTCACCCTCGTGGCCCAGGCGGCCGACAACGTCGGGGTGGCCGGCGTCCGCTTCCTGATCGACGGGGCCCCGGTCGGGGGCGAGTTGACGGCCGCCCCCTACCAGTACGCCTTGAACACGGCGGCCCTGGCCAACGGCACCCACACGGTCGCGGCCGTTGCGCGAGACGCGGCCGGCAACTCCACCACCTCCGCGGTCGTGTCCTTCACCGTGTCCAACACCGTTGTGTCCCCACTGTCCCCGCCCGCCCCGACGGCCACGGGGATGATCACCCTCGCCTTCGACGACGGCTGGGCCTCCCAACTCCAGAATGCCGTGCCGCTCCTTCAGCAGGCCCACCTGCCGGCCAGCTTCTACGTCATCACGCGGGCGAACCAGGGCGGTCAGGCCTGGGAGGAGGTGCAGAACCCGTCTCTCGAGGCGGCGGTCAACGGCGAGCCGGTCGGCTGGAGCAAGGCGCAGACCGGGGTCAACACTTCGACTTTCAGTTACGTCGGCACCGGCAGTTCGCATGCCGCCCGCATCGACGTGACGAGCTACACCTCCGGTGCCGCCGCCTGGTTCTTCCAGGATGTCCAGGTCACGCCCGGCAGTCAGTACGCCCTGTCTCACGAGTACGCCTCCGACTCCCCCACGACCGCCACCGTCCGGTTCACGCGGCACGACGGGACTTACGTCTACCAGAGCGTGAGCCTCCCGGCGACGAACGGCCAGTGGCAGACGAACACCGTCACCGTGACGGCCCCCGCCAACGCCGACGCGATGACCATCTGGCACACGATCGGCCAGGTCGGCTCCCTGACCGTGGACAACTACTCGGTCAAGCCCGTCGCGCCTTATTCCAACCCCAGTTACTTGACTCCGACCCAAATCCAGGGCCTGCAGGCGGCGGGGTTCGAGGTCGGGGACCACACGATGACGCACGCCGACCTGTCCACCCTCTCCGCTGCCGGGGTACGTGCGGAGGTCGACGGGGGCCGGGCCGACCTGGTGTCACTGGGCATTACCCCCAAAACATTCGTCTACCCGTACGGCTCGTACACGGCAGGGGTGCGGCAGATCGTGCAGGCGGACGGGTTCACAGGGGCGCGGACGGTGGTGGAGGGCCTCAACGCGAGCGGTGCTGACCCGTACGCGCTGATGCACCACGAGGTAGACGTTGGCACGACGGTCGCTCAAGTGCAGGGTTGGATCGCCGAGGCGCAGTTGACCAAGACGTGGCTGATACTCACGTTCCACGAGATCGATACGAACGGCCGCGCTTACAGCACCACGCCCGATACGTTCCGCCAAATTGTCAACCTAGTGGCCGCCTCGAGTCTGACTCCGGTCACGATGGCGGATGCCCTACTGGCTCGCAGCTAGTTCGGCTTGTCCAGCTCGGTTAGCGGGGAACGGCAGGTCGGCCCCGCCGGCGTTGGCCCGGCGACCCACGTCTGGACCTGCCGCTCGGACAGCCCGACATCCGCCCCGGCCTGCGCCGCCCGGCCGGCGAGCGCGAGGCGGACGGCCGCCAGCCGGCGGGCGACCTTGGCCCGGCCCCCGGCCCGGATCAGGCCGGCGCGTTGCTCGGCGGTGTGGTGCGGCTCGACGTGCATGGTCAACTCCGGCCGGGGTCAGCATCTTACGGGCAGGTCCGAACGCCGGCAGTTATTTAATGCGAACTGTACGAAATCTGCGTCCGGTACAATCCCTTTCTCCCGCATTCTCAACCCAGCTAGTCCGATCGCGCACTATGAGGATGTTGGAGGTCTGGCCCGGCCGCTCTCCTGACCCAGACTCGGATCTTGTCACCGCGAGCCGAATAAACCATGCGCGTCCGAAAGCCAAGCCGTCGTCCGGCGGCGGCGGCGGTGGAACTCGCCATCCTCCTCCCGTTCTTGATGTTCATCTGCGTGATCGCGACGGACTGGGCCCGCCTCCTGCACTACACGATCACGGTCGAGGCGTGCGCCCGCAACGGGGCGCTCTACGCGGCCGACCCGGTGATGGCGGCCATGTCCCCGTACAAGAGCGTCTCCGAGGCGGCCATGGCGGAGGCACCCAAGTTGGACGCGACCGCGACCGTGACTACGACCCTGACCACCGACTCGAACGGGAGCGCGGCCGTCGTGGTGAAGGTGGAGGTGCCGTTCAAGACGATCACCGACTTCCCCGGCGTGCCCAGTTCCCAGACGCTCTACCGGAGCGTCCAGATGCGGGTCGCCCCGCTCGCCACCAAGTAGGGACCGGCCCGACACGGACTGAGGGACCACGACTATGAAGCTGAATCGGAAGGTACGCCCCGGCACCACTCTGGTCGAGTCCGCACTCGTCTACCCGGTCCTTTTTATGATCGTTCTCGGCATCATCATACTGGGCATCGTGGTGTTCCGATACCAGCAGGTGTCGCACATCTCGCGGGAGGCGTCGCGGTGGGCGTCGGTCCACGGCACCCAGTACGCCAGGGAAAACAAGACCACGGCCGCAACACCGCAGGATGTGTACGACAAGGCAATCGAGCCATACGCGGCCGGGATGCAGGCCGCAGACATGACGTACTCGGTCACCTGGAACACGGACGCCCGCGGCACCCCGATCAAGACCCCGACCCGAATCGTCGTGCTCGTCGATCCGGTCACCGGCTTGGCCAAAGACGTGGCCGTGAGCAACACGGTCACCGTCACCGTCTCCTACAAGTGGAACACCGGGCTGTTTGGAACTATCCCGGTGTCCAGCACATCCGTCAACACGATCTCTTACTGAGACTCCCATGAAACTGCATACGCACGCCCGGCGGCGGGGCACGGTGGTCGTTTCCGTCGCGGTCTCCCTGGTCGCGATCGTCGGGATCGTCGCCCTGTCGCTGGACGGCGGCATGCTGATGGACAAGCGGCGGCAGGCCAACTGCGCCGCCGACGCGGCGGCGCTGGCGGCGGCCGGCGACCTGTACTACAACTGGTGGGCGAACAAGGGGGCCGACCCGTCGGGCACCGCCAGAGCGTCCGCCAAGGCGACGGCGGCCGCGAACGGGTACGCGGACGGGACCGCCGGATGCACCGTGACCGTCAACATCCCACCCCTGTCCGGCCCGTTCGCCGGCATGAAGGGGCACGCCGAGGTCATCATCGCTCACGTCCAGCCGCGGTACTTCAGTGGGGTGTTCGGGAGTGAACCGGTAGCCTACGGGGCACGGGCCGTGTCCCGCGGTCGCCGGGGCGGCATCAACAACGCAATCCTCGTCCTCGACCCGACCGGCGGTGCCGCTCTAAATGCCGGCGGCAACGGCTCAGTCACCGTGACCGGCGCGTCGATCCAGGTGAACTCGAAAGACTCCTCGGCGATGGTGGCCAACGGCAACGGGTTCATGTCCGCCGACCAGTTCCTGGTCGTCGGCAGTCCGGGGTGGAGTACTCCCGGCGGCGGCTCGTTCGTTGGCCCGATCGTGCCGAACTCCGAGCCGATCCCCGACCCGCTGGCATACCTGCCGGTCCCGGACCCCAACACCCTGACCGTCCAGAGCACCAACAAGTTCCAGCACTCCGGCAACAACACGATCAACCTCCAGCCGGGCGTGTACCGGGGCGGGATCAGCATCAGCGGCGGGACCGTGAACCTGGCCCCAGGGATTTACTACATGGACGGCGGTGGGTTCAGCCTGGGGGGCCAGGGGAACCTGTCCGGTACCGGGGTGATGATTTACAACGCCCCGCAATCTGCCAGCGACAAGATCGACATCACCGGTCAGGGGAGCGTCGCCCTGTCCCCAATGCTGACCGGGCCGTACCAGGGGATTCTCCTGTTCCAGAACCGGACCTCGACCACCCCAGTCAACATCAGTGGGAGTGACGCGGCCACGATGAACATCACCGGGGCGTTCTATGCGCCCAGTGCCGAGCTGAGCGTGAGCGGGAACGGCGCGCAGAGCACGATCGGTTCCCAGTACATTAGTTACCGGCTGACACTCGGCGGGAATGGCACCTACTCCTGCGCGTGGACGCCGGGCCAGACCCCCGGCAAGCGAGAGATCCTGCTCGTCGAGTGACGTGCGGATTCTACTTATCTCGGGTGGCCCGGCTGTCCCGCGGGAACGCTACCGCACCGACCGGCACCCCGTGGGCGTATGTCAAAGTCCGCCTGTCGGACTTCAAGACGATCCATCCGACGCACCTCTCGAACCTGCTGTCCCTCGGCTAGGTCGTATGGACACGAGGTAGGTGGTTTAGGTATACGGCGGCCCTGTTTCGACCCCGCGGAGGGTTGGCGATGGGCCACCGGTACGAGATCTCCGACGCCGACTGGGGCCGGGTGAAGGGCCACCTGCCGGGCCGGCGCGGGC
>JAABUN010008688.1_pt1 | contig 10271 bp, 5 predicted proteins | sample 5559311 | NCBI WGS metagenome assembly JAABUN01 (sample SAMN10711877, study PRJNA513370) | rock metagenome | isolation source: Antarctica rocks | place: Antarctica: Victoria Land, Siegfried Peak sud
TGATTACGAAACGGACGAAGGTTTGTTTTACGCTGTCAGACAAGCATTGGCAGCAGTTGGAACGAGTTTAAGAATAAATTTCTCGAAATTCGGTTTAGCCTGAAATAAATTTGTCCGACTACTTATTTAAGAATTGTTTCCGATCTATTATCCAGCTAAACAATTGACATCAAATTCACTGCTTGCAATCTGCGCGGCTTGGCTTTGACAAAATTCGCCGAAGTTCCACGAACAATAAAGTAACAATGCAGTAATCTACAACCCATTACTTACAATCGAATATAGTTACATCTTAAAGGCAAATTATTGGATTGGTAATCCGTCGATAACTTTTTTCATTAACTCTTTGGTTTGTCCGTTTGGCTCGACTTCATATGCGGTTGTGAGTACAGCTTTAGCGTTGTTCGTCCAGTTTTTCCTCTCCCAGGCTGCTAAAGCATTAACCGCCATATTTCTGTTTCGGACGACCGGGCTTTGTAATCCGGCTTTGATCAGCGTCCAGCCTTTTCCCGGAAAACGTCGTAAATCCTGCAAGACCCAATCGAGCTTTTGATGGGCTTGAAATCGTTCGCCCAACCCGAGTTCGTTGCCCGCGCCGACGGCGATTTCATCAAGCGGAAATGTTTGTTCGGCATACTCGACGAGTCGGTCGATTCTATCCGCATCATCGGTCTGCATCGCATTCCACCAGTAATCTTCTCCGTTTTTAATCTTTTCAAAATAAAAGTTCCACACATCCATTCCGAGAATTTGCGCCGCCTCGGTTGCCGTCCAGAATTCCTGTCTGTCTGCCGATTGCAGTTTTGTTTGTGTTTTTTCTTTCCAACCCGATTGCGATTTAATGCTTTTAATAGAAGCGAGTAAATGTTCGCGCCGGGAAATCCAATCGGCAGCCGTGTCCTCGGGAAGAGACGCAATGCCGCATTCTTCATCCAGTAAGAATTGCTCGATTTTGTCGGCATTAACCAGCGCTTCGAGATTACTGTCTCGGTCAACCAGATGTCGAAGGTAACTTTCAGTTGCGATGGCGCCGTCACGATAAGATTCGATGCCTTCGGCGGGTCCGCCGCCTCTGCCCGTAATCAAAGTCGAAAGAATTTGTCCCGCGCCTTTGAGCAGCTCATCGTCCGCAGCCGGTTGGCACAAGGCTTGATAAAGCCCGCCGGTTTGCGCGCAGACGAGCGCCGTATATTCATACATAATTTCATTTTGGTAGCCTTCCCGCAGCAACCAGTCTTTAATGTATTCGTCTTCGGTTTCCGAAAGCCGCTCGATAATATGAATGCGTCCCCAGCCGCGAACGTGCTGGGCGAGCTGCCAGAGAGCATTCTCAGGGTCATTCTGCGTATTCTGAAGCGCGACGACCGCGTAGAGCGTAAACTCTTCGTGTTTGCCCAAAGTCATTATAACGTCTCGATTTTCGCCGCCCTGAAACAAGCCGAGAATGGCGAGTGCGCTTTTCACCGCTTCGCGGTCGGCTGCTTCCATCGCCATCCAGAGCGCAATGGTTTGTAACCGGTCGTAATCGAGTTTTTCAGCCGTCGTGATGGCTTCGAGCAGCGAATCGACAACGCCGAGCGTGTTGTCTTCGACCAGCAATGAATAAAGCCGCGCGGCGTTTTCGTCCGAAGCCTTAACGGTCAAATCTCTGACAGCCCGCAATATTTTCCGAGCCTTTTTAGAAACGGCTTCGTCGGAGCCGCCGTGATGCCCGAAAACTCCGTCCAAAGCTCCGGCTGCCCAACCGATTTCCGAATCGCCTCTGACCAGCTTTTCATCGGGCAGTTCCTCGCCGCCGTCCTTCAAACCGCAGGCGTCATCCTGAAGATGATTGACTATATGCCAATAAATTGACGGACGATTCTGCCAGGGTGAAGCTATATTCGTAATGCTCCACGCCGAACTGCCGAAAATATTAAAATTCATTTGAATGTTTTTGTATCCGGAGTTTTATAAAATTCGTGTTTAATAAATTTGGACTTTTTAACCAATTGATTTAAGTCACTCACAACGGGATGAGAACTGAAAAAGATAAAGACTCTGATTTTTGGCATATAGATAATCTTGTCTCCAAATTCTTCGGCAGGGATGATAATCTTTTTTTCATTCAATTCATGTTATATTTCACGGCATTATTTCATTAATCCTGACCCGGTTTTCTCAGGTCATTCGCTTCTGCAACCGTTACCGCCCACCAGCCGCCCGCCGGCTTGTTTAACGCCGTCCAATACCAAGCCGAAACATCCGTCCATTCATTTCCGGCATCGTCATAAATTCGCTCGCACACGCGCAATTTTTCGTCGGCACGCGCGGCGGAAAAACAACTCCAGCGCTCGCCGCCCGCGCCGATTTTAAGCGGAAGCGGTTTTGTCGAGTAGCCGACGGCGCGGAAACAATCGCCTGCCGGATGCAGTTTGCGCGTCGCCTCGCGCACGTAGCGAATGATGATTTCACGTCGTCCGTCGCTGAAACGTCCGATACTGCCGGGAAAATCTTCGAGAAAATAACTTTCGCGTTCTGATAAAGGTAATTGCTTGATTTCAATGCCCTCAAAAGTTTCCGGGAAACTTCTGAAATTCTGTATTCCGGGGTTTATATTTTTCTCATCCGACAGCCAAAACGACGCGGAAAATGCGGCGGCGCAGGCGGTCAGAAAAAGAACGGCGTAAATTTTGGACGTGCTGCTTGTCAGCCTGAAAGTTGGCGGTTTCTGTCTGATTCGATTCGGTAATATCTGCCGCACATTTTTCCAAAATTGAGCGGCAAAGACAATTCCCAGCGCGACGAAAATGAAAGCGAAAACGCCGGTCGCTTCGTGCATAAACGCGGGCGCTTCGATGATTTCGGCTTCGATGTAGAAAAGCGCCGACGCGCGAAAAACGTTGCCGAGCAGAATTATAAAAAACGCCGACGCAAGAAGCGCCAGCGATTTCAGATTTGACAGGCGGTAAAAACAAACGAGAAAAGCCGCCAGAAAAAGTCCGAACCAAAGCATTTTTAACCCGCTGCACGGTGCGTCGATCCAAATGAGTTTTTCGCCCCAATGCAGACAGACGCCTTCTCGCAAAACGTCCAAGCCCTGCATTTGCAATAGAAAAATGGTTGCTTCGCCGACTATGACGCGCAACGGATACCCGAGAAAAAACTCCATCGAAGCCACCGACGGCAAAGATAATAGAAGCAAACTCCACAAACCGACGTGAAAAGTTTTGCCGTAATGCCGGACGCTCAAAGTAAACATCAGAGCCGTCATCGCCAATATCGCCCGCGGGAAAGGCGGCGCATAAGCGAAACTTGCGGCATAAAGAAATGTGAAAAAGATTGAATATGCGAATCCTGCGCCGGACAAAGGCAAAAACGCTTTTGCCTCCGCCGCCGATTCTGCAACCGATTCGGTTTTTGACCAAAAGAATGTAAAAAAAATCGCCGCTGCCAATGCCGCGAAACTCCAGCGTTCTTCGGTCGAAGTCCAAACCCGCAAGGCGAGCCAACGCCACGCCGCCCAAAAAGCGAGAATCTGGATTATACAAATAAGATTAGACGAGAAAAACTTTGAGTTTTTTATCGAATCAAACTTGTAAATGTCTTCGTTCGCCGCTTCTCGCATAAAATCAAACTATTTTTAATATTTGTTCGCGTGGAGTCAAAACCTTTATATCGTTTGCAGCTTTTGTCGTCTGAATTGCCAGAACAGCCAAATTATCAAACTCAGCACGACGCCGAAGAGCAGATATTCTTCCGGTTCGGGAATAGTCGGAACGGTGTTGGCGTCAACGGGGCGCAGACCGAACTGGTCATACTGCGCTTGTGTTTCAAGCACGACCGCGCCGCTGACGGACGTTACCAGTTGATATTTCACCGCCAAATCGAGCGCGGCTTTTTCGTCTTCGGGAGATTTACCGGCAAGTCGCCGTTCGACTTCATCTTTTGCCCACAAACGAACCAGGTGGGCGGAAGTTTCTTTGGCATTTGTTAAAGGTTTGAAGTCATTCGCGCTTTCGGCTATGCGAACGAATTCAAAAGAGCGTTTCTGCCGACTTATACCGCTTAAATGATGACGCAGGTCTTCGCCCAAACCGCCGAATCGCGGAACGGTTTCGACGACGTTTAATTCGCCCAATTTCCTTTCAATCGCGTCTCTGCCAAGTTTGGTTTGCAGCGAATAAACCGCGGGACTGCCGGCGCGCCGCGTCCACATTTGAATCAGACTTTGAGTCGAAGCGAGTTCAAACGGCTGCGGCGCGTGTATCCAGACGATTGCGCCGTTCGGTTTTTCCTGCGCTAAATCCCACGCTTTTTCAATCGCCGCCACGCCGTCTGCGCCGCCGCCAAATCGAGCGTTTTCGATTCTCGTAGCGATTTGTGCCGGGCTTCCGACGAAAGCGTGCGGCGCGGCTGTGTCGGCGTTTAATCCGTTTCCGCCGGTTAAAACCAAAGCCGTTTCCTGTTCAAACGAAAAATTTTTAACGGTTTCGGCGATTTCGTTTTGAGAATCCTTCATTTTATTTGAAGTATCGACGACGAAAATAATGCGCTCCGGTTTCGTGCCGCTCGATTCTCTGATTTGCTGTGTAACAACCGTTTCCGCATCGTTTTTATCACGCGCCCAAGCCTGCACGACATCAGGCGATTTTATAGCGCGAATCGGCGAGCCGAGTTTTAATAAATCATCGTTTTTTATTCGTCCGCGCACGGCGAAAAATTTGGGAAGACGTTCCTGCACGAAATTCGGATTGGCGATTTCGAGTGGCTTTTTCGATTCAAACCAAACCGAATGCTCGACGTTCGCCTCGAAATTTCGTTCCTGAAAATACGGCATTGGCAAGCGAGCCGCGGTTTTGTTTTCCAGTTCAAGCGGCGCGGTAATGCCGATTCGGATTTTCATCTCGCCGTTTTCCGGCACGGGAAAAGCGCGCATCGAAACCCGGTCTTTGCCGCTCGTCGTTATCAAAACCGGGTCTTTTCTTTTGCTGGCAACGGCGTTATATGCGTCAGTTACCAAACCTTTTCTGGCAAACGCGGCTTCGCGCTCCTCGCCGTTTATCCAGAGCGTCAGGCGCGAAACCGCCGCGCCGGGCGGAAGCTGAATCTGCGCGACGCCTTCCTGCTGCCACGATTTTTCGTTTTTTAAGACGAGCGTCCATTCGAGATACGCAAGCGCCGCGTCGCCGTCAATCGAGCCGTCAATCTGCGAACTCGAAAGCGATAACCCTTGATTAATCGTGGTTAACTGGTCGGTTTGCTCGTTAAAGTTATTTCGTTCCCATTCCCTAACTCCGCGCGGCGGCGCGGCGGTTCGGTAATCCGCGCCGTTCAAGCGATAAAAGGTTTTACGAGCTTTCTCCGTCAACGAAGCGTCTTCCGTTACGTCGTCGTTAAAAAATCCGGCTTTCCGAGAGGCGTTAAACAGAAAATCGGTCGTAGCTACGCGGGAGCCGCTGTAACAAAGCCGCAAAAGATAATTTTCATCTCCGTAGCGCCGTATAAAATTCAAGCCGTCGGTTTGTTTTTCGGGCGAATCCGAGCTTGCCTTCTCGATTCCGATTTTCGTCAACGTGAATGTCATTTCAGCCAAACCGATCGCCAGAAATACGAGCAGAAATCCGGCTGCCAAACCTTTCCAGCGAAGCGCTAACGGCTTTTCGCTCCCCGACATTCGGCGCAAATCACGACGCATCAAAAGTGCCGCAATCAAAGAAAAAAGCGGAGCCAACGGCAGCAGTCCGAGAAGAGCTAAAACTATGCCGATAACCGCCACCGGCAGAAGCGGCGCAAACAAAATGGTGTAAAAAAGCGCAATAAAAATGGCGACCGCATTAGCGAAACCGAGCCAAACCGTGCGCTCGACACGATTCCGGCTAATCGCCCGCCACGTTTGAAAATTTGTCGCAGCGACAAAAAAGACAAAGAGCGTATGCCACCACGTCGGCATCGGGTCAAAAAACTGCTGCGCGCACATCCGGGTAATCAGCTCCAAACCAAATGCGGCGGCAGGCAGCAGCACACCGGCAAAAAAAAGAAAACCGCTATAAAACGGGCGTTTATCGTTGACTTGATTGGGTTTCGGGTCGGTGATGCTTTCCATTATTAACTCCTGAGCGGGTTGTTTAATAAATAGGATTTTACATTATAAAACACTTTTAGTAAGAAGTGCGTCCATTTCTGCACATCAGCAACTACTTCGCGGACTGATATTTTTCCAGTCTTATAGCCGCTCGAATGAGCAAGTTTTTTCTAAGTTCAGAAAGTGACGAAGTTTTTGATTCGCTGCAAACAAACACCCGCTTGTTTACCCAAGAATTCAACTCATTGCTCTCAAGACGATGTTCTCACGCACCCGCTCGGGAAATTGTTCGGAAAAACCGGTTAATGCTTCAAACCACACGATTAAACTTCTTAAAATTAGTGTTTTCACCCAACGACCGCCTGCGCGCCTGTGTCGCCGTCTTTCTTATATCGACTTCTTCCCAGACGCTTAACCAGTTCGTCTATTCGCCGAACGTCATAAAGGCATTCGTCCGAGAGCCGCCCGTAAAAAGAGGCGCGCGCCGCCAGCAGCGAGTCGATGTCGGCGGCAGTGGCGACGGCAAGAATATGTTTGGCTTCGACCCAGTCGTATTCTTTCGTATCCATTCGACTATTGCTCGTCCAGTTATTTATCACGTCAAGCAATTGTTTGCGCGACAACGAGCGCTCGCCTTTCTTCAGGGTGGAATCGGCGTTTTGGACTTGGTTTAGGATCGCTTCTTTTTCCGCCGGCGATTTTTTAATATAATCCGCCCAACCGATATTCGCTTTTCCGAACACGCCGCCGATCAAGCGGTCGCACGGTTCTTTTTCCTCCGGGGTTTTTGTGTTTCGGCAGTAGTTGTTTGCGGCTTCAAAAGACGCGGGCGTCAATAGATGGATCAGCGTAGCGAGAACTTCGGACTTTAGATCGGCGTCTTCGATGGCTAGCAGCGGAATAAGGAGCGGCACAGCGCGGTTATCGCCGAACTCAAAAAGAGCGTAAGCGAAATGCCACTGTTCTTTGGAATCTTTAGAGCGCAGTCCGGCAATCAGAAAGTCGTAATCCTGCGGATGCGCAAACGTGCCCAAACACCGAACGGCGGCGCGGCGCGTTTCATCTTTCCGGCTCGTCGCTGCTATTTGCCGGATTTTCGGAAGCGCGGGCAAATACTGCGACTGGCAAAGCAACATCAACGCCGATTGAGTTTCAACCGCGTCGGTCGAAGTTTGAAGCACTTCGTTCAGCACGGGCAGACCTTTGACGCCGTAGGAACCCCAGACGAATTCGTGCGTCAGCGGAAAATTGACTTCCATCGAGTGAACCCAGAAATAAACTTTGCCGCGGTCGTCCTTCAAAAGCGCTTTGAGCATCGGCAACGCTTTGGCGTCGCGACTGTTGGCGGCGTCCATCGCAGCATAAAAAACGTAGTTGTATTGCGCGTCGAGCGCCGAAGAATTCCATATTTCGGCAATGCTTTCGGCTTCGCTTAACCTACCGATTTGCCACAGCAGCGCCGACGCGTTCAATTTGAAGAAATCGTCTTTTTCCCTGCCGGCGTCAACCGTCCGAATTTCCTGTTTGAGGCGAGCGATGCCGGTTTGACCGAAAGATTTTATAACTTCCCAAGCGGCGTCAATCTCTTTGGCTTTGCGCTCCTTTTCGGCGTCGTCGAAGCGGTCTTGATTGATACGACGCAGGGCGGCGATGGCGGCGCCGAGTTTCTTGTCAACGGATTTTTGAGGCAAATCGACAAGCGGCTTTTTAATCGCATTCTGCTGCTGCTGCTGCTGCTGCGCGCCCGCCGATTCGGAGAAACAATCGAAACTCAACGCCGCCAGTATCGCTAAACCGGCGAACGCCGCCGTGAAAATTCTTTTACTCAAAATTCATCTCCTCCTTCCGTGCTTGGCTGGTGCAAGCGGCGATTTTCTTGGAATTTACGCAACGCAAATGTTCCGACGCTCGTTTCTATTTTTTATCGGCGGCGAAAATTCAAGAATTCCTACAAAACAACCCGGTCAATCGCTTTGATGATTTCGTTGTAGCCGCGTGATTGTCCGGTTATCTGGTCGAAGATGCGCTCGCTCCAGCCGCCGATTTGCAGGACGTTCAGGGAACGGTCGAAAACGGTTTTGCCCGACGTTTGATTGATGTTGACCGAGACGGTCAAACAATCGGGATTGACCGCGCGAAATTGTTTGAACAGAGTCTGAAAGTTTCCCAAACCGGTGCGCGAAGTAGCGTCCCAGCCGCCGATGCCGCCGTTGCCGATGACCATATCCGAGAAGATAATTAAATTATCGACCTTAGTTTTATTGACGACGCAGTCGTGCAGAAAAATATACAAACCGTTCTCGGTCGAGCCGCCGCAATCAGCGCCGCGAGCGTAGCTCGATTGGTTGAATTCGAGAACGCCAATCGAGCGGTCAATCGGAACGTTGATGAGTTTGTCGCCGAACAAGCCGATGTAAACATTATCTTGCGAATACGCTGCCATCGAGCCGAACAGATTGCCGATCATCGCCGTTCGAGTTTTAGAAAACGCCGAGATAAAGCTCGCGCCGCCCGCATCGCCTCTGACCGAACCGGAATGGTCAATCAGAACCGCCGTGTTGCCGTTCAATTGCGGTATGTTTTCGACGCTGTAATTTATCGCCGTCTCTAAAGCGTCGAGAATTTGCTTTTTCGCCGCGTTCAATTGTTCGCCGTTTAATTTTTCGGCAGCGTCTTTTTCAAATATGACTTCGGTTTTTAAAGGCGCGACTTCGCATTTTTCGACTTCGGCGTAAGCCGTCGCAAAGCGAAACGGAAGCAGCCGCGATTTCGAGATTTTGTCTTTTATAGTCAACTGCCGCGCTGCTTCTTCGGCTTTATCGGGCGCGTATTGCAGGATATTTTTTAAGTTCCGCAGCAGCGCGAAAATCGGCATTCCGCGAACGTCTTCGAGCTGCGCGCGGAAAACTTCGCCTTTTAATTCTTCTTTTTGTTCGGCGCTTTTGTTTTCGTCCGCGCCTACTTTTGAAAGCTCTTTGTTTAAAACTTTCGATTCGTAAAGGTCTGCCAGCGAATCACCGTTGAAAAGTCGTTTCCACGCTTCTGCGGTTTCGTCGCTCGGTTTAACGCGGCAGACGTTTGCCAAATCTTTGAGTGTGATTTTGCGGCGCTTCATTTTGTATTTATCAATCGAATAAGCGTCGAGCGATTCGAGATACGCCTTAAAGCCTTCGCGCATCGCGTTCGGCATTTTTCCCTTGTGTTCCGTCGATTGATAAAAAGCGAAAATCTCGGACGCATCGTCGGGACGCACACAGATGTTTCGGTAAAAACGGCGCGCGTATTCTTTGCCGCTCACCCTCTTCGGCAGATAACCGGCGAGCAGATGCGAAACCGAACGCATGTTGCCTTCGCGCCGGGCGTAAAGCGCGAGTTTGGCGACGAATTCCGCGTCGGTTTTGTTAGCCGCCGCTAAAATGCGGGCAACGACGTCCGCTTCCTTTTCGTAATATTTATCGTGCAGAAAAGTCGTCAGAACCGTTTCGATTAACTCTTCTTTCGGCGGCAGAACGTATGCGACTTCGCCCATTTCGTTGACTGCCGTAGGCAGACGTTTCTCTTTTTTTCCGAACTTTGCCATATAAAACTCCGATTTAAAACAAAAAAATACCGTCGGTAAAAGCGTTTGAGGTTGCCTTTCGGCGTTTCGACAGGGATCGAACCTGTAAGCAAACGACTCTTTCGAGCCGATTGTTTTACCAATATGCGAAGTATCTCAAACTAACAACACGACAGTATTTTGTTTTTTATATAAATTACGGGTAAAAACGTTCGAGTTTTTTTCAGCGCTCTACCAACTGAGCTACCGCCGTCCGAAGACGACGAGCCGGACTCGAACCGGCGACCACTGCGTTACAAACGAAGTATCTCAAACTACAACACCGTAAATGCTGTTATGATTTCAAACAAAAAAAACGGAAGGTAAAAACGCGCGAGTTTTTTTGCGTTTTACAGACGAAGTATCTCACGCAGACAACACTTCCGAACTGTTTATTATTAAATCGTATGTCCGTTCTGTCAATAAAATTTCGTTTGTTTGGAGTTGTTTTGCAGCGATGATGCCTTAAAAGGCTATATATTTTTATGCGAATCAGTAGTTGAAAACGAGCAAATAGAAAGCGACTGCGAGTTTTCCCCAACAATGTAGCATCAAGCCATCGGTGGAACGAACTTTACTGGCTTTTTGAATATGAGTTTTCTCATTTAT
>JAABUN010008689.1_pt1 | contig 10270 bp, 9 predicted proteins | sample 5559311 | NCBI WGS metagenome assembly JAABUN01 (sample SAMN10711877, study PRJNA513370) | rock metagenome | isolation source: Antarctica rocks | place: Antarctica: Victoria Land, Siegfried Peak sud
AACCCGCCTCAGTGACACCGACTGGGCCTAACTCTCTCGATCCTGTGACCCAATGAGCGAGCCGCGAGGCAGAGGAGCATAACGATGAAGTGGACGACCCGCCTGAGCGACACCGACTGGGCCTAGACGCCGAACTTTGTGACCCGACAGATACGCCGGAAGGCGAAGGAGCATAACGATGAAGTGGACAACCCGCCTGAGCGACACCGACTGGGCGTAAGCCTCGAACGATACGAACCGACGGCTAACGCGCCGCCAAGCGAAAAGGAGCATAACGATGAAGTGGACAACCCGCCTGAGCGACACCGACTGGGCCTAGATACCCTGACTACTCACCGATACCTCGACTACTTACCGCGACACGTACGCCGCAAGGCGAAGGAGCATAACGATGAAGTGGACAACCCGCCTCAGTGACACCGACTGGGCCTAACTCTCTCGATCCTGTGACCCAATGAGCGAGCCGCGAGGCAGAGGAGCATAACGATGAAGTGGACGACCCGCCTGAGCGACACCGACTGGGCCTAGATACCGCAATACAGCGCATTGACTAAAGCCCTTCGAGGGCTTTATTTTTTTCTCCGCCGCAGCCCCGGCACCACGGATGTGCATGTGCGTCATCACGTTCCGGCTGATCCGCCGTTAGGCGAGGTAAGAGGGGAAAGGCACTAATTCCGTGGGATCGTAGGGGAGCCGAGATGACCGCATCGCCGCAGAGCATTCCACCCGCAGTACCCTCCCGCGTTCCTCCCCGTTCGTTGTGGCATAACGGGGCGTTCCTGACGCTCTGGGGTGGGCAAAGTGCCAGCGTCTTCGGCACGCAGATCACCGCATTCGCGCTGCCGTGGCTCGTGCTCGATCTCACGCACGAGGCGGTCGCCGTGGGCGCATTCAACGCGGTCAGTTTCCTGCCCGCCCTCGTTTTCGCGCTGCCCGCCGGGGTAATCGCCGACCGCTGGAACCGCCGCACGATCATGCTCGTCTGCGACGCCGCACGCGGCCTCGCCATCCTCACCGTCCCCCTCGCGGCTTTCACCGGCACGCTCACGCTGGTGCATCTGTTCGTCGTGGGGGCAACGATGCGGCTGTTCACGGTCTTCTTCGATGTGGGCTACGTCGCCTCCGTGCCGAACCTCGTGGAGAGGCCGCAACTGCCGGACGCCAACGGCAAGATCGAGATGACGCGCAGCGTCGCGGAGTTCAGCGGGCAGCCCCTCGCCGGCCTGCTCATCGTGGCCCTGACCGCCGCAGGTACGCTGCTGCTCGACACCGCCTCCTATGTCATCTCCGTGGTCTCGCTCCTCTTTGTCCGCACGCCATTTTCGGCCCCCGCCGCGAAGCGCGAGGAGGGAACCTTCTGGGAACGGATGACCGAGGGGTTGCGCTACGTCTTCGCGCAGCCGCTCCTGCGTGCCTTGGCCCTCGCCCCCGCCATCGGCAACCTCGCCGCAAGTGCTTTCGGGGCGGTGATCGTGTTCCGGGGGCGCGACGAACTCGGTCTGACGAGTTTCCAGACGGGCCTGCTCGTGGGGAGCGCGGCCATCGGTCAGGCGATTGCCGCAGCGTTCGTGGGGCGTGCGGTGAAGCGTGTCCCGGCGGGACGGCTCATCCTGTTCGCCGCAGCCGCACAGCCGCCCCTCTACCTCGCCTTCGCATTCACGGGCAACCTCGCCGCGATGATCGCCCTGTATGCGACCCTCGGTGTCTGTGTGGTGTTGCTGAATGTGCCGATGATCTCGTTGCGGCAGGCGATCATCCCCGACCACCTGCGCGGGCGAGCACTGGCAGCGATCCGCCTGTTCGTTCTCTCGATGTACCCCGTGGGGGCGATCACGGGCGGTGCGCTCGCGTCCGCCTTCGGGGCGTGGACAACGTTCGTGTTCGTCGCCCTCGTGATCGCCGGGGCGGTGCTGTTCGTCGCTCGTAGTGCCATCCCCGCCGCCACCCTTCCCACGTAAGGGACGACTTCCCGCGTTTCGGCTCCCGTTGCCACATCGGGGCAAGAGGCAAGAAGCAAGAAGCGGCGGAATCGCGGAGCGGGCGGCGAATGGTTGCGCTCAATCACATTTGTGGGTTGCCCACTTTATAGGTTAGCATAACGAATGCGCAATCATCGCCGTTATACCAACGGGAAGATTTGATTCGGTACCGATTCGGCCATAGAAAGGCCAGTGGATGTTGCAGCGGCCCGACAAAACGAATAGTGCGGTGGCACTAGTAGTGGTGCTTGCTATCGGTACATCCGTTGTTGCACTTGTGCAAACGCTGCAACTACCGTTCCGGGTTTTCACGAGCAAGGATGTTTTCGTTCTCTTTGCCATGTTCGTGCTCGTGGTCGGTCTCGACCTTGTGCAAGTCACTATCCCTCGCGTAAAATTTAAAACGTCGTTCAGTGTCGCGGGAACGGTATACATCACGGCAACCATCGGCTACAACGCGGCGGTCGGGGTTCTTCTCGCCTTTGCCGGCACGCTCATCGCCGAAGCCGTTGCCCGACGTGAAGCGCGGAAGTTTATCTTTAATGTGGCGCAGCATATGTGTATGGCGGGTGCCGCCGGTCTCACGTATTACTTCATCGTCGGCGACGGCCTGAATCAGCCCCTCGCAACCGCCCCCACCGCCATCGCGGCGGTAATCGCCGCCCTCGTGTACATGCTAGTCAATAACGTCCTGTTTTCGCTCGTCGTGGGTGTAAATATCGGCAAGTCGCCGGTGGAGGTGTTCCTTGCGAGTGCGCCGGGGCAACTGCTCCAGAACATTACCCTCCCAAGCATCGGCCTGCTGCTCACCACGATCCGCGACCTCAGCCCGCTCTCGCTGCTGATCGCGCTCTTGCCGCTGTTGGGGCCGTATATCGCCATCCGTGGCTACCGCGATACGCAGGTGCAGATGCGGCAATCCATCGAGCTGCTGGCGGACGCGATGGATCGCCGCGACCCCACCACCGCCCGACATTCGGAGCGTGTCGCCGCATATGTCCAGCAGATCATTGACGAACTTGGCACGGTCAAATTCGCGGACGCGGACGCCATCGTCACCGCCGCCCGCGTCCACGACGTGGGCAAGGTGGGCATCCCGGACGCGATCCTGCTCAAGGCCGGCCCGCTCACGCCCGAAGAGTTCGCCGTCGTGCAGGCGCACCCCTTCGAGGGTTTCCGCATCCTCGAAAAGTTGCCGATGTACCGGGAAGGGTTGGGGGCTGTGCGCCACCACCACGAGAAGTGGGACGGATCGGGGTATCCCGACGGCGTGGGGGGCGAGGCAATTCCCCTCGGCGCACGCATCATCGCCGTGGCGGACGCCTACGACGTGATGACCACGGAGCGGCCCTACGCCCGCGCCCGTACCCCGCGCCATGCGTGCGAGGAACTCGAACGCTGCAAGGGCAGCCACTTCGACCCGGTCATTGTCAATGCCTTCGTCGCCGTGCAGCAACGACAGCCACTCTCGGACGATGCCAAGCTCGTCACTCTACCGCTCCCTTCGTGAAGTCGGGTCGGCGGTGCGCCCTCCCCGGCGGATGCGGTGCCTGCGGCGGGGGAGCGGGCGCACCGCCGCACGCCCCTACAGGATACGTCTACCCTTCTCACGGATTCCGGCTTGTGCGTTCTCCCGCCGACGACCGTTGCGGGAGAAATGCACCATAAGCCCTGCGCTCTCTCGCATCCTGCCGCGTCCGCAGGGACACCGCGCAACGCTCGTTTCGGGGCAATAATTCCTTTTCGGTGTAGAAATACTGAAATTACACGAGCATTCCGCGTCACAAAATGGCGACTTGTTACGTATAGAGGAATGAACGACGGAATGATTCTCCGTTACTGTTTGTTTGCTAATAGTACCGCCCGCGACTTTTACACTCAAGGAAAGGAACAACCACCGATGGCCGCCGCATATACCGTTCCTCTGGCCGCACCTCTGACCGCACCCCGTTCGCCGCGCCGCGTTTGGTTCGCGGCGACAGCGGGCGTTATCGCGGCCTTCGCGGTCGGGTTCGCGGCGTGCGTCATCGCGTACGTGTCCGGGCGCAACGAACTGCTGTTCGTGTTCGCGGGCGTCGGCGTCTGCCCTGCCCTGCCGTGGTGGTACCGGAGCCGCATCCGCCCCCGGCGCACCGTTGCCGCCCTCGCCGCCACCCTCGCCCGCGAGGATCGCGCCATCGGCGACCACTGCGAGCGCGTGGCGGCATACTCCCGCCGCATCGCCCGCGCCCTCGGCACTGTGAGCCGCGCTGACGAGGAAGCCATCGTGCTCGCCGCTCGCATCCACGACCTCGGCAAGCTCGCCGTGCCGCCCCCCGTGCTGCACAAGGCGGCTCCCCTGAACGACGCGGAGCGCGACCAGATGCGGGCGCACCCCGTGATGGGCGAGACGATGCTACGCGACATCGGCGGCATGGAGCGGGCAACCGACGTGGTGCGCTGGCATCACGAGCGTTTCGCGGGCGGCGGCTACCCCGACAACCTGCGCGGCGAGCAGATTCCCCTCGCGGCCCGCATCGTCGCCGTGGCGGATGCGTGGGACGCGATGCTCTCCTGTCGCCCCTACCAGAACCCCCGCTCGGTGCGCGAAGCGCGGGCGGAGCTGCTTCGTTGTCGGGGGACGCACTTCGATCCCGCCATCGTGGATGCCTTCGTGCGCAGCCTCGACGAGGCCACCGCCGATGCCTATGCAGACACCGATCCCGTGTATATCGCCCCGTACCTCATCCCCGCATAGCACGATAGAACGCAGGGGCGGTTCACACACCGTCCCTTTGCCATACCCCGGCACCCGTTCACTGTCGTATCCTCCGAGCAGGACGGTTCACGAACCGACTGCCCGGGGGATGCGTCGCGGTGTTTTCGTGTCTTTGCGCCCCATTCTGCCTGCGATCTTCAATCGAGACCCTTGCGGCTCGCGTTCTGTCCGCCGTACACTATCGCCACGGACAGACGGCGAGACGCGAGGGGGCGAGGCATGGCAACGCGGATGACGGGCGGGGCGGCGGTGGTCGCGGCCCTGCGGGCGAACGGGGTGGACACGATCTTCGGCATTCCCGGCGTACACACGCTGGCGATCTACCGCGCCCTTGCCGAGGGCGGCATTCGCCACGTTCTCGCCCGCCACGAGCAGGGCGCGGGCTTCATGGCGGACGGCTACGCCCGTGCCACGGGCAAACCGGGCGTGGCACTCGTCATCACCGGGCCAGGGTTGACGAATGTCAGCACCCCCATCGGGCAGGCATACACCGACTCCTCGCCCGTGCTCGTGCTTTCCGCCGAGAACCCGCGTGCCGACGCCGGGAAGATGCGCGGACACCTGCACGATCTCAAGGATCAACAGGGGCTGATGCGCCACGTCACGAAGTGGAACGCGCAGGCGAACGAGGCCGCCGACGTGCCGGAACTCGTGAACGAGGCGTTCCGGCAGATGCGCACCGGGCGACCGCGCCCCGTTCATGTGCAAATCCCCGTGGATGTGTTGGCGGCGGAAGACGAGATTACCGCCGTCGCGGCAGCGGAAAGCGTGCGCCCGCGCCCGGACGCCGCCGATGTGCGGGCGGCGGCGCGGCTCCTCGCGGGGGCGGGGCGCGTGGTGATCTATGCGGGCGGCGGGGCGGCAGCGAGCGGGGCGCACCGGGAGATCGCCGCACTCGCGGCCCTGCTCGGTGCGCCCGTGGTCACGAACTCCCCCGGCAAGGGGGCGGTGTCCGCCGATGACCCGTGGCACCTCGGCGTCGCCTTCTACGGGGCGGCGGGGCCGGTGCGCCGCGCCCTCGCGGGGAGTGCCGTCGGCGTGGTGATCGGCAGCAAACTGGGGGCGCAGAGTACCCGCGACTGGACGCTGCAACTGCCCGCACGGCTCATCCACATAGACATTGACCCCGCCGAACTGGGGCGCAACTACCCCGCCGAGGCGACGGTATGCGGCGATGCTCGCCTCGCCGTGGAGATGCTTATCGAGGCGGTGCGCGAATCGGGTGGCCCCGCCGAGCGGTGGACGGCGGATGAGGTCGCCGCGATGCGGGCCGAGAGCGTCCGCGAGACGGGGACACCGCAGCAGCCGTACATTGACGCCCTGCGCGACGCCCTCCCCCGCGACGGTATCGTCACGCACGACATGACGATGATGAGCTACGCTTGCCACACCCGCTTTCCCGTGTACGCGCCGCGCACGTACTTCTCGCCGCACGGCTACGGCACCCTCGGCTTCAGCCTGCCCGCCGCCATCGGGGCGAAGATCGGGGTGCCGGGGCGCGACGTGATCGCGGTCGTGGGCGACGGCGGCTACCAATTCACGATGGAGGAACTCGCGGTGGCGGTGAGCGAGCGCGTCACGCTCCCCGTGGTGATCTTCAACGACAGCACCTACACCGCCGTGAAGGACGGGATGCAGGACTGGGAGCGGCCCGTGGGCGTGGACCTCGTGAACCCGGACTACGTGCTGCTCGCGGCGGCGTACGGTATCCCCGGCGTGCGCATCACCGATCCCGCCGACCTCGCCCCCGCCATCCGGGCCGCGCAATCCCGCCCCGGCCCCACCCTCATTGACGTACCCATCGCCCCGCCGCAATCCGTCTAGCGGCGCGGAAACCGGAACGCAAATCGAACCACCAAGACACGGAGAACACCAGGAAACACCAAAAAGAGAATACTCGTGTATTCTTGGTGTCTGGTCTTGGTGCTCTCCGTGTTTTGGTGGTTCGATTCGTCTCCTCTCATCAGGGGGCGGTATGAACACGACGCACGCGGGGCTTGACCCCGCCGTGATCCTCGCGCACCTCGGCGTGGCGGGGGTGGCGGACATCGCGGCGATCACCGAGGGGGGGACACGGCGTTGTGGCGCGTGACGCACGCCGGGGGCGTCTCCGCGCTGCGCGTGATGGAGGCGGAGCAAGGCGCGGCAGCGACCCGCGAAGCGGCAGCGATGGGCGCGGCGGCGGTGGGCGGCATTCCCGTGTCGCGCATCGAGACGCAGGGGACATGGCCCGACGCGAACGGCGCGGCGCGGCCCGTGTTTCTTCTGGAATGGCTGTTCGGGTCCACGGTGATGGCGGCACTCTTGGGGCGACCGTGGCGGGCGGAGGCTCTTGGGCGGCGATTCGGGCGGATGCAGGCTCGCATCCATGCCCTGCCCGCCCCGCCCGAACTGCGCACCGAGCCGGATCGCTGGTTGTCGCTCATCGAGGCGGAGGAACCAGCCCTTGTCGCGCATCTCCGCGCCTTCGCGCCGCGCACCGACGCCCTCCTGCACCTCGACTATCACCCGCTCAACGTGCTGCTCGAAAGCGGGCGCGACTTCGACCCCGCCCGCCCCATCCCGACATCCGGCCCCGTCGTCGGCGTGATTGACTGGACGAACGCCCGTGCGGGCGATCCCCGCGCCGACTACGCGAACACCGCCGCCCTGATCGCCGTAATGCGCGGCTGGACAGGGTTGCCCCCGCGCCTCGAAACGGCGGCACGACACCGACTGCTGCGCGGCTGGCAGCGGGGCTACCGCGACGTGGCGGGGCCGCTCCGTGATCTCGCGCCCTTCCACGCATGGGCGGGCGCGAACATTCACCGCGACGTGGCGCACCGTCTCGGTCAGCCCGATTCGTACGTCACCCCGGCCTTTCTCGACCGCCTGCGCCGCCACACCGTGCACTGGAAGCGGCGGGCGGGGGTGGCGTAGCGGCGAGCAGCGAGCGGCAAGCGGGAAAAGCATCGCACGCGAGACGCACGGTACAATGAATGCGTCACCGCTCGCCGCTCGCCGCTCGCCGCTAGGAGTCCCGATGCTTCCCCTGCACCCCGCTGTCGTGCATTTTCCCGTGGCCCTGCTGATCGTCAGCGTGCTGCTCGACGCGGCGGGCGTGCTGCGGCGACGGGCGGAGTGGACGCGGGCGGGCTTCCTCACGCTCGCGCTTGGGAGCGCGGGCGCGGGTCTCGCCGCCCTCACCGGCCCCGCCGAGGACGCCCGCGACGCCGCCGCGCAATCCGTCCTGCTGACGCACCAACTGCTCGCCCTCGGCACAACCCTCGTCTGCCTCGCGCTCGTGGGGCTGCGCATCGGCAACCCCGGTGGGTTGCGCGGCCCCGGCGTGTGGGGCTACCTCGCCCTCGGCGCGGTGCTCGTCGCGCTCGTGGTCGCCACGGGCTACGCGGGCGGGCAACTGACCTACACGCACGGCGTCGGCGTGGCGCGGGTGCAGGACGTGACGGGCGCGGCGGTGGTGCCGGAGCGCGGCGGGGCAGTGGGCGAGATGTGGTCGAAGGTCGCGGGGCTGGGGTTGCTGCTCGTGGTCGTCGGGTACGGCATATCCCTCCTCCGCGGCCCGCGATACCGGGGGGACGATACGCCTGCTCTCGCGTTGCGCTGGACGCTGACCGCCGGACAGGTCGCCACGAGGGACGGTAGTGCAGAGGAGGCGGTGCAGTGACGCGGGCAGACGAGCGGCGGGCAATCGTGATCGGGGCGGGAATCGGTGGGCTGTCGGCGGCGGTCGCATTGCGGCGGGCGGGGTGGGCAGTCGCGGTATACGAGCGAGCGCGGGTGATCCGACCCGAAGGGGCGGCATTATGGCTCTGGCCGAATGCCGTTGCCGCTGTGGAACGGCTCGGCGTCGGGGCAGCGGTGGCTGCGTTCGCCGCGCCGCAAGCGGTGAGCGGCATCCGCGACGGGCGCGGGCGAGTGCTCGTGTCGGTGCCGCTCCCGGTGCTGGAACGCCGCCTCGGTTACGCCGCCCTCGCTATCCGCCGCGCCGCGATGCACCGGGTGCTGCACGCCGCCTTGCCCCCCGGTACCGTGCGCCTCAACGCGACGTGTGCCGATGTGACGCACGACGCGAACGCGGCCACAGCCCATTTCGCGGACGGCACGCACGCACACGGTGACGTGGTGATCGTCGCGGATGGCATGTTCTCGGCCTTGCGCGGGCGGTTGCTCGGTGCCGCGCCACCGCACTACACGGGCTACACGACGTGGCACGGTATGACGACCTACCCGCACGCGCACTTGCCCACGGGCGAATCGTGGGGGCGTGGGGAGCGGTTCGGTGTGGCGGCGTTGGACGACGGCAATGTCCACTGGATCGGCGTGTTCAACTGCGCAACGAAGGGAATGATGCCCGTCGAAGGGCCGAAAGCGATGCTCGCGGCGCGGTTCGCGGCGTGGCCTGCCCCTATTCCGGCCCTGATCGCCGCCACGGATGAGGCCGCCATTCTGCGGAGCGACGTGTACGACGCCTCGCCCTTGCCGCGTTGGGGAGCGGGTCGCGTTACCTTTCTTGGCGACGCCGCGCATCCGATGACGCCGAACCTCGGTCAGGGGGCGTGCATGGCGATAGAAGACGCGGTGGTACTGGCGCAGTGCCTCGCGCATCGGCGCGATGTGATCGCGGGGCTACGGCGGTACGAGCGGGTGCGGATGCGGCGCACGGCGGCGGTGAACTGGAAACTGCGCACGTACGGGCAGGTGGCACAGTGGACGCACCCCCTCGCGCGCGCCGTGCGGGATGGAATCTTGCGCTCCATCCCGATGGCGGTGCATCACGAGGGGTTGTCGCGCATGATCGGCCCCGCCGTGTAGCGGGCGGCACAGCGGTTACTCGCGGTACGTATCCGCGATCACGCTGGCGGGGACGCGAACGGTGTGCAGGAAACCGCTCAGTCGCTCAATCGTGGTGGGCGGGCGGATGAGCAAATCCACGGCGAGCCAGAGGGCTTTCATGTGCCAGAAACTGGCGACTGCCAGCCCCACCGCGAAGCCGACCGCGAGCACGAGCATCAGCGGCAAGGGCCACGTCACGAGCCACGCCACGGGCGCGATGGCGAGCGTGGAGACGGTGCCGGTGAGCGTGTAGTTCAGCATCACGGCGTTGCTCCAATAGCCGTCCTCGCGCTCGAAGCGGAAGCCGCAGTGCGGGCAGTGCGTGTGCGCCGTCATGCCTTGGAAGATGTCGCCCTCGCCGCACACCGGGCAGTGCAGGTGCATCGCCCGCCAGAGCGTCCGGCGCACCGCACGCGGCTCGTGTTCGTCCATCTGTGGCCCCTTCCAGCAGAATGTGGTGGTCGTGCGGGGAAGTGTACCACGGGGATAGCCGTTGGCCGTTGGCCGTTGGCGAGATGCGGAGGCAATCGCAAGAACGCCCGGTGCAGCGATAAGAGAGACGCCCCGCGTGGCTATGCACGTATGTGTCGGCGTCCTCAGAGCGGCGCTCAGAGACATTGGCGGCATCGGTGGCGTTATGTGGCGCGGGCTTCAGCCCGTGATTCCTGCCGGTGCAACAGAATCACGGGTTGAAGCC
>JAABUN010008690.1_pt1 | contig 10265 bp, 9 predicted proteins | sample 5559311 | NCBI WGS metagenome assembly JAABUN01 (sample SAMN10711877, study PRJNA513370) | rock metagenome | isolation source: Antarctica rocks | place: Antarctica: Victoria Land, Siegfried Peak sud
CGCTTCGACGGCCTGCGGCTCGCCATCCGCTGATCTGTTCTCGGTCCAGCGCTCGGGACTCGGCGAGGGCGCGCGACTCGCTCTGGTGGTATCCGACGACGGCACGGTGCGCTGCAACGACTCGGCGTCTGTCCCGCTCGACGCGAAGCGCCTGCTCGCCGCCCGCGAGCTCTCCCGCCAGCTCGCCAGGCAGGCCGCCCTCGGGCTCGAGTTGCCAGCGGGCCGAGCCCGCGACACCACGTTCCGCTATCGCGCCCGGCTCGCCGAAGGGCACGTCGCCTTTGCCGACTCGTCCCGCGGGCTTCCCCGGAGCTTCGCCGATCTCGCGGGCTTCACTCGCGCCGTCTCGCGGCAGGTCTGCAAGCTGCGCCGCTAGGGGTGCGCTCAGGTGGGGAAGCGGACCTTGCCATTGGACCGCGCCCGTGCCTGCGCGCGCTCGACGAAGTCCAGGCGCTTGATCGCCGCGCGGAACAGCCGCGTGACCAGCTTCAAGCGCGCGGTCTCCGATCTCAGGTCCAGAAGGCCCTGCTTGGCGTCGAGCCCGAACTCGACCGTGGCGGCCATCTCGTAGGCGCTCATCGAGTCGAGCTCTTCACGGTCGGGGGTCTTGTCCGTGGCCTGCTCGACCAACTCGGCGTAGACCTCGCGAGCCTCACCGAGCGCTTCCTCGTCGATGGCCTCCTCCTCATCGTCGAGGAACTCGACGATCCCCGCTGGGTACGGGAGGTCGTCCTGGCGCGTCTGCACCCGGAACACGCGGGTTCCGCGTGCGATGAGGTTGACGCGACCGTCGTCGAGCGTCTCCAGGACTTCGGCGATCTCGCACGCGCAACCCACTTCTCGCAGACCGTCGTCGGCTACCCAGACGATCCCGAACTCCGACTCGTCTTCGACGCATCGAGTGATCATGGCCTTGTAGCGCTCCTCGAAGATGTGAAGCGGCACGAGCTCTCCGGGCAGCGCCACCATGCCCAGCGGGAAGAGCGGGAAGTCGCGCTCCGGCATCATGCGAACGCAGTGTAGGAACGGCTCGAGACGCAGAAGCGGTCCGCTTGCCCGCGGCTCACGTATTGGATAGGCCATGAGTTCCCGCGCCCTCGTCTGGTTCCGCCGCGACCTCCGGGTCCACGACAATCCGGCGCTGACCGTCGCCCACCGATCCTTCGACGAGATCGTCCCCGTCTTCGTCATCGACCGCCGGTTGATCCTCGGCGCCTATCCCTCCGGCCCCCGCACCGCCTTCCTGCTCGAGTCGTTGGCCGAGCTGCGCCGGGCGCTTCGCGAGCGCGGCGGGGAGCTCGTCGTCCGTGACGGCCGGCCCGAGGAGGAGCTTCCCGCGCTCGCCGCGGAGCTCGCAGCGAGCACGATCTTCCTCGCCCGGGACGTGAGCCCCTTTGCGACGGGTCGTGACCGTCGCACCGCCGAAGCGTTCAAGTCGGCCGGGCTCGATCTGCGCTTCATGCCCGGCACCTTCGTGATCGATGACGTCGACGGCCCCCGCACGGGCGACGGCAGGCCGTACACCGTCTTTACGCCTTACGGCCGCAAGCACCGGGACGTAGGACGCCGGGAAGTGCTGGGAGCGCCGCGGGCGCTTCACGTCCCCGGCGGCCTGACGGCGGGCGACATCCCGTCGCTCGATGAGTTCGGCCTCGATCGCGAGCTCAGCGAACCGATCCAGTCAGGCGAGAAGGCGGGCCGGGCCCGTATGCACGAGTTCCTCACCAGCCAGCTCTCGACCTACGCCGAGAACCACGACCGCCTGGCCGGCGGCACCTCCGAGCTCTCCCCCTACATCCACTTCGGCTGCGTCTCGGTGCGCGAGCTCGAGGCCAGGGCCGGCGAGCAGCCGGGGCAGGGCCCTGAGGCCTTCGTCCGCCAGCTCGCGTGGCGCGATTTCTACGCCCACGTCCTCCTGCACCATCCGACCAATGCCCACAAGCCCTTCCAGCCGCGCATGGAGGCGCTCGAGACGCACGAGGACGAGGCCGCCTTCGACGCCTGGCGCGAGGGCCGCACGGGGATCCCGATCGTGGACGCCGCCATGCGTCAGCTCCGGGCCCGCGGTTGGATGCACAACCGCGCGCGGCTCGTGGTGGGCTCCTTCCTGACGAAGAACCTGCACCTGGACTATCGGCTCGGCGAGGCCCACTTCATGCGCTACCTGCTGTGCGGCGACAAGGCGCAGAACAACGGCAACTGGCAGTGGGTCGCCTCCGTCGGGGTCGATCCCGCCCCTGCGTTCCAGCGCATGTTCAACCCGGTTCGCCAGCAGGAGCGCTTTGACCCCCAGGGCGAGTACGTCCGCCGGTGGCTACCCGAGCTGGCCGGCGTGCCCGACGCGAAGCTGGCAGAGCCGTGGACGATGACCGAGATCGACCAGCAGATGGCCGGCTGCGTGATCGGCGAGGACTACCCCGTCCCGATCGTCGACCACAAGCGCGAGCGTGAAATCGCTCTCGAGCGCTATCGCGCGGTTCCGCGCCAGTAACCGTTGGGGCACACGGCGCTCATTCTCGGCGACCAGCTATCGCACTCCAATCCCGCGCTCGAAGGCGCGGACCGGGTGCTGATGATCGAGTCGCGGGTGGCGCTCGATCGTCTCCGCTACCACCGCCAGCGCCGCCACCTCGTCCTGAGCTCAATGCGCCACTTCGCCGCCGAGCTGCTCGATCGCGGGGAATTGGAGGTCGTCGAGCGCCGCGACGTCGGAAGCATGGCGGACGTCCTGGGTGACTTCGACGATGTGGTGTGCGCCGAGCCGAATTCGTTGCACGCCCGCAAACCGCTCGAGCACCGCGGCGTGTCCTTCGTGCCCTCCCGCCAGTTCCTCACCGCTCCGGAGGACTTCGCGGCCTGGGCCGACGGCCGACGCAAGCTCGTGATGGAGGACTTCTACCGGGAGCAGCGCCGCCGCTTCGGCCTGCTGCTCGACGAACGGGGCAAGCCCGAAGGCGGGCGCTGGAACCTCGACAAGGAGAACCGCACGCCGGCTCGCGACGGGCTCACCGCGCCGGTCCCGTGGCTTCCCGAGGAGGACGAGATCGACGCCGAGGTACGACGTGACCTTGACGCCATGGGCCTGGTCGAGGCGGGGCAAGACGGCCCGCGTCTGTGGCCCGCCACCGGCGCGGAGGCCAGGATCGCACTGGACGACTTCGTCGCCAACCGGCTCGCCGGCTTCGGGCCATGGCAGGACGCGATGGTGTCCGGCGAGCGCTGGCTCTATCACGCCCGCCTCTCCTCTTCGTTGAACCTCTGGCTGCTGGATCCGCTGGACGCCTGCATCGCGGTGCAAGACGCCTACCGCGCCGGAGGCGTTCCGCTGCAATCCGCCGAGGGCTTCATCCGCCAGATCATCGGCTGGCGCGAGTACATCTGGGGCATGTACTGGCTGCGGGGGGAGGACTGGCGCTCCGACAACGCCCTGGGAGCGCAGCGCCCGTTGCCCGAGGCCTTCTGGACCGGCGAGACCGACGCCGAGTGCCTTCGCTCCACCCTGCGGGACGTCTCCGAGACCGCGTACGCCCACCACATCCAGCGCCTGATGGTCCTCGGCAACCTGATGCTGCTGCTGGGCGTGCGACCGTGGGAGGCCGTCGAGTGGTTTCAGGCCTCCTTCATCGACGGCGCGGAGTGGGTCATGGCGCCCAACGCCGCCGGGATGGCCACGTTCGCCGACGGCGGCGCGATGATGACCAAGCCCTACGCGGGCGGCGGCAACTACATCGACAAGATGTCGACCTACTGCCGCGACTGCCGCTACGAGCCCCGCTCCTGCCCGGTCACCGCCCTCTACTGGGACTTCATGGCGCGCCACGCGGAGGACTTCTCCTCGAACCGCCGCATGCGACTGCCGCTGAACACGCTCGGACGGATGGACCCGGCCCGGCTCGCCGCCCTTCGTCAACAGGCGGATTCCTGGGCCGCCGCCCTCTGCCAGGTGTCATAGTCGGCGCCCGCTCGTGGCCGATCCCTATCTCCAGCGCGCTCAGCCCTACGGGGTACCGCCGCTCGGGCTGACCGGGGAGCGCACGCTCCCCGACGTCCCGGACGAGAACTACTGGTTCAGGCGCCACCTCGTTATCTACGAGTGGATCGCCGAGCGCACGGCGGGCCGCCGGATCGTCGATCTCGCCTGCGGAGAGGGATACGGCGCGGCCGTCCTCGCGCGCACCGCGACGCGGGTGACCGGCGTGGACGCCAATCCGGAGGCCTTCCATCACGCCGGCCTGAAGTACACGCGCGAACCCGTCCTGCGCTTCGAGCGCGACATGGTGGAGACCTGGCGGGGCGAGGTGGACTGCGTCGTCTTCCTGCAGACGATCGAGCACGTCCATGATCCTGACGCGGTCCTGGAACACATCCGAGAGCTGATCGGTCCGACCGGCGTGGCGTACGTCTCGACCCCCAACGTTCTCACCCTCGCCCCCGAGGGGGCGGAGAGGTCGGGCAATCCGTGGCACCTCAAGGAGTACCGCTCGGCGGAGTTCCGGGAGCTGTGCGAGCGCCGGTTCGGCTCGGTCGAGCTACTCGGATTGCGTCACGCGCGCAAGCTTCGCTGGCACCAGCTCGCGATCGAGCGAGCAGGCTGGGACCACGTCCACAAGGCGCTGCGGATCACCAGGCCGTTCTACGACCGGTTCACTCCGAGCATCTCCTCTCGAGACTTCAGGCTCTCGCCCGATCGGCTCGACGCAGCGCTCGACTTCCTCGCCGTGCTCCGCCCGTGAGCCGCCCGGGCTCGCTCGCGCTCGTCCTGCACACCCACATGCCCTACGTCGAGAGCTACGGGACGTGGCCGTTCGGCGAGGAATGGCTCTGGGAGGCGATCGCCACCTCTTATCTGCCACTGCTCGACGTGCTCGACGCCGCCCCGGGGCGAGTGACCCTCAGCGTCACCCCCGTCCTGGCCGACCAGCTGGAGGCTCCGGGTGCCCTCGCACGGTGCGAGGCCTTCCTCCGCGAGATCCGGCCCGAGTCGCACCGCCGCGACATCGCAAGCGCAACCGACCCGCGCATTGCCGCGGCGCTCGAGGCCTCCGCCGCGCAGTACGCCGCGGCGGCTGCGAACGTCGCCGGAGTCTTCGACCGGCTGATGACGCACGCGACCTGGACCTCGGCCGCCACGCATCCCATCCTTCCGCTGCTGGCCACGAGCAGCGGGGTGCGTCTCCAACTCGCCTCCGGGATCGCCGCCCATCGGGCCCGCCGGCCGCGCGACGATTGGTCGGGCGGGCTCTGGCTCCCCGAGTGCGCCCACGTGCCCTGGCTCGATCCCCTGCTCGAGGAAGCAGGTGTGAGGCTGACCTGCGTCGAGCTCACCGACGTGTTCGGCGAGGGAGCGCCGGAGCAGCTCATTCCGCTGCGCTCGGGCGCTGGGCCGCTGCTCGTGCCCATCGATCGGGAGATCATCGACCTTGTCTGGGGCCTGGACGGCTACCCCTCGAGCGGGGCATACCGCGACTCGTATCACATGACGGAACACCGCCACCGCCCCTGGGCGGTCGATGGCACGCCCTACGACGGGCGGCGCGCCTCGAGACGCGCCCGGACGGACGCCGCCGACTTCGTCACTCGCGTCAAACACCGGGTCATGGGCGGCGGTCTGTGCGTCTGTGCGCTCGACACCGAGCTTCTGGGCCACTGGTGGCACGAAGGGGTGATCTGGCTCGAGGCCGTGCTCGAGCGGGCGGATGCGGCCGGCCTGCCGATCGTGGTCCTCGAAACCGCAGTCGACGGCCTCGAGGCTCGCCCGGCCCCGCCGCTGCCCGTGAGCACCTGGGGCACTCCCCGCGACCTGTCCACGTGGAGCGGACGCGGAGCGCGAGGCCTGGCGTGGCGCCAGAGGCGCGCGGAGCTCGAGCTGTCGCGGGAGGCCAGGCCCAGCGTGCGCGCCCTGCGCGAGCTCCTCGCCGCCCAGGCGTCGGACTGGGCATTCCTGCTCACGCGCGAGCTGGCCGGGGAGTACCCCGTCGAGCGTGTGGACGGCCACCTGGCGGGCCTGGCCGCGGCGCTCGCCGGCCCACGCGAGCCCGGGGTGGAACACCTGGCGCCCCACCTCGTCGCGGCGGCCTTCACCGGAGCATGAATGCATCACTCGTCCCGGCGTTCTATCCTCCCGCTTCGAAATTGAACTGATTGCCGAATCCCCGCCGCCCAGGGCGGAGGGGATCGGGGGACCCAGTTGGACCGCGCAGTTGGCGGTCCAGGGGCGAATCGCCGCGCGTGAGCGGCGTAGCGCAGGTCTGCGCGAGCCCGTCAGCTAACCCCGTAGGCGCCGAGACCACAGGAGTTGCTCAAGTGCCCATAGCCGAACCGGCGGCCTTCGCGCCGTTGTTATCTGACTCGACCGCGGAGCTCTATGCCCGCCGTTCACTGCGCCGCTCCCTCAAGCGCCGCGTGCAAGCCAGCGGGGCACGGATCCGCCGTCGCCGCTCGCGCACGGCGGGTGTCGCCCTTGTGGGCGCGATGACGCTTGCAGGCGGCGTGGCCGCCGCGCAGGAGCAGGTCGGCGGAGCGAGCTCGCAGGCACGATCCGTCAGGACCGCTTCGACGACGCTTCGTCCTGGAAGCAGCGGTTCCGCCGTCACCGCGCTACAACGCAAGCTTCACGTCAAGGCCGACGGCGCCTACGGCCCGCGAACCCGGCGAGCCGTGCGGCGCCAGCAGCGCAAGCGGCACATGAAGGCGGACGGAATCGCACGGCCGTCCGTTCTGAGGGTTCTCGGCGTGGACATGCGCGCAGCGGCCTCCGATCCTCGGGTGCATCCGGTGCTTCAGCGGATCGCGAAGTGTGAGTCGGGCGGCAACCCGCGGGCAGTGTCGGGGAGCGGGCGCTACCGCGGCAAGTACCAGTTCTCCTTTTCGACGTGGCGGAACATGGGCGGGAAGGGGGACCCCGCGAAGGCTTCAGAGGCTCGGCAGGACAAGCTGGCTGCGAAGCTGTTCGCCTCCCATGGCAGGGCGCCCTGGCCGCACTGCGGGGCCCGGGCGTAGATCAGGGAGTCGGGCGCCGGAGGCGGATGGGACCGCGGACGTGCTCTGGGTCCACGACGATTCCGCGCTGGGTGATCTCGAGTTGGCCTCGCGCGACCATGTCGCGGGCGGCGTCGCGCACCGGCTGCATGAGCGGCCGGAAGCCGGCGTCGCCGCCGAGCGCCCGCGCGGCTTCGGACGGGCAGATGGTCTTGCCCGGCCCGCGTGCGTCGAGCAGACCGAAGATGACCTGCTCGATCGCCACCGGCCCCGGGTTCATCGCCAGCGCAGCCGCCGCGGGGTCTCGCGCATCCGCAGCACCCGCGCCGGGACCCCGGCGCAGACCGCGTTGGCGGGGATGTCGCCGGTCACCACGCTGGACGTGCCGATCACCGCGTTGTCGCCGACCGTGACCCCCCGCAGGAAGCAGGCGCCGTAGCCGATCCACACGTTGTGGCCGATGCGCACATCCCGCTTGTAGATCCCCTGCGCACGGACGGGACGCTCGACTTCGACCACGCCGTGGTCGAAGTCGATGAGCATCGCCCGGTCCGCCACGATGCACTCCCGCCCGATGGACACGTGCTGGAACGCGGAGATCGTGCACTCCTGGCCCACCACGGACTTGGCGCCGATGATCACCTCGCCCTCGTGCGCGCGGATCTTGGTCCCGTGCCCGATCCAGCACCAGCGCCCCAGCCGCACCCGGGCCTCCGGCCCGATCTCGAACTTCACGTCCGGTGCGATGAAGCACAGTCCGTCGGTCTCGAGGCGCCCCCGCCAGCGGAGCTTGAGCCACGCCCAGTGAAGGGTCAGCCGTCCGTAGTCGAGGTTGAGCATCCCGTGCCGGCGCGCGAAGCGCAGGAAGGCGAACGGCCCGCCGTGCAACGGCGGAGGGTCGCTCCGCACGAGCGGCGGCAGCGTGACTTCGACGGGATCGGACAGCGACCGGACCACTCGTCCTGCGATCCTAGTGCGGCCGATGGCCGCCGCCTCCAAACCACCCCTCGCGGAGCGGCTGCTGGCCGGGGACAAGCGCGCGCTGGCCCGCGGGATCTCGCTCGTGGAGGACGACGATCCGGCGGGGTGGGCGCTGGTCCGCGAGATCTATCCGCACACCGGGCGGGCTTCGGTGGTCGGGTTCACGGGCCCTCCCGGCGCCGGTAAGTCAACGCTGATCAGCGCGCTGGTCAAGCTCTACCGTGCTCAGGATCGCGAGGTGGCCGTCCTCTCCATCGACCCGTCCTCGCCCTTCCGCGGAGGAGCGCTGCTGGGCGACCGCATCCGGCTGACCGAGCACTTCCTCGACCCAGGCGTGTTCATCCGCTCCATGGCAACCCGAGGAGCTCTCGGAGGTCTTGCGGAGGCGGCGCTCCAGACCGCGCTGCTCATGGACGCGGCGGGTAAGGACGACGTCCTGCTCGAGACGGTCGGTGTCGGCCAGGCAGAGGTCGACGTCATCGATCACGCGGACTCCGTCGTGCTCGTCCTCATCCCAGGTTCCGGGGATTCGATCCAGGCCCTCAAGGCCGGCGTGATGGAGATCCCCGACGTCATCGTCGTCAACAAGTCAGATCATCCGCTCACGGATACGATGGTGCGCGAGATCCGCGGCGTCCTCTCGCTTTCCCCGCAGGAGCCCGGCGCCTGGCGGGTGCCGATCGTCAAGACGGAGGCGTCGCGCGGAGAGGGCGTCCAAGACCTCGCTGACCGGCTCGCCGCCCACCGTGCCCACGTCGAGGAGCACGGGTTGCTCCACGAGCGTCGCCGGCGCAACCTGATGAACGAGGTGCTGGGCCTGGCCACCTTCCGGCTGCGCCGCGCGCTCGAGGAGGGGCTGCGCGAGGACCCCGAGATCGCCGGCCTGCTCGACGAGGTCGTCGCCCGGCGACTGGACCCGGCCAGCGCCGCCAGCGCGATCCTGGCGCGCGGGGCAGTCGAGGCCGGCGACGCCGCACGGCCCGACCAGCGGGCCGAGGCGAACTCCTAGTCCCGTCCGGCCGCGCTGCTCAGACAGGTCCGGCGAGCCCCGGCGGAGCCCGCCAGGCCCGCCACTCCCGCAGCACGAGGAGCCCAAGAGCCACGAGCGCGCCGGCCGTGACGGCGTCCGCCCATGCCGAGTCGGTCCGGTAGAGCGGCAGAAACCGCTCGGCGGGCCCCCACGGCGCGGAGGAGTCCGGCGCGACCCAGCCGTCCTCGGCCCCGCTGCGCAGGGCGACCGACAGCCAGACGCCCGCCACCAGTGTGAGCGTCCCCAGAACGGCTCCGGTCCGGGGTGCGTGGCGGAGCCCCCAGGCGGCGAGCGCCGCCGCGCAGGGCAGTACGGCGATCAGGTGGCGTCCCGGGAACCAGGAGCCGAACACCGACGGCGTGCCGAGGGTCGCCACCAGGATCTGCGCGGCACAGACCCCGAGCAGCAGGCCGGCGGCCACTTCAACGTCGCGCCGTGCCGGGATGAGGCGGGCGAGCTTCTCTCGAAGGGATCGCCAGAGGAGCCAGGCGGCGAGAAAGCTGAGCGCCAGAACGGGCGCCCACCGCAGTAGCCCGTAGTCCCGATCAAGCCAGAGAGCGGCAAAGCGAGGCAGGGGCTCAAGATGTTCGTGCGGGGAACCTGCGGTTGTGTCGGGCGTGCCGGGCAGCGCGGCGGCGGAGGGCGTGAATCCGCCGAACAGCAGGTCGTTCACGGCGACGTAGACCGCGAGGGAGGCCACCACGATCTCGGCGACTGCGAACGTCGCAACCCGCCGATGGGTCCGGGCCGTCCAGCGCACGAGCATCACGGTGACGGGGAGTGAGACGACGGCGAACTCGGCGTCCAGCCACGGCAGCAGCGCAAGCGCCACCGCCGCCAGGTACGCGAAGCGCAGTTGCATCGAGTCGCGCAGCTCGAGCGCGCAGAGCGCCGCGAAGGCGATGAGGGCGCCTGCCACGAGCTCGGGAAACACCCCCGCCGAGTAGGCCAGCACGGGAGGCGACAGCGCGACGAGCACCACCCCGCCCGTTGCCCACGGTTCAGGCACCAGGCGCCGCGCGAGGATCGCCGCGAGGACGAACGCGAGCGCTGCGATCGCCGCCAGGAAGCCTTCAACGGCGATCGCTCCACCCGCGGCGAAGGCCGGCGCGATGAGCAGCGGCAAGCCGATGCCCTGGGGCTCGTGGAGCCGGCCGGCGGTCACTCGGCTGCCGGTCCGCAGCTCGTACGGATAGAAGGACGTGAACTGCCTGCCGGCGTATTGATTGGCAAGGTCCAGGTCGCCGTCGGTGACGAGCGATTTCGCGATCAGCAG
>JAABUN010008691.1_pt1 | contig 10264 bp, 8 predicted proteins | sample 5559311 | NCBI WGS metagenome assembly JAABUN01 (sample SAMN10711877, study PRJNA513370) | rock metagenome | isolation source: Antarctica rocks | place: Antarctica: Victoria Land, Siegfried Peak sud
TAGCGGAAGCGCTCGTTGGTCTCCTCGGCCGTGCCGAAGCCCGCGAACTGCCGCATGGTCCAGAGACGGCCGCGGTACATCGACGGGTAGACGCCGCGGGTGAACGGGAACTGCCCGGGGAGCCCGATGGCCTCCTGGTCCGGCAGGTCCCGCTCCGTGTAGAGCGGCCGGATCTCCTCCCCGCTCAGGGTGGAGAACTCCGCGTCGCGCTCGGGGGTGGCGGTGTAGGCCTCCTGCCAGCCCTCGAGGGGAGTCTGGCGCGTCGCGGCCATCGGGGCGGAGTCTAGGTGGGCGAGGCTCCGCTGGGGGAGCGAGCATCAGGCGAGCTCGTCGAGGCTCATGGCCGCGATCCCCTCGACGCGGCAGGCGCGCAGCAGCCGGCGATCGACCGTGAGCAGCGGCACCCCGAACGCCTCGGCGGCTGCGGCGTACGCAGCGTCGTACGAGCTCATCCGGTCGCGCAGCGCCCAGATGCGCCTCGCTCGCGGCGCCGTCGCGTCGAGCACGAGGTCGAGCTCGGCGAGCCACGCGACGGCCGCCAGTCCGTCCTCAGGCTGGAGGTCGGCGCGCAGCACCAGACGCCGGAGGGCGCTCATCGCCTCGATCAGCCCGTGCGCCGCCGAGATCAGGGTCAGCCCGGGCGATGCCGCGTAGCGCGAGAGCAGCGCCTCCGCCCCGCGACGGTGGCGACCGGCGACGACCAGCTCGACGAGGACGGAGGCGTCCGCCACGAACAGGTCGAGCTCAGGTGTCGCCGCCAGGACGATCCCCGCGGATCACGCCGGCGAGGTCGACGTCGACCCGACGGCGACCCTGCCGGATCTCGTCGACCAGCCGGGAACGCTCGACCTGGTCCAGACCCAGGCCGCGACGGAGCGCTTCGATCGCGCGCCGGTTCTTGGACACGCCGCGGGCCCTCGCGTCCGCGACGAGTAGGGCATCCACCTCCGGCGGGACGTTGCGCAGGTGCAGAGTGGCCATTATCGAGATGCTAGCGGAGTGGCTACTTTCTGCTAGCAGGCGTGACCGACCGCCTCGATCGCCGTGCGCACGATGTTGCTGAGGTGTCGCGCGGCCGGTCGGCGCGTGGGTTCGGGGCGATGGTCGGCGTCTGCGTCTGAACGCTCACCTCCCCGTCTCGACGCGCTCCTCGAGCGCGCCGCGGCGCACGAGGAGCGGAGGCGGCGGCGACCCGGGGTCGATGACCATGAGGGCGATGAACGCCCCACCGGTCCCAAGCTCGCACGCGGTATCCCGGTCGCCGGCGCGCACGTGCAGCTCCTCCACGCCTTCGACGACGCGTCCCGCGACGCGCATGACGGCGGGAACGCCGTCCCCGCTGCTGACCGCGACCGCGACGCAGTCGGCCAGCGGCTCGCCCGGTGCATAGGGCGCCGGAACGAAGCCCTCGTCGAACCACGGGTTGCCGTCGAGCGCGAGCTCGGCCCATTCCCCGCTTCCGGAATCGCGCTCGAAGAGCCCGGAGAGGACGCCGTGCTCCCCTCCGCGCAGACGCAGCCCGAACAGCACAGCACCGAGGTCGCCCACGCGGTGGCGCGCGACGGGCTCGGGATCACCGCCTGCGGCTGAGGTCCAGCGAGGGAGCTCGAGAACCTCGGCGGCGCGTGCGGTCAGGGAGCTAACGGGCGATGCAGTCTGCCTCGACAGCTCGCCTCATGCCGTCGGGCTACCCGTCCGGCGGGGGCCCGAACATCGCTCAGGAGGCGGCGACCCGATCACCGCGTCGCGCTGTCCGTTCAGTTCAGCCCAGTGGGATTGCCCGCAGGCGCGTCCGCGTCGCGCGGTATATGAACGGTGCCGGTTCCCCGAGAAGGCTCTCGATCCCTCGCCACTGCGACATGAGCACCTCGAGCTGGTTCCAGTCGCCGATCGCCTCCTTCCCGTCCAGCGCCACCATTCGGGCCGTCGCTGACCGGACCGCCTCGATCTCCGCTGGGTGATGCTGGATCCGGCTGTCCCGGGTGATGATCAGCCACCCGCGACTGGCGACCTCGGGGATCCAGTCGACGTCGTCTGTGGCGGTGTCAGTGATCGGACAAGCGGGCCGCTGGCGCTTGCGGATGAAGGCGCCAGGATCTCCCGGGTACGTCACGTCCGCTCTGAGTCGCGCGACGACCTTGGCCAGCCCGAGGACGTCGGCGTCGAAGTAGAAGCGAACCGCGGCGGGCTTGGGTGCGTGGGGAGCGTGCACGATGACGGGTTCGAAACGGTGGTCGTCGTTGACCATGCTCCGTTCTTATCAGTGCCCGCGGCCCCCTCGGACTGTCGCGAGCGATCGTGGCCCTGGGTCACAGACGAGCTTGTCGCGCCCGGCGTCGTCTCGACGAAGAGCCGTTCGGGTCGCCGCGGCTCTCAGGCTGCTCGGTTCGACGTCTCGTAGGCAAACGCCCAGCGGACGTCGTCGGGCGACAGCCCGAAGCTCTCCGCCGTCTCCTCGAAGCCCTCGCCCGCCTCGGTGTGCTCCCAGAGGGCCTCGGTGCTGATGCCCCGTATCGCCGGCCTGCCGAAACGCACTCGGGGATCCATGGCGACGGGGGACCGCCGATCGTCATGCGGTCGCCACCGGGCGGCCAGGTCGTCCTTCCACGTGACCCTCTGCACGAAGAGCTCCGAGGCGGCGGTGAGGACGAGCTGCCCGCGCACCTCGGCGACGAGGCAGTAGTCGGCATCCAGGCCCGCATCGTCCTGCGCTTCCCTCACGAGCTGCCGGTCGCCCACGAAGGGGCGATGATGAGCGAGGGGGTAAGGCACGCCCAGGCGGTCCCGAAGCTGCGCGATGAAGGCACGCAGCTCGGCCATGGGGACGTTGTGCTCCCGCCGGTACTCGCGCAGAAGGCCGGCCTCGATGAACTCCGCCCAAGTCACCGACCGCCTCCCCTCCGGCTCGGGGCGGATGACCGGCTGATACGTCCTGCCCCGTCGCTTACCGCCCTCGAGCCAGTAGTGAAGGGTCGATGGCGCGACCGCCAGAAGCCGGGCGGCCTCGGGCTCGGAGAACATCTCGCGGTCGAGGACGGACAGGCTCACGACGGCCAGTCTCGCAGGCTCACTCGACCGCGTAGGTCTTCAGGACCTCGTCGCCGTGGTGATTGATGACCTTGACGGCGATGGTCCCGGTGTCGGGGACGGGGAAGGGGCGGCTGCGGGTGCGGTAGAGGGACTGCCAGGCGTCATGGTCGATGTCGGCCTTGAGGGCCTGGCGGAGGCGCTTGTAGGGGTCGTTCGCGCCCGTGAAGTAGGCGTCGCGGACGAAGAAGGACTCGCCGTTGTAGTTCGTGTCGACGAACCAGCAGGCGATCTCGTCGGTCGTGTCGGAGCGGATCTCTCCGGTCGTCGGGTCGTAGACGTCGACGCCGTGGACCTCGACCTCGAGCATCCCGTCCTCGCCGCGCTCGATCTGGATGTCGGGCTCGCCGAACACCGTGAAGAGGTTGCCCGCGCCGGTCGCTTTCAGCAGCTCCTCGCCCATCGAGAGGTCCTGGTTCATGCGCACGAGCAGCACCGGCAGCTTCCCGAACTTCCGCTCCTCGGCGGCGACGGCCCAGCCGCCGTCCTGCTCGGGCTTGAACTCCCTGGCGGCCTCGCCCGAATGTGCGTCGAAGGCGAAGCCGCACACGAGCAGGAGGTCGAACCCGACGCCCTTGACCGCCTCCTTCGCGGCCTCGCGGACCTGGTCGGAGCCGACCGTGCCGTACTCCGGCCCGAGCGAGACCGCCACCCGGCGGGTCTCGCCGCTCTCGTCGGTGAACGTGCCGCGCGCGTGCAGCCACCGGCCGCCGGCGTAGGGCTCGAGCGTCTCGAGCTCCAGCCGTTGGTCGCGGACGCGATTCTGGACACCGGCCTTGCGGAGGTTGGAGAGGATCGTCTCCTCGAAGCCCTCGCCGGTGTCGGGCACCTGCTCGGCCTTGGGCAGGTCGTCCGCGGAGAGCATCCGGTGCGGAGAGAGGCTCTCGACGGTGAACGGCCCGCACACGCGGACGATGGAGCGGTCCTCGTAGGGCTGGTCGAAGAGCAGCTCCTGAGCGGAGTGACGGGTGACCGCCTCCTCGATCTCCGCGCGCGACATCCCCTCGCGGATGTCCGGGTTCTGCGCGATGTCCTTGAGCATCACGTGGGGCACGCGGCGGTAGACGAAGCCCTTGCGGACGTCGTCGGCGAACGGCCCGCTGCTCGCCGGCCGCCCGGCGACCTTCTCCTCCTGGCCCTGGCCGCCCTCGGAGTCCGCGAGCAGGTAGTAGGGGAGCTTGAGCGCCGCGAGCCGCGTGCGCGTGAGCGCCACGGCCACCCGCGAGGTGTCGACGGAGATCCACCGCCGGCCCCATTCCTCCGCGACGACGGCCGTCGTGCCACTCCCGCCCGTGGGATCGAGGACGAGGTCGCCGGGGTCGGTGGTCATGAGCAGGCAGCGCTGGATGACCTTGGTGTTGGTCTGGACGACGTAGACTTTGTCCATGCCGCTGCCCGACTGCGTGTCCTCCCAGAAGTTGGTGAGTGGGAAGGCGGGGAAGTCGTCGTGAAGCCGGACGTAGTTGAGGGACTTCCCGGACGGCTCTAGGCGACCGGCGAGACGGAGGCGTTCCATCCCGGCCTCGTTGGTCTTCCAGCGCGCTTGCATAGACGGGCGGTAGGTGGCTCCGTCGAGCTCGACTGGGAACCAGGACGCGGCGCCCTCGCCCTTGGTTCTGCCCTGCCCCTCGCTCGTCAGGGTCTGGAGGCGGTATGGGCTCGCGCCGGGCGGAAGGAGGGACGTGTCTGCGATCTCCTCTGCGGTCATCCGCCGCGTCGAGCCGTCCGGAAGTCGGACTCGGTTGTAGGCCCCGCCGCCCAGACCACCGACTTGCCGTTCCCGGTAGACCTGTCGGTACTTCGCTCGGCCTCGGTCCTTGGCGTACCAGACCACGTAGTCGGCAGTGCCGGGAAGGAAGTCTCCGGTCGCGCCGGCCGTCTTCTTCACGCTGATCAGGCTGATGAAGTTCTCCGCGCCGAACACCTCGTCGAGCAGCGACCGCACCAGGTGCACGTTCTCGTCGCCGATCTGCACGAACACGTGACCCGTCTCCGCGAGGAGGTCGCGGGCGACGGTCAGCCGGTCCCGCAGATAGGTGAGGTACGAGTGGATCCCGTCCTTCCACGTGTCGCGAAAGGCACGGATCTGCTCGGGCTGGCGGCTAAGGTCCGACAACTTCCCGTCCCGGACCTCTCGGTTCTGTGTCGAGACCTGCCAGTTCGACCCGAACCCGATCCCGTACGGCGGGTCGATGAAGATCGTCTGGACCTTCCCGCGCAGGTTCTCCTTCTCCGCCAGCGAGGCCATCACCAGCAGCGAGTCGCCGAGGATCAGGCGGTTCGTCCAGTTCTGCTGGTGGCGGTAGAAGTCGACCGCGTCCTCGAACTCGATCCCGTTGAAGTCCCCGAACAGCAAGAGCTCGGGCTCGGGCTCACCGGCCGCCGCGGTCTTCCGGAGATTCTCGATCAGGACGCGGGGGTGGACCTTCTCCTGGATGTAGATCGGGACGGCGGGAACCTCGAGGCCCTCGGCGTCCTGCTCGTCCTTCCCTCGCCAGACGAGCTGGGGGTCCAGTGAAGTGTCGCGCGGATAGACCAGCCCGGCCGGCGCGGCCTCCTCGTCCTCGACGAACGACCGCAGCTCGTCGGTCGGGATGTTCGTGCGCTTGTCGGCGTGGCGCAGCACCTCGACCTGCGTAGGGCCGGCGGGCCGGCGTCTCTTCCCCCGTGCCGCCATCAGGCCGCCACCGCCTCGCGCTCCCGAACGAGCAGGGCGCGGATGGCGTGCTCGGCGTCCCACGGGTCGGCGATCTCGATGAACGCCCAGCGCCCGAACCCGCCCACGTTGTTCACCGCCGGGACCCAGAGCTCCCGCGCGGTCGTCACCTTCGCCTGCTTGGCCTCGAGGTTGGCGCCGGACACCTCGACGATGAGGTGGAGGGGATCCTCGGCGCCGTGGCCATCGTCCACGCGCGCGAGGAAGTCGGGCACGTACCCCCGCTGCTCGCCCGCGATGACGTAGGGGATCGTGAAGCCGAGGCCCTCGTTCTTCACGTAGGCCAGGACCTCCTCCATCCCCTCGAGCACCTCGGCCATCTTCTGCTCCCAGGACTCCGTGTCGGCCACGACGTGGGACACGTGGCAGCGCTCGGAATCCGTCTCCATGACCGGCTTGGCCGTGTCGAAGTCCACGTGCGCGGTCGAGCCCTCGGAGTCGTAGGGCGCGAGCATCGCCCGCACGCTCGCCTCTCCCTCGTCGGCGCGGACGATCGCCTTGTAGATCCGCTCCACCGCACGATCGGCCAGTTCGTGCAGCAGCAACATCTGCACGAAGGTGTGGTCCTTGAGCGTCACGCACTCGGCGAGCCACGTTCGCGCGATCCGCACGAGCTGAGGGAAGGTCCAGGGCTCGTCGGGCCAGTAGCGCTCCATCGTGGCCTTGGCCAGGGCGAACGCGACCTCCTGCTCGCGCCGTGAGCGCAGGTCGTCCAGCGTGTGGACGGCCTTCTCCCCCACCGCGGGATGGACGTCCGTGGTCGACGGGACGTCCTGCGTTGAGAGCGACAGGGAGGAGTCCTCCCCGAAGCGCGCGTCCAGGCGTCGGCCGGTGGTCTCGTAGCGATACCCGCGCACGCGGGGGAACGTGATGGCGAGGTGGGCGCGCTCCTCCAGCGCCCGGACGCGGGTCAGCGCGGGGCCGGGCTTGGGCTCCTGATAGGAGCCCGCGGAGGGGATGAAGGAGAACGGGACCCCGTAGACCTCGGCGTACTCGGGGTCGAAGCGGCCCTCGTCGTTGAGCACGTAGGAGCGCCGGCGCAGCCCGCGGCCGACGACCTGCTCGCAGAGGAGCTGGGTCCCGAACGCCCGGACTCCGAGGATGTGCGTGACGGTGTTGGCGTCCCACCCCTCGGTGAGCATGGAGACCGACACGACGCACCGGACGTGCTCGCCGAGGCGGCCGGGCTTGCCCACGGTGTTCATCGCCTCGCGCATGAGGTCCTCGTCGGTCAGCTCGTCGGCGTCGCGGCCGGGGAAGCGCTCGCGGTACTCGGCCTTGAAGCGCTCGATCTCGAGCGCCGCCACCCGCTTGAACTCAGGGCTCATCCCCTCGCCGGACTCAAGCTCGGCGGAGTCGACGAGGATCGTGTTCGGCCGCGAGGAGAAGCGGCCGTCGACCACGTTGGAGAAGCGCTCGAGCTCGCCGCGGACGCAGACGGACTGCTCGTCGTCCACGGCCTTCTCGTAGCCGGCGACGTAGTCGAACACGAGCTTCGAGACGCTCGTGTTGTTGCACACGACGATGAAGACGGGCGGGGTCGAGCCCGTGGGCCGAGCCTCCTCGCGCTCGCGCCAGCGCTCGTAGCTCTTCTCGTAGTTGGAGTACAGGGAGTGCAGCGCGCCCTGGAGGGCGGCGGGGAGGTGGGGCGGCCCGGACAGCTCCTGGGCGCGGACGTTCTTCTTCGGGAGGTCCGCGCGGATGTGGGTCCAGAGATCGCGGTAGACCGGTCCGGTCCTCTCCCCCGCGTCGTCGGCGACGGGGACGCGCGGGACCTTGACCAGTCCGGCCTCGATCGCGTCGATGAGCGAGAAGTCCGATACCACCCAGGGGAAGAGCGTGCCTTCGGGGTAGCCCGAGCCGGCGAGGAAGAACGGAGTGGCCGAGAGGTCGAAGACGGTCCTGACGCCGAGCTTCGCGTGGACCGCCTCGAGGCCGGAGAGCCAGACGGCGGCGTGCTCCTCCCGCTCCTTGGCCTCCTTCTTGTCCTCGCCCTTGAGGCCTCCGAAGAAGTCGGCCTCGTCGCCCCCCACCCGGTGGCGGTAGCAGTGGTGGGCCTCGTCGTTGAGGACGACGATCCCCTTCTTCGTGCCGAGCGCGCGGCAGACCCGGCGGACCATCTGCTCCGGGGTCTCCTGGAACGGGCTGCGCCCGGGGCCCGCGAGGAGCTGCTTGGTCACCTTCGAGGCCTTGGAGCGGTCCCGTCGGAAAAAGGCGTGGAAGTTCGTGATGACGATCTTCGCGTGGGCGAGCTGGGCGCGGTCCTCGGCCGGGACGAGATCGCGCTCGCGGTAGTAGTCGTCAGGGTCCTCGGGCAGCAGGACGCGGAGGCGGTCGCGGATGGTGATGCCGGGCGAGACGACGAGGAAGGCGTCGGAGAAGCGCGCATCCTGGCGGTTGGCCGCCTTGTTGAGCGCCTGCCAGGCGATGAGCATCGCCATCACCACCGTCTTGCCCGACCCCGTGGCCATCTTGTGCGCCACGCGGAAGAGGCCCGGGTTCGCGTCGTCGGCCCGCTCGCGCAGGGTGTTGACGATCCACGCGTCCTGGTGGGTCTGCTTGTTGACGACCTCGGTGATGTAGATCGCCGTCTCGACGGCCTCGAGCTGGCAGAAGAAGAGCCGGCGCTCGCGGTCGGGGTGCGTCCAGTAGTCGAGCAGCCGCCGGGTCGTGGGAGTGACGCCGGGCCAACCGCCCCGGCGCCACTGGGCGACCTGCCCACGGACGCGGTTGATGAAATGGTTCGGCTCGATCCGGTCCGCCGTCCACTCCGTCTCGAACTGCGTCTGCGCGCCCTTCTTCTTCGACTTCGCGATCGGCATGAAGTACGAGGAGATCCGCCGGTCCTCGACGATGTCGCCGGTGATCCCACCCTCGCCGAAGCGCCAGTGGCGCTCGGGCTCGTCGTAGGGCGAGTTGAGGATGGGGTTGTCGATGAGGGCGTCGGTCATGCTCAGGTCTGTCGCGAATCAGCGAACGATGTCGGCATCCTTGCGCAAGTTCTGACGCGATCGCGTCACAGCCCGTCAGGAGACGGCGTGATAGCGCGATCGTCCCCTCATGGCAGAAGGCGAAGCCCGAAGGAAACGGGGTCCGGTGGTCATCCCTCTCTGCGAAGGATGTGCGACCGGCAGCGGCGAATTAGGCTGTCGCTGTGAGCAGGGTCTTACGAATTCGGCTGACCGGAGAGGAGGCGGAGCTCGGACGTGTGGCAGCGGGGGACGTCGCCCGGATGCTGCTCGGGATCGAGCGGGCGGTGGCGCGGGCAGCTGGACACGTGCTGGGCCGTCAGGTCAAGTCAACCGGGCGACGAGGACGCTCGATCGAGGAGACGACCCGGTTTCGGCTCCTGGCAATCGAGGAGGGCAGTGTCGTCGGGGTCCTCGAGCTTCCCGACGCGAGCAGCGACGAGGGAACGTTTGAACTTGACGTCATCTCCCTCGGAGAGGCCGCAGTCGATCAGGCTCTCGCGACCGCAACCGGGCAGGAGACCGAGCACCGGGACGTGGCCGCGGCGTTCGTCCGCCTTGCCGACGAGGTGGGAGTGGGGAGCCGGTTCACCGCGCTCCTGCTCGAAGACGACGACGGTCGTCCGCTGGTGACGATCGACCGCCAGGCACGAGACCGCCTGGACCACTTCGCTTCGAACCCGCCGCCAGCTCGCGACGACAGCCTGATCGGCGTCCTCTTTGAAGCAAACTTCGAGAAGAACACCGCGCGATTGCGCACTCCAGGCGGACAGCAACTGGAGGTTCTGTTCGGCTTCGACCTTGCCGACGCCATCTACGAGGGTCTGCGTCGCCAGGCTGAGCTCGTCGGGGAGGTGACCTACGACCCGAAGACGATGGAGGCACGGTCGGTCGACCTGCGCGAGATCGTCCGCAGCGAGCAGCTCTCCATGGGCTTGGACACCGGTGACTTCTGGGCAACGCCGACGATCACCGATCTCGCCGAGGCGCGCGGCATCGGTCCCGTGACCGACCTCCAGGCACTGCGTGACACCGAGGCGTCCGACGAGGAGATCGAGGGGATGCTTGCGTTCCTGGACGAGATGTGAGCCGGAAGATGTTCCCCCGGGCCCTCTCCTCGTCGACACGGACGCCTTCTCCTGGATCACCTGGCAGCGCGGACTCGCAGCCGAGTTCGCCAGGTTGATCGAGGGACATGTGGTCGCGCTGTCATTCGCCTCGGTGGGCGAGCTGCGCGCTGGTGCCCTCGTGAACGAGTGGGGCGAGAAGCGTCGTCAGGCACTCGAAGACCGCATCGCTCAATACATCGTGCTTGAGGCGACCGACGCCGTGACTCGGCGCTTCGCCGAGATCTATGCCCGGTTCCGGGATCAGCTCAAGGGAGGCGGCATCAACGACATGTGGATCGCCGCGACGGCACTCGCCCAGCCCACACCGCCTCCGATCGTCACGGGTAACCGATCGGACTTCGAGCGCATCGCGACGGAGTTCC
>JAABUN010008692.1_pt1 | contig 10261 bp, 11 predicted proteins | sample 5559311 | NCBI WGS metagenome assembly JAABUN01 (sample SAMN10711877, study PRJNA513370) | rock metagenome | isolation source: Antarctica rocks | place: Antarctica: Victoria Land, Siegfried Peak sud
AGTGCGTAGCGGCGTTCCATCGGCGGCTCCCGGAGGGCAACTGTCCCTGGGAATCCCTTCTACCCGATGGGCTTACGCCGAACAACCACCCGACACAGTACAGCTATTCGCTCAACCCGGATCGAAAACTCCCGGTCTCAAATGGAGCTGGGTTTAACCTACGACCGGCCCCTCGCTCAGCCGCACCGCCCGGCACCTGGTTCCGGTCGAATCATAAAAGAGGATGCGGCCGTCGTCCGCCGCCCACACCGCACTCGTCGACAGCCGCCGCGGCCCTTCGATGTGGAACAGCACCCCGATGGCCTTCCCGCCGCGGCGGATCGGCGTCTCGAACAAGGGCGTCTGCTCGACAGAGAGGGCGTCCGGCTCGCACAGCGTGCGGTGGACGAATGCGGTGAGCGCCGACCGGCTCGGTAGTGCGACGACGGCATCCCCCATGCCGCAACCATCGGCCGCCGCTGAGGTCGTTCGCCCGGCCGCGGTGGGATTCCCCGCCGGCCGACGGCCCCGGCCGGGCGGTCGTGCCGGTGCTAGGAGTCGCAGCCAACAGGCCCGTTATCCGCCCGCCTGCCGGAGCGCCTCGTACAGGACGATCCCCGCGGCCGTCGAGAGGTTCAGGCTGCGGACGTGGCCGGTCGGCATCGGGATGTCGATCAAGTGGTCGGCGAACCGCTCCCGCACCTCGGCCGGCAGACCCAGCCCTTCGCCGCCGAATAAGAAGCCGTCGCCGTCGGCGAACCGGGCGCGGGTGTACGGCACCGGGGCCGGGTTGTCGACCACCCACAGCCGGCCCGTGAACGCGGCCTCGAAGTCGGCCAGAGTCGCGTGCCGGACCCAGTCGACGTGCGGCCAGTAGTCGAGGCCGGCCCGCCGGACCGCCTTGTCCGACAGGTCGAACCCGAGCTTGCCGATCAGGTGCAACCGGGCACCCACGGCCGCGCACGACCGGGCGATGTTGCCGGTGTTCGGCGGAATCTCCGGTTCGTAGAGGGCGACGTGGAACATGGCCGTAGTTTAGGGGACAGGGGATAGGGGGTAGGGGACAGGGAAGAAGTGGAAGCGGCGGACGCGGACTCGCTGGTCGTGCCGGCCGCCGTGTTAGAGGCGGTGATCGCATACGCCCGGTCGGTGTTGCCGGCCGAGGCGGTTGGGTATTTGGCCGGGGCCGGGAACGTCGTGTCGCACTTGCTCCCGGTGCGGAACGAACTCGACAGCCCGACCGCGTTCCGGACCGACCCGCGCGACGCCTTGGCTGCCCACAAGGCGATGCGGGCGGCCGGCGTCGACCTGCTGGCGGTGACGCACTCCCACCCGACGACGGACGCGGTCCCGAGCCGGCACGACCTGGCCGGGAACCCTTACGGGGACGCCGTCGTGTGGCTGATCGTCGGGCTGGCGTGGAATGAGCCGGACGTGCGGGCGTGGCGACTTACGGACACGGGGTTTCACGCGGTTACACTCGTCGTATCGGCCGCAAGTGAACCAGTCGATTTGACGCTAACTTGACCCGGAGGCCGTTTTGGGACGCGCGCTGTGGACGCTGGTCGTACTTCTGGCCCCTGCGTTGGCGACGGCCGCCGGGCCGCGGATCGAGGTCCGCCTCCCGGCCGGCGACGGCCCTTCGCTCGGCGGCCGGCTGGTCGTCGCGCTGGCCCCCGGCGGGCGGGAGCCGGTGTTCACCGAGGCCGACGCGCCGGGCTTGGTCGTCGTCGGCGTCGACGCCACCCTCGCCCCCGGCAGGTCGGCCGTACTCGGGGCGGATGTCCTGGCTTTCCCGAGTCAGGCCGCGTGGGCCGACCTGCCGGCCGGAACGTACACCGTGCGGGCCGTGTTCGCCACCAACCGCGACGTGAGCACTCTCACCGCCGCCGGCAACCGCTACTGCGCCCCCGCCCGAGTCGCCCTGAAACCCGACGCGGTAACTGTCCTGACCCTCGACCGGGTCCACGCCGACGCCTCGCCGGCCGACTCGGCCACCCACCAGTACCTGACGCTGCCGTCGAGGAAGCTGAGCGCCTTCCACGGCCGGCCGATGGCCTGTCGTGTCGGCGTCGTGCTGCCCAAGGACTTTGCGGCCGACACGACCAAGCGCTACCCCCTGGCCGTCCATGTCGGCGGGTTCGGCCAGCGCTACACTTCGGCCCGGCGGACCCCGCCCGACGCGCGGTTCGTGCAACTCCACCTCGACGGGGCCGGGCCGTTCGGCGACCCGTACCAGGTTAACTCGGCCGTCAACGGCCCCTACGGCGATGCCCTCGTTGAGGAGATCATCCCGGAGGTCGAGAGGCGATTCCGCTGTATCGGCACCGGTAAGACCCGGTTCGTGGAAGGCGGCAGTACCGGCGGCTGGGTGTCGCTGGCCCTGCAACTCTTCTACCCGGACACGTTTAACGGCTGCTGGGCGCAGTGCCCGGATGGCGTCGACTTCCGGGCGTTCCAACTGGCGGATTTGTCCAGGGACGCCAACATGTACGTCAACCAGCACGGGTTCGACCGGCCGGCCCGCCGGACCGTCGACGGCGACACGGTCTACACGGTCCGCCACGAGTGCCGGCTGGAGCAGGTGTTAGGCCGCGGCGGACAGTGGACGTTAGGCGGCCAGCAGTGGGCGAGCTGGAACGCCGTCTACGGCCCCCGCGCGGCCGACGGCAGCCCGGTCCCCCTCTGGGACGGCACCACGGGCGTCTTCGACAGGAACGTTGTCAAGCAGTGGGGCAAGTACGACCTGCGGAAGCACCTCGAACGCGAATGGCCGACTCTCGGGCCGAAGCTGGCCGGCAAGGTGCACATCTGGGTCGGCGACGCGGACGACTACTTCCTGAACAATGCCGTCCACCGCTTCCAGGCCGCGGCCAAGCAACTCGCCAACCCGGCGTTCGACGGTGTCATCGAGATCGTCCCGCGGATGGGGCACACGAGCGGGTGGGGCCGGGCGAAGGTACTCGACGCGATGGCGGCGCGGGCGGGGAAGTAACGACCCCTGCCCACAAACCCGGCAGTTAATGGACGCCGACCGAGCGCGCGGCCTGCTGCCGGTGTGCCTGGCCCGGGGATTTCCCGGAAATCACCACGGCCAAGGCTCACGAATCGTGGGCATTTTCGCAGAGGGCCGATTATTCTGGCCACGAACTGTCCGCCGGCTATTGACTTTTCGTCCGGCGGCACTAGATGAGCTTGCTCTTTCGCCAGGCAGCCGTTATAGCCTGCGTTCGCTTCCCTCCCGTTCCGCGGACCGCCGAGACGCCCGGCAGACTTCCTCTCCTGCCGCCGTTCGCCTCCCCGATCCGTTTTACGTCCATTTAGGCCGCCCCCGGCGTGTTCGTCGGCCGGCCGTGTCGCGCCGCGGGGTCCGCCCCGCCGGCCGTACCGGAGGTTCGCCCATGACCGGGGCCGATCTGCTCCTCGCCGCCATGCTCCTGGGCATCCCGCCCGGCAACCCCGCCATCTGCCCGCAACCGGCCGACTGGCCGAGGCTACGGGACGCCGTCCATACGGTCGCCGTCGAGTGGGAAATCCTGGACCCGCGCGAGGCCCGGTACGTGTTGACCAAGCCCGAGGACTTCTGCACCGACCTGAACATGCTCCGCCGCCGGCACCGGGAGCTGGCCGACGCCCCGCGGGTGGGCGACGCCGAACGCTTCCCGGACCGGCCGACGGTGAACGAGTTGGTGCGGTTCAACCGGGCGTTCCGCCGGCACGTCGACCAGCGGTGCCAGCTCGAAGCCGACCGCGCCCCGGCCTTGCAGCAAGTACTCGCGGAGACCGACCGGCTGTTCCAGGTGTGGGACAGCGTCCGGGACGCCCGGTGCGACTTCTACTACGTGACGGCCCGCCGGCAGGCGCTCAAGAAGCTGCGGGATTTGGTCGGCAAGGAGGCGTATGCGGCCGGGGAGTTGCCGCCGAACGTGCCGTCGTGGCGGTTCCGGGAGTTGGAGTGAGGGCATAAGAGCCGGATGCGTGAGCGTCCGGGTTCTTCTCGACGCAGGCAGAAGAACCCGGACGCTCACGCATCCGGCTCTTGAAAAACATCACCCCGCCGGCGTCACGGCCGCACGACCCGCCCCAGGAACAGCACGGTCCCCGCCGCCCGGTCGACGATCAGGAACAGGAACGGCTGGTCCACCCGGAACTCACCAGGGCTGGACGCGACCGTCGCGACCGCCGTCGCCGCGACCGCCACGGTGCCCCGCTCGTCGACCTCGACGGCCCCCTCGTGAATGACCTCGGCGATGCTCAGCCCGCCGGTGGGCGCGAGGCCGGTGAAGTCGGCCCCCGGCGAGAACGCCAGCCCCATGCCCATGTCACTAAGGGGTGGGGCGAGTTTCACGGGGCTGCGGGCGGCGAAGCGGGGGAGGACCACCTCCCGCTGCAGCTGCGTGCGCATCGCGGCGACCATGTCCCGCACCGCCCGCCCGGTCAGCTTCTCCTCCACCTCGCGGAGACCCCAGCGCTTGACGGGTAGTACGACGCACATGGCCAAATCCCCGCCCCGGTAGGGGAGTTGGAGGAGACGGAAGTCGGCGGTGCCGGAGATGCCGAACTGCCTATTTTGGAGCCGCATCATCGGCACCTGCAGCGTCTCGCCGGCCGACGGCGCGAACGCCCCGTCGCGGGTGTCGGCCCTCGGGAAGGGAGTCGCCCACGCCGCGTTCAGGTAGACGGCGTTGGTCAGCACCAGCCGCGTCGCCGGGGTGATGTCCCCGGCCTTCAGTAGCTCCGGGATTTTGCCCCGCGTCTTGTCGCCGACCCAGCCGTTGATCCGCTTCCGGGCCGCGTCGGGGCGGGCGAAGTCGACCGGGTTGACGCCGGCTTGGTAGTGCTTGCGGGTGAGGTCGAGGAACGGCTCGGCCAGCTTCAGCCCCTCGGCCGGCCAGAGGGCGTTGGCCGCGTCGAGGGTCACGGCGTCCGGCCGAGCCAGGGCCGCCAGGCGGTCGCCGGTCCCGGCCATCGCCGCGTGCAGCCGGTCGTCGGGCAGGTCGAAGTGCAGGGCTTTCCGCATCCCCGCGGCCGTCTCGCCGCGGGCACCGGCGTAGGTCATCGCGAGGGCCGACGAGACGCTGTACGGCGACAGGACAATGTTCCCGTCGGTCGTCGCGGCGACGCGCTTGTACAGGTCGACGGCGAAGTCAGTATTACCGGCCGCGAGGGCTTTCATGTCCTCGGTCGGCGGGGGCGGGGGCGGGGGCGGGAGTGGCGGGGCGGCTTGACCGCAGCCGGCGGCGAGGGCCGCGGCGGCCAGGAGGGGGGCGAGTCGGGTCGGCATAGCGGGGCCTCCGCGGGAGAGTCGATGGAATAAGGAACCCGCGGCCGGGTTCCTTATTCCGTCGAACCGAGTTCCGCCGGGAGAGCGGCTACTTCCCCGTCAATTCCGTCACTAGCCCCGCGGCGTCGTACACCTTCGCCAGCGCCTCGACGATGGCCCGGCTGTCGACCGACACGGCCCGGGCCTGCTCTTGGTCGTAGACGAAGTCGAGGACCAGCGACTGGATGTTGCCGTCGAAGATGATGCCGACGACCTCGCCCTTCTTGTTGACGACGGGCGACCCGGAGTTGCCGCCGATGATGTCGGCCGTCGACACGAAGTTGAACGGGGTACTCAGGTTCAGCTTCGCCTTCCGCTCGACCCACCGCGGCGGCAGCTCGAACGGGTACTTGTTCCCCTGCTCGGCGCTGCGGGCGTACAGGCCGTCCATCGTCGTGTAGGCCGGGACCGGCTTGCCGTCCTCGGTGTACCCCTTCACCGTGCCGTAGCTGAGGCGCAGGGTGAACGTGGCGTCCGGGTAGGTGTTCGTGCCGTCCAGCGCGTACCGGGCCTTGGCCAGGGCCGCATACGCCTGGCGCTTCGGCTCGTCGACCGTCGTCTCGAACGCCTTGCGGACCTCCCGGGCCTTGGCGTCGACCAGTTTGGCCAGGTCGATCATCGGGTCGGCGGCCGCATCAACCGCCGCCTGGCCGCCCTCGTAGAGCTTCCGGCGGACGGCCGGGTCTTTCACCTTGGTCCCGCCGACGAGTTCGGCCGCCCGGTCCCGCGGCGACTTGCCGGCCAGGACTTGCTTCACGAGCGCGTCGTTCGCCCCGTACTGGTTGGCGAAGGCGGTCAGGCTGTCGGCCAGCTTGAGCATCTCGAAGTCGTCGAAGTGCGGCTCCTTGGTGAACAGCGCCTCTTCGAGGGACTTCAACCGGGCGTCGCCGAATTCGGGAAGCCGCTCGGCCGCGGGCTTGGGCTTCTCGGCGGCGGCCCGGACCAGCGTCCGGGCGTACCCGAAGTAGGCCGAGTTGAACGCCGACCCGTTGCCGATCAGGGTGGCGTCGTTGATCATCGTCGCGCGGAGTTTCTCGGCGGCGGCGATGGTGTCGAACGCGGCTGCGGGGTTGCCGATCGCCGCGGTTTCGGCCGGAGTCCGGACGCCGTTCAAGTAGCCCCGGCTGGTGACGAACTCCCGCAGCCGCTTCTCCTCGGCCATTTTCCGGGCCATCAGCTTCGGGTCGAGCAGCCCCTGCAGGCCGCCGATGCGGGCCTTGCGGCTGTTCTGGATGCCGAACAGGTCTTCCTCGCCCTTCTGCATGTTGGCGGCGCTGCGTTGCGTCCACGAGTTGAGCAGCACCTCACCCCGGAACAGCCGCTGGAGCAGGTACGGGTAGCCGGTGTCGCGCTGGTACTCGAGTTCGGCGACCGTGTTCTGGCGGGTCGTCCGGCCCGGGTGGCCGCTCACGAAGATGAGTTCGTTCTCGGTCGTCCCGGCCTCGCTCCACTTGAGGTAATGGGCGGGGGCGACGGGCTTGTCGTTCTCGTAGACGCGGAAGAAGCAGATGTCGAGGTCGTACCGCGGGTACTCGAAGTTGTCCGGGTCGCCGCCGAAGAAGGCGACGGCCTTTTCCGGGGCGAAGACGATGCGGATGTCGGTGTACTTCTTGTACACGTACAGGTGGTACTGGCCGCCGGCGAACAGCGTCACCACGTCGGCCCGGACGTGCTTGGCGTCGTCGGACGCGGCCTTCTCGATCTGGCCGATCTTGGCCTGCCGGGCCTGGAACGCCTCGGCCGGGGCCAGGTCGGCCTTGACGGCCGCGGTCACCTGCTCGGTCACGTTCTCGATCGACTGGAGGACGTTGAGTTCCAGCGCCTCGCACTTGATCTCGTCGGCCGGGGTCTTGGCGTGGAACCCGTCTCGCAGGTAGTTCTTCTCCAGCGTCGACGCCTTCTGCAGGTCGCCGGCCCCGACGTGGTGGTTGGTCATGACCAGCCCCGTCGCCGAGACGAAGCTGCCGGACCCGCCGCTGTTGAACCGCACCGACGACTTCTGGACGTGGTCAAGCCACTTAGCGTCCGGCTCGAACTGGTACTTCTCCTGGAGCTGCTTCAACGGCGGGGCGTTGAACAGCCACATGCCTTCGTCGCCGAACGCGGGGGCGGTGCTGGACATGGTGAGCAGCATCACGGCCCCGGCCGCCACCAGGCGGGTTCGCTGGGTCATGGGTCGATCTCCGGTAGGGACAGGCACGCCCGGTCCGGGGCGGCCCGTGTGGGCGGGGGTGAGTATAGGGAGTAGGGGACAGGGGGAGGGGATAGGGGACAGTCAAGCGAATCAGCCCCGCACCGCCGGAATCAGGTTGCCGGCCGCCAGTCCGTCGAGGACGAACTGCACCGCGATCCCCGCCAGGACCAGCCCCAGCACCCGGCCCAGCACATGAATCCCGGTCGTGCCGAGCCGCCGCTGGATCGGGTTGGCGAGCAGCAGCGTCAGGTACGCCACCCCGCCCGTCAGGCCGATGGCCGCGAACACGCTCACCACCTTGTCCCACGAGTCGGCCCGGCTCATCAGCACCGCGACCGTCGACAGCGCCGCCGGCCCGGCCAACAGGGGAATCGCCAGCGGGGCGACGGCCACGTCCCCGGCCGTCGCCCCCTCGGCCAATTCGGCGGCGTTCTCCTGCGTCTTCCGCTCGGCCCGGATCATGTCGAGCGACACCAAAAACAGGATCAGCCCGCCGGCGATCTGGAACGCGGCCAGGGTCAGGCCGAGGTAGCGGAACAGGTACGTGCCGACGAGGGCGAAGGCGGCCAGGGTGAGGGTCGCGGTGACGCACGCCACCAGGGCCGTCCGCCGCCGCCGGGCCGGCGTGTAGGACGCGGTGAGCGCCAGGAACGACGGGACCGTCCCCGGCGGATCGACCAGGAACAGCACGGACGTGAATGCGGTGAACGTGAAGTCGAGCATGGGGGCATTGTCCGGCGCGGCCGGGCAAATGCTAGGCACCTCGAAAGCCCACCGACGATCGTCGGTGGGGTCGGCCCCCTCGCGCCCGGATCGGGTACAATCGAGCCACCGCCCCGGAGGCTCGTCATGCCCCGCCACCTGCCCCTGATCGCTCTACTCGCCGCCGGCTGTCACACCGACCCGCCGCCCGCCGACCCCGCCACGCTATTCGGGTCGGCGGCCCGGGCCGACACCGTGACCGTCTACGAGGGGCTGCCGCACCAGGGCAACGAGACGAAGCTGTTCACCGCCGAGAAGGCGTCCAAGCCGTGGGTCGATCGAGACGGCTACCTGTTTTACCCGGCCCCGCTGCCGCTGACGCCGGAGCAGACGGCCGCGATCCGGGCGCTGCTCGCCGACCCGGCCACGTTCGAGCCGTTCAAGGGGGAGAAAAAGTGCGGGGGGTTCCACCCGGACTACCTGGCCGAGTTCGCCGGCCCGAAGGGGACCGTCTGTGCCCACGTCTGCTTCGGCTGTGGCGAAGTGAAGTGGTTCGGGACGGCCGGCGTGGCGCGGTACGACATGGCCGGCGGTACACGCGGGCAATTGACGGCCCTGCTGACGCCGCTCCGCGTCAACCGGCCGAAGCCGACTGACGATTAGCCCTCGCCCGACATCACCGCGGCTTCGCCTTGGCCGCCGCCTTCAGCCGCGCCAGGTTCTCGATGCCCGTCGGGCAGTCGTGCCGCAGCGGGCAGTCCGGGCAGAGCGGCACTTCCGGCAGACAAATCGCCTCGGCCAGTTGCACCACTTCTTCGCCGAATTCGTACCCCTTGGCCTTCGGGATGTAGTGTTCGAGGCTCGCCCGCGTCGCTTCCAGGTCGTCGATGTCCCCCTCGATGACCCGCAGCCGCCGCAGCACCCGGATCGTCGGCTCGTCCAGGGGAATGGCGTGGCCGCCGAGTGCCCGCTGGGTCACCCAGGCGACCGCGAAGTCGGTCACGCCCTTGTCCTTGTACCGGGCGAGCTGCTTGGCCGCCTGCTTGACGCCCTTCTTTTCGAGGTCGTCCAACTCGAACGAATACGTCCGCTCGAAGTGTTCTTGCAGGAAGTCGATGACCCGCTTGGCCCGGTCGCCGGCCCCCGGCAACATCGCCAACACGTCGGCGACTTCCTGGACCGTGCTGACCCGGACCTCGTTCCAGTCGAAGAACGCCTGCTTCAGGGCGGCATACGCCGCGTCCGCGAGGCTGCTCGGGACGGCCTCCCGGCAGATCGCGTACATGACCTCTTCCAGCACCGGCCGCTTCGGGGGTTCCGGCGGGGCGGGGAACGGCTTCTTGAGGAGCGTCAGCGTCGTGGTCAGCAACTGCTGCTTGGGAGTCGTGGCCGGCATTGCGGGGTCGCTCTCCGGGCAGGCGGGCCGTCGGTCCGTCGACGCGCCAGGGCAGGCGCTAGTCTATGATTTAGCCGCCGGCCTGTCCGCCGAACCCTCGTCATCCGCCTCATCGTCGTCGTCCGACTCGTCGCTACTGCCTTCCTCCTCGGCGACCGCCGGGGCCGGGATGGCGTCGGCCCCGAGGCCGCCCTTCAGCCGCTCCTCTTGCAAGATGCGGGCGATTTCCAGGCTCTTCTTGACGCCCTCGTCGATGACGAACAACAGTTGCGGCAGGAACCGCGACGCCAGCCGGTCGGCCAGCTTGGACTGGACGAACCCGGCCGCGTTCTGCAGCGCCCGCAGGGTCTTACGTTGCTCGGCCTCGGACCCCATGATCGACACGTACACCTTGGCGTGCTGCATGTCGGCCGACGTTTCGGCGCGGGTGACGGTGACGTTCTTGACCTTCGGGTCGCGGATGTTGAACAGGATCGTCGACGCCGCGACCTCGCGGACGACCTCCGAGACGCGGGCCAGGCGGTGGGATTTCATAAGCTTCTCGGGCGCTAGAACCTGGGGTTCCCACCCCAGGCAAAAAAAGGCACCCCCGTCGGGGGTTGAAGCCCCAAACCGAGTGGCTCGGGGCTTTTAACCCCCGGATGGGGGTGTTCGTATTTCGCCTGGG
>JAABUN010008693.1_pt1 | contig 10261 bp, 11 predicted proteins | sample 5559311 | NCBI WGS metagenome assembly JAABUN01 (sample SAMN10711877, study PRJNA513370) | rock metagenome | isolation source: Antarctica rocks | place: Antarctica: Victoria Land, Siegfried Peak sud
TGCATCTGGCGGATGGCTTTCTGTGCGGGTTCCTGGAGGTCTTTGACAACCACCATTTTCCCTGATCAGAAGCCATCCGCCCCATAACGCCACACCGAATCAACTGCACTCACGCGGTGGATCCAGGATGAGACGCTGTGCCGGTGGACTTCGACACAGTGGCCGATGAGCTGTATTCGCTGCCACCCGAAGAGTTCACGGCCGTGCGCACGACACGTGAGAAGGAGGCGAAGGCGGCCGGCGACATCGACCTCGCCGGGCAGATCCGCAAGCTGACAAGGCCGAATGCCGTCGGCTGGCTGGTGAACCAGCTGGTCCGCCGGCACCCGGCGGAGGTTCAGCCGCTACTGGAACTCGGTCACGATCTGCGTGAGGCGGCGGCGCGGGGTTCGGGTGACCGGTTACGCGAATTGAGCAGACTGCAACGGCGACTGATCTCGGCGTTGGTCGAGGAGGCCAGGCAGCCGGCCAGGGACGCGGAACGCACCGTCAGCGCGGACACCGCGCGGGGGGTGGCCGAAACGCTGCGGGCCGCGTTGGCCGATGCCGCCGCAGCGCAGCAGCTGTTGGCCGGCCGGCTGACCGGCGCGCTCTTCCGCAGCGGCCTGGACAGTGACACCGACCTCCCCCAGAACGAGCAGCCCCGGAACGACCTGCGCGACGTTGAATTGGCTGAACCGGCTGAATCGGCCGACGGAAGTGGCGCCGGAACGCGCCGAAGCCAGACGCCGGCAAGAGCCGACGCGGTGCGGGCGCAGCAGATAACCGTCGCCGCCGCCGAAGCCCGGCAGCAAGCCCAGTCAGCTGCCGACCGCGCACAGCAAACGCTCGCGGAAGCAGCCGCGCGGGTCGACCAACTCGAGGCCGAACTGGCGGCGGCGCAAGCCGTTCAGGCGGACGCCGAGGACGAGCTGCGCGGGTCCAAGGCCGAACTGCGGACGGCGGAGAGGGTCGAACGGGAAGCCGTGCGACGGCTGGCGGCGGTCAGGACTTCTTAGCCTTCTTCTTTCGCCCGATGCTCGGGAACCGCTTCTTGACAGCTGCCCTGACCTTCTTCTGCTCGGCCTCGGTGCCGTTCTGCGCCACCCGGGCGAGCGCATTGCGGGCATGTGACTTGTCCGGGATCGGATACTTGCGCTTACCGGGCAAGGCGAACGACTTCTTGCTCAGCTTCTTGCGATCCTTGGTATCGAGTTCCTTTGCCATAGGCCCAGTTTCCCGGCTCGCCGGCGCTCCGGCAACCACGACGAGCAGCCGGTACGATCATCCCGCGTCCTGGTCACGCTCGGCTCGCAAGTGGGTGTTCTGAGCTTCCAGGTCCAGCACCATCGCGATGCCGGCCAGGTTCAGCCCCTCGCCGAGCAGATCCCCGATACGACGAAGGCGATCCAGATCGTCGGAGCTGTAACGACGGGTGCCGCCTTCGGTCCGGGCCGGCTCCAGCAGCCCGCGGGCCTCGTACAGCCGCAAGTTCTGCACTCCCATCCCGACCAGTTCGGCGGCCACCGCGATTCCGTACACGCCACGATCGGCGTCCGGCCGTCCAGCCGCGTCAGGTCGAGGTCCGCCGCCCACGTCTTTCTCCTCCTTTTGGGGAAATCGCCTCACACAGCCTCTTGCGTTTATGTGTTGCTCATGGTACAACGAATGTGTACCAGTAACCATAGGTTCTCGGTGGACCTGTGGAGCACCGCAGCATCAGAGTCAGACATGGAAGTGGAACCGATGCTGATGCGCACCGACCCGTTCCGAGAACTGGACCGGCTCACCCAGCAGATGTTCGGCGGTCGTGGGACCCAGGCCAGGCCTTCCGTCATGCCGATGGACGCCTGGCGCGAGGGCGAGACGTTCGTGGTCGAGTTCGACCTGCCCGGCCTGAGCCTGCAGGCCATCGATCTGGACGTGGAACGCAACGTCATCACGGTGAAAGCGGAACGGCCCGAGCTGGACAACAACAGCGAAACCATCGCGGCGGAACGTCCACGCGGCGTGTTCAGCCGCCAGCTGGTGCTCGGCGACAACCTGGACACCGATCACATCGATGCCAGTTACGAGGCCGGCGTCCTGACCTTGCGCATCCCGGTCGCGGAGAAGGCGAAACCGCGCAAGATCGTCATCAACGGCGCCGACGAAGAACGACAGGCCATCAACGCCTGATCAGGCCGGGTAAGCACCCATGTGGCACGCCGCGGCGCCGACAGTGGACGACCCGACCGATCACCGGCCGTTCGTCGAGCTTCTGACCGGTGACCCGGAGATGATCCGCACCGAGTTCGACGCTCTTATGCTGGACGCGTCGCCTGAATTCACGTTCCCGTGGGTTGCCGACTTATCGGCAACGTCGGCACGCAGATGGTGGCCCCGGCCGTTCAACGGTCGGGGCCATCGCCGTCTCCGGCAGAGCGGCCCCCAGGAGTGCTGGTTGCTCAACAACCCCGGAGACCTGGGCCGACCCATCCACGAAGCAGAGATCGACCGTTTCTCCACAGTGCCCGGGTGCCACCCCGGCTATGCAGATGCTGGGAACAAACCCAGATCTACCTGACCGCGGTCGCATTGCCGAGCCCGCCGGCACCTTCCCGCTGACTGCCCTGACAGTCCCGGCGTTTCACTTCACCGCTCCGGTGTTGAACATCCGTCGTTCCGCCGTTGACGCCAGCGGGTCCGCCGGTTTGCCCCCTCACCGCCCCGCTGACTGGCTCAACCGTTCCGCTGGTTTGGCTCGCACCGCCCCGGGTATGGACCCTGCACAACGGATCAAACGCTGGAACCGTTGCGGAGCCATCTCACCCGCTGACCTGATCACCCGAGCCGTGTGGCCGGCGTTCCTAAGCCCGCCCTTCGCCTCCGGGCGAGCGCCTGGCCGAAATTTCGGGCGCCGGACCTGCGGGCAGGTGACCGCACGGGGCCGCGCGTCCTTCTCACCGATCTAGGGAGCACTCATGTATTTCCACGTTCAGCGGCTGATCAACGAGATCGTCCCCGACGAGCCGGATCCGGCTGCGGCCAACGCCCTGCAGGAAGGCTTGGGTGGCCAGTTCGGCGAGATGCGCACCATGATGCAGTATCTGTTCCAGTCGATGAACTTCCGCGGTCCGGCTGGTAAGCCGTACCGGGACCTGATCCAGGGCATCGGCACCGAAGAGATCAGCCATGTCGAGTTGATCGGCACCACCATTTCCCGGTTGCTGGACGGCTCACCGCGCTACCAGGGCAAGCCGACCGATCCGCTGGACGAACCCGGCGCGAAGGGGGCCACCCCGCTGAACATCGCGCTGGACACCTCCAACATCCACCACTATCTCGTCGCGTCGCAGGGCGCCATGCCTGTCGATGCCGCCGGGAACCCCTGGAGCGGCAGCTGTGTCTACAACTCGGGCAATCTGGTGCTGGATCTGCTGTACAACCTGATGCTGGAGGCGACGGGCCGTTTGCAGAAGTGCCGGATCTACGAGATGACGGACAACAAGACCGCCAGGTCCACCATTTCCTACCTCATCGTACGCGATCAGGCTCACGAGAACGGCTATGCCAAGGCGCTGGAAACCCTTGGCGTGCAATGGAACACGGTGCTGCCGATTCCGAGGACGAATGCCGAACGCTTCCCGGAGGTGAAGAAGCTGACCGATCTCGGACTGCACAGCAAGCAGTTCACCTTCGATCTCGCTGCTCAATCCGAGGCCGGCCGGATCTTCCAGGGTATGTCACCGTCCGGTGACGGGACAATGCTGGACACCTCGGAACAGGCGCCGGAAGGTGTGCCGTCGACCATTGCCGAGGAGCGGTTCGAGGAGTTCTCCCCCGGCTTGGACAAGGCCCTGCTGGCCCTGATCCAGGCCAGCGCCGAGATGGAGATGGCCGAGGTGAGCAACACCTTCGGTCCACTGGGCGCCCAGCCGGATTCCAAGCCGGCCTGACAGGTGCGCGCAGCCTGGTCCGGCAGGAAGTAGGTTCGCACCAAGGTTCGTCGCAGCGAAGGAGAACCGTGACCTCAGCACAGGGCCCGGCTGAAGGGGAGGCGTCCCGTCGGCGACCGCTCATCCTGGTCGCCGGCGCCATCGTGGCCGTCATCATCGTCGCCGTCGTGGTGCTACTGCTCGCCGGCGGCAACAAGACGCAGGACGGACCCGGCGACCCCAAGCTGACGTCGACCACGGCTCCGACCGGGCAGACCACCGACCGAGGTGTCATCCAGGAGCACTGACCCGTTCACTCATCGAGTTGTTCAACTCTTTCGTTCGCAGTGCGGATGCGGGCAGACGGCCCGAGCGACGATCGATCGTGCCGGAACGGCAACCCAAGGATCGGTCCTGCGCCACCCGGGCCCGGTCGAACTCCTGCTGGTCAGACACGGGGAGAGCGAGGCTGTGCCCTACTGCCCGCTGTGCAGCACTGAGATCGCTGCACTTCGGAAGTCTCGGTGCACGGGGGCCCGACTCCCGCGGAACGGAACCCGATTATTGGGAACCGGCCGATGCGGCGCCATGCTCGGCCAGATAACTCAGGCGGCGCAAAGATTCGGTGTTCCGCCAATGCAGCATCGGGTCCCGCAGCCGCTTGGGGACCAGCCGGCCAGGACCCTTGGCCGCGTCCTCGTCGATCGTCACCCGGCAGCCACCCGGCGTCTGATCGACCTCGATCTGCACATCCGCTTCACCGGCCGGCCATGCCCTGGCCTGCAGTCGCATGGAACGGCCGGGTGTGTAGGCGGTGACACTGGTGGTGTCGTTCAACAGCATCGGCCAGCTGCCGACCGAGTGGTGAATCTTCGCACCGGGACTCGGCCAGGACTTGTCGACGTCCCTGATCCGGGACGCCCCGACCACCCACAGCCCGAAGAGCCAGCCGTCCGACAGCACAGCGAAGACGTCCGACGGGGTGCAGTTCATCTCCCGTTGCGTGACCGACACGTCAATTCCCTTCTGCCACCGCCCTTCGGCACGGCGCACTCGTCAGGCTGGTGCGCTGCTGCCGCAGCGTGGATCGTTTCCTGGAGATCGAAGAATCCTTGCGGTCTTCGGTACCCGGCGGTGTGACCCGGAAACTCCGGCGCCCGGCCGGTGAGCGAAGATCCACATTCCGGCCGGTGGCCGTCGGCGCCGACGATGTTTCGACCGGCCGGTCGCTGGCTACCTGCTTGGGAACAGGCGAGTAGCCGAGAAGACGTGAGGACCGGTGGCCACCATTGGCGCTTGACGAGCGCACAGGGCGCACCGAGGGCACGCAGCGGCAGACCGCGCTGGTCTGTGGAGCGTCCAGTGGCATCGGGCGGGTCACCGCAGTGGCGCTCGCGCAGGATGGGTGGAACCTCGTGCTGGTGGCCCGAGCGCCCGAGAGCCTGCACGATACGGCCCGGGAGTGTTCAGTCGCCGGCGCGGAGACGCTGGTGGCTCTCGCCGACGTCGGCGACCGGGCAAGGGTGGACGCCGCATTCCAGGCGGGCATCTCCCGGTTCGGGCGGCTGACCGCGGTGATCAATTCTGTCGCCGCCGTGGCCTACGGACGCTTCCAGGACATACCGGCGGAGATATTCGACCGGGCCATCACCACCAACCTGCTCGGAACTGCCAACGTGGCGCGGGCGGCGCTGCGCCACTTCGCCGACCACGGTGGTGGCCGCCTGGTCATCACCGGTTCGCTGCTCGGCAAGATCGCCGTGCCGTTCATGAGTCCCTACGTCACCGGCAAGTGGGGCGTGCATGGGTTGGCCCGGATCCTGCAGATCGAGGCCAGGCAGACCCCCGGGGTCGAAGTCACGCTGATCTCGCCGGGCAGCATCAACACCCCGGCCTACAGCCAAGCGGCGAACTACGCCGGGCGGCAGGGCCGGCCACCGCCGCCTGTCGACCCCCCAGAGAAAGTGGCCCGCGCGATCCTCGACGCCCTGAAGTCGCCCCAGCGGGATCGATCGGTGGGCATCGCCAACCACATCGTGGTGTTCGGCTTCCGGGCACTGCCCGCCGTGTTCGACGCCCTGGTCACCCCGCTGATGAAGCTGGCCGGTTTGTCCCGCTCGAGCATCGAAGCCACCAGTGGCACGGTGCTGGACCCCCAACCACGCGGGGACGCAGCGCACGGGGTATGGAACCGCTTCGGCCGCCGCACCGGTGTGCCATGGACCCCCGCTCCGGAGGCGGCTCCGGACCCGATTGGGGACGGGGCCTTGGCTGCGACTGGGCTCGCGAACGACACTGTGGAGGCGGCTAACGCCTTCGACGCCACACCAGGACCGCCCACCACGGCCACGCCGACGTGGACGCCACCGCGAACGCCGACACCAACAGCCACACCGACACCGACACCGACACCGACACCGGGAGCATCGTCGTGACCGTTCAGAGCGTCGACGCGGTGGTGATCGGGGCCGGTCCCAACGGCCTGGTCGCCGCGAACGCCCTGGCCGACGCCGGCTGGGACGTCCTGCTGCTCGAGACCAACGACGAGGTCGGCGGTGCGGTCCGCAGTGCGGAGGTCACCGCACCCGGCTTCAGCTCTGACCTGTTCAGCGCCTTCTATCCGCTCGCGGCCGCCTCCCCCGTCATCCGTGGTCTCGACCTCGGTGACCACGGCCTGGTCTGGACCCAGGCGGAGAAGGTAATGGCGCACGCCCTGCCCGATGGCCGGGCCGCGGTACTGGCCCGCTCGCCGGAGGACACCGCCAGCGGGCTGGAAGCCTTCGGCGCGGGCGACGGTCAGGCCTGGCTGGACATGTTCGCCGGCTGGCAGAAGATCCGGGATCCGCTGCTGGACGCGATGTTCACTCCCTTCCCGCCGGTCAGGTCGGCCATCTCGCTGTTACGCCGCTCCCGGCTCAGTGGTGCGCTCGACCTTGCCCGGCTGGCGGTGCTGCCGGTCCGCCGGCTGGCCGAGGAGAATTTCGCCGGCGACGGCGGCGCGCTGCTGCTCACCGGAAACGCATTGCACGCCGACGTACCACCCGAGGCGGCCGGCAGCGGCATCTTCGGTTGGCTGCTGACCATGCTCGGGCAGGACGTCGGCTTCCCCGTGCCGCAGGGCGGCGCGCAGAAGCTGGCCACCGCCCTGCAATCCCGTTTCGTGTCGCTGGGTGGTGAGGTGCGTACCGGAACCCGGGTGACGTCCGTGCTGACCGCCGCCGGGCGAGCCGTCGGCGTTCGCACCGCCGACGGCACCCTGGTCAAGGCCCGCAAGGCGGTGCTGGCTGATGTGGCGGCGCCGACCCTGTACCGGGACCTGGTCGGGACGGACGGGTTGCCGGGCCCCATGCAGCGGCGACTGGACCAGTTCCAGTGGGACTTCTCGACGTTGAAGATCAACTGGGCCCTCGACCGTCCGGTGCCGTGGCTGGCCGATGGCGCCGTCGGAGCGGGCACCGTGCACTTCGGCGTGGACCTCGACGGATTCGTCGACTACGCCGCGGATCTCACCGTCGGGCGGCAGCCATTGCATCCGTTCGTCCTGTTCGGCCAGATGACGACGGCCGACCCGACCCGGTCGCCGGCAGGCACCGAGTCAGCGTGGGCCTACACGCACGTCCCCGCTGCCATGGCCTCGTCCGGCGCCACGCTGGACCAGCACGTCGAACGTGTGGAGCAGCACCTCGAGCAAGTCGCGCCCGGCTTTTCCACGAGCGTGATCGCCCGCCACATCCAGCACCCTTCCGACCTGGAGGCGGCCGATGCGAACCTGGTGCACGGCGCGGTCAACGGCGGCACGTCGTACCCGCATCAGCAGCTGTTCTTCCGCCCCACTCCTGGCCTCGGCCGACCGGAAACACCCATCGCCGGATTGTTCCTGGCCTCGGCGTCCGCTCATCCGGGCGGCGGTGTGCACGGCGCCTGCGGGTGGAACGCCGCCCGGGCCGCCCTGGCCACTTCCGGATCCTTCGCTGCCGCCCGTCGCCGGCTGGTCAAGACCGCATGGGCCAGGTTGTTGCCGCCGGCTGATTCCCGCGCCGCGCTCTGACCGGCGAGCTCTGATCCGGCAAGCTCTGACCCGGCGAGCTCTGACCCGGCGAGCTCTGATCCGGCAAGGTGCCGCCCAGCAGCGATGCCGTTCTTCGTCTCCGGCTTCGATCCGGGAACGGCCGATGCGGATCGCTGCGCTCCCGCCGTCGTTTCTCCCCGCGGAGCCTTGGGTACCAGCCAGGGGCCTGCCGGCCACCGAGAACGGGTGGTCACCGTGGCAGCACATCGAGGAGCGTGACCTGAAAGCTGTTACCTGGCACGGAAAACGCGACGTCCGGGTCGAAGAGGTTCCCGATCCGGAGATCCAGGAACCTACCGACGCCATCATCAAGATCACCTCGACCGCCATCTGCGGCTCCGATCTGCACCTCTACGAGGTGCTCGGCCCATACCTGAAGACCGGTGACATCCTGGGCCATGAGCCGATGGGCATCGTCCAGGAGGTCGGCTCCGCAGTCACCGGCATCGGCGTCGGCGATCGGGTCGTTGTGCCCTTCAACATCGCCTGCGGCCACTGCTGGATGTGCGAACGCGGCCTGCAATCCCAGTGTGAGACAACGCAAGTGCGGGCCGAGAACAAGGGGGCCGCGTTGTTCGGCTACACCTCCCTGTACGGCTCGGTGCCCGGCGGCCAGGCGGAGTACCTGCGCGTGCCACAGGCCCAGTACGGGCCGATCAAGGTCAGCATCGACGGTCCGGACGAGCGTTACCTGTTCCTGTCCGACATCCTGCCCACCGCCTGGCAGGCGGTGAAATATGCCGATACCCCGGGCGGCGGGACGCTGGCGGTGTTCGGGCTGGGCCCGGTCGGACAATTCTCCTCCCGGATCGGCCGGCAGCAGGATCTGCGCGTCATCGGCGTGGAACCAGTGGCCGAGCGGCGGGAGATGGCCGAGCGCTACGGCGTGGAAACCCTTGATCCGACGGGCGTCGACGACGTTCCGGCCGCCCTGCTGGAGATGACAGCGGGTCGTGGCCCGGATTCGGTGATCGACGCCGTCGGGATGGAAGCGCACGGTGGAGCGGGCGCCAAGGTCGGAAAGCTGGCCCAGAGCGCTGCCGGCTTGTTGCCGGACTCGGCGGCGCAGAAGCTGATCGAGACCGCCGGGGTCGATCGGCTCACCGCCCTGCAGGACGCCATCGGCGCGGTGCGGCGCGGCGGAACCGTGTCGGTGAGCGGCGTTTACGGCGGTACCGCCGATCCGATGCCGATGTTGGACATGTTCGACAAGCAGGTCCAGCTGCGGATGGGCCAGTGCAATGTGAAGAAGTGGATCGACGATCTGCTTTCCCTGGTGGAGGACACCACGGATCCGCTGGGTGTCCTCGACCTGACCACACATGCCGTGCCGATCGGCGAGGCGCCTCAGGCATACAAGACGTTCCAGGAGAAGACCGACGGCTGCATCAAGGTCGTCCTGAAGCCATGAACATCCCCGGACGCTGCAGAACCGTTTACCGGCGGCGTCACCGCCGGTAGCATCACCGCCGGACCTGACAGCGCACGACAACGCGAACACCCTGCCCCGGAATGTCGATGGGGCAGGGTGTTCGCGTATGACATCAGCGGTTGTCGCGGGACCGCTTCCGCTTCTGGTTCGCGGGGTGCGCGCCGGACGAGCTGCGGCCCCCGGAAGTGCTGCGGTCGGTGGAAGTGCTGCGGTCGGTGGAAGTGCTGCGGTCGGTGGAAGTGCTGCGGTCGGTGGAAGTGCCGCGGTTGGTGGAAGTGCCGTGGTCGCCGTTCCGATCCCCATTGCGGTCGCCGGACGACCCGGCGTCCTGGTCTCCGTCGGAGTCGGCCGCGCTACGGATGGCCCGGGCCTCCTCCAGTTCCTTGTCGTCCTTGGCGGCGAGCTTGTCGCTGGCCTTGGTGTCCCGCGGCGGGAGCTGCAGCGACTCCTCGGCTTCGATCCCCCCCTGCAACTGCCGGCCGCGTTCGACCTCGGCGTCGATCTCGGCGCCGAACAGCAGGGCCAGGTTGGTGATCCACAGCCACAGCAGGAAGACGATGACTCCGGCCAGCGATCCGTAGGTCTTGTTGTAGTTGGAGAAGTTCGCGACATAGATGCCGAAGCCGAGTGATGCCAGGATCCACACCACGACGGCGATGGCGGCGCCGACGCTGATCCAGCGGAACTTCGGCTGCTTGATGTTGGGTGTCGCGTAGTACAGGATCGCCACCACCACAACGACCACCGCCAGCATCACCGGCCATTTGACGATGTTCCAGATCGTGACGGCGGTGTCGCCGAGCCCGATGGCCGATCCGATCGCTCCTGCCACCGGGCCGGAGATCACCAATCCGATCGCGACCA
>JAABUN010008694.1_pt1 | contig 10260 bp, 7 predicted proteins | sample 5559311 | NCBI WGS metagenome assembly JAABUN01 (sample SAMN10711877, study PRJNA513370) | rock metagenome | isolation source: Antarctica rocks | place: Antarctica: Victoria Land, Siegfried Peak sud
GGCGAGCACCCTGCGACCGCAGTGGACGCCGACGCTGGCCGCGATCATCGGCGACACGCTCACCCGCCGCGTGCTCGCCGACCCCGCCTGGCCCGCCCTGGTCGCCGCCGTCTCGGGCGCCACCCACACCGGCTGGCAACCCCAGCAGATCCTGACCACCGCCTACGGCCTGCTCGCTGGCCAGCAAGACGACCAGAGCCTGCGCCCCGACGAGCTCGCCACCGCCCTGGTGTGGCGAATCGGGATGCTCACCGACGGCGACCCATGGGACGACGAGCGCACCGCACCCCCACCCGACCCGGCCGAGCTCGAGCTTCTGCCACCGGAGGACCTGCACGAACTCACCGCCCGCCTCGCGCCCGCCGCACTGGCAGCCGGGCCGGCCGCACCCGACGACCAGGACTGGCCGGCCGAACCAGAACCACCGGCCGACGTCGACGAGGAACCGCCGGCACCCGACCCGGCCGGCCCCGGTCCCGGCGGGCCGCAGCGCCCGGACGTCGGCGCCGGCGGCCCTGCCGACAACGACGTCGCGTGGATCCCCCCGGACCCGGACCGCGCCCAGATCCCCGGCCAGACCCAGGTGTGGCAGTCCGAAGACATCCCGCGTGATCGACTGCTCGAGCTCAACCACCAGGCCCTGGTGTTCTTCACCGACCGCTACCACGGCTCCTGGGCCGCCCAGCACCTGCACGACCGGCTCGGCGACGACCTCACCGACGACCCGCGGTTCACCCCCGGCTACGCCCCCGCGAACTGGACGGCCCTCACCGATCACCTACGCCAGCTCGGGGCGTCCGACCGTGAGCTGCTCGCCTCCGGCCTGGCCAGCACCGCCCGCACCGGCAAGCTCATCGACCGGTTCCGCGACCGACTGATGTTCCCGATCACCCTCGACCAAGAAGTCCGCGGCTTCATCGGGCGGCGCAACCCCGACACCCCCGACGCCGGACCGAAATACCTCAACACCCCCCAGACCGAGCTGTTCGACAAAGGCGCGCAGCTGTTCGGGCTCACCGAAGGCGCCGACGCCCTCCAAGCCGGCGCCACCCCCGTCCTGGTCGAAGGACCCATGGACGCCTGGGCCACTACCCTCGCCGGCCAAGGCCAAGCGGTCGGCGTCGCCGCGCTCGGCACCGCCTTCACCGACCGCCAAGCCGACCAGCTCCGCCCCTACCTCGGCGCCGGCAAAGCCGGGATCATCGTGGCCACCGACAACGACCGGGCCGGACAACAAGCGGCCGTCCGGGCGTTCTGGCAGCTCACCGCCCGCGGCGCCAACCCCCGCCACCTGATCATGGCCGACGGCCAAGACCCCGCCGAGACACTCCGCGCCAACGGCGCCAGTGCGCTGCGCGACGCCCTGACCGACCCGCCGACCCTGGCCCGGACTCTGATCGACCAGCGCGTCGGACAGTGGGCCGACCGGCTGCACACCGCCGAAGGCACCGTGCTCGCCATCCGCTCCGCCGCCGAAGCGATCGGCGCACTACCCCCCGAGCACTGGCTCGAACACATCGACTACCTCACCACCCTCGTCGACGCCCTCCCGGGTGAGGTGCACCTGGAAGTGCTGGACGCCGGGCACGCCTGGACCGACGATCCGCACGGCCAAACCCGGCGCCAGCTGGCGACCCGAACGCCCGGGCCCGTCGTAGAGGCCGGCCGGTCGACGCAGCAGACACCACCAGCTCCTGCCAGCCGAGACCGGAATCCCGAGCCCAGCGCCCCCGAGGGCGCACGGCCCACCGCGGAGCAGGTGCTCGAGGACTGGGCAGCCACCGTGTGGCTCGACGTCGGCCGCAGCATCGACCCCCGACTCGTCGCCGGCGCGGACTGGAGCGGGCTCGCGGCCGCGCTCGACCGCGCCCACCACGCCGGCTACGACGTCCACCAGCACCTACCGCGGCTGGCAGCCCAGGAACCGCTACCGCCCGACCGGCCCGCCAGGGCACTGCACTACCGGCTCGTCGGGGAGTGCGAAGCCGCGATCACACCCATGACGCCGCAGGCGAAGCGGGACGACGACCGAGCCCGCGAGGCAGCCGGCCACACCCGGCTGCTGCGGGACAACGAGCGGGCCGACAACCAACGCCGGACCGCCGACCCGGTGGGACCGGCACACAGGACCGCGGTCTCCGCCGGGCGGACCCCGCCCGGTCCGTCTCTGGCACCACCCGCAACGACGCAGCACCCGCGTCCGCCCCGGCGTTGACCACGCCGGCCGTGCCTGACCAGGCGGAACCTTCCTCGATTGTCCACTCCACAGGGTCAGTCGGCACCTGTGCCGAACGAGGGACAGCCGTTCCGGAGCAGCCCCGCCAGCGCGCCCGTTCCATCCCCAGGACCACGAGAGGCCAGGACACACATGCACGCCGTCGCCGTAAAGGCCACCAGCACCCAGCGTGCTCCTCTACGCCGACCCGACCTACCTCGGCTCGACCGAGGATGGGCAAGCACGAGATGCTGCAAAAATTGCGGGAACGGCATCCATGAGGTCTGAGTGGGCGATGGGTGCGGTGCGCCCATCGCAGGAAGAACTGGCGACCGCGCTGGTGGCAGCTGCCGCAGCAGCACGATGGCCTGCCGGGCCGCTGCAAAGCCACCGCCGACGACATCATCGAAAAAGGTCCAGCGAGGCCGCGCAGCACTGACCCGCCAGATCAAATCAACGACGGACCACTAGGCTCGTCGTCGAACAGCCAGCCATCAGGTGCCGGCAGCAGCAGCGGTTGGGTCGGCACGCAGGCCCGGCGTCCCAGGGCCAAGGGGGACGCCGGCTGTCGTACCGCGTCGGCGAGGGTCTCCATCAGAGAGGCGGCGCCGGCCAAGGCTGCGACGAAGACGGCCTCTTCGAGGTAGAAGCGCTCGGTGACGCGCGTCAGATACTTCGTCGACTTCTGTTCGCCCTTGCCGTTCACCTCAGTAGATGGGAGCGGCTTTCCGTCGTACCGGCTGGCAGTGTGGAAGTCGCGCCGCAACTGGCCGGGCTGGTCGATGCGGACGGCGAACCGAAGGCCCGCCAGGTCGTCGACTGGGTCGGTCCGCGGTCTCCCCTGGGCCGCGGCCAACAGGCCGACCACGCCGCTCTTGGTGGGCTCTCCCGCCGTGGTCCGGCGGTTGTGTCGGCTGCTGGTCCCCCAGGACTGCAACGGTCCGGCGAGCCGCAGTACCAAGCAGGAGTCGGCTTCTGTCACTGCGCAGCCTGTACGCCGGAGCGCTCCTGCACGAGCACCAACACCTGCTCGACCGCCTGCGGAAACGGCACCAGCTCACCGAGCGGCGCGAGGTCCACATCCCCTCCCCCATCTCGCGGCTGGTACGTGCTGACCACCAGCGCCGGCGGGCGCCCCCAGAGGGCAGCGGACCGTCCCAGCTCCTGGGCCAGCCTGGACACCGACTTCGTGGCGATGCCCGGCGCCGTGACCGGGTCCTCGAACGCCGACACGAGGTTGACCGGCTGATCCTCCCGGACGACGAGAGTGACGAGCTCAGGGTGCGTGCGATGGGCGAAGCAGTTCTGGTGTCCGGTCGGCATGGCCACGCATGGATCCCAGCGATCAGCGCGAACCCGTAACGGTCAAGCGGCTGGCCCGACCTGAACAGTTACCTCTGCGCCACCAAGCGGAGTGGCCTCTCATCGGGGCTGGCGGGTGCAGCCGTGCACCGACCGGTGCGCCAGTTCACGCCTCAGCCATGAGGGGCCGAGACGTCTTTCGCGGGCTGGTGGAGTCGACGCAGATACTCGTGCATCGGCGGCAGCGTGCCGAGCAGTTCCGCACGCTTCGTAGCGATACGTTCGAAACTAACCGCCGAGTCGGCACGCCCAGTAGCGAGCGTGTGCGCGAGGCGCGGCAACCCCCGCTCGGGTAGCAGCCCGAGCCCCGCGAGGATGGCGTAATAGCTGCCGTTGGTCCAAAAGTTTCCGAACTCGGCCTCGAAGTTCCCGTAGTAGTCGTCCTCCCCGGCCACCGGCACGTTTACCGGGAGACCGGCAAGGTAACGCTGCATCCTGTCGACGAGGTCGTCGGACAGGACCAGATTCTTATTCGCACGCCAGAACTCGGTGTCATTTCTAGGCGAGTAGTAGAAGTGCGTCTGGACGAAGTCTCGGGTATCGTCGAACATCTTGGCGATCTCTTGATTGAAGCTGTTTCGTAGCACCTCCTCGTTCCCCTTGGAGGGAAAGTGCTTCGCCAGCTGATATATCGCCGCGTAGGTGAAGTACAGGCCGCTGGACTCCAGCGGCTCAAGGAAGCATGATGCCAAACCAATGCTGACACAGTTCTTAACCCACGACCGGCGGTTACGCCCTACGCGGAAGCGGATCCGGTTCACCGGCTCTGTCGGGTCCAGGCCCCAGAGACGGCAAAAGTCCAGCAAAGCTGCGTCGTCGTCTACGTATCTGCTCGAGTACACGTACCCGGTCCCAAAGCGGCCGGCCAGCGGTGTCTTCCAGGTCCATCCCGCGTCCATGGCGAAGGAGGAGGTGTACGGCTCGATGCCGTCCTCGTCGTCGTGGGCCACCTGGCGGGCGACGGCGCTGTCGCAGAGCAAGTAGTCTCGCTGGTCGATGAACGGTTCCCCCAAAACCTGATTGATCAGCGCGCCGCGGAACCCGGAGCAATCGATAAACAGGTCGCCTTCCACGTCCCCCGCGTGGTCCGTTACCAGAGCGGTGATGTAGCCGCGGCTATCCCGTCTGACGCCTGTCATCTGCGCGAGCGTGTGTTTGACACGCCCGGAGCGGGTCGCCCACTCCTGCAGAAAGTCAGCCATCATCTGCGCGTCGAAGTGCCAGGCATAGTTGGCTGCCCTCTCTCCGTCCCAGGTCCGCGGGGCCGCGTTGGCATCCATAAGGGCGGATTCGACGAAGCAGGCCTGGTCGTAGCGCAGATCCGTTTCACCGCGCCGCCAGCGCTCCAGCCAGTAGTGCGAGAGCGGCAGGTTGTCGTGCGTCGGCAGGATCCCGAACGGGTGGTAGAAGACGTCCGCGTAACCATCAGCCCGCGTGCGTGGCTGCGCCTGCGGCGTGCCGGGGGTCGTCCAGTTTACGAACTTTACGGCCATCTTGTAACTGCCGTTGCACCGAGACATCCAAGTGCGCTCATCGATTCCAAGGTAATCAAAGAAGACGCGCTGGAGGTTCGGGACCGTGGCTTCGCCCACTCCGATGCGGCCGATGCCGGGTGCCTCCACAAGCTCGATACGGGCGCCTGGCACAGCTTGGCTGAGGTAACACGCGGCCATCCAGCCCGCGCTTCCGCCGCCGAGCACGACGATCTTTTCAATCGGGTCGTCTGACATGGGTGGCTCCTTCTGTTGAGGTCGGGCCCGGGCGGCGCCCGGGAGGTTCCTGAGTTGCTGTGGCTGCAAGCACGCGGCGGCCTCAGCTGGGCGGCGCGCTTAGGTCCCGCAGGAGGGACAGACGCGGGGCAACCGAGTGACCGCGATTGCGGCGACATAGCCCGCGGGGGCGGCCAGGTCGCGTACGAACGCCTGCGGGCCAGCTGCTGTGATGAGGCGCGACGTCCACGCGTAGGGCAGCCAGCCAGCCGAGTCGGCAGGGCCGGTGACCGTGACGTGACGGGGCTCGACAAGCAGGCCCTCGCCAGTCGCCTTGAGCGCTGCTTCCTTCCGCACCCACGCGCGGTAGGCGCGTGTGCTGATGTCCCCGCAGCCGCTAATGGACGCCCACTCAGTCGGCGTGAATGCCTGCTCATGCACAGTCCGCCAGTCCATCGGGCGGCGGGCGTCCTCCACGTCAACGCCTAGTCCGACCTCGTGGCTCGTCGTGGCGATGGCTGTGAGGCCGCCGCTGTGGCTACAGCTGGCGCCGGCCGCGACCCGTCCTGAACGGGCCCAAACCGCGAGGGGCTTCCCGTGAGTGCGGCTACCGCAGGTCAAGCAGCGCCTAGTAACGGCGATCTGGTCATCGGGCACCGAGAGGTGGAGCGCGACACCCCAGGCGAGTAGCGCGTCCGTTGTGACCCTGCTAGCCGGGCGCGGGGCAGCAACCTCAGGCAACGAGGGCGGCTTACCTTCGGGGAGGAACCACACTCGACCGCAAAGCTTAGACACCCCGGGTGTCCCGCGCGGCGCGGCACTCGTCAACAGCCTGAAGTACGGCGGCGTTTGCCGGGTCCGAGCCGATGGTCACGCGGACGCCGTCATCGAACCGCCGCGCCAGCACACCGTGGCGCAGGAGGGCCTGGTTCAGCGGGTCAGCCGGCAGGACATCGGCTGGTAGCCAGAGGAAGTTTCCGTGGCTGCTCGGCACGCACAGATCTCGGTCGCGCAAGCACACGAGCAGGGTGTCCCGCAGCTGTCGAACCTCGCGAGCCCGCTCCTCCGCTTGCCCCCGCTCCTGCATGACCACGTGACTGGCCACGGCGCGGGCCAGTCTGTCCACCGCGTACGGCACGTCAAGTCCGCGCATCTGCTGCAACAGCGCGGCGTCGCCATAGGCGTAACCCACGCGCAGCCCCGCGAGCCCGTGCGCCTTCGAAAAAGTTCTGAGGCGGAGGACGCCTGGTCGGTTGTCCAGCAAGTCGGCGGCGGCACCGGCGTAGCCGACCGGCGCGAACTCAATGTAGGCATCATCCACGATCAACAGCGTGTCCTGCGGCAGTTCCTGCGTGAGACAGGCCAGCTCTTCGAGCTCCCAGAGGACCCCGGTCGGGTTATTGGGGTTCGCGAGTAGCAGTGCTCCGCCCTTCGGCACCGTGGCGAGAGCCGCGGCCGCGGTTGGCGCCTCCGCCATTTGCGGTACAGGGCAGACCTGAAGCCCAGCCTGTCGGGCCAGATACGTATACGCCTCGAAGCCCGGCTGCGCCGCGAACAACCGCCCGACGCGCTTCAGCCGAGCCGTGTTGAAGAGGAGCTGGAGCAGCCGGGTGGATCCGGCGCCCACGAGCACCTGAGCCGGCGTGACGTGGTGAAGGTCGGCAAGCAAGCCTTCGAGATAGCCGGTGTCGGGGTACTTGTACATCTGTGATGCGGCGCTCACCAGCGGCTTCAGCAGGGAGTCCGTGGAGCGTGGAACCTCGTTCCGGGACAGGTCGTACCGGGGACCCGCGATGCTCATACCGTCGTCGCCCGGTCGGCAGAGCGGATGACTTCGTCGATCGCGCTCAGGCACTCGTCCCGGCGGTCGTTCAGGAAAAAGTGACCGCCCGGGAACAGCCGGACGGTCGTGCGGGCGGTCGTGTGCTCGCGCCAAGCATTCAAGCCAGCCAAGTCCGTCTCGCTATCGGAAAGGCCCCCTAGCACCAAGACGGGTACCTGCAGGCGCGGGCGGCTCCTGAAGCGGTAGTTGTCACCGGCCATAAGATCGGCGCGCAAGATGGGCGCGACGAATTCGGTGAAGGCCTCATCGGCAATGAGCTCATCCTCCGTGCCGCCGAAGGCGCGGAGGGCTTCGACCACCTGGCTGTCGGACCAGGCGGATGTCACTCCCAACGGCCGTATCGGAAGATGGGGGGCATTGTGCCCGGAAACTATAATGCCCCGGAGGTCGCCAGAGCGACTTGCCATGGCCTCGTGAGCCAGTTCATACGCCAGTAGAGCGCCGAGACTGTGCCCGAACAACCAAAACGGCCTGTGTTGACGCAGACAATCGGTGGTCGCGGCCACCAGGTCGAGCACGTTGTCGAGCGGTCGTTCGTCCGCCCGCGCCCCGCGCCCCGGCAACTCCAACGGCTCTGCCTGAATGTGGAGCAGTTCCCAGTCGCTGTAGAAGCGTGCGGAGCCGCCAGCGAAAGGAAGGCAGTAAAGAATCACGGCTTGTTCCTGTCGGCTGGGCGGTCCGCAAAGCGTTCCGCGATTCGTGTGGCGGTCGCGTCGAAGGGGCGCCGGGGGATGGCCAGGTCGAACACCACCGGCCCGGGGTTATCCTCTTCCGCCTCCAGAGCACGAACCAATCCAGCAAGGGCTGCCACGTCGTGGCCGGCACCCCCTAGCGCCCGCATGAGATCGGCAAAGCGAGGACTTGCCTGGTCCGCGAGATCCTCAGGGAACCCCTTAACCTGAAGGTTGAGGGCCTCCTGGCCCGCGCCCTGGTCGTTGAGAATAACGAGCCTGATACGTAGACGCTGTTGTACGGCGGTGTCCCAGTCCGTAATCGACATAGCTGCTGCTACGTCGCCAGCGAAGCACCACAGCCTCATGTCCCGGCGGCTTACCGCGGCACCAAGCGCGAGGTGCGCCGCCTGCCCGATAGCCCCAGAATAATAGGCCACTTGCAGTTGGTTGGCCGCCGGACGCTCGAGCAGAACCCGGGACGCCACAGCGCAGGCGTGCCCGCCGTCGATGAGATACCTATCATCCGGGTAGCGGTCGCGGACGGTCGCGACTGCGCTGGCGGCCGTCAGGCCGGGTCCCATGGTGCCGGGCGCCGTGAGGCCGCGGGGAGCGGAAGCCGCGTCCCGCTCGAACCAGGGCGCGGGCGCAGGCCTACCGGTGAACCGCTCGGGAAGTGAGCCCCAGTCTGCACCGGCGCGAAGCCACGTCCAACCTGAGCGCGGGCGGGTTGGAAGCCACTCGGTCTCGGACACGACGCGGACGACATGTTCGGGCTGTGTGCCCATAGTCGACCACGGAGACAGACTGGTCCCGAGCGCCACCCAGCCGTCCGCCTCAGTCAGCGCCCGGTTCGCCTCCACCACCCCCAGCTCCCCGATGGTCCCGAGACCGGCATTGAGACCGTTGACGAAACCCGCCGCAGGCAGCGTGGTGACTAGAGGCGCCCCGAGTTGCTGCCCTATCGCCTTGGCAGCCTCTCTCCCGTGGCGGGCGCGTAGTGCACCTCGACCTACGATAACCAGGGGGCGGAGCATTGCGCGCACAGCGCCGATCGTGTCCACCTCCAAGGGATCAACCGGGGCGTGAAGAGGGTCCGCGGTTGGGGAGAATCCGTCTGGCGGACCAAGTTGGAGAACACAAGGGCCGCTCTGCAGGTGCTGCCACACAGCGTCGAGCGCGGCCGAGACGTCCGGCCCCCCGGCCGCGGTGAAAACAGGAATCCCCATCGAACGGATGAACTCCGCCTGGCGAAAGGCGGCTCCCGGCGGGGCCGCAGTTACTAAGAGTACCGGGCTGGCCGCGGCCGCGGCCTCCAACAACGAGGTAGCTGCGTTCGTCACGCCCGCTCCCGGTGCTACGGAGCAAAAAGCCGGACGATGCGTGAATCGTGCACACCCGTCGGCGGCCCCAACAACGGCCTGCTCGTGCCGAAGTCGGATGACGTCCACGCCCGAACGGCGCAGACACTCCACCAACTCAAGATTGCTCTCACCGAGGAGCGTGAACATTCGGTCGCACCCGCGGGCGCGCAAATCGTCAGCTAGCCACTGTGACAGAGATGCGACATCGGGACGGGAGGCGCCGTCGCTGCGGGCCTGCGCCGTCTCCCCGTGCCGAGTCACTGCGGGCGCTCCTGCATCACCGCGAGCGCTAGGTCTTGGAGGTCCACAGCCCGCATCAGCGTCGCCAGTGGAACCTGCCTTGCGAACTCTCGCTCCAGCAGAGCGCGCAGTCGAACCAGGTTTAGGCTGTCCAAACCAAGTGCGGGAAGTGCCGTGCCCGGGGCCGCGCGCCTGCCCGTAACCGACTCCACGAGCTCAGCTACACGCCGGACGATGTCGCCGTCTACCGAGGTTCGGGTAGTGATTGCTCCGGCGGCGCGCTCGAGCGCCTGACGATCGACCTTGCCCGTGCTGGTGAGCGGCAGTTCGGAAAGTACAGACAATCTGACGTTGGCCATATAGGCTGGCAGCCTCTGCTGGAGGTGAGCCCGCACAGCCGCGAGGTCGACGCCCGGCGGCTCGGTGGCATCCGGGGTGGAGGCACCGAGAATGCCGCCGACAAGGCTAGTCAATACGTACGCGTCCTCGTCGGCCCCCGCAGCGACCAGCACCGACTTCTCGTCCTCTAGCTTACCGACCTGACAGAGCCCGAGCCGCAGGTCGTAAGCCGCCATCTCTAAAAGCTGCCCAACGGCGCCGGCCTCGAGCGCGAGGAACTGGCTGCTCCAGTCCCCGTACAGGGGCTCGATCGCCGCCGGACAGGCGACCAAGTACACCGCGAACGCCGCGCCGGTCACCCAGACGCGGTTTGTTGAGAAGTGCGGTAGCGCTAGACGGTATGGAGGTGCCCGGTTCTTGGGCCGGGACCTCACTCGCAAGTTGTCGTGGGTTGCCGGCCCGGGGTTGAGTCCGGGGCGGTAGAGCCAACAATTGCGGGAGGTCCCGGTGGAGATGG
>JAABUN010008695.1_pt1 | contig 10258 bp, 12 predicted proteins | sample 5559311 | NCBI WGS metagenome assembly JAABUN01 (sample SAMN10711877, study PRJNA513370) | rock metagenome | isolation source: Antarctica rocks | place: Antarctica: Victoria Land, Siegfried Peak sud
TCGCAGCCGAGCTCAACGACCGACCCCGCAAGACCCTCGGTGGCATCACACCCACCGAAGCCATGCAGCGACTACTATCTGACCCAGAACCACCCATCGTTGCGACGACCGCCTGATTTCGCCATCGACCAGCGGGACGGGCGCGGCGGGTTCAGCGTGGTGTCCTGCACGTCGGTGTGGCCCGCCATGGTCGGCTAAGTGTCGGGCATAGCGTCTACGGTGATGACCATGATCGATGGTGCTCGCCGCTTGCTCGTCACGGACCTGGACAACACCCTGTGGGACTGGTTCCAGGCTTGGTTCGAGTCCTTCTCGGCACTCGTAGACGGGCTGGTCGCCGTCAGCGGCGCAGACCGGGCTGTCCTTGAGGAGCAGATCAAGGCGGTCCACCAGCGACGCGGTACGACCGAGTACTCCAACCTGGTCCGCGAGCTGCCCGCGCTTGTCGAGTTCGCAGCGCCGCGCGACCCGTTCGAGGTTTTCGACGCCGCCCTGCACGCGCAGAGCTCCCGGCGCAAGGGTGCGACTCGGCTCTACCCAGGCGTTCGTGAATCTCTGTGGGCCCTGAAGCAGGACGGTGTCCGGGTCGTCGGCTACACCGAGTCCGGCGCCTACTGGACCGAGTGGCGGATCCGGCACACCGGTCTCGACGGTGTCGTCGACGTGCTCTACTCCTCCCCGGACCACGACCTCGCCGCAGGCGTCGACCCTGCCGAGCTCCGCACCGGTCACTATGGCCAAAGTAGCTACGGCCTGCGCGCCACTGAGCACCGCCACGTCCCGTCCGGAGTGCTCAAGCCCAGCCCAGAGATCCTGTCCGCCATCCTTCACGAAGAGAAATGCACCCGGGGTGAGGCCGCCTACCTCGGAGACAGCCTCATGAAGGACATCGCCATGGCGCAATCCGCCGGAGTGCTGGACATCCACGCCCAGTACGGCCTCGTCCAGCATCAGGAGGAGTACGAACTCCTCCGACGTGTCACCCACTGGCCGGATCAGGACGTTGCCCGGGAGGAGACACTCGCCCGACCCGAGAGCGACATCATCCCGACACTGGTGTGTCACGAGCAGTTCGGCGAGGTCCTGCCCGTTTTCGGACTATCCCTGATTGGCGCCCGATGACTGCCGCCGCCCCAGCCGAGAACCCGGAACCGACAATCGCGAAGATCACCGGCGAACAACCATCCAATGCCATGACGCCGACCGGACTTACCCGGGATCAGCAGGTCGGACATTACATCGACATGTGGAAGCAGAGCGTCGAGGTGCAGATGCACTTCAATGACATCGAGTGGCGGATCCGCGGCCTCGCCCTGACCGTGGCCACCTTCGCGCTCGGCGCCGCTGGGGTCGCCGCCAAGGACGGCACTCGCGTCGCGGGGGTATCGCTAGGCTCACTGGTCATCGTGATCGGGCTGCTGCTCTGGTACGCCTTCTACTTCGTCGACCGGGTCTGGTATCACCCCCTACTAAAGGCTTCCGTAGCCCACGGCACCGTGATCGAAGACGAGATCAAGAAGTCGCTGCCACAGGCCGGGATGACCGCCACCATCACCGCACGCAGCGAGTACCAGACCGGCGGCCTGGTTCGGCGACTCAGCCGAAATCCGGTCATGCATTCCGACGACAAGCTCGTCTGGTTCTACAAGGTCGGAGCGGTCGCGCTCGCACTGGCCGCCATCGCCCTCCAGGTTGGGGCACTCATCGGTGTCCCATCCACCAAGGAACCCAGTTCACCCACGCCGGGTCAGCCGTCCTCCTCGACATCGTCGCGCGCGTGAGATCCATCGGCATGCGGGAGGACGTTCGTGGCTCGCGGTTCGGCTTGCGGGACGAGCGCCCGCAGGGCATGGTCGGGCTACGCGCCCGCAGAGGGGTGACACGGTCGGCGCGTGCCGAGTTGCCGACGTTCCGCCTAGCCTCCAGGGCATGACCCGAGAGCCTTGGCAAGCCAAGCCCCCGTCGCCCGGGCTATCTGTGGCGGCCACCGGCGCCGACCAAAGACGGGCCGCTGCTGCTCGTGGTGGCCATAGTCATCGCACCCTGCGTATCAAGACTGGTCGTATCCGTCGGGCTGAGTGATGCAGGGACCGCCAGAGCGACGATCACCCTGAGGAGAGGCGGAGAGTCCAAGGACGGCTATATTCTGTGTCGTGGCGGTGGCTGACGACTCGCGTGAGGCGACGAGCTCTCTGAACAGTCCTGGGGATGCGAGCCAAGCGTGGGCAGACCTTGCGCCGGACTACGAGCGTGCGCGGAGCAGGGAGGACTCGTTAGATCGGCTTGTCGAGTGGCCTGCGCAGAGGGACCTTCTGGGCGACGTCACCGGTCGATCGGTGCTCGATCTCGGTTGCGGCAACGGAGGCAAGCTCGCTGACCTGGTTCGCGAGGGGGCGACCGCCGCCGTCGGTGTCGATGTCAGCGGCAACTTCCTCGGCGCGCCGCCGCCTGGCTTGGAGCTCATTCAAGGCGATCTGAATGAGCTGGATTCGGTGGCTGGGCTTGCCGGGCGCACGTTCGACCGCATCTTGTTCCTGCAGTCTTTCGGCTATGCGGAGCGTCCGGTCCGAACCCTGCAAGCGGCGCGGACGATGTTGGCCGACGACGGGTTCATCCTGCTGACCAGGACCCACCCGATCCGATATGCCGTCGAACGGGCCGAGCAGAACGGCACTGCGTTGGGCGAGGAGTACTACTCCAAGGACTCGTACACCTACCGAACGGGCTGGAACGAGCAGATCGCGCTGACGAAACGCACCTACACCATCTCCGATCTGGTCAACGAGTTCAGCGCGGCAGGGCTCTGGATCGAGACCGCGATCGAGCCGCAATTGTCCGAGGACGCTCGACGTCGCTACCCGCACAAGCAGGAGTGGATGAACAAGTACCTCGGCATCCTGATCTTCAAGCTCAGGCCCCTACCCGCCGACTAGCCGGGTCCTGAGCGTCTGCATCAGAGCGTGTCGCCAGTGGCGTGGCGGTAGTAGTTGAGGACGCCTTTGGCGTCAGGTTCGCTGCGGATCAAGACGTATCCGTTGGCCTGCACGGTGCGAACCGATGCGATGTTCGCCGGCCGGATCGTGGCCCAGATCTGCGCATGGCCAGCCGCATGGCAAGCATGAGTGACGAGGCCAGCGGCCTCGGACGCGAAACCATGCCCTCGCCGGGACAAGGCGATCTCGTAGCCGATTTCGGGCTCCTCGCCGCAGCGTCCGAGGAGGGCGCCGCAAGTGCCCACGAAGTTCTCGTCGCGATCCCAGAGTCCGTACCAGGCGAGGCCGTTCTCTTCGTGGAGTCGCTTTCGTCGCTCCAGCCACACCAGGGTCAGCGCCGATTCGCTGACCGGTCCGTCGCCGATCGTGTGTCCGCTGCTCGAGAAGAGGGCATGCACGACATCGATGTCGGCGGGTCCGAGAACGCGCAGACTCAGTCGCTTGGTCTGCAGCGCCTCGGGCATTGCCATGAGACGGGATGCTAGACGGGCAGGCCTCAGACATCGGAAGTCAGCAGGCCCGGTGGGTCCACGCAGCGTCCGGCTGATGTTCCCTTTGCGGACGTCGCCGGCGAGATGCACGGTTGGCGTCGCACGTCCTGAGCGATGCTGCCCCAGCGCGAGCAGGCAAGGGCACCGGCCTGCCAACCAGTACCGCGGCTACCGCAAGCGCGTCGATGGGCAGCAACTCGGGTCTGCTGGGCCTTGAGTCTCACGGCGCCGAAGAGCGATCCGAAGAATGGTCTACGTCGCCGGTGCCCAATCGGCATGCCGCATGAACCGATGCGGCGGCCAGCGAATACCGCACTGCGAGCCCTTCAGATGGCAGCACCCCTGCGTCGCCGCTTCTATGTGAGAGAGTTGTCTCGATAGGGTTCTCTCAAGAGGATGGGCAATGAACAGACTCGGTGACGTGGAGCTGGACGTACGAGGTATGCGCGCGTTGGCGCACCCGGTCCGGCTGGCGATGTTGAAGGCATTGCGGGACGGCGGGCCGTCGACCGCGACGAGGCTCGCTCCCCAGGTGGATACGAGCCCCTCAGTGGCCAGCTGGCACCTGCGCCACCTGGCCGAGCACGGCCTGGTGGAGGGCGATCCCGATCACGCCTCGGGCAGGAGCAGGTGGTGGCGTGCGGCTGGGCGGGGCTTCCGGTTCGAGGTCGATCCCAGCGATCCCGCAGCTGCTGCCGAGCTGAGCGATGCGCTCGAGATGGCGGAGGGCGATCCGGTCGCAGACTGGGCCGCCCTCGCTCGCCCCGCCTTGGAGCCGGAGTGGCTTGCGGTTGCTTCGCGGCGCAACACCGGTCTTGTGGTCACGCGCGAGGAACTGCGCGAGCTTGATGATCAGATCGAGCAGCTCATCGCCCCCTTGGCGAACCGCGACCCGGACCACGCACCCGCTGACGCGCGCCGCGTACGCCTCCTGCTCCATCTGCTCCCCTCGGCGAACGTGCATCCCGCGTGATCCAGGAGTCGGTTGACGGCGGCTCCATCCGAGGCAACGAGGACTTTCTGCGCTACTGGATCGGGCACGCGGTCTCGGCGTTCGGCGACCAGATCTCCGCGCTCGCGCTGCCCCTGATCGCCGCCACCACCCTTCAGGCGAGCGCGACCGAGGTCGCCTTGCTCACCGCCGCGATCTGGACCCCGAACCTGGTGTCACTGTTCGTCGGCACCTAGGCCGATCGACACCCCCGTCCACGCGCACTGCTCGTAGCCGCCAACCTCGCTCAAGCACTCGCAGTCGCCGCTGTCCCCTGCGCCTGGCTCATCGACGTCCTCTCGATGCCACTGCTCTACGCGGCCGGGCTCGCACTGGGCGCCGGCGGCGTCGTTTACGACACCGCCTACCCACGGTTCTTCGCTCGCCTGGTGCCCCGCCGGGACTACGTCGCCGCCAACTCGATGCTGTCGACCACCAACTCGGTCGCAGGCATTGCCGGACCCGCCGCCGGTGGCGCCCTCGTGCAAATAGTCACCGCGCCGGTCGCGATGATCATCGACGCAGCCAGCTTCCTCATCTCCGCCATCGTGATTCGCAGCGTCCACGACACCCGCACAGTCTCGGGAGGCCTTGCCGAAGAGGGCGAGCAACCCGGCCGCTACCGGCACCGACTCGTCACGGGTGTCCGCTACCTGATCGCGCACCCCCACCTGCGAGCCAGCCTCAGCGTCTCCACCGTCATGAACTTTGCTGCGTTCGTCGTCCAAGGGCTCCTAGTGTTCTACGCGGCCCGAGAGCTGCAGCTCAGTGCCGGCCAGATCGGTCTGGCCTTCACCCTCGGCGCCTTCGGCGGGCTCCTCGGAGCCATGATCGCTCCATACGTCTCGCGCAGACTAGGCATCGGACCCACGATCGCACTCGGCGCCACCCTCTACTGCCTGCCGTTTAGCGGCCTCGCATTCGCGAGCACAGGCACCCGCGGCGTCATCCTCATCGCGGCCGTCGAGGCCGTCTCAGCCCTGGGCGTGATGCTCTTCGACATCAACAACAACGCGATGCGCACGGCCGTCACCCGAGACGAAATGCGCTCACGCGTCGCAGGCGCCTACTCCACCGTCAACTACGGCATCCGGCCACTCGGCGCCGTCTGTGGAGGCGTTCTGGCGGACCAGATCGGGCTACGACCCACCCTCTTCCTCGCAGGACTGGGCGGACTACTGGCTGCCAGCATCGTCGGCCTCTCACCCATCATGCGGCTCCGAGGCATCAACGACATCGACCACATTGACTGATCCATCGCTTTGACGCGCCGCAGGTTCAATGCCGCTCCCGTTTGAGTCCAGATGGTTTGCCGCACTCCTGGTCTCGCCCGCCGTGTGCCGGAAGAGCAAACCCCTATCGGCGACGGCAATCCTCGCTGGAGGGCTGGCCATGTGAGGAACGTCGTCCCCGGATGACGTTCCCCTACCGGCACGCACCGCATCACCGTGGGCTCGCGGAAGGGACCGACGTGCCCGGGTCATCGGCTCAAGTGACCGGCTCTGAACGAATCGTCGGGCCAGTCAACTACTCGACGACTCGCTCTGCGTCATCCGGGTCTCGTACGTGATGAACGCTTTCGTGAGCACGGTCAACATTTCCGCCTCCGACTTGCTGATGGTCGGCTCGTCAACCTGTCCGTGCCCGGCTAGCGGCTCCGTGTTTCGTCGCTGATACACCGCCAGGATGTAGTCGAGGATCGGCTCGGGCAGCGACGAATCGGCCCTGTAGCGATCGAAGAAGCCCCCCAAGGTTTGGTTGGCAATCGTCGGGATGCCCACCACGTCCTTCGCGACGGTCTCGAAGATAACCGCGCTGCAGTGCAGCACCGCGGAGTGGTCGCCGGCCGCCAGTTCCCTATCGAGCCGGGCCACGAGTGTGCGTACGTTCGGACGCTGGTCCTGTTCGAGGTCGGCGTTCAGGTCTGCCACGGGGTGGACGTGGACAAGAAGACGCTGATCGAAGGAGTCGCCCCATTCGAGGACGACCGAGGTGTTCGCTTTGGATAGCAGCGAGTTGGCCACATCGAGGTCAAGCCAATCATCCTCGACGATCTCGGCGACGAACTCTATGAACTGGACGGAGTTGAGGCGCCTGACGCATAACTCGAACTCGCTGCGGTGCCACGCATACTCCTGGGGCATGTACTCGCCCAGGTCGTCGGATTCAAGCACGCAGATGGGGAGTTCGGCTATCGTGCGCGCCCGGTTGATGACGTCGTTTTGCCAGTAGATAGACAGCGTGTCCGGGAAAGCTGCTTTTCCTCGTCGCAGGAGGCGGCTCAAGTGGGTCTTGAGCGAAGTCGGGATGACCTCGTACTCAAGTTCGGCGACCTGCTTGTCGGTCAGCATCAAAGGGAAATCCACGCTCGTCCTTCTGCGGTACCTGACACGCGCCGAGGCTGCTCACCTGGCGCTTGCTTGCCGGACGATTCAGTTTACGCTCCAGGCATGCCAGTGGACCCCGCGCTCTCCGGCCTCGCCAAGACCATCGAGTCCGGCCAGCCGTGGCCTCGCCCCGCGTGCCCCAACTGCCAGACCGGGTACATCGGGTTCTCCTTGCCCACCGAGGATGAAGGCCACGATTCAGCCTCGGCGCGCAGCCACCCCGCGTTCGAGCCAGAGTGGATCTCCGGCACGTTCGTCGTTCGCGGGAAGTGTGAGAATCCCGAATGCCAGCAAGCCGTGCACGGCACCGGGGACTACCGCGTGGACTACTCCCAGAAGTCCAACCGCGACGACGATTTCGAGTACCAAGGCATCCCCTACTCCTCGTACTACACCGTCACGCATTTGCACCCGCCCATGTTGATGATGCCGATCCCTAAGTCGGCTCCCGACGAGGTCCGAGAGGGCGTACTGCGCGCATCTCGTGTGCTCTTCGCTGATCCCGGCCTAGCCGCAACGGCGCTACGCGCCACGGTGGAACGCTTCCTGACCTCCGAGGGCATCTCGGCGACCCGATCAACCGGACAGTTTCGTAACGCTCACGAACGCATCAAGGAGTGGCGGGACGCCGACCCCAACCGTCCGCCGGTCGCCGACCTGTTCTTCGCAGTCAAGTGGCTCGGGAACGCCGGAACTCACGAAGACTCGGACCTGACCACTATCGAGGTGCTGGACGGCGCCAGAGTGCTCGACGAAGCGTTCCACCGTCTCTTCACGGGGCCAGATATCGACGCGCACGCGCAGACCATCAACGCAGCCAAGGGGCCCTCCCGGCAACCCTGAGCCGCGACAGTTGACCGATAGCAAGGGCAGCCCGACCAGCTCTCATGCCGCGGTCCGCTCGTAGTCGGATGTACGGCGTGCCGGTACCGATCCCGTTGTGGCACGCTCCGCGTGCCGATCCGCTTGCGGTGACCCCTGGCGCCCCCTCCGCCGAGACCCCGCGAGTCGCCGCAGGCGGTTGCTCCCGCGGAGGCCGTCCTGCACACCTTCGACATTGACAGTAGCCTGTCAATAGGACAGGATACTGTCATGCTCGGACTCGTACACCTCGTCATACTCGACTCGATGGCCGACTGGGAGGTGGGCTACCTCAGCGCCCACTTGACCAGCGTCCGCAACCGCCCGCAGGACGCTCGATTCCGCATCGTCACTGTCGGCCTCTCTCAGGTACCTGTCACCACCATGGGCGGCCTCCAGATCGTCCCGGAGATTGCTCTGGACCGGCTCGACCCGACGGAAAGCGCGATGCTGGTCTTGCCAGGAGGTGAAACCTGGGGCACGCCAGCCACCGAGCCTTTCGTCCAGGCCGCGGAGCGGTTCCTCGACACCAAGGTGCCCGTGGCCGCGGTCTGTGGCGCGACGTACGGTCTGGCCGCCGCCGGGCTGCTCGACCAGCGGCGCCACACCAGCAACGATCCCGGCTTCCTCGCCGCATCCGGCTACGCCGGCGCCGACCGCTACGTGACCGAGCCGGCCGTCATAGACGGCGACCTGGTCACCGCCAGTGGTGTGGCGCCGGTGCACTTTGCGCGGGCGGTCTTTGAGCGTCTCGGCGCTCACGACCCAGAGCTGATCGACTCGTGGTTCAAGCTGTACGCCGATCGCGACCCCGCCGGCTTCTACGAGCTCATGGCCTCGGAGGCCGTGTGAGCGACCCCCAGGCGATCTTGTCCGAGCTCGCTCTCACGACGTTTCGACTCAACGGTCAAGTTCTGGCTCTCGCCGAAGAGCTGGCCCGTCCGGTCGGCCTGACCGCCGCCCGCTGGCAGGTTCTCGGGGCGGTGCTGAGCGAGCCGCTCCCGGTGGCGGCGATTGCCCGAGAGATGGGGATGGCCCGCCAGAGCGTGCAGCGGATCGCCGACATCCTGGTCGACTCTGGCCTGGCCGAGTACTCCGAGAACCCCTCGCACCGCCGGGCCAAGCTTCTAGCGCCCACCAATGACGGACTCGCCGCAGTACGCCGGATCGACCCAGCGCACGCGCGCGCCGCCTCAGCGCTGGTGGCAACCCTCGGCGCCGATCGCGCCACCGAGGTGGTCCAGGCGCTTCATGAACTTTCAGCGGCCCTTACCCAGACGGAGGCCCGGTGAAGCCGCTCAGTGTGCTCGTTGCACGTACCACGCCCCGCCGCGATGACGGATCCCTGCCCGGGAGGTCCCCCAGTTCGACAGGCTCTCGCGCGTGGGGCGCCTCATTCCGTGAGCTCGGCCAGCCGCATCGAAGCCCGACGGGCCACCGATTTGCGCCTGTCATGGCGCAGGCGTTCGAGCTCGGGCGTCAGCCAGACTGCAAGTGACGAGTCGCATGCCGACCACTCAGTGAGGACGTCCATCGTGACGTTGAGAACGATCCAGTCCGTGGACCCGGTCAGGTTTCGTTGCAGCAACCGCAGGGCCCGCTTCGCTTGATCGTCGGAAAGGTCATCTTGAAGGTGCTGCAGCATCTGGGCGACGTGCCATTGGACCGACGGCTGGTCGATATTCGCGAGGTCGTCGAGGAGGTGTCCGATGTGCGGCACGAACCAGCTCGGTCGCTCGCGGCAGACCTTCTCGAGCGCGTCCCCGATGCGCATGCGGACCACTTCGTCCGGGTCAGCCATGGTCGCGAACAGCTCGTCCAGCCGACCATGATCGGCCAGCACGACGTCGACCACTTCCTCAGTCCGGCCGAGCGAGTTGGGATGGCCGCCTGTGAGCATGTCGGCGAACGGCGTAGTCACGCGAACGAGCATCGCATGCGCAAGCCGTCGTCGGTCGCGCTGGCGATCGGAGCTGGCGTGGTTCGCTCGCTCGGCCAGTCAGCCTCCTCGACGGACAATTAGTCGCCCCGCAAGCGGATCGTCTGCGGGACGCCCGACTCAAGGAGCTGGCGTCTTCGGCCCCGCCTGGGTAGAGGTTCCGCTTGCGGCACTGCTCAGCTGAGGTCCATCCGCATGACCGGTCGGCTTGGGTAGGTGCGGCCGATCTCACGGAATCCTGCCGCTCGGAACGTAGTCACGGTGCCGGTGAACAGCGCCGATGGTGAGGCCTTGGCTTTCAGACGGCGGGCGTCGACCGGGTGTCCATCGAGGACGGAGGCGTCGTTCTCGCGGGCGTGGTTGACCGCAGCCTTGAGGAGTGCTACTCCCACGCCCAAGCCGCGGCGCTCTCTACGGATCGCAAAGCAGGTGACCCACCATGCTGAATCATCCTCGTCGAGGATGCGCCGCAGCGCGCGGTTGCAAACGATCCCAGGCAGCGTGTGACGGGGCACGACACGGGTCCAGCCGGCGGGCTGGTCGTTCACGTAGGCCAAGAGTCCGACCGGGATCGTGGCTGTGTCGAGCTCGCGCTG
>JAABUN010008696.1_pt1 | contig 10258 bp, 8 predicted proteins | sample 5559311 | NCBI WGS metagenome assembly JAABUN01 (sample SAMN10711877, study PRJNA513370) | rock metagenome | isolation source: Antarctica rocks | place: Antarctica: Victoria Land, Siegfried Peak sud
TTTGGGTGACCGACCTCACCTACATCCCCACGTGGGCCGGTGTCGCCTACGTCTGCTTCATCATCGATGTGTTCTCCCGGATGATCGTCGGGTGGCGGGTGGCTTCCCATACGCGCACCGACATGGTGTTGGACGCGATCGAGATGGCCCGTTGGAACCGCGGCACCCACATCGCCGGTTTGCGGTGTCATTCCGACGCGGGGTCACAATTCACCAGTATTCGGTACGGTGAACGCCTCGCCGAAATCGGCGCTGTTCCTTCAATTGGCACCGTCGGCGATTCCTACGATAACGCGCTCGCCGAGACGGTCAACGGCTTGTTCAAGACCGAACTGATCCGAGGGCCGGCTCGGCCCGGACCCTGGCGGACCGTCGAGGACGTCGAGCTGGCCACCCTGGGCTGGGTCCACTGGCACAACACCACCCGGCTACATGGCTACCTCGGTGACGTGCCACCGGCGGAGTTCGAAGCCGCGTTCTACGCTACGAAACGGACCGACCAACCCCTGGTCGAAATCCAATAGCCGCAGTCTCCACCGATCCCAGGGCGCTTCACATCGCCGGGGGCCCCGGGTCTGCGGGAGGCGTTACGCCAGGTCATGACCACCCGGCAGGCTGTTCTGGTCAGCCGCACCAAAGCCATCAACGAGCTCAAGAGCCTCATCGTAGTGGCCCCGGAGGACCTCAGATCCGGGCTGCGGGGTCAGTCGTTGCTCAAGCAACTGGACTTCATCGAGCTGCTCACCAGTCCCGCCGGCGCGACCGTCGAGCATCGGGTGACGGTCTTGATGTTGCGGTCGATTACGGCCCGGATCCGGTTCTTGCTCGCGCAGACCGCCGAGCTGGACCCGGAACTACTCGCACTCGTCAAGCAGCACCCTGCCGGACCAACCCTGCTCGCCGAACCCGGTGTCGGCCCAGTAGTCGCCGCCCAACTCTTGGTCAGCTGGTCCCACCGCGGCCGTGTCCGCAGCGAGGCGGCATTCGCCGCACTCGCCGGCGTCGCACCGCTGGAAGCAAGCAGTGGACAACGAACACGACACCGTCTCAACCGCGGCGGGGACCGAGATCTCAACCGGGCATTGCATGTCATCGCCATCACCCGGCTCCGCTGCCACTCCGAATCGCGCGACTACGAGGCCAAGCGAACCGCGCAAGGCAAGACCCACCGCGATGTCCGGCGCTCACTCAAACGCGCTCTTGCCCGCCGGCTCTACCGCCGGATCCAGGCGGCAACTCGACCGCCAAAAACAACTCCAGTCGACCTCGCTGCAGCGGCTTGACATACATAGGAGCGTCAAACGGCCTGCTCCGCCAATATCTGCCACGAAATACCGACCTCTCGATCAATACCGCCGCCGGCCGGCCGCTATCGCCCAGCGGCTGAACAACCGCCCCCTAAAGACCCTCGACTGGCGAACCGCGGCCGAGATCTTCACCGCCGGAGCTAGCATCAACTGACCAGCAGTGTTGCGACGAGCGCTAGAAACCGCCCTGGAACCCGCCTGCCGCCAAGGGGTCAGTTTTCGCCTGCTTGCCGTTGACACAAACTTGGCGTCAACGCGATCGTGCTGTCCAACCACGGTGGCCGCCAACTCGACCGCGCGCCGATCCCGTTCCACCTGTTACCCGAAGTGGTCCGTGAGGTTGGTAACGACACCGACGTCATGCTCGACACCGGCATCATGAACGGCGCCGACATCGTCGTCGCATGCGCGCTAGGGGCGAAGTTCACCCTTATCGGCCGTGCCTACCTCTACGGCCTAATGGCCGGCGGTCGCCCGGGCGTAGACCATGTCATTGCCATACTGAAAGGGCAAATTGAGCGAACCATGCGGCTGCTCGGTGTGAGCGATCTCGCCGAGCTAAGCCCCGCGCATGTCACCCAACTCGAACGACTGGCCCCACGTGCCAGGACTTAACGGGCGCCTTCGCCGGCGCGCGTCGGAGTCATCGAGCGTGACCAACGATTGATGGCAGGCCGCTGTGGAAGTTGGTCGACGTCTAACTCCCGGATGAAGTAGCTCGATCAAATGGTCTCTACCCGCTGGCTGCTGGTTGTAGCCGAGATGCATTTCTTCTAGGTGGACCGGGCCTGGCCAGCTCAAACAGCCTCGTCGGCACACCACTTGCTCGCCGATGCGTCCATGACACCTTCAGTTGAAAACGACGGTGCGCGCGCCGGTTAGGGCCACTCGGTCCTCCACGTGCAGACGCAGCGCCCGCGCCAGAACGACGCGCTCCACATCGCGTCCGATGGCCACGAGGTCGTCCGCGGTGTGTCCGTGACCCACTCGGACGACGTCCTGTTCGATGATCGGTCCCTCGTCGAGATCTTCCGTCACGTAATGAGCCGTGGCGCCGATGAGCTTCACGCCACGCTCGTGGGCTTGGTGATAGGGCTTGGCACCCTTGAACCCAGGCAGGAACGAATGGTGGATGTTGATGATGCGGCCGGACATGCGCGAACATAGGTCGTCGGAAAGTACCTGCATGTAGCGCGCCAGCACGATGACGTCAACGTGATGCTCTTCGACGAGTCGGAGGAGCCTGGCCTCGGCGCCGGCCCTTCCCTCGGGCGTCACCGGCAGGTGTTCGAAGGGTATGTCGTAGCGAGCGGCAATCGGCGCGCAGTCGGTGTGATTGGAGACGATGAGAGGAATGTCCATGGGAAGTTCGCCGATCTGCCAGCGGTAGAGCAGGTCGACCAGGCAGTGGTCGAGCTTCGACACCATCAGCAGCGCCCGGCGTTGTGCGGCCTCCAGGCGAAGGCTGAGCACAGGATCGAACTGGGCGACGCGGGCAGCGATGAGCTCGCGCACCACACCGGTCTCGACATGAGGGCTCTCGAAGCAGGTCCGCATGCAGAAGAGGCCGGTAAGTGGATCGGAGAACTGGGCGTTCTCCAGGATGTTGCCCTTGGCTTCGAAGACGCCGTCGGCCAGGGCCCGGACGATGCCGGGCTGGTCCGCGCACCGAAGAGTTAGCAGGTAGCGAAGCAACTCTTCGGGTCCTCTCTCGCCATATCTCGGTTCGCCGGAGACGGTGCTCCCTGGCGCGGGTGGGGGTAGGCGTCAGCTGGACGTCGGCGCCGCGAGGCGTCGTTCGTACCACCGGTGAAAAGTGTCCACCGATCCTTCGGTGACCGGTGAGAGCGGACCCGGAACGTAACCGCGGGACCGCACGCCCGCGTAGTTCTGCTCGCACAGGGACCAGTCCTGCTCCGACGTCGCAATCCACACCGCGGTGAGTTCGTCGACGTCGTAGTCGTTCCCCTCGACGGCGTCGTCGCGGACGAAGAAGGTGACGTCGACGCGGGTGCTGTCGGCCCGCACCGGAGTCAGCCTGGTCGTCATCGCGTAGTCGACGTTGGCATGCGACCAGGAGTTGGGCAGCGTGATGAGGCGCAGGCTGCCGACATCGCCGCTGCCGAGGTCGCCCAGCACGGGCGCGACGAGGCGCCCACTCAGGCTCTCCGTGAGGTAGCCGTCTCGAAGGGGGAGGCGGGCCACCCGGAACCATCCGTCGTCTTCGAAGCTGACCTCGCGGGGCGCGAGGCCCTGGGCGCGCCACCGCTTCTGGTGCTCGGCGAGAGTCGCGTCGTAACCGGTACTGCGCCTCGTGTCGCCCGACCCGCCGACGTCGTAGTTGGACTGGCAGAACTCCGGGTGGTTGACGCGGCAGTGGTAGCACTCCCGGTTGTTCTCTACGAGCATCTTCCAGTTCGCGGCCACGGTGTAGTGGCAACGAGCGGCCACCTTGGTGCGATCGAGTCGATGCGGTCCCAGCTGTGGTTGCACCGCGGCCACCGCGCCGTCGAACGGCGGAGCGACCTCCGCGAAGCACACGAACAGCAGGCCGCAGAACTCTTTGAGCTGCACCGGTCGCAGCCCGAACTCTTCCCGGGCGAAACCGGCGCCCATATGCGGGGCCCCGCGCAGTGTGCCATCCAGCGCGTACGTCCACTGGTGATAGGGGCACACCACGGCGCGGACCGTGCCATGGCCATCGGGCTGCAACCTGCATCCCCGGTGCCGACATACGTTGTGGTGGGCGCTGACCTGACCGGTGTCGTCCCGGGCCAGCAGCACGGAGTCGCGCCCCACGCTCCACACCAACGTGTCGCCAACGTGCGGTAGCTCCTGGGCGGCGCCGACGAACAACCAACTGGTGGCGAACACCTGCTCCAGGTCCAAGGCGAAGACGTCCGGATCGACGTAGTAGTCCCTCGGCAGCGAGTAGCCCGGTGTCCTCACCGGCAGCGCGGCCAGGGCGGTTGCTGTGGTCATGCTCAGGTCTCTAGCCTCTCGATCTGCTCGACAGGACACGAGGTGGATACGGCCATCCTACAACAACTCGAGTTGACACGCTCTGACGTATATCTCCCCGACCACCGGTCAGCTCCACGGGAACGGCGAATGGCTCACCGGGTGGAGCCTCCCGGCGGCGTAACGGGAGAAGCGGAACGGCTCGAGCAGCGCCTGGCTCTCGCCCAGCAGCTCCCGGGCCACGAGAGCGCCTACCCCGATCATCTTGTAACCGTGATTGGAGTCCGCGACCACGTAGGCGTTGTCACCGAACACGTCGAAGACCGGAAAGCTGTCCGGCGTGAAGCACCCGATTCCGCCGGACGGTTCCTTGGCGAAGAGCCCGCTCTTGCCTTCGAACCTCTTCAAGCAATGAGCCAGACCGGCCGTCCACATGCGGGCGAAGTCGGGACCTACGACGAAGTCGGGGCTCGCCGGACCGTAAGGATCGACGTCGACGTCGTCGGTGGGGCGGTCGACCACGAAGGGCATAGCGCCACCCTGGATGCCGCCGAAGTTGAAGTCCGGCTTGAAGTAGATCCCCCAGAGGCGGTCCGTGACCAGGGAGCCGTCCGCGTCGTCGTACAACGGCGCGTCGGTGTCGACATGCAACACCGGGGGCAGGTTGCCCTGGCTGTCGGTGAGAAAGGCCGGGTCGACCTTCAGCGTCCCTTCCTGCAACGACCAGTAGGTCCACATCGGCCGCTGGTAGACCGTACCGTCCGGCCCCCGAACGGGGATGACATCGGGCAGGCCCAGCATCCGCCACAGGTCGCGCACCCAAGGACCAACCGCCGCGACCACGTGGTCGCACTGGACCGCCCCAGCGTCGGTCTCCACGGCGGCAACCCTGCCACCGTCCCGACGGAATCCGGTGACGCGGATGCCGGTCAGGATGCGGACGCCGGCCGCAGTGGCCTTGTCGGCCAGCCCCCGCACGGACGCCCGGTTGTTCGCGTAGCCGCCGCGCTGCTCGTGCAGCACGCTCGTGATGTTGCGCGCCTGCCAGTCGGGAAACATCGACTGGAGGTAGAGACGACAGTCCTCGGCGCCCTCGACGAAGGTCGAGGGATAGCCGATGGCTCGTTGCTCGTCGTGGATCTGGGCGACGTCGGCGTGCATGACCTCGGCGGAGATTTGCATATACCCCACCGGGTGGTAAGCGAAGGCATCGGGCTGGGACTCCCACACCGACACCGAGTGGGCCATGAGCTCACGCATCGCCGGCTGAAAATAGTTGTTGCGCACCACTCCGCAGGCGATTCCGGAGGCGCCCGAGCCGATGCCGGCCTTGTCCAGCACCACGACGTCCTCACCCGAGCCGAGACCCCGCTCGGCGAGTTCGCGGGCCAGGTGCCAGGCGGTCGACAAGCCGTGGATGCCGGCTCCGACGATGACGTAACGCGCGCGGTCGGGCGCCTTCACGAGCAGGTCCTCTCAACGGTCCGGCGGTCTTCGGCCCGATTCTATCCGCGTTGATGCCGCTTGCGACAACTGGAGTTGATACAGGTCAAGCGGGGGCAAACCCGTCCCGGCCGATGCCGAATTCGCGACCGGCGTCGAGCAGCGCGTCGAAGAGATACTGTCCCGACGAGCGCTCGCAGTGCAGCAGATAGGACAGCGTGGCGCCGACGTCGTCCCGGACGACGTCGGTGGTCAGCTCGGCGACCGAGCTCCGGAAGGCCACTCCGTTCGGGCTCACCCGCTCGGACAAGTCGATCGCACACACCTTTCCGAGGACCTTCGCAGCGGCCGCGCCCGAGAGCCGCATCAGCGCCCGGCCATGGGTCAGGTCCAGCACGCTGACCAGGCCGTCGTCGGAGGGATCGACCCCGGCGGCCACCTCGGCCGCTGTCCCGATGCCCCCGAGCAGCAGCCACTCACCCGGGCCGGAGCCGATGACCAGCACCTGGTGCTCATCGCGAGCCGCGCGGCCGAACGGTACGCCGAGCCGGCCGGCGACATGACCGGTAGGCCGGGCCCGGACGAGCACCTTGGCCAGCGGGCTCAGATCGGCCAAGCCCAACGCCGACCGCGGCGGCGTCAGGACCACCTCCCAGCCGGAGAGGATGGCCACCCGTTCATCGGCCCGGATCGGGCTGCGAGCGATCGGAGAGCTCTCAGGCATGCAGCCGCCGTCCCTCCGGGTCGACGTGCGCGGGCGTCGGCGTGACGGTGGCCTCGATCCGGCGTCCGGAGGGCAGCACGACCGTGACGGTGGAGCCGGCCTGGGCGAGCTCATGGGCGACGAAGCCCAGGCAGATGGACCGGCCGAGGGTCGGTGACATCCGGCTGCTGGTGATGCGTCCGACGATCTCTTTCGGGCCACGAACGATCTGGCTGCCCTCCGCCGGCACGATGGAGCCGTCGACGGGCTGCAGACCGACGAGTCTGTGCTGCCGCGGACGCTCGCGGGCCCAGCTCAGTTCGGGTAGCCCGACGAAGTCGTCCTTGTCGAGCTTGACCAGCGGCGCCAGGCCGGCGTCGAACGCGCTGGTCAGCCCGTCGGTGTCCTGACCCACGACCAGGTGCCCCTTCTCCAGCCGCAGGATGCGCTGCGCCTCGACGCCGAACGCCGCCACACCGAGATCCTGCCCGCCGGCCAACAGAGCTTCCCAGACGTGCAGTCCGTACGACGCCGGCACATGGAGCTCGTAGCTCAGCTCGCCGGTGAACCCGATGCGCCACATCAGGCAGTCGTCGACTCCGGCGACCCGTCCCGTGCGCACGCGCATGTAGGGGAACGCCTCCGGCGAGAGGTCGAGGCCGTCGGTCAGCCGGCTCAGCAGTTGACGTGACCGGGGACCCGCGACGTTGATGCTCGCGTAGTAGGTCGTCAATGGCGTGACGTGCACCTGCCAGTCCGGATGCTGGGTCTGCAGCACGCTTTCCAGGTGCTCCCACACCGCCGCGGCACCGGAGGACGTCGTTGACATCAGGTAACGCTCCGGGCTGAGGCGCCCGGTGACCCCGTCGTCCATGACGACGCCGTCCTCGCCGCACATAACGCCGTAGCGCACGGAACCGACCTCGAGCTTGGACCACTTGTTCACATACACCGCGTTGAGCAGCTGCGGCACGTCCGGGCCACGCAGGTCGAGCTTGCCCAGTGGGGTCACGTCGATGATGCCGACCCGCTCCCGGACGTTGCGGGCTTCGCTCTGGGGGTCGCCGTAGTGGTCCGGGCGGATCCATTGACCCGCGACGAGGGCCCGGGCGCCGTGTTGCACGTGCCAGGGGTGCATCGGTGAGCGGCGCACGGGTTCGAAGTTGCGTCCGGCCAGCGCGCCGAGCGAGATCGGGGCGTACGGCGGGCGCCACACCGTCGCGCCGAGGTCTTCGATGGCGCTCCCGATCGCCTCGGCGAGAACCGCCACGGTGTTCACGGTCTCGAGCTTGCCCTGGGCCGGTCCCATGGTCGCGGTCGTGTAGCGCTTGACCAGCTCGCTGGAGTCGTAGCCCTCGCGCGCGGCCGCGAACACGTCCTTCGACGTGACGTCTTCGGAGAAGTCGACGATTCCGTGGGTGGCGGCCCGGAACAGTGCCGGGTGCGGCCGGACCGGCAACGGCTGGGGCGGATCGGCGCGGCCGAACCCGGCCTGCCCGGCGGCTCGTGCGCCGATGCCTCGCCCGTGCGCCACCAGTTCCTCGGTGCTGCCGTCGCCGACGAGCCCGCCGGTCGCGAGGACCGAAGCAGGCAGGTCGTCACCGGGCCGGAACCGGGCCGCGGCGGCGTCGTAGATCGGGCGGCCGCCGGCCATGTTGAGCAGCGAGGTCGGCGCCGTCCAGCCGGTCGAGACGACGAGCAGGTCGCAGTCGACTCGGCGTCCGTCGGCCAGCTCGACCGCAGTGACCCCGCCGCGGCCGGTGGCCCGACGCAGGTCTTGACCGCGCCGAGCGTCGATCACGCAGGCGACCTCGACGCCGGCGCGCTCCAGGTCGGCGGCGGCGTCGTCACCCTCGGCGTTGGCGGTGAGGACGACAGCCCGGCGGCCGGGGCGCACGGCGTACAGGTTCACCAGCCGACGCACGGCGGTGCCGAGCATGACGCCGGGCAGGTCGTTGCCCGCGAATACGTACGGTCGTTCGATCAGGCCGGGCGCGACGACCAGCGCCTTGGCTCGTGCCTTGATCAGCCGCTCCTCGACGTGCGGCAGATCTCGTTGCACGATCGACACCCAATTGTCGTCGTAGCGCCCGGCCACCACGGAGTTGACCAGGATCTCGACGTTGGGCGCGGCTTCGAGCGCCGACCGCAGTTCGCGCAGCGCCGCCAGCTCCGGCGCGCCGCTCCATCGAAGCGAGCCGCCGAGTTCGTACTCCTCCTCGACGAGCATCACCTGGGCCCCGGCGTCGGCGGCGGACAAGGCGGCGCCCATGCCGGCGGCGCCCCCGCCGGCGACGACGACGTCAGGGTGGGCGTAGCGCTTGTCGTAGTCGCGGTGTCCGGAGTCCCGGGACACCCGCCCGCCGGGCGCGAAACGCACCAGGACCTTTTCGTAGGTCGGCCACAGCCGCTGCGGTTTGATGAACGTCTTGTAGTAGAACCCGGCCGTGAGGAAGGGCGCCGCGAGCTGGTTGGCGGCCCGGACGTCGTAGCGCAGCGACGGCCACACATTCTGCGCCTCGACGGTCATGCCCTCGGCGAGCTGGCGGTGCGCGCCCCGGACGTTCGGTTCGTCGCCGACCTGCACCGTGACGCCGGGGTCGAGGAAGCTCGCCGTCATGATGCCCCGCGGCCGGTGATACTTGAAACTGCGCGAGAAGACCCGAACACCGGCGGCCGCCAGGGCCGACGCGATCGTGTCCCCGGCGAAACCGACGTGGGGGCGACCGTTCCAGGAAAAGCTGAGCGGCCGCGCACGGTCGAGCAGCTCACCGGGCTGCGGCGGCAACCGGTGTGTCGGCGGCGCGGTTCGCTCCGGCGGCCGAGGATCGCGTTCCGATGTCATCGGTGGCCGGGATGAGCGTCGGTGGCCGCGGTCGGTTCGGTCACTGTGGTTGCTTCGGTTACTGCGGTCGGTTCGACCGTTGGGCGGATCTCATTCGTGGCCGTGTGGCGGTCCACGGTCACGAACCGGCGACAACCGGCGCCGTGGTACCACGTCTCCGTCGTCCAGTCGGCGAAATTGCGCTGGCCGTACAGGTAGCTGCGCCACTCCCCCGGCGTGGTCGACCGCGGGTCGGGCCGCGAACTCCGCTCGCCGACATGGTGAAACTCGGTGCGGTTGCGCGGCCCGCAGTGCGGACATGGAATGCGAAACACGTTGGCGACTCGTCCCTCTTCAGTGGCCGACCGCCGCGGCGCCCTTTTCGCCGACCAGACGGCCTTCGGCGAAGCGCGCGAGGTCGAACGACGCGATGAGCTCTGGTGTCTTGCCGGTGGCGACGAGTTCGGCCATCGCCTCGCCGGAAACCGGCCCGGCCTTGAAGCCGTAGGTGCCCCACCCGACATCAACCAGGAACCCGTCCACCGGGGTGATGCCCATGATGGGCGAGAAGTCCGGGGTCATGTCGCACAGACCCGCCCACTGCCGGAGCACCCGTAACTTGGCGATCGAAGGCATGAGCTCGAGGATGTGGCCGGCGAGTTCCTCGGTGAACTCGAGCGATCCACGCATGGAGTACGACGGATAGGGGTCGGTACTCGCCCCGAAGACCAGTTCGCCGCGCGCGGTCTGGCTGACGTAGACGTGCAACGTCCCGGAGACGACGACCGTGTTCAGGAACATTTTCACCGGTTCAGTGACGGCGGCCTGCAGCGGGTGGGTGCTGATCGGCAGCCGCACACCGGCCAGCTGCGACACGAGGCTCGACCAGCCGGCGGTGCAGTTGACGACCACGGGAGAGGAGACCGCACCCACATTCGTGCGCACCCCCCGTACCCGACCGTCCTGCACGTCGATGCCGAGGACCTCGGTGTTCTGATGGATCTGGACGCCGAGGGCGTC
>JAABUN010008675.1_pt1 | contig 10257 bp, 8 predicted proteins | sample 5559311 | NCBI WGS metagenome assembly JAABUN01 (sample SAMN10711877, study PRJNA513370) | rock metagenome | isolation source: Antarctica rocks | place: Antarctica: Victoria Land, Siegfried Peak sud
CCGAGGCGCCGGCCAAGGCGTACAACCCGCTGTTCGTCTACGGCGAGAGCGGCCTGGGCAAGACGCACCTGCTGCATGCGATCGGGCACTACGCCCAGCATCTGTTCGCCGCAGCCCGGGTGCGCTACGTGAGCTCGGAGGAGTTCACCAACGACTTCATCAACTCGATCCGTGACGGCCGGGCGGAGACCTTCCGCCGCCGCTACCGCGACGTCGACATCCTGCTCGTGGACGACATCCAGTTCCTCGAGCACAAGGAGGGGACGCAGGAGGAGTTCTTCCACACCTTCAACACGCTGCACAACGCCAACAAGCAGATTGTCATCAGCTCCGACCGTCCCCCCAAGCAGCTGTCCACACTCGAGGACCGGCTCCGGACCCGCTTCGAGTGGGGGCTGATCACCGATGTCCAGCCGCCCGACCTCGAGACCCGGATCGCCATCCTGCGCAAGAAGGCTGCGCAGGACGGACTGGATGCCCCGCCGGACGTGCTGGAGTTCATCGCCTCCAAGATCTCGCGCAACATCCGCGAGCTCGAGGGTGCCTTGATCCGGGTGACAGCCTTCGCCTCGCTCAACCGGCAGTCGGTGGACCTGGCCCTGGCCGAGGTGGTGCTCAAGGACCTCATCCCGGCCGAGGGCGGCCCGGAGATCACCGGGGCGACGATCATGGCGGCGACCGCTGAGTACTTTGGGTTGACGATGGAAGACCTGTGCGGCTCCTCCCGCTCGCGCATGCTCGTCACGGCCCGGCAGATCGCGATGTACCTGTGCCGGGAGCTCACCGACCTGTCGCTGCCCAAGATCGGGCAGATGTTCGGTGGCCGCGACCACACCACCGTCATCCATGCCGACCGCAAGATCCGGGCCCAGATGCCCGAGCGACGCGCCACCTACAACCAGGTCGCCGAGCTGACCAATCGCATCAAGACGCGCTCCCGGCAGCCATGACAAACAGGATCTGCTCCCTGCACAGCATGGGGACAACGCTGTGGACAACTGTGGAAGACACCTGCCCGCAACGTGCAGGACGCCCGCCGGCCCTCCGGTCGTCCCCAGCCGTCCACCGCTACGCTGCGGGCTGTCCCCAGGCTGCTCACAACGCTGCAACCTGCCTGGCCTGCGGAGACAGGCATCGTCCACAGGGCCGCAGGGTCCTACCACCACGACCGGTAGATCTTCCGAGAGAACTCACCCCCGGGTTCTGGACGGGACCGAGCTGTGGAAAACCCGGCGACCGCAACACGCAACGTCGCAGCCATCAAGTGAAAGAGCACGCATGGAACTGAGGGTCGAGCGCGACGCACTGGCCGACGCGGTCGTCTGGACAGCCCGGTCCCTGCCGGCCCGCCCGCCGATGCAGGTGCTGCTCGGTCTCCTGCTGGAGGTGTCACGTGACGAGCGGGGAGACTCTGCGCTGGAGATCTCCGGCTTCGACTACGAGGTCAGCTCCCGGGTCCGGGTGGCCGCCACGGCCGATGAGCCAGGCCGGCTGCTGGTGCCCGGTCGGTTGCTGTCGGAGATCGTGCGCTCGCTGCCCGCCCAGCCGGTCACCCTGCGCCTGGACGGCACCCGGGTGGTGCTGACCTGCGGGCCGGCTCGCTTCACGCTGCCGACCCTGCCCGTGGAGGACTATCCGAGCCTTCCGGCCATGCCGTCGACGGCGGGCACGCTCGGCTCCGATGTCTTCGCCGTCGCGGTCGGCCAGGTGGCGATCGCTGCCGGGCGTGACGACACCCTGCCGGTGCTCACCGGTGTGCGCTTCGAGATCGACGGCGATCAGCTCACCCTGGCTGCGACCGACCGGTATCGGCTGGCGGTGCGCACGTTGCCGTGGCGCCCGGCCGATGGTGGGTTGACCACGACGGCACTGGTTCCTGCGCGCACACTCGCCGAGACGGCGAAGGCCCTGGCGGCCGGCCCGGAGGTCACCCTGGCGCTGTCGGGCGCCGGGTCGCCCGAGGGGATGATCGGCTTCGAGGGTCTGGGGCGCCGGACCACTTCGAGGCTGCTCGAGGGTGAGTTCCCGAAGTACCGCTCCCTGCTGCCGAGCGAGACCACCGCCGCAGCCGAGATCTCCACCGGCCCGTTCGCCGAGGCCGTCAAACGGGTCGCTCTCGTGGCGGCCCGCAACGCCCCGGTGCGGCTGGGCTTCTCTGCCGACGGGGTGGTGCTCGAGGCGGGCGGCGCCGACGACGCGCAGGCCAGCGAGCAGCTCGAGTGCGGCTGGCAGGGCACGGCGAGCGACGAGCCGTTCCAGATCGCCTTCAACCCGCAGTACCTGCTCGACGGGCTCGGCGCCGTGGACAGCGACACGACGACCCTGTCGTTCACCGGCCCGACCCGGCCGGCGGTGCTCACCGGCAAGCGCGACGGCGACGCGGTGGGCGTGGCGGACTACCGATACCTGCTGATGCCGGTGCGCCTGTCGGGCTGAGCATGCAGCGCCTGTTCGGTCTTCGCCAGCACCGTTCCGTACACGAGGTGAGCGAGCACCATCACGCGACCCGGTCGCGCCGATCCTTCTCGGCCGGGGGAAGCGCGCCGAGCGCCGGAATCCAGCCCTGGTAGGCCGCGGCGTAGATGGCGAGCGCCCAGCTGCAGCCGCGAACCGGGGGTGGGAGCCGGCGCGGCAGCAGGGCGTAGCCGACACCGGCACCGCCGCCGAAGGCCAGGTGGGTCAGTACGCCGAGCGCCCGGCCCACCGGGGCAGGGACCCGCTCGCCGGTGCCGACCTCAACGGCCCGCTCGGCGATCGCCTGGGGTGGTTGGCGGCCGAGCAGACCGACCCGGCCGGCGGCCAGCATGAGGGCGCTCATGGCGACGGTGCCGACGACGCCGGCCACCGCTCCTCGGCTGCCCTGCCTGATCACATTCACAGTCAATTCTCCTCATCCTCTCGCGTGGCGCATCGACAGGTAGCGCCCGGCCCGCCACAGCCACAGTCCGGCCGTACCGAACCGTCGCCGCCGCTGCTCGGAGTCCAGCACATACAGCGCCCGGACCAGCTCCATGTGGCTCCACAGCAGCGGGACGTTGCCCAGCGAGGTGCCGTCCACCGGGTCGACCATCTCGGCGAGCAGCCGGGGCAGCGCGGCGCACATGTCGTCCAGTCGGGCGATGGCCTGGTCGAACTCGCCGACGACCGCGAGCGCCGCGACGGCCTGGAAGCTCGCCGGCAGGAAGGCTCCCTCCCGCCCGGAGAAGCCGTCCCAGCCTGGCCGTCGACGGGGCCGGGCGGGTAGCGGCGCAGGTACGGTCCGCAGCCGACCTGGCGGACGATCTGTCCGACGAGGGCGTGCGCCCGGTCGTCGCGGGCAAGCCCGAACAGCGGCAGCAGCAGGGCGGCGGCGTCTGGGCCGGGCAGGTCCGCGTCGTAGGCGAACGGCAGGCTTCCGTCCTCGGTCAGCGCCGCGAGCACCCGTCGCGCGAGCTGGTCCCGAGCCGTCGACCACGTCCGCCGGCGGGTCCATGGACGCCAGCCGCGAGCCATCCACAGCGCCCGGTCGAGGGCGAGCCAGCGGCCGATGTCCTCGCTGACGAGCAGGTGCGGCTCGCGCAGCTCCCACACGCCGCTGCTGGGCTCCCGTACACCCGACAGCACGCTGTCAGCGACCCCGTCGGCGATGCGCCGGACCGAGGTCCACACCTCGGGCTCGAGCTGCCCGCCGGTCTGCACAGTAGCGGTAGTCGAAGCAGCGGTCGCCGGGCACCGCCTCGGGCAGTGAGGTCGTCGCGCTCGCGAGCACCCCGTCACCGATGGTCAGTGCGTCGAGGACGCGCAGGGCGTCCAGGGCACGTTCTGGATGCGTACGCGGTAGCCGGACCGTCGCGAGGCGCTCCTGCTGGCGGCCGGCGATCTGTCTCAGGCGGTCCAGCAGCTGCTCGGCGGTGCCGACCGGAAGCGGTGCGGTCCCGATCACCAGGGTGAGGCAGGTGTCTTCGGACAGCGTCAGCTCGAGCATGCCCGGCCCGACCGGGCGCCCGACCACCTCGACGGTGAGCTGTGGCAGGTCCCCGAGGGCGTCGCCGAACGGGCGCAGCAGCAGCTCGTGGCGGGCGGTCATGGTTCCGTCGAGCGGACGGACGAGGCGGACGAGGGCACCCGGCGCCGGGTCCTCGCCGGGTCCGCCGCCGAGCAGCCCGTCGAGGCACTCGAAGCGCTGACCGTTCTGGCGCAGCACGGTGCGGTGCAGGGGCGCCGCCGGTCGGCGGTCGTGCTCGACGAGCGCGGCGTCGCACCAGCGGGCGCTGCCTCCTTGTGGGTCCAGCAGGCGCCAGAGCACCGGCTGGCCGTCTGGGGTCGGCAGGCACCACCAGTCGATCTCGCCGTCGGGGCGCAGCAGCGCCAGCCCCGTACCGTTCCCGATCAGCCGGTGCTCGCCCAGCGCCGGGGGTAGCGGCGGGCTCACCGTCCGCGCAGCGTGCGAAGCGCCCGGCCCGCCTCCGGCAGCGTCTGGGGGAAGGCGACCACGCTGACGACCGCCGCCACCCACGCGTGCGCCCATGGGCGGCGCCCTGCCCAGGACAGGGCCGGCGTATGCCTGTGATGCACTAGGGCTCTTCGTTGAGAGGACTGCCATGGGCACGCTGGGCATGATCGGGCTGGGCCGGATGGGCGGCAACATGGCCGAGCGGCTGCGGCGTGGTGGACACACCGTCGTCGGATACGACCGGTCCGCCGACAGCGGCCGGCATGTGGACAGCCTCGAGGCACTGGTGGCGGCGCTCGAGGCTCCCCGGGTCGTCTGGGTGATGGTGCCGGCCGGCTCACCGACGTACGACACAGTTGCTGCTCTGCGCGCGCTGCTGAGCGACGGGGACGTCATCGTCGACGGCGGCAACTCGCGCTACACCGACGACCAGCGGCATGCCGCCGAGCTCGCCCCGAACGGGATCGGCTTCGTCGACTGCGGGGTCTCCGGTGGCGTGTGGGGGCTGACCGAGGGCTACGCGCTGATGTGCGGCGGGTCGACGGACAACGTCGCGATCGTCCAGCCGTTCTTCGACGTGCTCAAGCCCGAAGGCGACTCGGGCTTCGTGCACGCCGGCGAGGTCGGTGCCGGTCACTTCGCCAAGATGGTCCACAACGGCATCGAGTACGGCCTGATGCAGGCCTACGCCGAGGGCTGGGAGCTGATGATGGCGACCGACGTGGTCGCGGACGTCCCGGCTGTCGTCGCGAGCTGGCAGCAGGGCACGGTCATCCGGTCCTGGCTGCTCGACCTGATGGTGAACGCGCTGTCCGAGGACGACGACCTGTCCGAGCTGCGCGGCTACGCGCAGGACTCCGGTGAGGGCCGGTGGACGGTCGAGGCGGCCATCGACCACGCCGTGCCGTTGCCGGTGATCACGGCCGCGCTGTTCGCCCGGTTCTCCTCCCGGCAGGACGACTCGCCGGCGATGAAGATGATCGCCGCCTTGCGCAACCAGTTCGGCGGGCATGCGGTCACCGCGAAGGCGGGGTCGACGGAGAAGGGGGCGGACAGCCCCGGCGCCGACGCGGACGTCGCCGGGTCTGCTCCCGACGTGGCCGCAGGCCGGACGCCGGGCGAGGCCGGCACGCCGCCCCACCACACCCCGCCGGACGCCTGAGGCGTGCACGTCAGCTCGCTGTCGCTCACCGACTTCCGGTCGTGGCCGACCCTCGAGCTCGAGCTCGGGCCGGGCTCGACGGCGCTGGTTGGCGCGAACGGCCAGGGCAAGACCAACCTGGTGGAGGCGATCGGCTATGTCGCGACGCTCGGCTCGCACCGGGTCGCCGCCGACGCCCCGCTGGTGCGGGCCGGCACCGAGCGGGCGGTGGTCCGGGTGCGGGTGGAGCGGGACGGGCGGGCCACGCTGGTCGAGCTCGAGGTCAACCCGGGCCGGGCCAACCGAGCCCGCGTCAACCGCGGGCCGCTACCCCGGCCACGGGAGGTGCTCGGGATCCTGCGCGCGGTGCTGTTCGCGCCCGAGGACCTCTCGCTGGTGCGCGGTGATCCCAGCGAGCGGCGCCGCTTCCTCGACGATCTGCTGGTCGCCACCGCCCCGCGCTACGCCGGCGTCCGCGCGGACTACGAGCGGGTGCTCAAGCAGCGCAACGCCCTGCTCAAGTCCTCATTCGCCCGCCGTCACGCCGCCGGCGCGGGGGGCGGGGACATGCGCACCCTGGACGTCTGGGACACCCACCTGGCCCGCTGCGGCGCCGAGTTGATGTCGGCCCGGCTCGCTCTGGTCGCGGCGCTGCGACCACGGGTGGCGGACGCCTACCGGGCGGTCGCGACGGCCGACGAGCGCGACCGCAGCGGCACCGAGGTCGACTACCGGTCCTCGCTCGGCGAGGCGCTGCCGACCGATTCCGGCGAGCCGGTCCGCGACCGCGACCTGCTGGCCGCCGCCATGCTCGCGGAGCTGGCGCGGGTGCGCGTCAGCGAGCTCGAGCGCGGCGTCAGCCTGGTCGGACCGCACCGTGACGAGCTCGTTCTCGGTCTGTCCGGTCTGCCCGTCAAAGGCTATGCCTCGCACGGCGAGTCCTGGTCGGTCGCGCTCGCGTTGCGGCTGGCGTCGTACGAGCTGCTCAAGGCCGACGGCGGGGAGCCGGTGCTGCTGCTGGATGACGTCTTCGCCGAGCTCGACGAGGGCCGGCGGGACCGGCTGGCCGGCATCATCGCCGGTGCCGAGCAGGTGATCGTGACCGCAGCGGTCCCTGCGGACGTGCCCGAGGCACTGGCAGGGAGCCGGTACGACGTGCACGGGGGCTCGGTGACCCGTGTCCGCTGACATCCCGACGGGGGCGGACGATGTTTCACGTGAACCCGCCGCCTCCGAGCCGGGCGCACCGGAGCAGTCCGCCGCTGAGCTGCGCGGGCCGGACCTCGTGCGAGCCGCCCTGTCCCAGGCCAAGGCTGCGGCGCGGGCCAAGGGGCTGTCGCCGGCCGCCCCCCGCGCCCGGGTCCGCCGGGCGGACGCCCCGCGCTCGGGCTCCGGGCCCGACGCGCGCGACCCGGTCCGGTTCGGGGAGCTGATCTCACGACTGGTCGCCGAGCGCGGCTGGCAGGAGACCACCTCGGCGGCGGGGGTGCTAGCGAACTGGGAGCTGCTGGTCGGCCCGGAGCTCGCGGCCCACTGCGCCCCCGCGTCCCTGGTCGACGGCCATCTCGTGCTGGTCGCCGAGTCCTCGGCCTGGGCGACCCAGCTCCGGCTGCTGACCCGGACCCTGATCTCTCGGCTGGCAGAGCAGGTCGGCCCGGACGTGGTGCGGAGCATCGTCGTGCGCGGACCCGCCCAGCCCGACTGGCGCAAGGGACCGCGCCGGGTGCAGGGCCGGGGCCCGCGGGACACCTACGGCTGACACCTCGCCCCGATGATCGCCACCGACTGTCGCAACTGCCAGACCGCCGTTCACGCTGCGTGTCCACGGGTCCGTGGTCCCCCACCCGCCCGGCCCTGCGACGCGCCACGCGGCAACTCAGGGCGGTTCTGCGACGGTCCGCCCGTGCCGCAGGCTATGCTGACGGTCAGTTCACGCCCTGGGTCATGACCATCGCCGACCCCGCCGACCGCTCCCTTCTCAGTCCCAGCCCATCGCCGTGAGCCGACCTGCGGCCCACCCGGCGTGTGCCCTATCTCGCCCCTGGCGGGAGGAAGCGGAGACCCCACCGCATGCCCGACCAGCCCGTCGACGATCCCTCGCACGCCGGTTCGCCGATGCCGAACGGCTACAGTGCCTCCTCGATCACCGTGCTCGAGGGCCTCGAGGCGGTCCGCAAGCGGCCGGGGATGTACATCGGCTCCACCGGTGAGCGCGGGCTGCACCACCTGGTCTACGAGGTGGTGGACAACGCCGTCGACGAGGCCCTGGCCGGTCACTGCGACACGATCACCGTGACCCTGCTGGCCGACGGCGGCGTGCGGGTGCAGGACAACGGCCGCGGCATCCCGGTCGACGAGCACCCGGTGGAGAAGCGGCCCGCGGTCGAGGTGGTGCTCACCACGCTGCACGCCGGCGGGAAGTTCGACGGGGAGTCCTACGCCGTCTCCGGCGGCCTGCACGGCGTGGGTGCCGCGGTGGTCAACGCCCTGTCGACCCGGCTGGACGTCGAGATCCGCCGGGACGGCTCGGTGTTCACCCAGAGCTACCTGCACTCGGTGCCCGAACCCCTCGTACGCGGGGCTGCGACCGACGAGACCGGCAGCACCGTCACCTTCTGGGCCGACCCGGAGATCTTTTCCGAGACGACCGCCTACTCCCGCGAGACGCTGCACCGCCGGATGCAGGAGATGGCGTTCCTCAACAAGGGTTTGGGCATCACGCTGCGCGACGAGCGCACCGATCTCACCGGCGGGGAGGTCCTCGAGGAGCGCTTCCACTACCCCGGCGGGCTGGAGGACTACGTCCGCCACCTCAACCACGCCAAGTCGCCGGTGCACCCGACGGTGATCGGCTACTCCGACGACACCACGACCGGCATGCGCATGTCGATCGAGGTGGCGATGCAGTGGAACGACTCCTACGCCGAGTCGGTCTACACCTTCGCCAACACGATCAACACCGCCGAGGGCGGCACCCACGAGGAGGGCTTTCGGACCGCGCTCACCAAGACGTTCAACGACTGGGCCCGCAGCAAGGGCCATTTGAAGGAGAAGGACACCAACCTCGAGGGCTCCGACATCCGGGAGGGCCTCACCGCGATCGTCAGCTTGAAGCTTGCCGAGCCGCAGTTCGAGGGGCAGACCAAGACCAAGCTCGGCAACTCCGAGGCGAAGGGCTTCGTGCAGCGGGCCACCGGCCTGTGGCTCAAGGACTGGTTCGACCGCAACCCCACCGACGGCAAGATGATCGTCATGAAGGCCACCCAGGCCGCCCGCGCCCGCCTGGCTGCCCGGCAGGCCCGCGAGCTCACCCGCCGCAAGGGGCTGCTCGAGTCCTCCTCACTGCCGGGCAAGCTCGCCGACTGCCAGTCCACCGACCCCCGCGAGTCCGAGATCTACGTGGTGGAAGGCGATTCCGCCGGAGGGAGCGCGAAGGGCGGCCGGGACTCGAAGACCCAGGCCATCCTGCCGATCCGGGGCAAGATCCTCAACGTCGAGAAGGCCCGCATCGACCGGGTCCTCAACAACAACGAGGTCCAAGCCATGATCACGGCGCTGGGCTGCGGCATCCACGAGGAGTTCGACGTCTCGAAGCTGAGATACCACAAGGTGGTGCTCATGGCCGACGCCGACGTCGACGGCCAGCACATCCGCACCCTGCTGCTCACCCTGCTGTTCCGCTTCATGCGCCCGCTGGTCGAGCAGGGCTACGTCTACCTCGCCCAGCCACCCTTGTACAAGATCAAGTGGAACGGCGGCGAGATCATGTACGCCTACTCCGACCGCGAGCGGGACGGCCTGATCGCCGCCGGCCAGGAGGCGGGCAAGAAGCTGCCGAAGTCCGGGGAGGCCGTGCAGCGCTTCAAGGGCCTCGGCGAGATGAACGCCGCCGAGCTGTGGTCGACAACGATGGACCCGGCCCACCGGGTGCTGCTGCAGGTGACCCTCGATGACGCCGCGACGGCCGATGAGCTGTTCTCGACGCTGATGGGTGAGGACGTCGAGGCCCGTCGCTCGTTCATCCAGCGCAACGCGCGCGACGTCCGCTTCCTGGACATCTGATGACCGACGTCCTGCCCCCGCCCCCACCCGCCGGGGACCGCGTCGAGCCCCGCGGCATCGAAGTCGAGATGCAGCAGTCCTACCTCGACTACGCCATGTCCGTCATCGTCGGGCGCGCGCTGCCCGAGGTTCGGGACGGGCTGAAGCCGGTGCACCGGCGGGTGCTCTACGCGATGTACGACGGTGGTTACCGCCCCGACCGCGGCTACTTCAAGTGCGCCCGCGTCGTCGGAGACGTGATGGGCAACTACCACCCGCACGGCGACTCCCCGATCTACGACACCCTCGTCCGGCTCGCACAGCCGTGGTCGCTGCGCTACCCGCTGGTCGACGGCAACGGCAACTTCGGATCACCGGGCAATGACCCGGCCGCGGCGATGCGCTACACCGAGTGCCGGCTCGCGCCGCTCGCGATGGAGATGCTGCGCGAAATCGACCAGGAGACAGTCGATTTCACCGCGAACTATGACGGACGCTCGCAGGAGCCGACGATCCTGCCGAGCCGGATCCCGAACCTGCTGGTCAACGGCAGCTCGGGCATCGCGGTCGGCATGGCGACCAACATCCCGCCGCACAACCTGCGTGAGGTCGCCGCCGGCGTGCACTGGGCGCTCGACAATCC
>JAABUN010008697.1_pt1 | contig 10257 bp, 8 predicted proteins | sample 5559311 | NCBI WGS metagenome assembly JAABUN01 (sample SAMN10711877, study PRJNA513370) | rock metagenome | isolation source: Antarctica rocks | place: Antarctica: Victoria Land, Siegfried Peak sud
ACGGATGAGCGAGGTCCGGGAGCCGCCTGGACCCAGGCCGACCTGACCGAGGAGGCCGCGGTGGATGCCGCCGTGGCCGCAGCGGTCGAGCGATTCGGGCGGATCGACGGCCTCTTCTCCGTCGCCGGCAGCAGCGGCCGACGGTTCGGCGACGGCCCGATCCACGAACTCACCGCGGACGGCTGGGATCGCACGATGGCCCTGAACCTGCGCAGCCAGGCCCTGGTCGCCCGGGCGGTTACCCGGGTCATGCTGGCCCAGGCGCCCACGGCCGCCGGCGCGCGCGGCTCGATCGTGCTCGTGTCCAGCGTGCTCGCGGCCTCACCCGTCCCGGAGCTGTTCGCGACGCATGCCTACGCGGCCGCCAAGGGTGCGATCGTGTCGCTGGCCACGACGATGGCCGCGGCCTATGCGCCGGACCGGATCCGGGTCAACGTCATCGCACCCGCCCTGACCGCCACACCGATGTCCAGCCGTGCCGCGGACGACTCGGCCACGGTCGAGTTCGCGGCACGCAAGCAGCCGCTCGTCGGCGGTTTCCTCGCGGCTGACGACATCGCCCACGGAGCCGTCTATCTCCTCTCCGACGAGGCCCGCGCGGTGACCGGCCAGGTCCTGACCATCGATGGCGGCTGGTCCGTCGTCTCCACCACGGCGACGGGGACCGTGGCCACCGACAGCTGGCCGAGCGCCGCCCCGGCGACCCACAGCCCGGTTCGCCCCACATGACCTCGGTCACGCTCCCGGCCCCGGTCATCACCGATGTCGACGTGTGCGTCGTCGGTGGCGGCTCCGCCGGTTCGACCGCGGCCATCGCCGCGGCGCGCGCGGGCTCGCGCGTGCTCCTGGTCGATCGACTGCCGTTCCTCGGCGGCACGAGCACCGCAGTGCTGGACACGTTCTACGGCTTCTACACGCCCGGCAGCCAGGCACGCAAGGTGGTCGGCGGGATCGGCGACGACGTCGTGGCCGGTCTGCGCGGACTCGGGCCAGTGCTGGAACGGGCCAACACCTACGGCGCTGGCACGGGCGTGACCTACCTCGCCGAGCACCTGAAAGTCGTCTGGGAACGGCTGGCCGAGGAAGCCGGGGCGCGCGTCCTGCTGCACGCCACGCTCCAGGCCGCGGAGGTCCGCCACGGCCGCGTCGAAGCGATCGTTCTCGCCACCCGGGCCGGCCTCGCCCGCGTGCGCGCGACCGTCTTCATCGATGCCTCCGGCGATGCCGATCTCAGCGCGTTCGCCGGCTTCGGGTTCGAAACGGCCGGGGAGCTCGATCCGGCGCAGACCCTGACGACGACGTTCCGGCTGGTCAACGTGGACACCAAGCGCCGCCGCGCTCTCCCCAGGGCCGACTTCCACGCGCTCATGGCCGAAGCCGCCAAGTCCGGCGACTACGACCTGCCGCGGCGCGAGGGCAGCGACCACATCACGCCCGTCGATGGCACGATCGCCACGGTCATGACCCGCCTGGACTCCGTCCGGCGTGATGACGACGGCCGCATCGTCAACGCGACGGACCCGTGGTTCCTCAGCCAGGCCGAGATCGACGGGCGACGTCAGGCCCTGGAGTACGTGCGGTTCCTCGTCGACCGCGTGCCCGGCTACGAGCACGCCTCGCTCATCGCGCTCGGGACGCAGATCGGGGTTCGCGAGACGCGCCGGGTGTACGGCGACTATCGACTGACCCGCGATGACGTGCTTGGCGCCCGAGCGTTCGATGACGGGATCGGCCTGTGCGGTGCCCCGATCGAGGACCATCACGGCGGCGCGGACACGGTCTGGGAGTACCTGCCGGACGGGTCGGCCGTCGGCATCCCGTTCGGGTCGCTTGTCGTCCGGGACGCGGCCAACGTGCTGGTGGCCGGGCGATGCTTCTCGGCGACCCACGATGCGCATGCCTCGGTCCGGAGCATGGCCCAGTGCATGGCGATGGGCCAGGCGGCGGGCACGGCGGCCGCGCTGGCGGTGACCGGCGCTTGCGATCCGCGCGATGTCGACGTGGCGGCGCTGCGCGATCGACTGCGTCGCGACGGCGCGATCCTCGAGCTCGAGGCGGGCTCGCCGGCGGGCGGCGCGGGCGTCGCGGGCGGCGCGGGCGTGACCGGCCAGTGACCTTCGTCCGAACGGTCCTCGGCGACGTCGATCCGGTCGAACTCGGCATCACGTACGCCCATGAGCACCTCGTCATCGATGGCGGCCGGCCGGTCCAGATGCAGCCCGAATTCGATCTAGGCGATATCGATGCGATGGCGATCGAAGTCGGCCAGGCGGCCGAGCTCGGCCTGCGCGCCGTGGTCGATGCCATGCCGTGCGACGCCGGGCGCAATGTCGAAAAGCTGGCCGAGCTGTCGCGCCGCACGGGCATCGGGATCGTGGCGCCGACCGGCCTGCATCACGACCGCTACTACGGTCCGGCCCACTGGAGCCACCGGGTCAGCGTGGCTGAGCTCGCCGACCTCTTCGCCCTCGACGTGACCGACGGGATCGATGCCCTCGATTACAGCGGACCGATCGTCCGACGCACAGCCCATCGGGCGGGCGTGCTCAAGGTGGCGGGCAGTGACGGCGGTCTTTCGCCGCGCGACGAGCGCGTGTTCGAGGCCGCGGCGGAGGCGCATGCCCGGACCGGGGTGCCGATCCTGACCCATTGCGAGCACGGCACGGGCGCACTGGCGCAGGTCCGCTTCCTGGCCGACCGCGGCGTGGCGCCCGAGCACATCGCCCTGAGCCATGTGGACAAGATCGTGGACCGCGGTCTGCACCGGGAACTGCTCTCGACCGGCGCCTTCGTCGAGTACGACGGCTCGTTCCGCTGGCCCGACAGCGAGCCCAACGGCACGGCCCAGCTCATCGCGTGGATGGCCGAGGACGGGCTGGACGACGGGATCGTGCTGGGCATGGACGCCGCGCGGCGGCGCTACTACCGGGTCCACGGCGGATCGCCGGGCCTCACCTGGCTGCTGGACGGCTTCACGGCTGTCCTGCAAGAGTTCGGCGTCGACGCCACCATCCGACATCGACTGTTCGTGACCAATCCGGCGCGCGTCTTCGCGTTCGCCGTCCCACCGACACAAGCGACGTAGCGAGGAGGGCTCCCGTTGGACGGTCATCGGATCTCGATGCTGGGCACGGGCCTGATCGGCGACTTCTACACGAACACGCTGCACGGCCAGCGTGGGCGCGATCGGGTGCGGGTCGTCTATTCGCGCAGTGCTGAACGCGGGACGGCATTCCGAGATCGTTGGAGCATCCTGGAATCCACGACCGACCTGGCGGCCGCGGTGAATCATCCGGACACGGATGTCGTGGTCGTCGCGCTGCCCAACTTCCTGCATGAGGAGGCGATCGGTCTCGTGGCCGAGGCCGGCAAGGCCGTGCTCTGCACGAAGCCGCTGGGACGCACGGCCGAGGAGGCGCGTCGGATGCTCGAGATCGTCGAGTCGGCGGGCGTGTTCGGCGGCTATCTCGAGGACCTGTGCTACACGCCCAAGACGTTGAAGGCGGTGCGCGCCGTGCGCGAGGGCGCCATCGACGACGTGACGTGGGTCCGCTCACGTGAGACGCACCCGGGACCGCACAGCGCCTGGTTCTGGGACGGTCGGCTGACCGGCGGCGGCGCGATCATCGATCTCGGCTGCCACTGCATCGAGATCATCCGGAACTTCGTGGGCAAGGGCAATCGACCGGTCGAGGTCATGTGCCACACGGACACCTTAGTCCACCCGATCGCCGATGAGGACAACGCGATCGCGCTGATCCGGTTCGAATCGGGGGCGGTGGGACAGTTCGAGGTCAGCTGGACGTTCCGCGGCGGGATGGACCTGCGCGACGAGGTGGCCGGCACGCACGGCACGATCTGGATGAACCACTTCCTGCGGACCGGCTTCGAGATGTTCTCGGCCGGCGGGGCTGGCGGCGGGTACGTGGCTGAAAAGGCGGAGACCTCGGCCGGGTGGCTCTTCCCGGTCGGGGACGAGGTGGCCGAGTTGGGCTATGTGGACATGTTCAGCGACATGTTCGATGCGATCGATGCGGGTCGGGCGCCCCAGGAGACGTTCTATGACGGGTATGTCGTGAACGCGATCATGGATGCCTGCTACCGATCCGCCCGGGAGGGCGCGTGGGCGCCGGTCGACCTGGAGTGGCGGGGCGGCACGACGCCACGCATGGCGACGGAGCCCGAGCGGTTCGACGGCCAGGTAGTGATCAAGCGAGAACTCCTGCCAGACGGGCGACTGAAGTTGATCCTGAAGGACGAGGCCAGCGGCGATTTCTCGGATCGGGTCGTCGCGGCCGGTTGACGCCGGTCCGGGCCCGGGGGTGCGTGGCCGGGGGGTTGCGGCCGCGGGGGGTTGCGGCCGCGGGGGGTTGCGGCCGCGGAGGGTTGCGACCGGGGGGGGTTGCGGCCGCGGGGGCGATGCGGCCGCCGGGCCGCCGGGGGCGGGGCCGCCAGCGCCGCGCATGGTGTACGCCGCTGCGCCCACGGCGGTGACTTGGCGCCTTGCGCCGGTCGGGTGTCAGGGTCGCGGGGTGGCGGGGTGGCGGGGTGGCGGGGTCGCCCGGGATCGCGGGGCTCATGGGATCAACGCCGTGCCACGTGCGGAGTCCAAGCTGCAATATCCCGTTGACCTGCCGGCAACGAGCCCGTACCATCCGCGCATCCATCTAGACTGTCTAGACAGGTTGCCACCACCGGATGACATCGATCAACCGACTGCCCGAGATCGGTGCCGCCGTGATCGGCACAGGATTCATCGGGACGGTCCATGTCGAAGCGCTGCGCCGGATCGGCGTCAGCGTCCGGGGCGTCCTCGGCAGCAGCCCGGAGCGGGGCGAGGCACGCGCGGCGGCCCTGGGCGTGCCACTGGCCTACCCCTCGCTCGGCGACCTCCTCGCCGACCCAGCCGTGCACGTGGTCCACGTCACCTCGCCGAACGACCTGCACGTGTCCCAGGCGAAGTCGATCCTCGCGGCCGGCAAGCACGTCGTGTGCGAGAAGCCCCTGGCCATGACCGCGGCCGAGTCCGCCGAGCTCGTCGACCTCGCCGCGCAGAGCGGCCTGGTCAATGCGACGAACTTCAACATCCGCTACTACCCGCTCAACCAGCACGCCCACGAACTCGTCGCGGACGGAGGGGTCGGCGACGTACGCCTGGTGACCGGCCGCTACTTCCAGGACTGGCTGCTCCTCGAGAGCGACTGGAACTGGCGGCTCCAGCCGGACCGAGGTGGCGCCCTCCGGGCCGTCGGCGACATCGGCTCGCACTGGCTGGACCTGATGACCTTCGTGACCGGCCAGCGGGTCAGCGCCGTCATGGCCGAACTCACGACCTTCATGCCGACCCGTCACGAGCCCACGGGCCCGGTCGAGACCTTCGCCACGGAACGCTCGAGCGACTCCGTCCCGCGCGCCATCGCCACAGAGGATGCCGCGAGCATCCTGCTTCGATTCGACGGCGGCGCCCGTGGCGCGGTCAGCATCTCCCAGATCAGCGCCGGTCGGAAGAACTCGCTCCAGTACGAGATCGACGGGTCGGAGGGCGCCTGGGCCTGGGACTCCGAGCAACCCGACCAGGCCTGGCATGGCCATCGCGATCGCGCCAATGAGATCCTCATCCGGAACCCGGCCCTGATGGGTCCCGCAGGCCAGGCGGCGGCGGCCCTGCCGGGTGGCCACGTCGAGGGCTTCTTCGACACGTTCTGTGCCCACTTCCGGGCGATCTACGCGGATGCGGTCGCCCCCGGGACCCCGTCCGTCCAGCCCGGCTATCCCACCTTCGCGGACGGCCACGACGAGATGCTCGTCGGCGAGGCGATCGCGCGCAGCGCCCGCGAGGGTCGCTGGGTGGACGTCGATCGGGCGGGCGTCCGCGAACGGTCGGAGGTCGCCACGTGAAGCTCGGTCTGCTCACCGCTCCGTTCGCCGACACGCCGCTGTCCGACGTCGTCGAGTGGACCGCCGCGAACGGGTTCGAGAGCATCGAGATCGCCTGCTGGCCGCGCACGTCCGGCCCGAGCCGGCGCTACGCCGGGACCAGCCACATCGACGTCGCGAATCTCACCGCCACCCACGCCCGCGAGATCGCGGACGAGATCGCCGGCAAGGGCCTGAGTATCTCCGGCCTCGGCTATTACCCCAATCCGCTCCACCCGGACCCCGTCCACCGCGAGAAGGTCATCGGCCATCTCAAGGCCGTCATCACCGCGGCCGAGCTGATCGACGTCCCCCTCGTGAACACTTTCATGGGCGCGGATTCGGCGAAGACCCAGGACCAGAACTGGGAAGGCGCGCTCACGATCTGGCCGGAGATCGTCGCCTTTGCGCAGGATCACGGACGCAAGCTCACGATCGAGAACTGCCCGATGCTGTTCAGCGAAGACGAATGGCCGGGCGGTCACAACCTCGCCACCACGCCGCGCATCTGGCGCCGGATCCTCGAGCATTGGGGCGGCACGATCGGGCTCAATTTCGACCCGTCGCACCTGGTCCTCCAGATGATCGACATCCCGCGTTTCATCCGCGAATTCGGGCCGCACATCCTGCACGTCCAGGCCAAGGACCTGCTGATCGACCGCGAGGGCCTCTACGAGCGCGGCGTCTTCTCGCTCGGCATGGGCTGGCAGATCCCCCGGCTGCCCGGCCTCGGCGAGGTGGAGTGGGCCCCGTTGTTCGCGGCCCTGTGGCGAGCCAGTTATGACGGCGACGTGATCATCGAACACGAGGACCGCGACTTCGAGAAGACCGACGAACGCATCAAGCGCGGATTCCTCATCGCTCGCGACGTCCTGCGTCCCTACATCAAGTGAGTGCCATGACCCCCGACATCGACGAGCTGACCGAACGCGACATCGCCAAGGCGATCGACCACTCCCTGCTCCGACCCGAGCTCGACGACGACTTCGTCGAGGATGGCTGCCGGCTGGCAGCCGAGTACCACGTGGCCTCGGTCTGCGTCCGGCCGGCCGATGTCGCCCGAGCGAAGGCGATCCTGGACGGCACGGACGTGGCGGTCGGCACCGTCATCGGCTTTCCGCACGGCGATCACCGCACGGACGTGAAGGTCTTCGAGGCGACGCAGGCGCTCGCGGACGGCGCGACCGAACTCGACATGGTCATCGCGATCGGCGCGCTCCGGTCGGGTCGGGACGCGGATGTCGAGGCGGACATCAAGGCCGTCGTCGATGTGGCCCACGCGGCCGGCGCGATCGTCAAGGTCATCTTCGAGAACGCCTACCTGACCGACGACGAGATCGTCCGGGCCTGCCGCCTGACCGAGGCGGCCGGTGGCGACTTCGTGAAGACGTCCACGGGTTTTGCCCCGAGCGGCGCGACCCACGAGCATCTCGCGCTCATGCGTGCCAGTGTCTCGCCGGGCATCCAGGTCAAGGCGGCCGGTGGGGTGCGCACGCTGGATGCGCTGCTGGAGGTCATGGCGCTCGGGACGACCCGCATCGGCGCGACCGCGACGAAGACGATCATCGACGACTTCCGGGCACGCAAAGCCGATCAGTCGCCGGTGGCGGTGACTGCAGGATCCGGTGCCGATGGCCAGCACGAGGGCGGTTACTGATGCCCGAACCCCGCGAGGTCGGGATCGGGATGCTCGGCTCCGGGTTCATCGGCGAGTTCCACACCCTCGGCCTGCGCTACGTGCCGGGCGCCCGGGTCGTGGCCAACTACGGTGCCGGCGCGGAACGGCGCGAGGCCTTCGCGGATCGCTTCGGTAGCCGCGCGCTCGACTCCATCGAGGCCGTGTGTGCCGATCCGGAGGTCGAGCTCGTCGTCGTCTCGCTGCCCAACCAGCTGCACCTGGACGCGGTCCGGGCCGCGGCGGCCAACGGGAAGGCGATCGCCTGCACGAAGCCCCTGGGCCGGAACGGCGCAGAAGCGGCCGAGATGCTGCGGCTTGCGCGCGACTCCGGCGTCTTCAACGCCTACCTCGAGAACGTGGTCTTCAACCACGACATGGTCCGGATGCGCGAGATGATCGAGGCGGGCGCCATCGGCCGACCGACCACGTTCCGTGCCCGGGAGGGTCACAGCGGTCCCCACGCGGCCCATTTCTGGGATGCCGACCTCGCCGGCGGCGGTGCCCTGCTGGACATGGCCTCGCACGGCGCGGAGGCCGCACGCTACATCTTCGGCAAGGAGGTCGAGGTCCGCGACGTCTTCGCCTGGGGCGCCACCCTCGTGCACGGGGCGAAGACCACCGGCGAGGACAATGCGGTCATGCTCATCCGCTTCGAGGACGACCGGGTCGCGACGGCCGACGTGTCGTGGTCGTCCAAGGGTGGCCTGGAAGGCCGGTTCGAGGCCTACGGCGATGCCGGCCGGATCGTCCAGGACAACAGCACGACCGTCCTGCGCGCGTTCATCGAACAGCCGGCGGGCTACCTCGGCGAGAAGGCCGATTCGGACACCGGGTGGGTGTTCCCGGTGCCGGACGAGCCCTACGTCCATGGCCACGACGCGATGATGCAACACGTCGTGGGGGCATTTCGCGATGGGACGACCCCGCGCGAGACGTTCGAGGACGGATTCATCGTCAACACGATCATCGACGCCGCCTACCGCTCGATCGCGAGCGGACGGTGGGAGCCCGTCGAACCGATGCCCAGTCTGGGCGGCCAGGCATGACCCCCGTCACGCCGCCCACGACCGCGGCCCCACCGGTGCTCACCTGGCTGGGCGAGGCGCAGACCCTGCTGGAGCGATTGGCGCACAGCCAGGCGGACGCGATGGAGCAGGCCAGCCGGTGGTGCGCCGAGGCGATCGAGGCGGACGGACTGGTCCATCTGTTCGGCACCGGACACTCGCGCATCCCGGTGGAGGAGATGTTCCCGCGTTACGGGTCGTACCCGGGCTTCAACCCGATGGTCGAGCTGTCCATGACGTTCCACACCCAGGTGGTCGGGTCCAACGGTCAACGCCAGGCGATGTTCATCGAGCGCATGCCGGGCCTCGCCGAGGTCATCCTGGACAACTTCACCTTCGGGCCGCGCGACCTGATGATCGTGTTCTCGGCCGGGGGCACGACCGCAGTGCCGGTCGAGATGGCCCGCGGCGCTCGACGGCGTGGGCTTCGGGTCATCGCGGTCACCTCGGTCGCCCAGTCGATGTCGGGCGAGCCGGAGCCGGGCGTGGGCAGCCGGCTGCTCGATGAGGCCGACCTGGTCATCGACCTGTGCACCCCGCACGCCGACGCCCTGATCCAGATCGACGGCGTCGAGACTCCGATCGGGCCCGGCTCCACGATCACCGCGATCACTATCGTCAATTGCATCAAGGTCCGAACGGCCCAGCTCCTCGCAAAGCGCGGAGCGCTGCCACCGGCCATCACCCGAGCGTCGGTCGTCGGCGCCGAACGCTCGCGGGAACTATTCGATGCCGCATATCGAGAGCACGCGCGACGAATCGCGCGTGTCATCGGCCAACAGGGAGGTGGGTGACGGAGCGACGCCCGCGTTACATTCCAGCGATGATGGTCCGACCGACGACCCACGAGGGACACCGCGGTCGGCACAAGGAGGAGTCCAGCTAGATGAAACGAATCGGAATGGTCCGCAGCCTCGTAGCGGTGGCCATCGCGGCGATCGCCGTCGGCGCTTGCTCGGGTGGAGCGTCAACCTCCCCCGCCGCGAGCGGCGGAACTGGCGCAGCCGCGAGCGGCGGAACGGGCGCAGCCGCGAAGTACTCGATCGGATTCTCGAATCCGGGCGGCGTCGGCAACGGCTGGCGCGAGGCGATGCTCTGCTCGGCGAAGGCCCAGGCGGTCAAGTCGGGCGAAGTTTCCAAGGTCACGATCTTCCACCGCGAGACAGACGCGGCTGGGCAGCTCGCCGACATCCGGACGTTGATCGCCCAGGGCGTCAACGCGATCATCATCAACCCGGCCGGGCCTGACGCCCTCAACCCGGCCATCGCCGAGGCCATCGCCGCCGGCATCACGGTCGTCGCGGTCGACGCCTCGGTCACGGCACCCGGCGCCTACAATCTTTCCAACGATCAGGAGCAGTACGCCTACCTCGGCGCCTCGTGGCTGTTCAAGGAGGGGATGGGCGGCAAGGGTGCCGTGGTCTACATGCGCGGCATCGCCGGCCACCCGGCCGACACCGATCGCGACACGGGCTTCCAACGGGCTCTCAAGGAGAACCCCGGCATCACGATCGCGAGCACTGCCGTCACGAAGTGGGACCCGAACACGGCGACCACCCAGATCAACGACCTCATGAGTGCGGGGACGAAGTTCGACGG
>JAABUN010008700.1_pt1 | contig 10252 bp, 6 predicted proteins | sample 5559311 | NCBI WGS metagenome assembly JAABUN01 (sample SAMN10711877, study PRJNA513370) | rock metagenome | isolation source: Antarctica rocks | place: Antarctica: Victoria Land, Siegfried Peak sud
GCCAGAAAGTCCTTCGTGCCGACGGACTTGTGGGCGTTGGCGGTGGTCGGTGCCTGGTGCTGGATGATCCGCAACTCGCCACCGGCGCCACGCGTCTGCCCCTCGGTGCCGGCGTCCGGGCGCCGGGCGACGCCACTCGGCGCGGGGGCCGGGGTTCCATCCTGCGCGGCGTAGACGGCGAATCCGTTCTTCGAGCCCCCGGCGGCGGCGATCGCCGCGCCGTTCGCCAGGAAGAGCGCGGTCGCTGCGCCGATTCCGGTCGCGCTGGCACGCTCGATGAACTGGCGGCGCGAGATGGAGCCGTCGGTCAACTGGGTGTAGAGATTGGAAAGAACGCCTTCTGCCATGATCTGGACCTCCAGGTGTGTGATGAATGATGGGAGCGACAGGAGCTCACGAGCACTTGCGGCACTCGTCTGAATGAAACGGAACAAAACGGACCAATGGAACGTCGAACGCGGCCCCCGGTTCGACTGACTCGAACCAGGGGCCGCGTGTCGTGCCTCAGCCTTCCGGTGTTGCCTCGGGTGACGCGAAGATGCTTGGAACATCGGCCGAGGCTGGCTCGGTCAGGATCAACGGGAACGAACCGCCATCGGAGACGGCGATCAGGTAGGAACCGGCGGTTACGTTCTGGAACACCGCGCCGACTGTCTCGCCCGCTTCGACATCGTACGTGCCGACCGGGGTCGCGCCCGTGGGCAGGGTTCCGTCGTAGTCGGCAAGCGAGAAGCTGGCGGGATCGAACCCTTCCGGAACCATCAGGAGGGCGACGCTGAGCGGCGCCTCCGAATCGTTGGTGGACTGCAGGATCACCGACGCGCGGGTCTCCGTCTCGCCCGGCACAACCCCGGCCTCTTCGCCCGCCAGCGTGACTGCAAGCGTCGTCGAGTCGCCCTGGATGTCGACCGGGATCATGCTCAGCCCGCTGACGACCAGACCGCCATCGCCTTCGCTCAGGACCGCGACTGCCTGCACGAGACTGGACCCATGGGTGAACTGGTGCTCGACGCCGTAGGTGCCGTCACCAAGGTCGAAAACGCCGATCAGGCTCGTCAGCGCGTATGGCCCACCGAGATCAGCCGGACCGACATTGCTGTTGAGGCAATCGAAGAACGCGGTCGCGCCAACCGTCGCCTCGTCGATGGTCGCCTGATCCTCGACCGGGGCGCCCTCCACAACGACCACCGGGGTTGCCCCACCGTCCGCGCCCGGGGCGAGACAGGCCGCCACCGGATCAGCGGTCGCACCGGCGCCTGGCGCTGGCGAGGCCGAAGGTGTTGCGTCCTGGGCGAGCACGGTGCCGCCCCCGCTTACGAGCAGCGTGGCGCCGAGCAGGGCGACACCGAGCCGTGCGCCACGCGGCCTGTTTCTCGCCGGAAGCCCCGAAGTTTCCCCGGGGCGTTTGCCGAACAACATTGCGATCTCCTCCGCGGGAACAGAGATGCTCTGTTCACTGTGCGCCATCGCTGGCAAAACCGGTTGGTGACGTTGCCCAGGGACCACACCGGCCCACAGGCCTATGGACGAAGAATCGCTACAGTGTGCGTCGAAATCGGCGCGAAGGTCAACCTTTGGCGCGGATGAATCTGTTGTGCACGTTGCCCGGCTGTTGGTCAGAACGCACGAAGGCTCGTAATCGGCTGACATCCCACCTTGTTCGTCATCCAGAACGAAGCGATGGGCCGCGTCCTCGATCCCTTTGGGATCGCCTTTTGAGGATCACCGCGCGACGCGCATGTCGGCGGAGCCGACGGGTTGCCTTCCGGCGCGTCGGCACGTCCGCTTCGCGGACCGGCTCTCCAGTCAATCCTTCAGGGCTTGATGGGCCGCGTTCGCTCAGGACAGGCTCTTCGGTCGCGGAGTTCATTCCGACGCAACGCGATGGGCCGCATCCGCTGGATTGCTCCGCAATCTCCTATTGGGGACCGTGCCTTTGGATGATGGAAAATGGCGGGCTGCCCGGGTACGGGTTGGCGTCGCATCTCCCCAGCGGCTGGACGAGTCGGAGGCAAGCGCCTGTCAGGTCACCGTGAAGGTCGTTTCCATTCCCGAGCGCAGGTGCGGCAGGCCATTCTCGTCCGGCAGCAGGCAGACGATCGTGTACGCTCCCGGCGGCAGATCCGTCAGCACCAGGGTGCTCTCCCCTCCCGCCGCGACCGTCGACTGGCCGACGAATGTCACGCCTTCCGGCAGTCCCGGCCCAGGGGTGCGCAGCAGTGCGTCCGTCCCGGTGTCCTCGGACAGGCTCAGCACCAGCGCTTCGTGATCTTCCTCGTCGAGGTTGGTCAGGTCAATCACGACATCCGGGGCCACGGCCGCCTCGCCCGCGACCGCGTAGGCGTCGTTCTCGATCGTGATGTCGAGCGCGCTCGCTTCGTCGGGAATGCGCGGGTCCGCCGCCTCCTCGCTGGCGAGGAGCCAGCTGAGCTGGCCATCGACCTGGTTTTGGGTGAAGGTCCAGATGCTGGACCGCCGCTGGTAGGCGGCGGTATACGTCACCTCGGCCGTCACGGTCTCCGGATCGACAACCGTGATGTCGCGAAGTTCCAGAATCCGGTACTCGAGCGGGAGCAGGATCGGCGCGAGCTCGGCGTAAAGCCCGGCGGAGATCGGCTCGCCGGTGCCGAACTGCTGGCCGCGATAGACATCGCTGGTGATCGCGGTGAAGGTCTCGACATCGCGTTCGTTCAGGCAGTTGGTAATCGTCGTCGCGGCCGTGAGCAGCTCGGCGGTGAGGGGTGGGACGGCGGGCGGGGCGGGGGTTCCCGGCGGCGTCGCCGAACCGTTTGCGGCCCGTGTCTCGGGCGGAGTCGCGGGCGGGAGTGGGGTCATGGTCCCGGTCGTGGTCAGGTCGATCGTGGCGCGGGGAATCGCACACGAGGACGACGGGCCCGGAATCGCCGCGCCCGTCCCGTCCTCGCTCTGCGCGGCGACCGGGATCGTTGACCCCACGAGCAGCGCAACGAGCATCATGACGAGCCCGAGCAAGCGGAGTCGGCCCTTCGGTGCGAATGGGGGGAACGAGGCGATGAACGAGTGGTCCGGTCGAGTTGGCACGGAAACGGATCCTTTCCTGTCGGCCCTGGTCGGCCCGGGCGCGCGGCGGACCACCCCGAGGGTAGTGTGCGTGTCCGGTGTGTAGTCAATGGCATGGCCGCATACAGCGGCCATGAAGAGCCCGACGGATTGTAGCGGCTCTGGCGGCTCTGGCAGCCATGGCGGCCCTGGCGGATCGCCCGATCTCCGGATCGGATGTACATTTCGCTGAGCCACCGATCGCGTGGCGCGTTCTCCTCTCAGAACGCTCGACCTGACCGGTTGGTATCGTTCGATACCGTCGAGGGAGAAACAGCGGATGAAAAGTCTTGGGCTCCTCGTGTTGCGGCTCGTCGTCGGTGGTCTCTTCGCGGTTCATGGGTATCCCAAGCTGTTCGGTGGCGCAGGAAAGGGCGAGGCCCTGTCCGAATCCACCAAGAAAGCGATGGGCCAGCAGTTTGTCGGCGCCATGGAGGGAGGCGGGATTGCCAACCTGACGGGAATGATGCAATCAATGGAGATTCCCAACCCGCCGACGATGGCATGGGTGCTGGCGCTCGGCGAGTTCGCCGGTGGGATCGCCCTGGTGCTGGGGTGGAAGACGCGGCCCGTCGCACTCGGGCTGGCCTTTTCCCAGCTCGTCGCGATCGACAAGGTTCACAAGCAGGACGGGCTCGTCGGCGGGTACGAGTTCAACGCGACACTCATCGGTGCCTCGGCGGCGCTGGCGATTGCCGGACCGGGCAAGATCGCGGTCGATTAGCGCAAACCCTCTCGAATTGGCCACCTTTCGAGGCGACCATCGTGGGGCCCGTCCCCTACGGATTCATGGGAGGTGAAGCGAGGGGCAGGGCGACGGTGAAGGTGCTGCCCCGTCCCGGCGTCGAGCTCACCTCGATCCGCCCGCCGTGGGCGTCGACGAGCATCTTCGAGATGTGCAGCCCCAGCCCCAGCCCGCCGGCTCCGGTGACATCGGCCCGGTAGAACCGCTCGAAGAGCTGCCCGAGCTGGTCGGGTGCGATCCCCATCCCCTGATCGACGATGTCGATTCGCACCCCGTCGTCGTGGACACGGAGGCGGACGACGATGTCCCCCCCATTCGGGCTGTACTTGACCGCGTTGACGAGCAGGTTCTGAATCACTTGCCCGATCCGCTGCCGGTCGACCATCGCCAGCAATGCGTCGTCGCCGGATTCGATCCGGATCGCATGCTCGTTGGTCTGCGCCTCGACCAGTGCGGCCTGTTCCCGCGCCAGCTCGACCAGGTCGCACGGCTCGGGCTTCAGCAGGAGCTGGCCCGCCTCGATCCGGACCAGCTCGGCGAGGTCGCCGATCAGGCGATTCATCTGCTCAACCTGGGTCAGGATCCGGGAGACCGACTCCTGGGAACGCTCATCGAGCCCCGCCCGTCGCCGCAGGATCTGCGCCCACCCCTTGATCGCCGTCAGCGGGCTTCGCAGATCATGGGTGACCATTGCCAGGAAGTCTCGCCGCAGGCGTTCGAGCTGTTTTCGCTCGCTGATATCCCGGATCACCGAAAGGTAGACCGGGCCGTCCGGAAGGTGGACGACCGTTGCGTGAGCTTCGACCGGAACCAGCGAGCCATCCTTGCGGCGAAGCTCCACCTCGCCTTGCCACTTGCCTTCGGTCGCGAACCGGTCGAACTCTTCCCTCGTCCACGCCGGCTCGACCGGGATCACATCCTCCGCCCGGAGCTGGGTCAGCTCCGCACGGCTGTAGCCAAGCAGCGCGGTCGCCGCCGCGTTGGCATCGCGGTAATTGCGGTTGGCATCCGCGACCAGGATCGTGTCGGCGACCCCTTCGAACAGGCCACGGTACCGCGTCTCCGCATCCTCCGCCGCTTCCCGTGCCGACCGTTCCCCTACCAGCAACGATTCGCGGGCGGTCTCGGCCCGATGGCGGTCGATCCCCACGGCGAGCGCGGTGATGACCGCCGTCAGAGCCGACTGTGTCGCCCCGTTCAGGGGATGGCGAGCAAACAACGCCACCACTCCGAGCAGCCGGTCGCCGACCAGGAGCGGATAGCCGGCGAACGAAACCAGCGCTTCGCGGCGGGCCCATTCCTGATCGTGGATCTCGGGGTCGTCCGGAACGCGGTTGGTGAAATGGGGCAGACGCTCCTTGCCGATCCGCCCGATCTTCCACTGGCCGAGCGGGATCCGGCCGTGAGGGCCATCGCGGTGGGTGTACAGACCGGCACTTGCCTGCAAGACGAGCGTTTCGGGATCGCTCGGGTCGAGCGTCCAGATCCGGGCCAATGCGGCGTCGAGATGGGTCACGATTGCGTCGGCACAGCGCCCGAGCTGCACATCGAGATGGTAGGTGCTCGTCAGCGCGTTCCCGATCGCCGCCATCAGATCGGCCTGCTGGGTACGTTCGCGCCGTGGGCTGATGTCGCGCACGATCCCATGGATCAGCACCGGCAGCCCGGCGGACACCACCGGGCGGCTGTTGATCTCGACCGCGACGCGGCGGCCATCCTTCGCGATCAGGTCGATCTCATAGCTGCGCTGGCCGGCGTCGCCGCCCCGTTGCCGGGCCATCTCGTGAGCACGGGCAACATCCTCGGGCGCGATGATCGGATCGATCGAGCGGCCGACCAGCTCATCCGGTCGATACCCGAGCATTCGCTCGATCGCCGGGTTGACCGCTTCCACCGTCCCGTCGAGCCGCAGCGTGTAGACGATGTCATTGGCATGGTCCACGACATCCCGGTAGCGTGCCTCGCTGGCCCGCAGCGCCTCGCCAGCGAGCCGCCGGTCGTGAATATCGAACCCGGTGCCGACCCACGCGATAGCCGGGAGGTTGCGCGTGTCCACCGCGCGGAACGGCCCAACGCGGGTCAGGTGCCAGCGGTAGACGCCATCGGCCCGGCGCATCCGGTATTCGATGTCGAACGCCTCGCCCGTCCCGGCCGCCGCGCGCAACGTGGTCTCGATCGTTTGGAGATCGCCGGGATGAACGGTGACGGTCCAGCCGTGCCCCTGGGCCGCTTCCCCGGAGACCCCGGTGAAGGATTGCCAGGCGGGGTTGACGTAGTCGACCGATCCATCGAGGCGGGCCGTCCAGACCGGCTGCGGAATCGCGTCGATCAGAGCCGTGATGCCGGCCACCCCCGGTGGAGGCGTCTCGATTCCGATCCTGGCCGCGGTCGGAGCGCCGGAACGATTGTCGACCATCTTCCCCCCTCGCCGTGTCCGGAGCGGTGCCGTGCGTGATTCCAATCTGGAACGACGGCGCGACATCAACAAGGATTATGGCGATTGACGGAGAATGCGTCGACCCCGTGTCGCCGCGACGGGAGGGGAACCGGTGGATCCGGCCCACGCACCGGGGCGATCACCGGGCCCATGAGCAGGACCGGCATCGCGATTCTGTGGCGCCCATCGCCTCCCCCGGCTACCATAAACCCAGCACGGAGCAGACCGCACCGCTGGCCGGTCACGGATCACCCGTCGACCGTGGCTCGTTCCTTGCCGCACCGGTGAAGGGACACGAGCGCGCGAGACAGGCCAGAAGCCATCCGTTGGCACCACGGTGTTTGCCCGGGGGCGTCGTGTGCGGTCATGATCGTGACCAACCCAGACGAACAATTCGCATGCGCCGCCACGTTCCGGGGGCTTCCCTGGAGCAGGCGTGCTCGGGACGATGCCGCCGCCCGTGGGCATGGCCGCCTCGTTGCGCTGGAAAGCGATGGCTGACTGGCGGGACGACCGCGCCATCATGAGTGAAAGACAAGTTCGATGATGGACACGGATCGCGATACCACACGGAGCGCCAGTCCGGACCGGACGACGTCCTCCGTCGAAGATGATCCGGCATCGCCGGAGACGCCAGCCGCTGACCTGGAGGAGGATGCGCCCGCCGTGGCGGCCGCCGAGATCAGCGACCCCGCCGACCGGCTGTTCGAATCGACGGCGATCCTCCCTGGTTCTCCCGAGGCATCCCCGGACGGCGCCTGGCTCGCCTACCTGCTCGACGACGAGGTGGGCGCGACCCACCTCTGGCTGAGCCCGGCGGATGGGGGAGACGCCCAACGCATCGAGCTTCCGTTCGCGCCGGTCGAGGAGCGCGATCCGGATACCGGCCGCGCCCTCCGGGGGCCGCAATGGTCGCCCGATGGCGCCACGATCGCGCTCTCCGGAACGCATCCGGAGGGAGACCGTCTCGCGATCTGGCTCGTCCCGGCGCCCGCGGCCGTGCCCATCGCCGGACCGGATCCCGCCTCTGAGCCGGTTCCCGAGCCATCGGATGCGCCGGAGGGCGAAGCGCCCCTGAACGACGCGGACGGGCCGGAGCCAGAGCCGGCGAGTGTCTCCGAGGCCGAGGCCACTCAACCGGTACTTCGCGAGCCGCGCCTGCTCGTCGAGAGCTCCGGCTCCGACCGCTCGCCGCGGTGGTCGCCCGATGGCACCCGGATCGCGTTCGTCAGCCACCGTGACCGCCGCGACGTGATCGCGCTCGCCACAGTGGATGGGGACGAGTCGCCAGGCCGCGCCGAGCTCCTGACCTGGGGCGCCGCGCACGACCGCGAGCCTTCGTGGTCGCGGGATGGCCGGTTTCTGGCGTTCACCCGCCAGCGGGCCGATGGCCCCGAGCACGCCGATATTTTCGTCTTCGCCCTCGATAGCGGTGAGCTCAAGAACCTGACCTCCGAAAAGGCGAGCACTGTCCGCCATTCGCTGGATTGGGTTCCCGGCCGAAACCTCATCGCGTATGTCACGCGCGAGAATGACTGGCTCTCGATCTCGGTCGTCAACGCTGACAACAAGGCCGGCTGGACGGTGACGCGGGAATCCGGCGACAAGACCGATCCCCGGTTCGGCCCGAAGGAAGCCCGCATGCTCTACGTGCGTGGGGAGGGCTTCGCGACTGTCTGCTGCGAACGGGGGCTCCACGCTTCCGGCGCGATCGCGCTCGACCCCGGCGAAGGTGTCGTCACCGTCCCGCGCTGGTTGGACGACACGCGGGTGGCCTACGGATTCTCGGCGCCGCAGCGGCCGTTCGGGTTTCTGGTGCAGGAGCACGTCGCCGACGCCGAGCGCACGGCCCTGCCGGTGCCGGGCACGATCGCTCCGGGTTCCGTGGCGCTGCGGCAGCCGATCCCGTTCGAGTTCCAGATCGGGGACGACGAGCAGTTCTCCGGCATGTTCTACCGGACCGACGGCGTCGTTGAGCCAGGGCCGGGCATCGTCTTTCTGGGGGATGGGCCGCTTGCCACCCGCGGCGGGGAGTTCCGGATCGAGGAGCAGGCGCTGGCCAGTACCGGGCTCACGGTGTTCGCGCCGGTCCTGCACGGGGCGTCCGGGTTCGGCTACGCCGTCGAGCAGGATCTGGCCGACCTGGCCGATACCGAGCTCGAGATCTCGGACATCGCGGAGGCGGGGCGCGGCCTTGGGCTTCCTGGCTCCGGCAGCGGGGTCGATGCCGCCAGGATCGCACTGGTCGGGCACGGCTTCGGTGGAACCCTCGCCCTGCTGACGGCGGGTGCGCGGCCGGGCGTCTACGCGGCGGTCGTCGCGATCGACCCGATCACCGACTGGCCGGTCGAGCTGGAAGCCGCCGATGCCTCATGGCGCACCTGGGTCACCAGCCAGTACGGCCTGCCGCGGACAAACCCGGACCGCTACGCGCTACGCACGCCGGCCACCTTCGGCGCGGTGATCGACGTGCCGCTGACCCTGATCTCCACCGGGTCCGCGCCCGCGCACCGCCGCGAACAGCTCGCTGAGTTCATGGCCTATCTGGCGGAATCCGGCGTCGAGGCCGAGCACATCGACGCGGGCGACGAGCCGCTGGGGGCGATTCTGCGAAATGTCAGCAAGCGGCTGGCCGCGCACTTTCTCGATGGCCGCGAGAGTGCCGAGACCGTGGCCGATCTTCGCGCCGACGATATTGGGTAGGGGCTCTCAACGCTGATGGGTCATTCCAGGAGCGTCGCCTGCACGGCGAATGGGGTCAGGCGTCGCGCCGGGCCTCTCCAATGCCGCATTACATGATCGTCTCCCACGCGGATCGGGCGATGTTCGCAGCGACCAGGGGCAGGAAGCGGGCGCGAGAACGCCGGGCTTTGGGGGCCCGGCGTTCTCGAGGAGAAGGAAGTATGGCATTCCGTGCGCGCCGGACCGTGGGGTCGGTCACTTCCTGGCGACACGGGAGACCTGCGACTGATAGGGACAAGGCACCACGCAACATCCGCTATCGGTGCGGAAAACGCATCCGGGAAACCTGGATTGCGGCCGGGAGGGCTGATCCCGATCACTCCTGATCTCCCCCGCTTCCCGCGAGGTCACCACCATACTCGCCGATCCTGGCACACCGATCATCCGCATTTTTACCGAATTGCGGCTGGCCCACTACGTACGCAGTGCTACGTAGTCATCGCACCCGCCGGCGCGGCGGGCGGCACGACTCCCGGCATCACGTCCGGTCTTCATGCATCGTTCACGCTTCGCTCACCCCGGTGGCGGGCGTGGGATTTGGTATCGTCGGGGGACGGATACGCCAACGCATGCGTCACCGGTCCGGAGTGCATCGATCGGAGGTCAGCCAGTGGATGAAGCGGAACGTCTCGCCCACGCCGACCGCGGCGACAAGGCGCGGGCGAACCTCGTCAATGCCCTGCGTGAGTGCGGTCAACTCGCCGATGCCGTCGAGACGTTCGAGGGCCGCGAGTTGATTGAGGTGCTGGACTATCTCGACAGCTTGCGTTTCGTGATGGCGGAATCGGGCCAGCTCCTGGGCGGGGTTGTCCGCGGCTCCCAGGGTTGACCGGCCAGCCGCTCAGGCGATCGGGTCGAAGATGCGGACGTCGAACGCCGGGTCCGCCATCTCCGGGTCGAGTGGGTACACCGGCCGTTCGACCCGCGCGAACGGCAGGCTGGCGATATCCTGGTTCACCGCGCCCGGCGTCAGCGCCAGGAACGACGACGAGGCGGCGTCGCGCAGCGCCGGCTCCAGGTAGCCGATCTTGATCACGGTCATGTCGTGACCGGCTGGGTCGAGATCGAGTTCGCGGAAGTCCTCGATCCGGTGATACGGCTTGCGACGGGAGGTGACGATGATGTGGACCCCGCCGGAGCGGATCGTGACGATGTCACCCCCAACCGGGTCATCCCTTTGAATCGCGTGGACCGTTCCCGTCACATCGAGCGGCGACCCGTTGACCGGGTCGAGCACGCCGCCGATCGTG
>JAABUN010008701.1_pt1 | contig 10251 bp, 7 predicted proteins | sample 5559311 | NCBI WGS metagenome assembly JAABUN01 (sample SAMN10711877, study PRJNA513370) | rock metagenome | isolation source: Antarctica rocks | place: Antarctica: Victoria Land, Siegfried Peak sud
CCGGTTAAGGCGGGGCGCGCTCACGGCGCAGGCGGCGTGGACTTCACGAGGTCGGGCTGCTTGACCTGCGGCAGCTTGTGTTCCTGGTCACCCGTCGGCCGCGGCTTCGACGGGAAGGGGCCGACCTTCACGGCGCGGCCGGTTTTGATCGACTCCTTGATCCCGTCGATGATGGCGAGGTCGATCATCCCTTCCCGCCCGTCGGGTTCCACGTCTTTGTCGTCCTGGATGCACTTGGCGAAATACTCGATCTCGGCACCGACGTGGTCGTGCTGGCGGAAGTCGGTCGTCTTGGGTTTGCCGCCGTCCAACGTCAGGGCGAGTTCGATCTCGGATTGGAAGCTGTAAGCCGGGTCGAGCTTGAGGTCGCCCTTCGTGCCGATGACGCGGTACTCGGAGACCTTGGCCTCGCCGAACCCGCAGGAGAACGCGGCGAGGCGATCCTTGGGGAAGCGCAGGATCGCCGAGACCATCTCGGGCACTTCGGCGAACTTCGCTCCCGACAAGCTGGCCGTGAAGCCGCTCACTTCGATCGGGTCGTCCTGGAACGTGTAGCGGGCGGCGTTGATGCAGTAAACGCCGAGGTCCATGAGCGGCCCGCCCTTGAGGTCGCCTTCGAGGCGGGAGTTGTCCTCGTCTTCGATCATCTGCGTGTTGAGGCCGTGGAAGAGGCGCGGTTCGCCGATCTTGCCGTCGCGGATCATCTCGACGGCCGCGAGATTGGCCGATTCGAGGTGCAGTCGGTAGGCGGTCATGAGCTTCACGCCGGCTTGTTGGCAGGCGTCGATCATGTCGCGGCATTCCTGGGCGTTCGCGGCCAGCGGCTTCTCGCACAGCACGTGAACCTTATACCGGGCGGCGCGGACGGTGTACTCCTTGTGGAGCGCGTTCGGCAACACGATGTAGACGGCGTCGATGGCGCCGCTGGCCAGCAGCCCGTCGAATTGCTCGTAGGTGTGGCAGGGCACTTTGTAGCGCTCGCCGAGTTCCTTGTGCTTGGTCGCGTCGCCCGACACGATGGCGGCGAGCTCGGCGTGCTTGGCGTTGGCGAAGCCCGGCAGCACCGCGGCCTGGGCGAACCAGCCGGCCCCGACGACGGCGTAGCGTGTATTCTTGCGGCCGAACATGGGCGAAGCTCCGGGGGATTGAGGTTGGAGGATCAGTTTTGCGCGACGACCTCGCCGCCGGCGCGCGTGCCCCAGGCCGACCAGACCGCTGGGGAAACGGTTTCGGGCACGAAGCGGACCGAGCCATCGCAGAAGGCCGCCATCAGGCCGCCGGTGTGGTTGCCGCGCGCGGCCATGCGGCCCTTCTGCTGGGTCGCGTTGGTGCAGTCGGAGGTCGAGCCGTTCGGGGCGTCGGCGTGGTTGTAGAGGGTGTTGCCGTAGTTGCCGACGATCCATTTGCCACCGCGCTCGGTGTTCCAGGCGGCGCGCGCGTGCGCCGAACAGGCGGCGACCGTCGGTTCCGTGGAACCGGGCAATTCCCAGAACCCGGCTCCCAGAGGTCGTTCGGCGAACAGGGCCGTGTTGCTCGATCCGTCGAGGAGGTCGTCGATCCGCACGGCGGAGGCGGTGAAGAAGACGCCGCTCGCCGCTGTCAGGCTTCCGCCGTTCGCCCCGCCCCCCGCGTTGCCCGCGTAGTTGGTCGCCGCGTAGGGTGAGCCGGCGATGCGGCCGGCGCCGGGATCGGCGGGGCAGATGAAGACGCGGATGCCCGAACAGGCCGCCGGGAAGTTGTGCGCGCCATCGTAGACGACACCCGGCGCCGTGTAGGTCGCCGGCGCGGAGGTGAAGTCGGCGAGGGTGCGCACGCCGTCTTGCTCGATGTGCGGCAGGAGAAAAGCGTGCGCCGAGAAGATGGCCGGCGCGGGGGCGCCGCGCCCCGGCGGGAAGGTTCCGCGCGCCCCGTGGTAGCCGTGAACCGCCAGCCCGAGTTGCTTGAGGTTGTTCGAGCAAGACATCCGGGCGGCTGCTCCACGGACCTTCTGCACGGCCGGCAGCAGCAGGCCCATGAGGATGGCGATGATCGCGATCACCACGAGCAGTTCGATCAGGGTGAACGCCGTGCGGCGGGTCATTTCTTGTCCGCCGCGATGCGGTAGATGCGGTTGCCTGGCTCATCGACCACGAGCAGGGCACCGTCGGCCGCGACCGCCACGCCCACGGGCCGGCCGTACACATCGTCGTCGTTGGCGATGAAGCCGGTCAGGAAGTCTTCCGCTTCGCCCGCGGGTTTGCCGTCCTTGAAGGGGACGAACGCCACGCGGTAGCCGGCGAACTTGGAGCGATTCCACGACCCGCGCTGGCCGACGAACGCGCCCCCGTGGTACTTCTCGGGGAACGCCTTGGCCTTGTAGAAGGCGAGGCCGAGCGACGCCGTGTGCGAGCCGAGGGGGACATCGGGCACCGTGGCCTTCGCCACAAGGTCGGGGCGTTCGCCTTTGCGGCGCGGGTCTTCGTTTTGGCCGAAGTAGGAATAGGGCCAGCCGTAGAATGCCCCCTCCTTCACACTGGTGATGTAGTCGGGCACGAGTTCGTCGCCGAGTTCGTCCCGTTCGTTCACCGCGGTCCAGAGAGCACCGCTTTTCGGCTCGAAGTCGAGGCCGACGGGGTTGCGCAATCCAGCCGCGAAGATCCGTAAGCCGGTTCCATCTGGATTCACTTCGAGGACGTTGGCGCGGAGCATTTCGTTGGCGGTGCCATGTTCGCCCACGTTGCTGGCCGAGCCGACCGTGACGAACAGCTTCGTGCCGTCCTTGTTCGGCATCAGGTTGCGCGTCCAGTGGTTGTTGTACCCGCCCACCGGCAGATCGAGGATCGGTTTCCCCTTGCCTTCGAGTTTCGTTTGACCCGCTTTGTAGGGGAAGGTGACGACGGCGTCGGTGTTGCCGACGAAGAACGTCTCGCCGATCAGGGCCATGCCGTGGGGGGATTTCAACCCCTCGGCGAAGACCTCCCGAAGCTCCGATTTGCCGTCCTTGTCGGTGCCACGGAATAGGGTGATCCGGTTGGCGGAGGTGCCCTTGCCCTTCTCCTTGGAAGGCCCGCGCGACTCGGCCACCAGAACATCGCCGTTGGGGAGCACGTGTAGCCAGCGCGGGTTGTCCAGTCCGTCGGCGAACACCGACACCGCGAAGCCGGCCGGGGCCAACGGCAGCTTGTCCTTCGGCCAGCCGATCACCTTCGGGTGCTTCGTGACCGACTTCGTTTCGTTGGGCGGCGGCAGCTTCGGTTGGGGGGCATCGGCCGGAGCGCCCAAGAGGAACAATGACATCGTCAGGAACATGGGGAGACCTCGGGGACGGGCGCGCGGAGCCACACCCCGCGGAGATGGGGGGTGCGGTTACTCCGTGCAAACCGAATGCCAAGGTGGGCCGGTCAGGTCGTGATCCAGAGGGCGACCGGGAACGAGGCGAAGAGATGGGCGACCGGCCACTCCGCCGAGTGGAGACTGTGCGATTCGCCCGTCAGAACGCTTTGCCAGGTGCGACCCGTCAATTCCTCGGGCAGGCGCAAGACGGTGTCACCCCAAGGACCATCGGTCGGCATCGCATGGGTCAACCTGGGCACGGCCGCCAGCACGGTCTTCGCGCCATCGCTCCGCAGGAAGGCGAAGACGTGTTCGCCGCGTGGTCCAACGGCGTCGATAGAGACGTAAGTGCCGCGGAAGATTTCGGGATGGGCGCGGCGGAGGCGGAGCGCTCGGGAGACGACGAACAGTTTCGCACGCCCCGCATCGGTCGGGTCGGAGGGGTCGAAGGAGGGCGGCTTGCCACCGGCCGTCGCGTCGAGTTCGCCCAGCCAGCGTGCGGCTTGGCGGTAATCGACCGGCCGGCGGTTGTCCGGATCGACGAGCGAATCGTCCCAGGTTTCCGTTCCTTGGTAGGTGTCGGGGACACCAGGGGCCGTGCAGCGCAAGAGCGTCTGAGCGAGGGCGTTGAAGGAAGCCGACGGTTGGAGCTTCGCGCAGAATTCCCGTAGGTCGTCGAGGAATTCCGCCGTCCTCAGCGGGCCGAGGAGCCGCGCCGCGAACTCCCCGATGGCCGCGTCGTAGTCCGGGTCGGGGTTGATCCAACTCGTGTGGACCTTCGCCTCGTGGACGGCCTTGTTCATGTATTCCTGGAGGCGGGTCAGGTAGGTTCGGCCGTCCCGACTCGGGGTGGCGGGCGTCGGCCAGGTGCCGACGAGGGTTTGGTAGAGCAGGTATTCCTCGTTCGCGTCGGGAGCCGGTCCGTCTTCGAGTTCGATCTTGTGGTGCCGGTTCCAGCCCGCCCAGCGCGTGACGCGGTTGGCCCACTCCCCTGGGATCTGGGAAAGCATGTTGAGGCGTGCCCGCACATCCTCGCCGCGCTTGGTGTCGTGCGTGGCCAGCGGCGACAGCGCGTGCGGTGTGCGGGCCGCGCGCTCCGCGAAGGCGGCGTGCGTCGCGGCGATCCCCGCGCCGAACCGGCCTGGCTCGCCGCCCACTTCGTTGAGCGAAACCATGCGGTTATAGACGTAGAACGTCGTGTCTTCGAGTCCCTTGGCCATCACCGGCGACGTGACCTGCTGGAACTTGCCCGCGAAGCTCCGCTGCGCCGCCCGGTACGCCTCCGTCGGCCAACCCGATGGCGGCTCTTTCAAAAGCAGCGTGTCGCGGATGAAATCGAAGACACGCCGGCCCAGTAGGGGGTTCCGGCGGCGGGCGCGGACGGCCGCGCGGACGATGAGGGCGCGGTCCGAGTCGGCGACGCCCTCGTCGGTCACGTAGGAGCGGTAGACGGGGAAGCAGGCGATGCACTCGCGCAGGGCGTGGCGCAAGGTGTTGAGCGTGAAGTCGCGCGAGCCGCGCTCCATCTGGGCGAGCCGGTCGAGTTGATGAGCGAGGACGTGCAACTCGCCGGCGAGCGCCGACTGCAGGATGAGGAACTTGTTGCGATAAACGAGTTCGTCGTAGGGCGCCGTCAGGCCGGTGAACCGTTCGTACTCGGTGGTCATGGCGGCTTCGTTGGCCCCATCGACGAACAACCCGTTCACCGCGACGAGGAACTCGTACCCCGTGGTCCCCTGCGTCCGCCAGTCGGCCGGGAGTTTCTCGCCCGGTCCCAGGATCTTCTCCACGACGACATACAGGAAATTCTCGGAAACCGCCGGGGCCAACCGCTCGGCCAATGGTCCCGCGGCGTCCGCCCACGTCAAGTCGCCGTAGCTTCTGGATTCGCTTTCCAGGCGGCGCCGGGCCAGCGCGAGTAGGTAATGCGCCTGGAGCCGGTCGAGGTATTGCCTGGGGTCGTATAGCCCGTCCGGGTGATCGACGCGCAGGCCGTCGACGATCCCGGCGGCGAGCCATTCGAGGATCTTGCCGTGCGTGGCGAGGAAGACTTCCTCGCGTTCGGTGCTGATCGCGGCGAGGTCGTTCACGTCGAAGAAGCGGCGGTAGTTGATCTCGTCGGAGGCGACCCGCCAGAAGGCGGGGCGGTACGCCTGGGCGACGAGCCAGTCGTCGAGGGCCGTGAAGCTGGCGGGGCTGCCGACGCTCCCCGCGAGGCGACCCAGGCTTTGGCGGAGCAGCGTCTCGACGGCGGGATTGCGGCGCGTGAGGTCCGCGAGCCGCCGTTTGACGACCGTGATCTCGTAGCGACCCTCGCGGATGGTCGCGGGATCGGGTTCGGCGCGCGATGGCAGGTGCGACACGGCCGAGAGGATGCTCTGCAATTCCAGCACGGCTTCGCTGGCCGCCCCGAGGCGGACGCGGGCCTCGTCGAGCGTCGGGTGGAGCACCCGGCCGTAGGTGCGCGGGTCGATCGGAAGACGGGTGTGGGGAAGCTGGAAGCAGAACGCCCCGCCCTCGTAGTCGGGCTTGAAATAGCCCGATTCCAGCGTCTTGCCGTACATCTCCCCGAGGATGGGGAGGAGCACCTTTCCGCGGAGGGCCTCGCGCGGGTGGTCGTTCCAGGCGATGTCGAAGTGGCCCGCGAATGGCGACGACGGCCCATGTTCGAGCACGTCGGCCCACCACGTGTTAGGCCCGTTCACGCACATATGGTTCGGCACGACATCCAGGATCAGCCCCATGCCGCGGGCGTGCAGGGAGTCCGTCCATTCGACCAGGTCCGCTTCCGTGCCCAGTTCCGGGTTGAGGTGGCCGTGGTCGATCACGTCGTAGCCATGCAGGCTCCCCGGCCGCGCCGTGAGCAGCGACGACGTGTAGACATGGCTGATGCCGAGCGCGCCCAGGTACGGCACGAGGGCGAGGGCGTCGCGGATCGTGAATGCGTGGTGCATCTGGAGGCGGTACGTCGCCGTCGGGACGCGGCGGCGCGTCCGGGCGGCATCCACGGTATCGGCCGCCAGTTGACCCAAGGCCTCCGGGTTCCCGTCGCTCAATTCAAAGGCCCCACGGCGATGGCGCTGGCGTGCTGGATTTCCCGGCGCATACTCTCCGCTTGGAGTGTCGTGACGGCCGGCTTGGCCGAGAAGGGCTGGAAGGTCCGGAACAGAGCGATCGAACGCCCGCGGACTTCGTACTTCGCCGCCGACTCGAACGCCGTCGAGAGCAGGTCGTCGCCGGACGTGTCGAACAGTCGCTCCCAGCGGTGTTCCACATTCGTGACGGGGAGCGTGAACGGCACTGTCTCGTGGTGCGCGTTCATGACGACGAGGATGGTGTCGCCGACGATCGGCTCGCTGCGCTCGTCGGTCTCGCCGATGAGGTCGCCGGCCAGCCGCATGCCGATGCACCCCACGGAGCCGTTCCAGTCGTCGTCGGTCATATCCCGGCCGTTGGGACCGAACCAGCTCACGTCCTTGACACCCTCGCCGCGGATCGAGCGCCCCTGGAAAAACTTGCGGCGCTGAAAAACGGGCTGCTCGCGCCAGACGCGGGTGACGGTCTTCACGAAGTCGAGGAACCGCTTGCGGTCCTCGTCGAGTTCCCAGTTGAGCCACGACAGTCCGTTGTCCTGGCAATAAGTGTTGTTGTTCCCCTGTTGCGTGTGGCCGAGTTCGTCGCCGGCCAACAGCATGGGCACGCCCTGCGACAGCACGAGGGTCGTGATCAGGTTGCGCATCTGCCGGTTCCGCAGGGCGCGGATGCCGGGGTCATCGGTCGGGCCTTCGACGCCGCAGTTCCAGGAATCGTTCTGGCTCGAACCGTCGCGGTTCTCTTCGCCATTGGCTTCGTTATGCTTCTCGTTGTAGCTCACGAGGTCGCGGAGGCTGAAGCCGTCGTGGCAAGTCACGAAGTTGATGCTGGCGTAAGGCCGGCGGCCGCTCTGCTCGTAGAGATCGCTCGACCCGCACATCCGCGTGCCGAACTCGGCGACGGTGCCGCCGTCCCCCTTCCAGAACTTGCGGACGCAGTCGCGGTACTTGCCGTTCCACTCCGTCCAGCCGGGGGGGAAGTTGCCGACCTGGTAGCCACCCGGCCCCACGTCCCACGGCTCGGCGATGAGCTTCACCTGGCTGAGGATCGGATCTTGGTGAATGATGTCGAAGAACGCGCCGAGCTTATTGACCTCGAAGAGTTCGCGGGCCAACGTCGAAGCGAGGTCGAAGCGGAAGCCATCGACGTGCATCTCGCTCACCCAGTAGCGCAGCGAGTCCATGATGAGCTGGAGCACCTTCGGATGCTGCATGTTCAGGGTGTTGCCGCAGCCGGTGAAGTCCATGTAGTGGCGCGGGCTTTCGGGGGCGACCCGGTAGTAAGCGGCGTTATCGATGCCGCGCCACGACAGCGTCGGCCCCATCTGGTTCCCCTCCGCGGTGTGGTTGTAGACCACGTCGAGGATGACTTCGATGCCGGCGGCGTGCAACCCGCGCACCATCATCTTGAATTCGCTGACCGCGTTGAGGCTATTGCTCTTGCAGTTGTAGTCGTTGTGCGGCGCGAAGAACGACAGCGTGTTGTAGCCCCAGTAGTTTTTGCGCCCCGCGTCGACGAGGTGGCGGTCGTGCAGCGGGTAGTGGACCGGCAGCAGTTCGATGGCCGTGACGTTGAGTTCCTTGAGGTGCCGGATGACCGCCTCGTTGGCGAGGCCCGCGTAGGTGCCGCGCTGGGCCGGCGGCACGTCGGGGTGCAGCATCGTGAGGCCCTTGACGTGGGCTTCGTAGATGAGCGTCTTGTGCCACGGCGTTCGCGGCGGGCGGTCGTCGCCCCAGGTGAAGGCGATGTCGGCGACGGCCGCGAGCGGGGCGAACGCCGCGGAGTCGCGCGTGTCGAAGGTTTCGTCGTCCTGCCCCACTTGGTAGCCGAAGAGGCTGTCGTCCCAGCGGATGTCGCGGCCGATCAGCTTGGTGTAGGGGTCGAGCACGACTTTGTTGGGGTTGAAGCGGTGCCCGTGCTGCGGCTCGTAGGGGCCGTGGACGCGGTAGCCGTAAAGTTGCCCCGGCAGGCAGTCGGGCAAGTAGCAGTGGAAAACCTGATCGGTCCGTTCGGTCACGGTGAGGCGTTGCGATTCCTTCTGGGCGTCCGGGCTGTCGAAGAGGCAAAGCTCCACTTTGGTGCCCGATTCCGAGAAGAGGGCGAAGTTCACCCCCGCTCCGTCCCAGGTGGCTCCGAGAGGATAAGCACGGCCGGGCCAAACGCGCATGGCGAAACTCGGGGTTGTACCGGCGTCGCGGATCATCGCGGCACGCCGGGGAGTGGAGGGATTCTGCGACCGGACCGCCAAGGGGCGGGCGTGGAGAGCGGCAGCATCCATACCTCCCCGCCTCGATCAGCCTTCGGAATCGGCCGCGGCGGTCCGATCGCTCTTGAGCATCCGATTCAATCGCGCCAAAAGGGTCTTGCGGTTGCGGTTCGCCTCCTCAAAGCGGATGACCTTTTCGATCTCGGCCGCGGGCCGCCCTTCGACCCGGACGATGACCTCCGGAATCTTGAGGTCTGCGTAATCGGTGAAGGGCGCACGCGCGCCTTCCTCTCCATCCGACTTCTCTGCGTCGCCGGCCGGATTCAAGCCGGCAACCGGGTTCGGCTCCGCGTTGAGGTCGGCCAGCGCCGGCGCAGACACATCGGTCCCGTCGGCCCCCTCGAACAGATCGGCGTCGCCATCGGGGTCGATGCCATCGGCTCCGTGCCGATCGGGGATCATCTCGAGCAGGTTGGCCTCGCGGCTTTCTCCTTCCTCGGAGTCGCCGACATCGTTGTCGATGGAGAACTCATCCTCCGGGTTCTCCCCGGGGTTGCCGTGCCCGGAGTCGCCGTCGCGCATCGAAGCGTCCGTCCGGGCGCTCCGCTGGCGGTGGGCGTGCTGGACATCGGACAATTCCAGATCGGTGGCGTCGATTTCGTGGGCGGCGCGGGTTTGGCGGTCCATGATCGGTATCCCGTCCGTGGCCTGGAAGTGCGTCGAAGTAGGCAAAGCATGTACCAATCCGCGCCCCGTGCGGATCGTTGGGCGAGGGCGGCGAGACTTGGGCGGCCGCGCAGTTCGCGTCACGCCCTTGTGCAGTCGCCGTCACAACCGGCTCGGCGCCAGGGGAATGGGGAGGAATCGGCTTGCCATTCCCGTGGCAGTCGGGTCGGCTTCACTTCGCTTTCGCGATCTTCTTCAGGGTGAAGGCGTTCTGCTTTTCCTTCGTTTTGAACTCCTTGGGCGCCGCGCCATCCGGGAGGGCGTAGCAGAGCTTCACCACGTCGTCCTTCATTTCGATGATGCCGACGGCCCTCGTACCAGCGACGGGGGCCGTACTGGTCATCAGAATAGTATACGGAGTCGTCGTCTTGTCGAGGGTGAAGGTGCAACCGAAGAAGTCCTTCTTGTCCTTGTCGGTGCCGATGGCCTTGTCGCCGTCGAACTTGATGATCGAATCCTTGAGCCTGTCGGCCGGCACTTCTTTCCCGTCCCGTTCGCCCGCCGTGATGGTGTACAGGCCATCGAGTTCGAACTTGGCCGGCTTGCCTTTGACGAGCGGGTCTTCGGCTCCGGCCGCGACGACGAACAGAACCGAGCCGATGGTGGCGATGCGGAATCCCAGACTCATGGCGGAACCTCGCGTGCGGATGGTGTGGGGGTGCCGACGCACGGCGCGGGGGTCACTCCCCACCCCGCGGGGAAGGTTGCAAGTGGGATGCCGAGCGGTTTCCCCCCGTTTCGTTCGGCACAACGCTTGCGGCGGAGGCAGCGCACCGATTCGGACTTCAAGGGCTGGTTAAATGGTGATCGACCGGCGGTTGGGCGTGGGCGCGGAAGTGGTTGCCGGCAAAGGGGTCGAGTTCCGCGTCTGGGCACCGGATCGCTCGAAAATCGAGGTCGTCATCGAGGGGAGT
>JAABUN010008702.1_pt1 | contig 10249 bp, 14 predicted proteins | sample 5559311 | NCBI WGS metagenome assembly JAABUN01 (sample SAMN10711877, study PRJNA513370) | rock metagenome | isolation source: Antarctica rocks | place: Antarctica: Victoria Land, Siegfried Peak sud
GGAGCAGCGGCTCCAGCCGCGCCCACTGGTCGTCCCGCAACCCCTACCGTCGTGCCATCCCGCTCCTCCGTCGTCACCCCGCCCCTCACGCCTGCCCACCCTACCACAACTGAGGATACGCCCTAGTCGCCGCTGGTGATAGTGGCGGCCAGGAGTGAGGCGTGGACCTTCAGTTCCAGGCCGACATTCGTCCGCGCATGCAGCCGCTGGACCCCCATGGCGGTCAACTGGCTGTACAGCGTCTCGATCCGCTTGCGGTCGGCGCGCAGCGCCAGCTTGTCCGCCCACAGGCTCGGGCGCATGTTCGCCTTGCGGAGTGGCACCAGCCGCACGCCGGTATCGGCCAGGATGCTCGTCTCGTCGTCGCCCGCGTTGTAGGCCTTGTCCGCGTAGACCGTCGCGCCTTCCGGCAGGCCGTAGGTCAGCTCGTGGATGGGGGTCAGGTCGTGCAGCCCGCCCGGCAGCAGGTCGAACGCCACCGGCACCCCGCCCGTGGTGCAGATCAGGTGCAGCCGCCAGCCGAAGAACTTCTCCTTCTTGGCCGCGCAGTAGCCGCAGAAGTCCCGACCGCTGAGCTTGCGCGAGCGCCGGGCGCGGGCGCGGCGGCAGACCGGGATAGGCATGCTGTCGAGCAGGAACGCCTCCCCCTGCGCGAACAGCTCGCCCAGCGCCTCCAGCAGAAGGCGCAGCCAGGCCCCCAGCGCGTGCAACCGCCGGTTGAAGCGCGAGGTGCTGAGCGGCTTGGTCAGGTAGCGCATCCCGCGCATCACCCCCAGCGCCCGCTCGTGGTTGTTGGCGAAATACTTGGCCGCCACCACCGCCACCGTCAGCACCTCGGCATCGCTGACCTGCGCCAAACCATGGCTCCGGTGGCCTAGCGCCGCCATCGTCTCGTCAATCATCACGTAGGCCGTTACAATCAGCGCGTCGTCCATGTGCCCTCCCCGTGAGCGCGGTGTCCTCAAGCAACACCATTCTCCGGGGTGCGGCACATGAACGGCAACTAGCAATCAGGGTATTGTTTGCTTCGGTGGCAGAATAGTGATGGAATACCAACTGCATTATGAGAGGCTGCCATGATAGAGATAGGGAGTGAGCGCCCGCAGAACAGCGAGCATTTCTCCAGACTGCTGGCGTTCTATCGGGACATTGTTCCTGTTTGCCAGGACGTGCATATCACACCGCTCCTCACGGGCAGTTTGGCGGTGTTCGCTTACACACGGAACCAGATGCTGTGGGTCAACGACATTGACCTCGCATGTTCTGAGTTCGCGTTTTCACGACTCAGCGACGCGTTGGCAGTACAAGGTATGGAGACCGAAGTCAAGGCATGGCACGTACTACAAGTGCGGAAAGATGGTCTGAAAGTCGATTTTGACTCGCTTGAGTATTGGTTTGCAGGTGTGCCGACCGGCGACGACACGCTCATCATCGACGAGTGCGTATTCAACGTTATAGAGCTGTCTAGTCTTCGGGAATTGTATCGACGCGGGCTTGAGGGGGTGTTCGGCAGCGTGATGCGGCCAGTCGCGCCAAGTACGCAGCCATAGCCGAAAAGTATGCGTTGCTCTGCGCAGTGTAACCGCATGACGCTCGCCCCCAAGTAGGCCGCTTCCGGACCAAGATAAGGCATCTGTAAAGTAGGCTCTGACGAGGCGTGATACGCTCGTTCGCATAACCCCCCCTACAGCGACACTTTGACGTTTGTACTGTGTTCTTGCCCGTCCACCTTGGGCGAGGAGGTCGCGACCGTACTTGCGCCGCAAGAGTCCGGAACGGGAAGTGTCGCTGTAGGGACAGTTACCCGAAACACGTCGCCTCCACCGCGCTAACCGAGACGACCTGGAATGCCAGCGTGCTGGAAGGCGATCTCCCGGCGGCGATCGGCGCGCTGAAGGCGCAACCGGGGCGCGACATCCTCACCTTCGGCAGCGGCACCCTCGTCGAGTCTCTGGCGCGGCACGATCTGATCGACGAATACCGCCTGATGCTCTGCCCCCTCACCGTCGGCACCGGTCGCCATCTCTTCCCCGAAGGGATCAGCGCCACGTTCCAACTCGCCGGGTCGCGGGCATTCGACTCCGGCGTGGTCCTCCTCACCTACCACCGCGCGCCGCAAGCGGCGGCAGCCGAATAACCGATGGATGCTGCAGCTGATGACGCAACCGATGAACGCAGGAGGTCGGGGATACGGCAAGGCGCGAGGCGAAACGAGCCCGGCCAGAACGCCCGGACCGAGGCAACGGGAACAGCGAAAGGAGACGACATGACGGCTGCGCAGCGCGGCAACTACGCCGCAGTGAACGGCATCGCACTCTACCACGAGATCCATGGCACGGGGGCACCGCTCGTGTTGCTCCACGGCGGCGTCGGGGCGAGCGAGATGTTCGGCCCGAATCTGTCGGCACTCGCCAGGGGCAGCTGGTCTACGCCGACGCCGACGGCGTGCGCGTGGAGCATGTCATGGAATTCTGGGGGCTGCTCGGGGGCGGCAAGCGCGACGCCGGCCTGGACGGTTCGGGGCGGCCCCAGGCGTGGCTCGCCATCGTGCCGGGTGCGACCCATTACGACGTCGGAGCCTCGCCGGCCCTGGCGTCTACCGTCACGCCGTTCCTCGAGGCACCCACCCCGGACGCCACATGAGTGGCGGAGGTCACCGGTGGGGCGGGACGGCGATCGCGCACCCGCGCCGGCCGTTCGCGGTGACGATGGCACCGGCAAACCCGTGACGCGCGAGCGAACGGTGGCCTGTTGTCACCGGACGAAGCGCGCGATGATTCACCCGGCCCGGAGTCGGTCAAGCAAGGCCTGCTGCGGTGCGGGCGGGGGCGGCGCTGACCGGGTGCGCCGCCCCCGCCCCGACCTGATGCGGCTCCAGGCCTCTTCGCGGCCCATCCGGGGGCGCTCGCATGGCTGATCGCGCAGGATCGCGGCGACCGGATCACCGAGGCGACCGGGACCGGTTGCGCCCGCTCGAACGGGGCCGCGAACAGGTGTCGGCGAGGCCAGCGCGACGCAGCTCGCCGCGCTCCTGCGCTGACGACGGCATGGCATGGCCAGGGGATGACCGTCCCGCCGCGTCGGCGGTCGCGCGCGCGCGGTGTCCTGCGCACGAAGCGGCGCCAGTGCCCAGCACCGGCAGGAATGGGGGCGAAGGCGGCGATCGCCGCCGCGCGCACCAGCCCGCGCCGGGTCGGGGGAGCGGCTCCCCGGCCCCGTTCATCGAGGCCGGGCGTTTGAGGATCGCCGACATCCTGCGCGACGGCTCGTCCTACCCCTCACCCCTTCCCTGGTGACTGCCGACCAACGCGCCCACGCTTGCCTGGGGCAAAGCCCGAGATTAGGGGTCGGGGGCTCGGCGATGTAGGCGGTGGCGAGCCGGCGGAAGCCGAGGCGCGCTTAGACCCGCGCCACGGCCGCGTCATCGGCCGACAAGAAGACGATCGCCGCGCCGCCGCGCCGCGCGTCCTCGACCAGCAGGTCGACCACGGCGGCGGCCAGGCCGCGCCGACGGAAGGCGGGCAGCGTCGCCACGCCCACGACCTCGCTCACCCCGCCGGCCGGCTGGTGGCTGCCGACCGCCACCTGCGCGCCCCGCACGCGGGCCGCCGCCGTGATCGTCCGGCCGGCGCGCAGCCGCTCCCGCGCGAAGGCCACCCGCTCCGGGGCGCGGTCGGCCGCCCCTTCCAGCAGCTCCGCCCCCACCTCCCCGAGCGCCGTGCCGGGCACGCCGAAGCCGACGCGGGCCATGGCGGCGAGGAGCGCCAGATCGTCGTCCGGCGTGGCGAGGCCCACGTCCGCCCCATCGGGGACGGGTGCCCGGCGCCGCGCGACCCGGTCCAGAACCAGTAGCGGGTGTGCCTGGACCGCCAGGCCGGCCCCCGCCACCGCCGCGCGCAGCCCCGGCGTCGTCTCCGCGACCCACTCGACGCTCTCGGGCACCCCCAGCGCGCGCTGCCGCTCGCGCACGCGCGCCACGTCGGCCGCCGCGAAGGCCGTCGCCCCCGGCGTCGGCCGCGCGTAGTAGGGCCAACCCGGCCCCGCGTTCACGAACAGCGTCAGCGGGCCGATCGCTTCCGCGCGGGCCACCGCGCGCGGCACCGCGTCGTAGTACCGCTCGATCGCCGCCAGCAGTTCGTCGTCCCCGGTTGCCCCCCGCACCATCGCCGCCCCCTCCCCCTGACAGGATCATCAGCACGGCAGACCGGCGCGGGCGCGGGTAAGCCCTCCCTGACCGCTCTTCTCCGCCCTCGCACCCCCGCCACAGCTCCGGGGATGCTACTACAGCCCCCACTCTCCGGATAGGCTGTTAGGCGATGACTACCCGGCGGTATGATAGTCGGGGGGAAGAGTGTCTGCGGATCTCGATCACGCGGCGGGACTGCGCCTGGGTCCACGCACCCGGTGATCCCCCTCGAGGCCGACCTGCTCACCGTGCCCGTCCGCACCAGGGACTCGGCCAGGCCCTCCCGGCGGGATCAATGCATGCGGAACGGCATGGTCCGGGCGGCGGGCGCATGGTGGCCTTCCGGGTCCTGGGCGGCCTCCACCACGACTTCCGTCGCGTCGCATGAGCGGCCGATGGCGCTACCCGACGCGGATGGGCAAAGTAGCCGACACAGGTGGCAAGCGCAACTCCCGGCTCGCCGTCCGCGCGCGACGGCTGGTGCCCGCGCGGGGCCGGTCGCCTTGGCGGCCCCGGTCGACGGCTACCGGAACGCGAAGTGTTCCGCGTGGATGTGCTCGCGCGGCACCCCAGCGCGGTGCAGGTCGCGGGACAGGGCGTCGACCATCGCCGACGGCCCGCAGAGGAAGGCGTGGGTGTCGGGCGAGACCTCGGCGAGCGCGGCCACCTTCTCGCCGGTGAGTTGCCCCTCGGCGCGGGTGAAGACGGGATGCACGCGCAGTAGGGACCCGAGGCGCCGCTCGGCCGCGCGCAGTTCGGCGAGGTACACGGCGTCGGCCGCGGTCGACGCGCTGTAGAACAGGTCGATCCGGTAGGGGTCCTGCGGGTCCAGCGCGGCGAGCCAGCTCAGGAAGGGGGCGATGCCGATGCCGCCGGCGATCCAGAGCTGGTGGGCGCGGCCGAGGGTGTAGTCGAACATCCCGTAGGGTACTGTCAGGTTAGGCTGAAGCACGGTCGGCATGCGATACTGCGGGCATGAGTGAAATACACGCCGTCGCCGACTACCGCCGCCATCGATTCCCGCCGGCGATTATTGCCCACGCAGTGTGGCTCTACTTCCGGTTCGCCCTGCGCTACCGCGACGTGGAGGGACTGCTCGCCGCGCGCGGCGTGCTCCTGACGTACGAGACGGTGCGCCAGTGGTGCCGGAAATCCGGCCAGGCCTAGGCGAGCGAGTTGCGGCGGCGACGCCCGCGCCCCGGCGACAAGTGGCACCTCGACGAGGTGTTCATCAGCATCAACGGGGTGATGCACCACCTCTGGCGCGCCGTCGACCAGGACGGCACCGTGCTCGATATCCTGGTGCAACGCCGTCGGGACAAGGCGGCGGCGAAGAAGTTCTTCCGGCGGCGGCGGCAAGACCTCGCCTACGTGCCGCGGGTCGTGATCACCGACACGCTCGCGAGCCACGGGGCGGCGAAGCGCGCGGTCCTGCCCAGCGTCGAGCACCGGCAGCACAAGCGGCTGAACAACCGGGCGGAAAACGCGCACCAGCCCACGCGTGAGCGGGAGCGGCGGATGCGACGGTGCAAGAGTCCGGGGCACGCCCGACGCGTCCTCGCTGCTTACGGCCCGATTGCCAGCCATTTCCGCCCGCGCCGCCACCGCCTGTCTGCCGCCGCCTACCGTGAGACCCGCGCCGCGCGCTTCGCCACCTGGCGGGCGGTTACGGGCACCCCGGCGATGGCCTGAGCGGCGACATCGCCCCGCCGCAACACGCCTCGAAGCACGCGCTTGCCCCACAGCGCGACTTTAATTGACAGTGCCACCGCGACGGCTCCCGGCCCCCTCGCGCAGCACCGCGCCGGCGCGGTGCGCCGCCTGGCCGAGCGGTTGCAACTCCCTCGCACCGGCCAAGGCCCTGGCCGCCCAGATCGCCGGGCTCGCCGTGGGGCGATTCGCTCCGCTCACCCAGATCTGCGGGGTCAGCCCGCTCACCGCCGGGGCGCTCGCCGGCATCCTCGGCCCCGGTCGCCGGTTCGCCGCCGACGCCCAACTGGCGGCCTACGCCGGGGTCGCCCCGCGCGAGGCCTCCTCCGCCGAGCGGGTACGGCACCGGCTCAGCCGTGGGGGCAATCGCCGTCTCAATGCCATCCTCTACCGCATCGTCCTCACGCAATCACGGCATGCGCCAGCGGCACAGGCGTATCTGGCGCGCCGCACGAGCGAGGGCAAGACGCGGCGCGAGGCGGTGCGCGCACGCAAGCGCTTCGTCGTCCGGGCGATCCGGCGGCGCTGGCAGGAGTGTCTTGCCCGAGAAGCCACCCCCGCGCCGCTCGCGGCGTAGCGACGGCATTGCTACCGCACCTCGGGTAGCGCGCTATCAGCCTGGTGTGGCCTGCCACAAAGCGCCGGACTATGGGGCTTGACATAGGAGCGTCAATGCCGCCCCGCGGGGGCTACGCCGAGCCGATCGGGTCGGCCGGGAGGGCGTTCGATGGCTCCGGCGTACCCGTCCCTCGGGAGCCATCGTCGCACCGGCGCGCCGCCCGGCTGCCGACCCTCCGCTCCCAAGATGGGTGCCAATTCGCATTGCTCCCTCCGCATAATTGGACTATACTGCCGTTAATATGGAGATAGAGGGGCATCATGACCGTCGTCGTCTACCCACAACTCGGCGAGATCCTCCAGGCGCGACGCCTCTCGGTTGCCGATCTCGAACGGCAACTCCGCCAGCGCTTCGGCCTGACGGTGAATACGAAGACACTCTACCGGCTCACCAAGCCGGAGCCGATCCAGCGCGCCGACCTCGAAGTGGCCCTCGCCACCGCGGCGATCTTGGAGATCGCCCTCGACGATCTCTTCACGATGCATACGCTGCCCGACGACGGCGACGCCGCTGCTCCCGTGCCTGATCCGGCCGCGAGTCGGCGCCTGGCCGAGCTTTTCGATCGGCAGGCGACGCGCACGCTCACCGCCGCCGAGCGGGACGAACTCGATCGGCTGGTCCTCGACTACTCTCGCCTGGCCCGCGATCGTGAGCTGCGCCGCCACGCCGACGAGCACGGCTTGACCTTCGAGCAGGCCCGCGACCGGGTGCGCGAGCAGGTCGGGGACATCGTCGAGCGCGAGCGCACGGCCTACCCCGCCGCCGCGCCCACCCTGGCGCGATGAGCGAGCTGGGCGACGCCTGGCTCGCGGCCCTGACGCCCGGCGGCCCGCACAGCCGTCGCGATCCCGCCGTGCGGCAGGGGGTGCGCCTCCGCGCGCGCCTCGCCTGCGAGTACTGCCTCATGCCCGACGACGGCGACTTCGAGGTCGAGCACATCATCCCGCCGCGTCGCTGGCCCGCCTATGCGGCGGGCCGCCTCCCCCGCGTCCCCGCCCGCCCCGGTCGGCGCGGCCCCGATCACGTCGACAACTACGCCTGGAGTTGCCCGAGGTGCAACGGGCACAAGCTGGCGCGGGTCCTGGGGCAGGCTGTGGGCGGCTGGCAGCGCCTCTTCGATCCGCGCCACGACACCTGGCCGGAGCATTTCCGGCTCTCCCCCTCCGGCCTGCTGATCGTGCCCCTCACGCCGATCGGCGCGGCCACCCGCGCCGCGCTCAAGCTCAATGGGACCGAGGCCGATCCCTACGTCCTCGAACTCCGCGCGCTCCTCATCGGGCGCGAGGCGTACCCGCCCGCCTGGGCCGCTGCGTGGCGTGTCTGAGCGGGCTTGACGGCGCAAGTCACCGTGGCGCTAAGGTGTCTCGCGGTCGAGACCTGGCGGCCACCGACTACCCAAAGCGACCCCGGCCGTCGCCCGGTTCGCCAGCTCGCCCGCCGACGGCAATGCGCCTTCGCCGTCGAACGGAGCAACGAATCGACTGCCGAAGGTGGCAACCGTACCTGTGCAGTATGCTCGCGGCACGCGTCATATGACACCGCGCCACAACACCGGCGACGCCGACATGCAGTCGGCATGGCAGGAGAACCGCAGATGATCGTCGACGTGTGCGCGTAGATCGCGCGAGCCGCGAACTGGAATCGCGATGAGCATGCCGCCTCGCCTCGACCTCACGCGCGCGCAGATCCTCGCCTTCCGGCGGGCCGTGGGCGCGCTCGATGCGCGGCTCGCCCCCGGCGCGGCCTCCTTCCGGCGCGCGGCCTGGGTCGGCCTGCAGGACAGCATGCCCCGCGCGGCGCTCCTGTCGATCCATGCGCGCGTCGCGGGGACGCGGCCGGACACCTGGGAGGATCCTTCTCTGGTCCAGGTCTGGGGCCCCCGATTCAGCGCCTACGTCGTCGCGGCGGAGGACCGCGCAGTCTTCACCCTCGGCCGACTCCCGGACAACGCCAAGGGCCGACGGTCCGCCCAGGAGACCACCGATCGCCTGGCAGCCTTCCTCGATGGGCGACGGATGTCCTACGCCGACGCCGGACACGCCCTCGGACAGAACCCCAATTCGCTCCGCTACGCCGCCCCCACGGGGCGCGTGCTCATCCGCTGGGAGGGCGCGCGTCGGCCGACGATCTGGACGGTACCGGCACCCGAGATGGACCCCGGCGAGGCGCGCCTGGAGCTCGCGCGCCGCTACCTCCACATCCTCGGCCCGGCGACCGCCGCGTCGTTCGCGCGGTGGGCCGGCGTCCCGACGGCGCGCGGCCTCGCCACGTTCAACGCGCTCGGGCAAGCGCTGCTGCCGGTAGCCACACCGGTCGGCGATGCCTGGATCCTCGCCGCCGACGAACCGGCGCTCCGTTCGACTGCCGTCCCTGCGGCCCCGGCCCGGCTCCTGCCGAGCGGCGACGCCTACTGGCTCCTGCAGGGTCGCGACCGCGAGCTGCTGGTCCCCGACGCCGCCCGACTCCCACAACTCTGGACGCCGCGGGTCTGGCCGGGCGCGGTCCTGATCCGCGGCGAGATCGCCGGGATCTGGCGCCGCGACGCCGCGAACGTCGCGATCGCGGCCTGGCGGCAACTCTCGCCCGCCGAGCGCGAGGCCGTCGAGGCCGAGACGGCGACGCTCCCGCTGCCCGACGTCCACGGCCCGATCCAGGTGCGCTGGGTCGGCTGACCGCCGCGCCGGTCAGAACGGTTTCGTTGGGTCGTGCGGTGATGGCTGCGGCATAAAGCGCGCCGGGGCAGGTGAGCAGAGAGAGGCGTGTGGTCGCGGGCGTCAGCGCCCCAGGAGCGACCCCGTCAGGACGGCCCACGCCTGCACCACCGGGGGCTGAGGCGAGGCCACGGCGCTGATCCGTCGCCCGAGGTCGTAGAAGCCGCCGCGCAGGTTACGCAGGAACGCGTGCCCGGCGCACAGCACCCGCGCCCCGGCGAGCGTCTTGAAGCCACGGAGCGGGCGCAGCCGCCCCTTGAGGTGCTGGTGGTCGCGCTCGATCCGCTGTTGGACCGGCTTGCCCGTCTCGTGCAGGACGCTCAGGAGGACCGCAACGAGCGCGGGCGGATACGCGGCCGCGGCGTCTGTGGTCACCTCGTCCGGGATGACGCCGGTGGCATCGATGTCGCGGCGGAAGAAGGTCGCCGCATCGGTGGCCGCGCGGCGCTCGCTCACGTAGACGTCGACGACCTGGCCCAGCTCGTCAATGGCCCGGTGAACGTAAACCGGCTTGGCGGCGACCTTCGTGTAGGTCTCGTCGACGCTCCAGCTGCTCCCGACCGCACGACGGAAGGGTCGCGCCGCATCTTGGTAGAGCGGGGTGAACTCGCGCACCCAGTCGTAGATGGTCGACGCGTCGACGCGCACGCCGCGCTCGGCGAGGAGCTCGGCCACGTCAGCGTAGCTCAGGCGATAGCGCAAGTACCACCGCACGGCGAGCGCGATGATGTCCGGCGGGAAGTGGTAGCCCGCGAATGGCGTCGCGCTACGGGCGGTGAAGCGGCGGCGACAGCGGCGGCACTGGTGGATCTGCCGCCCCCGGCGGTCACGCCCGTTCTTGCGCGTCGCCGCCGGGCCGCAGCCCGGACAGGTCACCGTCACATTGCTCATTCCACCGGATGCGTCAGAAGTCAGACAACGCGTGGTGGGAACGATCGTATTCTGGTAACCTGGCATCCTTGACCACTACGCGAAGGAGACGACTGTGCCTTGCCCACACTGTGCCGCGACCGCGACCGCCGA
>JAABUN010008703.1_pt1 | contig 10249 bp, 7 predicted proteins | sample 5559311 | NCBI WGS metagenome assembly JAABUN01 (sample SAMN10711877, study PRJNA513370) | rock metagenome | isolation source: Antarctica rocks | place: Antarctica: Victoria Land, Siegfried Peak sud
AGCCTTACACTTGTTACGCCTATCCTCTTAACGGCCGATTTAGGAAGTGTATAACCTACCTGAACATTCTTTCCTCTTACATACGAACCATCCAATACCCAGAAAGAGGACATGAGCGTATTAGGTGTTCCCGAGTTTGAGATTTGTTCTAATCTTGGATAACCTGCATCGCTTCTTGGATTTTCTTTTGTCCATCTTTGTTCCATTTGCCATTTCTGTATGGAGCCGAAATTGTAAAAAGCAAAGCCTGCATAAGACTCCATATAATTTTTTACACCTGCTATGCCTTGCAAAAGCATGCTAACATCAAATCCCTTAAAGCTTGCACTTAAGTTTAAACCGAAAGTATATTTTGGGATATTGCTTCCTAAAACAACCCTGTCGTAGGTTGCATCTACTTTACCATCAGGTACGCCATCAGGCCCGCTGATGTCTTTATACCTTATATCGCCCGGCTGAACTTTAGGATTGATGATGGTTTGGCTTGGATACTTTGTAATGTCTGCACTATCCACAAATATCCCGTCTGCTACATAGCCATAATAGATTTGCATTGGGTAACCGATAAACAAACTGCTGCCGTTACCGATCATGCCGTTTGGCTGGTTAATGTTGCCCACACCAAGGTCTAACACTTTATTATTGATGATGGAAAAATTTCCGTTTAAGCTATACGAAAAGCTGCCTATAGTATTATTATGTCCGAAGGTAAACTCCCATCCTTTATTACTTAGCTTACCGGTGTTTTGTTTCGACAGGGTGAAACCTAAAGTAGTAGAAACACTTCCACCGGGGCTATACAAAATATCGTAAGTATAACGGTCAAAATAAGTTGCAGAGAAATTTAATCTATTTCTGAAGCCGGCAAACTCAATACCTACATCTGTTGTTCGGGTACTTTCCCAGTGCAGATTGGGATCGGTAATTATTGTACGTGCCACACCAGAACTGATGCCCGTACCAAAGGGATAATTATATGCAGTTCCAATATTATAAACCGTTTGATAAGGATAGTTTGGAATATTCTGGTTGCCTAAAATACCAATGGAAGCTTTCAGTTTCAATTCATTTATCCAGGGAGCATTTTCTTTTATAAAGCTTTCCTGACCCAACCTGTAACCAACAGCTCCCGAAGGAAAATAGGCATATTTACGTGTTGAAGGAAAACGCGAAGAACCATCCCTTCTTAGTACTCCTTCAACTAAATATTTATTGGCATAGCTGTAATTTAACCTTCCAAAGAAGGACTCAATCGCCCACTCATTTGCAGTACCGCCAGCCTGTTGATTATTAGGAGCGCCTACATTTAATTGCTGCAATTCGTTGCCGGGAAGATTATTGCGATAAGCGGATACCTGCTCAAAATGATTACTCTCAAATGAGTAACCTGCCAAAGCGCCAACCTGGTGTTTATCAAACCGCTTTGCATATTCTGCCAGGCCTTGTACAGTATAATAATTGGTTGAATTATTTGTCTTCGTTAACTCGTTAGGCCCTAAAGTAATATTGGCATTAATAACCTGCGATGCCATAAACTGGGTTCTCTTATTATTTATTTCGTTGTAGGCTGCAATTGCAGAAAGCTTTAAGCCGTTCAATATCTTATAATCGAGCCTGAAGTTTGCATTTAAATTTGAGCCATTGTTCTTATTATAAGACTCGCTTTCCAGGAAAGAAATGGGCGTTCCTTTTTGCACTACCCCTGTACCATAATAACCGTTAGATAACCTTCCGGGATATATTGAAGGATAGCGAACTGCCTGGTTAATTATGAAAAGAACCCCGTTTGCTTCGTTACCAAAAGTAGCAGGCCCATTGGGATCTGTATCACTTGTTTTAATGGCAGATAAGCGAGTTGTAAAATCAAGCTTAGAGGTTAAAGCAGTTTTTGTATTCAGCCTGATATTGTACCGGTCGTAGTGGTTCTTAACTACGAGGCCATCCTGAAATAAATAGCCCAACGATAAATTATAAAACGTGTTGGCAGTAGCGCTGCTGATAGAAATATTATGACTTGTTTGCAGGCCTTTCTTTGAAAATACTGAGTCTAAAAAATCAGTGTTTGGGTATCTGTCCCGATCGGTTCCTTCTCTGAATTTTTGAATATCCTGTTGCGTGTATGAGATACTGTTTGAAGCTTCATTAAATAAGGCAGCATAATCAGCAGAGTTTACGTACTCAGGAAAAGCAGAGGGTTTTTGAAAACCCACATATCCATTATATGATACTTTTAATTTTCCCTGCCTGCCCGATTTTGTGGTTACCAGAATTACACCATTTGCAGCACGGGCACCATAAATAGCCGCAGAAGATGCATCTTTAAGAACGGATATGGTTTCCACATCATTGGGGTCAATATCGTTTAAAGCACCAGGAATGCCATCCACTATAACCAGCGCTCCTGATGTTGCACCAAAAGAGCCAACTCCACGAACATTAATTGTTCCGCCGCTAACACCCGGTTGGCCTGTACGCTGAATTACAGTAACACCCGGCATCTGCCCTGCCAAAGCATTTGAAAGTTGGGTAACAGGCCTGTCCTGTAATTCCTCCCCTGAGATTTGTGCAACCGACCCAATCATATTTTCACGCCTTTGCGTTCCGTAACCTACTACTATTACCTGCTGCAATTCCTGACTTCCCCGCTCAAGCTGCACATTTAAAACTGACTTGTTTGCAACAGGTATTTCTTTCGTAGAAAAGCCAACATAACTCATTATTAATACAGCATTGCCATTAGTTACTGATAAAGAAAAGGAACCATCTTCTTTAGTAGTGGTTCCATTGCTTTTATCTTTTTCCTCTACGCTTACTCCGGCAAGAGGCTTGGCGTCTGCACCTGTTACCTTTCCTGAAACCGAGAACCTGCTTTGCGAAAATACCTGTTGAGATAGAATTAGAAATATTAGTATGGCAAGTTTATTCATAAACAGCTTTTTTAAATCGTTTAGATAAGATTTGTTTTGGTACTCTTTACCGTTACGAAAGTTAGTAAGAAGATTTGGAATTATGAAAGAAAGATTACAAAAGGGTGCATTTCAAATTGTGGCTAAGGAGTCGTCATTGCGAGGAGGAACGACGAAGCAATCTGCTGATGAAACTATAAAGAGGCTGATAATTGCAAGAGCAGACCGCTTCGTTCCTCACAATGACGGGGAAACTTAAAACTAAAAAAACGAAAATTTTGAAATGCACGTTTACAAAAGCATTTCAGTTATAGCTATAGTGTTTTGTAGCTACAAAATACTACTCCATTTCCATTAACCTGTACTTGTATTGGAGAAGAGGAACTTAACTTACCCCGGTCTTTTTTCTGCCAGATATCAAACAAGGATAATGTCTCATTAACTGCTGATAAATCATTTGTTGTTACCTGTACAAGCTTACCATCTTTGTTGCGGTTAAATATTCCAAGCCATCCCTGTTTGTTGTTGTTCTTATTGGGTGTTTTCCAAATCTCGATACCTTCTTTATTATACACCAGCTTGCCAACAACTCCGTTTTGATTGCATGCAAGCATATCTTTATTGGTGAGGAGTTGAAAAGAAAATTCATCTGATGTAGGCAGATCGCCACCCATAATTAACGGAGAGGCACTTAAGGCTCTTAATGTAATAAAAGTATATTTCTCGTCCTGCGTAAATGCACTCATCCGCTCTTTGCCTCTTATATTTTTCTCACCTTCTTTTTTGTTGTCTTTAGTAAGGTAATCCGGGTCAGGATTATGCAGGCATAAGTGACCGAAAGGTATCATATCCATATCCAGCCAAAAGGTACGAGCCTTCACATCTGCCCATTTTTTCCAGACATCAAAGGCACGGGTAAAACTTTGCTGGTTATCCCAAATATCTTTGGTTACCCTTAGCATATCTCCTTCGTTATAGGCAGCTACATTTTTTACATCAGCGCCTTCGCCGGGTGATAAGCTTAACACAATTCTTTTACCCGTTTTTTTAATCGCATTCTTTACCGCCTGCACTTCTGCGGGAAATGCAGTAATATCGTCAGCCTTAATAAAATCCACTCCCCAACTTATTAGTTGGCCTATGTAAGAGTCGTAATAAGCCTGGGCACCCGGCTTGCTCATATCAACGCCATAATTATCCTTATTCCATGTGCAGGTAGAAGTTGTGTCGCCAATATTGCGGGCAGTATAAGAGGTTCCTGAAATGGGCAGGTTTTGCTTATAAGCTTCACGTGGAATGCCCCGCATAATATGAATACCAAACTTTAATCCTAATGAATGTGCTTTATCTGCTATGCCTTTTATCCCATTTGGAAAAGTTTGTTTATTGGCAATATACCTGCAATACTTGTCCATGCTTAGCCCCACAATCTTATTATCCGCATCCTTTATTTTATTCCAGCCGGCATCTATGGTAAAATAGGTATAGCCAAAAGGTTTCAGTCTTTTTGCCATCACCTCTAAGTTTGCCAACATTGCTTTTTCGGTAGGGTACATTCCGTAGCTATCCCAACTGTTCCAGCCTAAAGGCGGGCTTGCAAGATTATTTGAACCTGCATTTTTAGTTGCCTGTCCATTGCTGGTAAAGGCAAAAAAACTTACAGCTATGAACAGAAAAAATGGAAGTTTATAAAAGCGGTTCAACGAAACTTTTTTCATAATTAAGAGTGATAATTTTCAGGTTAACGACTACGGCCTTTATCTTTTATTGATTGCAGAACGGCCTGCATCTCCTTCACTTTATCAGGATTTTCGTTTGCGAGGTTTTTTATTTCGCCAATATCGTTCTTTAAATTATAAAGCTGTGGTTGCGGATCGTTTCCCAACTCAATATTATTCTTATTTCTTTTCGCACCTGCTGAAGGCTGAATGTATTTCCAGTCTCCTTTTATCAAACTGAAACCACTGTTGCCTGTATGCTCCACTAATATTTCGCGACCGTTTGCTGATTTTCCTACAAGCGCATTTAGCATATCGTAACTGTCAGGTGCATCGTTAGCAAAAAGCTTTTGCCCCGTTAATGTTGCAAACGAGGCAAAAAGATCCATCTGGCTAAGCATAGCTTCAGATACACCGGGCTTTATTTTAGCAGGCCAACGAACTATAAACGGAACACGTGTGCCTGCATCAAACGAACTGTACTTGCCACCCCTCAAAGGGCCGGCTGGTGTATGTCCGTTAAGTTTTTCAAAACCCTGGTCAGCATAACCGTCTTGTATAGCAGGGCCGTTATCGCTGCTAACAATAACCATTGTATTTTCTGTTAGCTTTAAACGATCGAGTGTTTTTAATACTTCACCCACCGACCAGTCTAACTGAAGAATGGCATCACCCCGCGGGCCAAGCCCGCTTTTACCTGCAAACCTTGCATGAGGCAAATGCGGCACATGAATATCGTGCGTAGCAAAATATAAAAAGAAAGGAGCGCTTTTATTTTTATCTATAAAGTTGATGGCTCTGTTAGTTAGCACATCAGCCATATCTTCATCAATCCAGCGTGCTTTTTTACCGCCGCTCATATAGCCTATCCTACTTACGCCATTTACAATGGTTTGGTCGTGGCCTTCAGTATATTTCATTCTAAGCAGCTCGGGATTATCTTTTCCTGTAGGTTCGTTACCAACTTTGCCTTCGAAACTAACTTTAATAGGATCAGCAGGATCGAGATCAACAACCTTATGATTTTCTACATAAATACACGGAACCCTGTCGCCGGTTGCAGGCATAATGAAGCTATAATTAAAACCTAATTCCAATGGCCCGGGTTTAATCTCTCCGTTCCAAGCGGGCCCTTCTTTTCCTCCAAGGCCTAAATGCCACTTACCTACTACAGCAGTTTTATAACCGGCTTTTTGCAACATACCGGGAAGTGTAGCAATACCAGTGGGGATAATAAGCGAAGCATCGCCGCGGGCAATTCTTGTATTTTCCTGCCGCCATGCATATTTACCTGTAAGCATCGAAAACCTTGAAGGCGTACAGGTAGCCGAAGAAGCATGAACGTTTGTAAAACGCAATCCCTTTGCTGCAACTTTATCAATATCTGGCGTTTGAATTTTTGTAGCGCCATAACTGCTAACATCACCATAGCCTAAATCATCAGCATATATAAGAACAATGTTAGGTTTAGACTGTGCATTTACCCCGCAGTAAAAAGAACATAAAATAAAGGCACATATAAGAAGCAGATTTTTTTGCATGTAATAAAAAGTTTGAAATGGTTGAACTTTATGTGCATCAAGTCTTACTTCTTACGCACCATTAAAACTAACAACTTTTTTTTGCCGCATTATTTTTATTAATGCAAACTACAAGCGCTAACCCATTATATCAGGACAACATCAACGATAATATATAAACACAAACAAAAGAGACAAGCCCCCATTACAATAGTTGAAATTGTATAAACTCTAAGCATCGTTCTCATATCAATTTCTGAAAATTTAGAGATGACCCAAAAATAAGCATCGTTGGCATGAGAGATCATCATAGAACCTGAGCCCATTGACAACACGCATAAAAGTTTTCCTGTTTGGTGTCTAAACCTAAAGCAGGTAACAAAGGTTGTATAATTGAAGCCGCAGTAATGATAGCAACAGTTGACGAAAAGATGAGCAGACCAACAATAAACCCTGTTAATCCCATTGCCAAGCTGAATATTTTGGCTTTACTTTTCGTAAAATGTAATTTGCCATTACAGTAGTGCTGCCTGTATGTTCGAGCACCACTGCCAACGCAGTCCCCAAAACAATAATAACTCCCAGCGATTTCATGATGTTGCCAAATCCTTCTTTTATCGCAGTAATGACTTCTGGAGCGGGAAGCTGAGCGCCGAAGCCAACGGTAAAACAAGCAAGGATCAAAGCAAAAAAAGCATGGATGCGAAACTTAGCTGTTAACACTACTATCAGCGCAATTCCAATTAACAGAACGACCAGGATTTAGTAAACGATACCGGCATTGGCTGCATTATTATCGGGTAAAGATTACAATAAACATTCAAATAATTTTCTTCTACTCAATCAATGCTAACATGATATCCATAACATTTGTTTTGGTTGCGCCTGTTTTAATAAGTCCCCCTGTTTGAGAAAAGAAGTTATAAGAATCGTTCTTGTTTAAGTAAGAGGCAGGGTCAAGCTCGTTGTTATGCGCTGTTTTCATAATGCCAGCATTAACTATAGCGCCTGTAGCATCAGTAGGTCCGTCTGTTCCATCAGTGCCTGCAGATAAAATGGTTATGTTGGGAGATGAAGTGATGGCTATTCCTGCAGCCAGAGCTAATTCCATATTGCGACCACCTAAGCCTTTGCCTTTTACATTTACTGTGCTCTCTCCTCCATACAACAGGCAAGCCGGAACTGAACGGTTATAAGCAATTGCTTTCTCAGCAAGCATTTGCCCTAATAGCCGTGCTTCGCCTTTAAGTGTATGGGTTATAATATGAGGTTGATAACCCAACGCTGAAGCCTTATTTGCTGCTGCCTGCAAAGCAATAAGATTGCTGCCTATGATCTGGTTATGCGTATTAGCAAAAATAGCATCGCCTGGTTTAGGTGTATCTGAAATTTTACCTTTGCAACCTTTAATAATATGTTCGTAAAGAGAGGCAGGAATTTTATCGGCAAGATCATATTTTGTAAGCACTGCAAGCGCATCTGCAAAAGTGCTTTTATCGGCAACAGTGGGGCCTGAACCAATTACATCCATATCATCGCCTATAACATCTGATAAAATGAGTGAATACAATGAAGCAGGAAATATTCTTTTTGCTAACTGCCCGCCCTTTACCTGCGATGTATGTTTACGAACCGTGTTCATTTCATGTATGTCTGCACCAGACTTTAATAACAAGTCATATAATGCCTGAACTTCTTCTAAATTAGAGTGGGAAGGAAAATCAGCAAGCAGGGAAGATGCTCCTCCCGATAAAAGGAATATGACTATATCATCTGCTGAAAGTGGAGAAACCAACTTTACAATTTCTTCGGTTGCCAGTACACTTTGCTCATCAGGAACAGGATGACCTGCCTCGATCAGTTTAATTTTTTGTAAACTTAGTCCATGTCCGTATTTAGTTACAACAATGCCTGCAGTTATGGTGTTCCCTAAAATTTCTTCAAGGGTGTGTGCCATTAATGCTGAAGCTTTTCCAGCACCAATTATAAAAATTCTCTTGTTTTCTGTAACACTGAATGAATTGCCGCTTATAGTTAAGACAGGCTTTTTCCAATGCACATGATTATGTATAAGAGCGGAAGGCTTTACCGATGCAATTGCATGATTAAAAATACTAAGGGCGTTTTGTAAGCTATCCATAATAGTGGTATAAAGAAGTGAAGTAGCACCCAGAACCCATTATCTTAAACAGTGTTTACATTTTAAAACTGGCAGTTTTTATTTGAATATCTGTTGTATATAATCGCCTGCAATAACATTGTCAAATATAACCTCTTACATTGCTTTTAAAAATAACCGTAAAAAACATATAATTCCTTAATTTGCTTATTACTAAAACAGTTATAATGAAATACAAACTATTGCTTGCCTCCGTTTTATTTGCCGGAAGCTCAACAATCAATGCACAACAAACTATGAAACATGAAGACACAGAAATTTATGAGCCTGTTCCGAAAGTAGTAACACCGGGCAAAAGCTGCGTCGATGCACCTTCGGATGCAGTTATCTTATTTGATGGAAAAAATATAAATCAGTGGGTAACTGCCGACGATACAACAAAACCAGCACCCTGGGTAGTAAAAGACAATGTTCTTACCGTTAATAAAAAAGGGGGTAACATTCAAACACGCCAGTCTTTTTTAGATTACCAATTGCATATTGAATGGCGCATACCAAAAAATATAACAGGCACCAGCCAGGGCCGGGGCAATAGCGGGGTATTTCTTGCTTCGTTGGGTAAAGGCGATGCAGGTTACGAATTACAGGTAATGGATTCTTATAATAACCCAACTTATGTAAACGGACAGGCCGGAAGTGTATATAAGCAATCTCCACCTTTAGTGAATCCTAACCGCCCGCCGGGAGAATGGCAAACTTATGATATAGCATGGACGGCTCCACGTTTTAATGGTAATGGAAGCGTAAAATCTCCAGCGAGAGTAACTGTTTTCTTCAATGGTGTGCTTGTTCAAAATAGCTTTGAATTAAAAGGGCCAACGAGGTACGTTGGCAATCCTGCCTATGAATCTGCACACGGAGCAGCGCCTATTAAACTACAGGCACATGGTGATGCGAGCGAACCTATCAGCTTCCGTAACATTTGGGTGAGGCCGATTTAATCTTAGCTTGTTAATCTTACCTTGTAATAAAGATTGTTGTAAAAGGCAATGGCAATATGTAAGAGTTGTGTGGCAGATAAGTTTAAAGCAAAATTTTTTGATATAAAACGTTTATCAAGTAATTGAAGAAAAAAATGTAAAAAAATATTTTGGAATAAAGTAGCTATAATGCTACCTTGATTTATGAAAGCAAAGGATTTAATAAAGCTTCTCGAAAACGATGGATGGTTTCAGGTTAGGCAATCAGGCAGTCACCGGATTTTTAAACATCCTGCTAAAACAGCAACAATTCCAATTCCGGAACACGGAAAAAAGGATTTGAAAATAGGGGACGCTTAATGCAATCCTAAAGCAAGCAGGGCTTAAATAGTCCTGCTTGTTAAATATAAATCACGAAATTGAACAAATGAAACTTGCAGTAATTATTGAAAAAAATGATGGCGAATTATGGGGGCGTATAGAGGGTAAAGGAAACTTTATGCCTACTACAGCAGGCAACACCGCAAAAGAAGTATTGGATAACTTAAAATTGTTGATTGCAGATTATTTACAACATGAAGGCCACGAGGATAAAGGCTGGAATAAAGTAGATGTAAACAAAGTTGAGTTTGAATTAAGGTATGATCTCCAGGCTTTTTTTGAGGAATATGATTTTTTAAAGCAAACAAAAATTGCGCAGTTATCAGGCATTAATCCTGGGTTACTAAGGCAATACTCATCCGGAGTAAAATATCCTTCTTCTGAACAGGCAAAGAAAATTGAAGGCGCTATTCATAAATTAGCCAACGAGCTTCAGGCTGTTTCTATTTATGCAGAATAATCTATAAACCTGCCTTTTTATTGAGTTATCAACATTCCGCTCAAGTTTGACATTTAACAAGCTATCTATCCTCTAAAACCTGCTCTGGTAGCGAATTGATGTTTAAAGGTAGCTGAAAATGTAGTGTGCCAAAAGTTATCCACATTCCTTATACCCAAGGAGAGG